>Ga0207684_10000025_pt1 | contig 316760 bp, 288 predicted proteins | sample KBSK5501metaG_FD_184342 | JGI IMG/M metagenome (GOLD analysis project Ga0207684, IMG submission 184342) | Corn, switchgrass and miscanthus rhizosphere microbial communities from Kellogg Biological Station, Michigan, USA - KBS K5-50-1 metaG... | ecosystem: Host-associated > Plants > Roots >... | reverse complement strand
GTGGCTTCGATGTGGGGCCGAGGTTCGAGCCGCTGGACGTCGACGCGTCGTACTTGATCGCGGAGGGCCGTCCGTAGAACCACCCGTTGCCACTCCAGGCCTGGCCGATCCGCTCGCTCCCGACATCGGCGCCGTTCCGCTGGATGAGCGAGCCGTCTGCATCGTTCTTGAGGGCAACCTGCGCGAACGCCGTCATCACGGCCGGGTAGATCACGCCGGTCAGGATCACGAGTACGACGGTGGCGATGAGGGCGCGGAGAGCGGTCTTCATGTCATCACGCTCATTTCGGGAAGTTGACGAGGGCGAGCGCCATGTCGATCAGCTTGATGCCGATGAACGGGGCGATGATGCCTCCGAGCCCGTAGATCAGCAGGTTGCGACGGAGCAGCGCGGCCGCGCCGGCGGGCCGGTAGCGCACCCCGCGCAGCGACAACGGCACCAGCAACACGATGATGATCGCGTTGAAGATCACCGCCGACAGGATGGCCGACTGCGGCGAGGTGAGGTTCATCACGTTCAGCTTGTCCAACTCGGGATAGGTCGCCACGAACATCGCGGGGATGATCGCGAAGTACTTCGCGACATCGTTCGCGATGGAGAACGTGGTCAACGCGCCCCGCGTGATCAGGAGCTGCTTGCCGATCTCCACGATCTCCATGAGCTTCGTCGGGTTCGAGTCGAGGTCGACCATGTTCCCGGCCTCTTTCGCCGCGGTCGTCCCCGTGTTCATCGCCACACCGACGTCGGCCTGCGCGAGCGCGGGCGCGTCGTTCGTGCCGTCGCCGGTCATGGCGACGAGCACGCCACCCTCTTGCTCGTGCTTGATCAGCGCCATCTTCGTTTCCGGCGTTGCCTCCGCGAGGAAGTCGTCCACGCCGGACTCCTGCGCGATGGCAGCGGCCGTGAGCGGGTTGTCACCCGTGATCATCACCGTGCGGATCCCCATCGTGCGCAGCTGGGAGAACCGCTCCGCGAGCCCCTCTTTGATGATGTCCTTGAGCTCGATCACGCCGAGCAGCTGGCGATCCCTTGCGACGGCCAGCGGCGTTCCGCCGGCCCGCGCGATCCGCTCGACCTCGGTTTCGAGCTCGGCGGGCATCTCGTGTCCCGCCCACTCGACGATTGAATCGACGGCTCCCTTGCGGATCTCGCTGCCGTCCAGGTCGACCCCGCTCATCCTGGTCTGCGCGCTGAACGGCACGAACCGCGCGCGTGATTCGAGGAGCTCACGCTCCCGGATGCCGTACCGGTCCTTCGCCAGGACGACGATCGATCGTCCCTCGGGCGTTTCGTCTGCCAGCGAAGCGAACTGCGCCACCTCCGCGAGCTCCCGCTCGTCGACGCCGAGCGCCGGGAAGAACGTCACCGCCTGCCGGTTCCCGAGGGTGATCGTGCCGGTCTTGTCGAGCAGGAGGGTGGACACGTCGCCCGCGGCTTCGACCGCGCGGCCGCTCATCGCCAGGACGTTGTGCTGGACCAGGCGGTCCATCCCCGCGATCCCGATCGCGGAGAGCAGGCCGCCGATCGTGGTCGGGATCAGGCAGACGAACAGGGCGATCAGGACGGCATCGGTCACCCGGGGGCCCGCGTAGATCGCGAAGGGCTCCAGCGCCACGCAAACGATCAGGAAGATGATGGTGAACTTCGCCAGCAGGATCGACAGCGCGATCTCGTTCGGCGTCTTCTGACGTTCCGCGCCCTCGACCAAGCTGATCATGCGATCTAGGAAGGACTCGCCCGGCTCGGCCGTGATGCGCACCTTGATCCAGTCCGACAGGACCTTCGTGCCGGCGGTGACCGCGGAGCGGTCACCGCCGGACTCGCGGATCACCGGCGCGGACTCGCCGGTGATCGCCGACTCGTCGACGGAGGCGATGCCCTCTTCGATGTCGCCGTCGCCCGGGATCAGCTCGCCGGCAGACACCATGACCAGATCGCCGGAGCGCAACAGTGACGCCGGAACGATCTCTTCGCTGCCATGGGCCTGGATCCGACGCGCGACCAGATCCGCCCTCGTCTTCCGGAGCGCCTCGGCCTGAGCCTTGCCGCGGCCTTCGGCCATCGCCTCCGCGAAGTTCGCGAACAGGACCGTGAACCACAGCCCGATCGCGATCGCGGTGTCGAACGCGATCGGGCCGCTACTGACGATGTCGGCGATGATCCGGATCGTGACCATAACGGAGACGACCTCGACGGTGAAGATCACCGGGTTCTTGAGGAGCGTTCGGGGATCCAATTTCCAGATGCTGTCCACGATCGCGCGCCTGACGATGGGTGGGTCGAAGAGCGGGCGAGCCCGCACAGCGCCGTGCGCTGCCTCCTGGGGCTTGTCCTCGAGGGGTGTCGTAGTCACGCTCATCCGAACAGCTTGCCTTTCATGAGTCCCTCGACGATCGCGCCGAGCGCGAGCGCGGGGAAGAACGTCAGGGCGCCGATCACCACGATCACGCCGTCGAGAAGTCCGACGAACAGTGGCTTATCCGTCGGAAGGGTTCCCGCCGTGACGGGCACGGAACCCTCCTTGGCGACGCTGCTTCCGAGCGCGAGCGCGGCGAGGAGCGGCACGAAGCGAACCACGAGCATCTCGAGGCCGCCTACGACCCCGTAGAACGCTCCGCTCGCGGTGAGACCGGCGAACGCAGAGCCGTTGTTATTGCCCATGGACAGGAGCGCGTAGAGGATCTCGCTGAAGCCGTGCGGGCCGACGTTCAATCGGGGGTCGAGTCCTGCGGGCGTCACCACCGCGACCCCCGCCAGGCTCAGCGCCACGAGGAACGGCACGAGCACGGCGATCGCGGAGAGCTTCATCTGCCGGGCGCCGATCTTCTTGCCCAGATACTCGGGTGTTCGTCCGACCATCAGCCCACCGATGAACACGGCGATGATGACGTAGAAGATCATCCCGTAGAGGCCGCTTCCGACGCCGCCCCAGATCACCTCGCCGACGGCGATGTTGAACATGGGGGCCACCATCGCGAACGGCTTGTAGGAGTCGTGCATCGAGTTCACGCTGCCGTTGGACGCGTCGGTCGTCGCCACCGCCCAGAGGCTCGACTGGTCCGTCCCGTACCGAAGCTCCTTGCCCTCGAGGTTCTGCGCAGTTGCCGGCACGCCCGCCGAGATCATCGCCTGGGTGGCGGAGTGTTCCTGCGGGACCGTGAGCGCGAGTCCTCCGAGGAAGAGGATCATCATGGCGGCGAAGATCACCCACCCCTCACGGATCCGCCCGACCATCTTCCCGAACGTGTACGTGAGGGCGGCAGGGATCCCGAGGATCAGCAGCAGTTCGAGGAAGTTCGCGAGGGCCGTTCCCCCCTCGAAGGGATGGGCGGAGTTGACGTTGAAGAAACCGCCGCCGTTCGTCCCGAGCTGCTTGATCGCGATCTGCGAGGCGACGGGCCCACGAGCGATCGTCTGCGCGAAGCCCTGGATCCCCGTCACCGTGGCTGAGTTCGCGAACGTCTGCACCACGCCCTGGGTCATCAGGATGACGGCGACGACGATCGAGATCGGGAGCAGGATGTAGACGACGCCTCGAACGGTGTCGCGCCAGAAATTGCCCAATGCGTCGGTCTTGTTCCGTATGAACCCGCGGATCATCGCGATCAACACGGCCATGCCAACCGCCGCCGACAGGAAGTTCTGGAACGTCAGCGCGATCATCTGGGTCAGATAGCTCATCGTGGACTCGCCGCCGTACGCCTGCCAGTTCGTGTTCGTGACGAAGCTCGTCGCGGTGTTGAACGAGACGTACTGCGTGGGCGCGGCCAGGCCGACCGGGTTGAGTGGCAGGTGCCCCTGGAGTCGCATCACGAGATATGTGAAGAGCATCGAGATGGCGCTGAACCAGAGCACGCTCGACGCATACCGCCGCCAGGTCTGCTCGGCACGGGGATCCACGCCGATCAGGCGATAGATCACACCCTCAAGGCGCCCGATCCGTTCGGACGTGTAGACGCGGTACATGAACGCGCCGAGCGGTGGCGTGATCGATGTCAGCAGGATCAGGTAGACGACGATCGTCGGCATCTCAGAACTTCTCCGGGCGGATCAGCGCGATTGTGAGGTACACCAGCAGACCCACGGCAACGATCAGCTCGAGGATGTCGGCGAGGCTCATACGCGATCGAGCCATGCGACGAAGAAGCCGGCCAGGACGAAGAAGCCCACCATCAGAGCCACCATCAGCGCGTCGGTCACAGCGACCTCACCTCCGGTTGCCACGCTAGTTGCGAGGGATGAGGAAGCCGTAAGGGCGAGGCGAGCGACCCTTCGGGATACCTATGGATGTCGTCGGGAACCGTCCCTCGTCACGAGGGTGGACCGAGCGTGCTTATCCTCGTGTCATGAGCGTTTCCGACGTCGTCGGGTGGATGCGTGAACCCGCCCGCCCCAAGGGGCGGGTGGCCGGATACGTCGTGGCCTTCGTCGGTCCGCTCGCGCTCGCCCTGATCCTGGCGCCCTTCCGGGACACCTTGCGGACCACGACGGTTGGGTTCGCCTTCGTAGTGGTGGTGGTGCTCGCGGCCTCGCTCGGGCGCATCGGCCCCGGCATCGTCGCGTCGATCGTCGGATTCCTCGCCTTCAACTTCGCCTTCTTGCCGCCGTACGGGACCTTCGTGATCGAACGGCCGGAGGACGTGACATCGCTGTTCGTGTTCCTCGGGCTCTCGATCTTGATCTCGGTCCTCTTCGCGCGAGCCGCCGAACGGGCGGATGCCGCCGAGGCGCGTGAGAGCGAGCTCCGCAGCCTCCAGGAGCTCAGCCGTGACCTTGTCGTACAGGGCCCCGGCGAGGAGACGTACCGTGCCTTGCTCGAGCACGTCGTTCGGCGCTTCGGTTTCACCGCCGGCGCCCTCTACGTCCAGGTGCCGGGGTCGGGGCTCGTCGAGCGGATGACCGTCGGCGCCGAGCCCGGGACGGTGTCGCCCAGCTGGGACCCGAGCTCGCCGGGGCGCGCCCCCGAGCGACTGCCCCTCAGCGTGGGGAACCGGAACCTCGGTCTGATCGTGCTCGCGGGAGACCGGGGGCCGCTCGAGGCGCCCGAGGGTCGGGTGATCCGCGCGGTCTGCGATCAGCTCGCCTTGGTGCTCGAGCGAGATCGCCTCCTGCGCACCGCGACGGAGGCCGAGATCTTCAAACAGACCGATCAGATCCGCCGCAGCATGCTCGCGGCGGTCTCGCATGACCTCCGGAGCCCGCTGGCTGCGATCAAGGCATCCGTGACGGATCTGATGGACCCCGATGTCCCGCGAACGGACGAGGAGCGTGGCGAGGTGCTCCAGACGATCGACGCGGAGACGGATCGCCTCGACACCCTCGTCGCCAACCTGCTCGACATGTCGCGGATCGAGGCCGGCGTGATCAGAGCCAGGGCGGAACCCGTCGACGTCGCGGAGGTGGCCACCGCAGAGGCCGATGCGATCTCGACTCGATGGCCGGAGGTGCGCGTCGAAACGGTGATCGACGAAGATCACACGATCGCAGAGGCGGATCCGGTCTTCCTGGTGCGCGTGCTTTCCAACCTGCTCGACAATGCGGCCAAGGCGGCGTCGAAGGCGGGCAAGCCCGCCGTTCAGGTTCGGGTCGGCCGACACCAGGAGGGTGTGGAGGTGCGCGTCGTCGATCACGGCGAAGGGCTCGATCCGGTCACGCGGGAACAGCTCTTCTACCCGTTCTACCGGCTCGAGGAGCGGACCTCGAACCTGGGGCCTGGATTGGGCCTCGCGATCGCGAAGGGATTCGTCGACCTGATGGGGGGCGAGCTCTGGGTCGACGAAACGCCCGGCGGCGGCGCGACCTTCGTGTTCTCGCTGCCCCAAGCGGCCCAACGATGACGCTGATCCTCGTGGTGGATGACGAGGTGCAGATCCGCCGTGCGCTCGAGCGCGCCTTGGTTGCCCGCGGGTACGAGGTGAACGCCGCTGCCGACGGGGTCGAGGCGCTGGACCGGGCGGCCGTGCGCCCGCCCGACCTGATCGTCCTCGACCTCAACATGCCCGTCCTCGGCGGGCTCGAGGTGACGCGGCAGATCCGTGGCTGGAGCTCGGTCCCGATCCTCGTGCTCTCGGTGCGCGAGGACGAGTCCGACAAGATCGCGGCGCTGGACTCGGGGGCGGACGACTACCTCACGAAGCCCTTCAGCGTGGGGGAGCTGCTCGCGCGCGTTCGCGCTCTGCTTCGGCGCACCGACGCGACCGGGGATCGCACACCCCCGGTGTTCCGCAACGGCGATGTTCGGATCGACATGGGGGCCCGCCGTGTCGTACGCGACGGCGAGGACGTCCATCTGACGAAGACCGAATGGAGCCTCCTGGAGGCGTTCACTGCCGCGTCGGGCAAGCTCCTCACCCACCGATTGCTGTTGGAGCACGTCTGGGGTGGCGGGTACGAAGACGACGTCGAGGTGCTCCGCGTGTTCGTGAGCCAGCTCCGGAGGAAGATCGAGCCCGATCCGCACCGCCCGGGGGCGATCGTCACCGAGCCGGGCGTGGGGTACCGGTGGAGCATCCGTCCCGTCGCCGAACCGTGATCACCGGTGGGTGACGGCCGGCTCGAGGTCGTCGATCCGATGCTCGCGGTCCGCGCCAAGGTGGTACGGCACGACGACGACGTCCACGTGGGGCTCCCCCGCGAACGCACCCGCGATCCTGCGGCTGGTCCGGTCGTGCAGCAGGAGGTGCCGGCGCTTGGGGAAATGCCTGCGCGGGAGGATCAGCGTGACCTCCGTCGTTCCGTCCTCGAAGCGCGACACGTAGCGTCGCAAGCTGCGTTCGATGTTCCGATCGTTGCATTCCTCGACGTCCAGCGGGATCCCGGCGAGGTACCCGAACGCGATCCACTGGTCGATCAGCAGCTTGGCGCGATCGGGATCGCTCGCGGCGTGCACCGCCCGCACCTCGAGCGCCTCGATGCCTCGCGCGTACCGCGAGGCCTTGAGGACCGCCCGGTCGAGATCCTCGACCAGGATCAGCGCGACGTGGCGACGGCGGGGGGAGAGCTGCATCCGATGGTGCTGGGCCGCGTCCACGGTGGCGCCATGCGCGCGAACGATGACCACGCCGACGTTCGGCAGGTCGCGGAGTGACTCGGCGAGCCCGGACCACGCGTGCATCCGACGGAGCCGGGCGAGGAAGGGTTCGTCGGCGGGCGCGGGGAGGATGACGGTGACCTGGTCCCGGGTGACACCGAGCTGGCGGAGGTAGCGCGCGATCGCCAGGCCAGGCCGTTCGTCGCCGGGGATAGACACGAGCGGGATACGTAGCCCGGCGTCTTTCCACGCCGCCTCGAGCTCAGGGTCGCGACCGCCGATGTGCAGAGCCTGAGCATGCGTCGGGCGGATCGTCAGCGCGTACTGCGCGGCATGCAGCGTATCGGCGTCGAGCTCATCGACCAGGACGAGCGCGGTGTGATCGGTCCTCGATGCGGTGCCGTTCGCTCGGTCCTCCGGGCCGATCACGAGCTGCTCGTCCTCGCCCTCGTACGTCTTGTTCACGCGCACCAGGAGCGCGACGAGGATCGGCACGAACAGCATCACGATCCACGCGCCACCCGCGAACTTGACGATCGCGATCACGATCGCCACCACGAAGGTCGCGATCGCGCCCAGCCCGTTCACGAACAGTCCGAACTTCCAGCCCTTCTCCCGCAAACGGAGGTGGCGCTTGGCCATGCCGGTCTGCGACAGCGTGAACGACGTGAACACCCCCAGGGCGTAGAGCGGGATCATGGCCGTGACGCTGGCCCGGAACACAACGATCACCAGGCTGGCGGCCGCGGCCAGCGCCACGATCCCGTTCGAGAAGACCAACCGGTGCCCACGCTTCGTCAGCTGGCGCGGCATGAACGCATCGCCCGCGTGGAAGCTGGCGAGCCGAGGGAAGTCGGCGAACGAGGTGTTCGCCGCCAAGATCAGGATGAGGGTCGTGCCGATCTGGAGCACGAGGAAGAGGAGCCGTCCGACCGCGCCGGTGCCGTAGACGGCCTGCGCGATCGTCGCCAGGACCGACTTGCTCTCATCCGCGACCGGGATCACCTGCAGCCGGGAGGCGAGGAAGGACACCGCGAGGAACGACGACCCCAGGATCAGGCCCATCCAGACCAGGGTGATCTGGGCGTTGCGCCACTCGGGCTTGCGGAACGCCGGGACCCCGTTCGAGATCGCCTCCACCCCGGTCACCGCGGCTCCGCCGGACGCGAACGCGCGGAGCAGGATGAACACCGTGACGGCACCCGCGAACGGCGAGATCCCCCCGTGCGCGACCTGCTGCTGGATCGGGAACGCCTGGAGATGGCCGGACAGCACCTCGTAGATCCCCATGACGCACGTGAAACCGAGGCTCACGATGAACAGGTACGTGGGCGCGGCGAAGATCTTGCCCGACTCCCGAACGCCAAGGAGGTTCCCGTAGGCGATCATCCAGACGAACGCCAGCGAGAACGCGATGCGGAGCGGGACGCCGAGGGGGACGACCGAGCTGATCGCCTGGACGCCGGCGGCGGTCGAGACGCTCACGGTCAGGACGTAATCGACGAGCAGGGCGACGCCGGCGAGCTGCGCCGGAAGCAGCCCGAGGTTGTCCTTCGTCACGATGTAGGCCCCGCCGGCCGTCGGGTAAGCCTTGATCGTCTGGCGGTACGAGAAGATCAAGATCGCCTCGATCAGGACGATCACGGCCGAGATCGGGAGCACGAACGAGAACGCGAGGATCCCGACGGCCGGGATCAGGACGCGGAGGATCTCCTCGGTTGCGTAGGCGACGGAGGACATGTTGTCGGACGAGAAGACCGCCAGCGCGGTCGGCCGGCCCAGGCGCTCGTGCTCCAGCCGAGACGTGGCGAGCGGTCGACCCAACAGCAGGCGTTTGAACGCGTAGCCGGTCCCCAGATCCACGTCGCGTTCCATGCATCCCACGCTAGGGAGCGAAGGAGGCGTTTCTGTGGCGGAGGCATCAGGGTTCCGCCAGGGATCGCACCGAGACGTCAAGACCGCGTCAAGAGGCTAGCCTCCGAAGCATGGAGCTCGGGCGGCTGAGGATCTACGTCGGATATGCGCCGGGCGTCGGCAAGACGTACGCGATGCTGGATGAGGCTCGCCGCCGGCGTGCTCGCGGGACGGACGTCGTCCTCGGCTTCGTCGAGACGCACGACCGCCGGGAGATAGCCGCGCTGGCCCGCGACATGGAGGTCATCCCTCGTCGCAGCGACGCCGGCGGCATCCCGATCCAGGAGATGGACGTCGATGCGGTGCTGGCCCGTCGTCCGGAGGTGGCGGTGGTCGACGAGCTCGCGCACAGGAACGCCGCCGGGTCGCGCAACGCGCATCGCTGGCAGGACGTCGAGGAGCTGCTCGCCGCCGGCATCGACGTGATCTCGACGGTCAACATCCATCACCTGGAGTCGCTGCACGACGTGATCGAAGGGATCACGGGCGAGGCGCCGGCCGACACCGTCCCCGACGCGCTCGTGCGGGACGCCGATCAGCTGGAGCTGGTGGACATGACCCCGCAGGCGCTGCAGCGCAGGCTGGCACATGGGAACGTCTTCCCTCCCGAGCGGATGGACGCTGCCCTGGCGCGGACGTTCCGCGAAGAGAACCTCGCTCGCCTGCGTGAGCTGTCGCTCGTGTGGATGGCGGACCGGGTCGAGGAGGAGCTGCGAGCCGGGCCGTCGCCCGCTCCGGGATCCGAGCCGGCGACGTCCCGCGAGCGGATCCTCGTCGCGGTACAGGGTCGTCCGGAGGACGAGCCGGTGGTCCGCCGCGCCGCGCGGATGGCCGCGCGGCGCGGCGGCGAGCTGATCGCCGTGCACGTCATCCCGGACGCAGGCCGGGATGACGCCCCCCACCTCGAAGCCGTCCGCGAGCTCGTGCGGCAAGTCGGCGGCCGCTTCGAAGAGGTGGTCGGGGCGCGCGTCCCGGACGCGATCTTGGATCTGGCGCGGGCGGAGGGGACCACGCAGGTCGTGGTGGGAGCGGGTCGTCGCTCGCGGTTCCGAGCGTTCTTCGGTCGATCGGTCGTCCTCGACGTGATCCGCGGCTCCGGTCCGATCGACGTGCACGTCATCTCGCACGAGCCGACGCCGCAACGCCCCCGGGTGACGGGCCGCGTCGCCACCGGCCTGTCGAGCGACCGGCAGCTCATCGCGGCCGCTGCCGGGGCGGTCGTCCTCGCCGGTCTGACCACCGCCGTCGCCGCGCTCGACCGGCAGATGGCGCTGTCCACGATCATGCTCCTGTACCTGACGGTCGTGATCGGGATCGCGTTCGGCGGCGGTCTTCGGCCAGCGATCCCCGCGGCAGTGGTCTCGGCGCTCCTGATCAACTGGTTCTTCACGCCCCCGGTCCACACGTGGAAGGTCGCCAACCCAGAGGATGTCGTGGCCCTCGTCGTGTTCGTCGTCGTCGCCGCGAGCGTGAGTATCCTCGTCGACCGCGAGGCGAGGCATCGGGCGGAGGCGCAGCGCCGGGGCGCGGAGGCGGAGGCGCTCGCTCGCCTCACGGCGAGGGTGGCGGCCCAGGGCGACCCCCTCCCCGAGCTCGTCGAGCACGCCCGGACGACGTTCGGCCTGGAGGCCGTCTCCGTGCTTCGCCGCCGGGACGACGGCGATCATGAAGGCGGCAGCGACGGCGAGTGGGTCCGAGAGGCGGCCGCGGGCACCGGCGCCCCAGACAGCCCCGAGGAGGCCGGGCAGGTCGTGCAGCTCGGCAACGACACCGTGCTCGCGCTCCGCGGGAGCCCGCTGCAGGCCGATCGGTTGCAGCTGCTCTCCGCGTTCGCCGGGCAACTCGGGCTGGCCGTCCGCGGCCGCGCGCTCGCGCAGGAGGCCGCGGCATCCGCGGCACGCGCAGAAGCGGACGCGCTCCGCACCGCCATCCTCGCCGCCGTGTCGCACGATCTGCGGACCCCGCTCGCGTCGATCAAGGCCTCGGTCTCCAGCCTCCGCGACGACGAGGTCGAATGGTCGCCCGAGGAGATGGGGCTGTTCTTGGGCACGATCGAGGACGAGACCGACCGACTCGCCGGCCTCGTCGCGAACCTGCTGGACATGAGCCGCCTGCAGGTTGGGGCTCTGAAGCTGGTTCGTGACGTCGTCGGCTTCGACGAGGTGGTGCCGAAGGCGCTCGCGAGCCTTCCGGACGGTGGCCGCGGGCTGGTGGTCGAGGTGCCGGAGACGCTGCCACGGATCGACGTGGATCCTGGTCTCCTGGAGCGGGCGATCGCGAACATCGTTGCCAACGCGTCGGGGCTTGCGCCGCCCGACTGTCCGGTGCGGATCCACGGATCCGCGGCGGGCGGGCGCGTGGAGCTGCGGGTGATCGACCGCGGGCCAGGCGTGGAGCGGCAGGACCGCGACCGCATGTTCCGCCCCTTCCAGCGCCTCGGTGACGGCACGAGCCGAGACGGGATCGGGCTCGGGCTCGCCGTCGCGAAGGGCTTCGTCGAGGCGATGGACGGCGACCTCTCGGTCGAGGACACGCCCGGCGGCGGGCTGACGATGGTGCTCGCCTTCCCGGCGGCATCCACATGACGAGGGTGCTCGTCGTCGATGACGAGCCACAGATCCTCCGCGGCCTGAAGACCAACCTGGTCGCCCGCGGCTACGTCGTGGATACGGCGCCGGACGGCGAGGCGGCGCTCGACCTGGCCGCCCGGCATCACCCCGACGTCGTGATCGTGGACCTCGGGTTGCCCGGGATCGACGGTGTCGAGGTGATCCGAGGCCTCCGGACGTGGACCGCGGTCCCGATCATCGTGCTGTCGGCGCGCGAGCAAGAGTCCGAGAAGGTGGATGCGCTGGATGCCGGGGCCGACGACTACGTCACGAAACCGTTCGGCATGGGGGAGCTGCTCGCGCGGGTGCGGGCATCCGAGCGCCGCGCGGTGTCATCGGACGACGAGGAAGCCGTCGTCCGCACCTCGGCGTTCACCGTGGACCTCGCCGCCAAGAAGGTGATCGCGGCCGACGAGACTGCCGTCCGCCTCACGCCCACGGAGTGGCACCTCGTCGAGGTCCTCGTCCGTCATCCGGGGAAGCTGGTCAGTCAGCGCCAGCTCCTGCAGGAGGTCTGGGGCCCGCGGTACGAGGAAGAGACGAACTACTTACGCGTCTACATGGCCCAGATCCGGCGGAAGCTCGAGCCGGAGCCGTCGCATCCCCGCTACTTCATCACCGAGCCCGGCATGGGCTACCGGTTCGAACCCGGCGACTGAGGGCGGTCAGTCCCCGACGATCGCCTCGCGGAGCGTCAGCTCCGATTCCGGCGCCGCCAGCGCGACCAGCTCATCGCCAGCGGCGAGCACCGTTTCCGGCTGGGGGATCACGACGTGCCCTTCACGGAGGACCGCCACGATCGTGGAATCCGGCGGCAGGCGGAGCTCGTAGAGCGCCTTGCCGGTCGCCGGAGACACCGTCGTGAGCTTGGTCTCGACGATCGAGGCGCGACCGCCCTCCAGCCGGAGGAGCCGGACCAGGTCGCCCGTCGTCACGGCCTCCTCGACCATCGCGGTGAGCATGTGCGGCGGCGAGACCGCCTGGTCCACGCCCCACTGCTCGTTGAACAACCACTCGTTGCCGGGATGGTTCACCCGGGCGAGCACGCGCGGCACGGCGAACTCCTGCTTCGCCAGCAACGACGTGACCAGGTTGTCCTCGTCGTCGCCGGTCGCCGCGACGACGACGTCGGCATCGGAGAGGTGGGCGTCCTCGAGGACCCGCGGCTCACACGCGTCGCCGAGCATCACTTTCACCTCGGGGATCTCCTCGCGGAGCCGGTCGACGACGGAACGGTGCTGCTCGATCAGCGTCACGTCGTGTCCGCGCTCCACCAGATCCGCCGACAGGTGTCGCCCGATCGCACCGCCGCCGGTCACCACGACCCGCATCAGTGATGCTCCGACGCAGGTTCGAGCTGCTTGTCGAGCATCTCCAGACCGTCTTTGACCATCATCACGACGAGGTAGTCGCCCGCCTGCAACGTGCTGTCCGGCGTCGGGAGGAAGCCCGTGCCGCCGCGTGAGACCCCTGCCACGAGGATCTTTCCGTCGACGTTGAGGGTGTTGGCGGGCTTGCCGATCAGATGCGCGGGGACGGGGACCCGCACGCGGAGGATGTCGCCGCCGCCGAGGCTCTCGCGGATCTCCTCGCGGTCGTGCAGGAGCATCAGCTGGATCTGCTTGATGCCCCAGGTTGTGGTCGCGACCGTCGGGATGTTGAGCCGTCCGTAGATCTCGGCGCGTCGTGGGTCGTAGATCCGGGCGATGACCTTGGGCACGTGGAAGTGCTCGAGCGCCACTCGGGCGGAGACGATGTTCGAATTGTCTCCGGAGGAAACCGCGATGAAGGCGTCGGCGTCCTTGATCCCCGCCTCCTCCAGCAGCTCGCGGTCGAAGCCGAGCCCGACCATCTGCCGAGCTCCCTCACCTGGTGGATAGCGCCAGAACGCCTCGGGGTTCTTGTCGATGATGGTCACGTCGTGGCCGCCCTCGAGCAACGCGAGCGATAGCTCGGAACCGACCCGCCCATTCCCCATGATCAGGACGCGCATCGAGGGAGAAGGGTACCGCCGGGCTCTATCGATGACATGACCTGACCCTTCGGGGGCAGACGGTCGCCCCGAACCACCCCCTGAAATGTCTTGAGGCCGGCAGCTGGAGGGAGCTGCCGGCCCCGAAGACGGGCTCGGAGGAAAGCGGTAGATGTACCCATCCTGCCTGGCGAACCGCCTAGGGGTGACGGCCACGCGGCCCGTCCGGCAGAAAACCTCTTTCCAGTGAGTAGGGTCCGGCATCGGCCGTGAGGGGGGCGTGAAGGAAGCCGCGGCCGGCGTGAAGATGTCGTGAACGCCGTCCAGACGTGAACGGGCATCGCGCGGGCGGTAGCGTTCGCCCGTGGTCGTCGAGGGCCCTCCTGGTCGTCTCGCCCGATTGACGCTGCGCGCGATCGGGATCGGCTTCCTCGCGACGCTCGCCGGGACGGTGCTCGCGCTGCTCACGTCGCAGCTCCAGGGCGCAGGCGTCGCGATCTTCATCCTCTCCGTGACGATCGCGGCGGTCAGCGGCGGCCTGTGGGCCGGCGTCGTGGCCGCGTTGCTCGCCTCGATCGCCCTTCCGATCGTGGAATCCCCCCAGCGGGTGTTCGGCTTCGACCAGCTCCGCGACCTGATCGCCGCGGTCGTGTTCCTGGCGATCGCCGTCGTGGTCGGCCTGGTGGTCGGCAACGCGGCCGACGAGCGCGACCGCGCCAGCCGGCGCGAGCGTGAGGCGCGGCTCCTCGCCTTCCTGTCGGCCAAGCTCCTGTCCGGAGACGTCCCCGACCGAGTGCTCGACGAGTTCGTCCAGGTGCTCCTGGAGCCGCTCGGACTCGCGTCCTGTCAGGTGTCCGTGACGCTCGATGGCCAGGAGATCGAGGCGAAGGCCGTCCGCCCGGGGGTACCCCGCGGCGGGCCGACCGAGGTGATCCCCGTCGTCGTGTCGAACATCCCGCTCGGCACGTTGATCGCGGAACGCCCCGAGGGCAGACGCCCGTTCACGCGCGACGAGCGGTTGCTCCTGGAGGCCGCGACGCGACAGGCAGCGGTCGCGCTGGACCGCGCGCGGCTGGATGCACGAGCGCGCCTCGCGCAGCTGGACGCCGAGACGAACCAGCTGCGCGCCGCGATGTTCTCGTCGGTCACCCACGATCTGCGGACCCCGCTCGCGTCGATCAAGGCGGGGGTGACCAGCCTGCTGGACGCGAGCGCGATCCACGACGCGGTCCAGCAGCGGGAGCTGCTCACGACGATCCTCGAGGAGACCGACCGGCTGAACCGATTGGTCGGGAACATCCTCGATCTGGCCAAGATCCGCGCGGGCGCGTTGATCCCGAAGCGCGTGCCGACGGCCGTCGACGAGGTCGCGGAGGCGGTCGTGGCCCGGATGCGTCCCCTCCTGGCCGACTTCGCGGTCGAGCTGCAGCTCGCCCCCGATCTCCCCGAGGTCCCGGCGGACCCCGTGCAGCTCGACCAGGTGCTGACGAACCTGCTCGAGAACGCCGCTCGGCATTCGCCGAGCGGTGGGACGATCCGGATCCACGTCGGCGAGACGCGCGACGCGGTCCGCGTCCGCGTCTCCGACGAAGGCCCGGGCATCAAGCCCGAGGAGCGCGAGAAGGTGTTCGAAGCCTTCTACCGCGGCCGCGAGAGCCCGGAGTCCGCGGGCAGCGGCCTCGGCCTCGCGATCGCGCGTGCCATCGTGACGGCCCACGGCGGGCGCATCCGCATCGAAGAGACGACGGGAGGCGGGACCGCGATGGTGGTCGACATCCCCCTCGAGGAGACGGTGCTGTGAAGGTGCTGGTCGTCGACGACGAACCCCAGATCCGGCGGGCGCTCCGGACCAGCCTGGAGGCGCACGGGTACGAGGTCGCGACCGTGGGCACGGGCGAGGAGGGCGTGGTCGCGTCCGCGGACCAGCAGCCCGACCTGGTGCTGCTGGACCTCGGGCTCCCGGACATGGACGGCACCGAGGTGATCCGCAGGGTGCGGGGTTTCTCCGACGTTCCGGTGATCATCCTGTCGGTCCGTGAGGCGCAGTCGGACAAGGTTGCGGCGCTGGACGCCGGGGCCGACGACTACGTGACCAAGCCGTTCGCCATGGAGGAGCTCCTCGCCCGGGCCCGCGCGGCGCTCCGCCGCGCGGGCCCAGACGAGCCCCTCCAGCCGACCCTCCGGTACGGCGGTCTGGAGATCGACCTCGCCCGCCGTCTGGTTACCCTGGACGGTGAGCAGCTGCACGTGACCCCGACCGAATACTCCTTATTAGAGGCGCTCGTCTCCAACCCGGGGAAGCTCCTCACGCACCAGTGGCTCCTCCGCCGGGTCTGGGGTCAGGGGTACGGGACCGAGACCACCTATCTCCGCACCTACATCCGAGCGCTCCGCAAGAAGCTGGGTGACGACGCCTCTTCGCCTGCCCTGATCGTCACCGAGCCGGGCGTCGGCTACCGCTGGGTGGGTGAATCCGCCTGATCGCCACGTAGCATCACCGACCATGGCAGAGACGTCCCACGCCCCCCCGACCTCGATCATCAAGCGCTTCTTCGTGGGCAGAGCGTTCACCAGCCAACAGCTGGAGCACACGCTGCTGCCGAAGGTCCTCGCGCTTCCGGTCTTCGCGTCCGACGCCCTGTCCTCGGTCGCCTACGCCACGGGCGAGATCCTGATCGCACTCACCCTGGTCACGTCGCACCCCCAGTCGTACGTGATGCCGATCGCGATCGCGATCGCGTTGCTGATGGCGATCGTCGTGAGCTCGTACCGACAGACCGTCCGTGCCTACCCGGGAGGCGGCGGCGCCTACATCGTGAGCAAGGACAACCTCGGAACCATGCCCGGGTTGGTCGCGGCCGCCGCCTTGCTGTTCGACTACATGATGACCGTGGTGGTCTCCGTCGTAGCGGGCGTGTTCGCGATCGGGTCGGCGTTCGAGTGGGCGAACGAACACCGGGTCCTGCTGTCCATCCTGTTCGTGCTGCTCGTGACGTTCGCGAACCTGCGGGGCGCACGCGAGTCGGGAACGGTGTTCGCGATCCCCACCTACGGGTTCGTCATCTCGATCCTCGTTCTCGTCGTGATCGGGTTGGTGCGGTGCCTGAGCGGCTGCCCGGCGGTCGGTGTGCAGTCGGAGCTGCTCCCGGGGGCTGCCACCACCGCCGCAGCGGTCGGCCTGTTCGCGATCCTGAAGGCGTTCTCTCAGGGCGCCACCGCGCTCACCGGCGTGGAGGCGATCTCCAACGGCGTGCCTGCGTTCAAGCGTCCTCAGGCGAGGAACGCTGCCGCGACCCTCGCGATCATGGGCACGATCGCGGTCACGATGTTCCTCGGGATCTCGTGGCTCGCCACGCACATGCCGGGCGTCGTCGCGAGCGAGCAGCGGTCGGTCGTCGCGCAGATCGCGATCGGGATCTTCGGCAACTCCTCGCCCGGGTTCTTCGTGGTGCAGTTCTTCACCGCGGCGATCCTGATCCTGGCCGCGAACACCGCGTACCAGGACTTCCCCCGGCTCGCCTCGATCCTCGCGCGTGACCGGTTCATGCCGAGCCAGTTCGTCAACCGCGGCGACCGACTGGTCTTCTCCAACGGGGTGATCGTGCTGGGGCTGCTCTCGTGCGCGATGATCTACGCCTTCCATGCCGACCTGAACACCCTGATCCATTTCTACGTCGTAGGCGTGTTCACCTCGTTCACGCTCTCCCAGACCGGCATGGTCAAGCATTGGCTGGCGGAGGGCCGCAAGGGCGATGCCGCGATGCGCGGCTGGCGTCGATCCATCGTGATCAATATCATCGGGGCGATCACGACCGCGATCGTGCTGGTCGTGGTGGTGATCTCGAAGTTCGCCGAAGGCGCGTGGCTCTCGATCCTGATCATCGGGCTGCTGGTGCCGGGCTTCTACTCGATCCACAAGCACTACGCGTGGGTGCGGGCCCAGACGCGTCGAGGCGCGGAGCGGCCGGGCGAACTCGAGGCGAACCACGTGGTGCTGCTGGTCCGCGACGTCGATGCATCCACCGCGGAGGCGCTCGGGTACGTGCGCTCGTTCCGGCCCGCGTCGTTGCACCCCGTGACGCCCGGCGCGTCCGTCCCACCGGATCTGGCGAAGCGGTGGCAATCGTTCTGCGAGCCGGGGACCCCCGAGCTCGAGGCGCTCGGCGCAGGCAACCTCACCTCGGCGGTCCGCGCCTACGTGCGACGGCTGCAGCCTGGCCCCCGCGATGTCGTGACGGTCATGGTTCCGGAGATCGTGGATCAAGGTCTGGTCCGGTACCTCGTTGGCGAGAACGAGCTGGTCCGCCTGAAGGCGGGGCTCCTCGGCGAGCCCGGCGTCGTCGTGACCGACGTGCCGGTGGTCGAGGATCCGGCCCGGCACGCCGACGTCTCCAAGCCCCTGATCCCCCAGAAGACGGTGACCCTCGTGTTCGTTTCCTCGGTCAACGACGTGACGGTGCGCGCGATCAACTACGCCCGGACACTGGATGCGACGATCACGCGCGCGATCTACTTCGATGTCGATCCGGATCAGGCGAACCGTCTCGAGGAGTCATGGTTCAACCTCGGTCTCGACGTGCCGCTCGACATCGTGGAAGCGCCCTTCCGAGACCTCACCCGTCCCATGCTGAACGAGGTGCGGCGGTTCTCGATGCACCCCCACGTCATGGTCAACGTCCTGGTTCCCGAGGTGATCGTGTCCCATTGGTGGCAGCTGCCCCTGCACAACCAGAGCGCGTTGTTCATCAAGCGGCTCTTCCTGCACGAGGATCGTGTCCTGCTGACGAGCGTCCCGTTCCTGCTCGAGCGGGATGCCGCGAAGGTCGCTCTTCAGTCCGGCTGAGGAACGCGCCGCGCAGGGAGGATCGTCGACAGCTCCGCACCGGCAAGGAAGATCCATGCCGCGATCCGGAAGAACAGCAGCACGCCGAACACGGTCGCGATCGTCCCGTACAGGGCCGACCAATGAGCGACCTGACGCGCCACGAACCAGCTGCCGAGCCCCTGCAGGATGGTCCAACCCAGCGCGCACACGACCGCGCCGGGAAGCAGAGCCCGGACGGCCTGACGTCCGGGTGCCAGGAGCCGGTAGGCGATGAGGAAGAAGCCGACGAGCATCGCGAACACGGCCACGTCGGCGGCGACCAGGCCCGGCCAGCCCCCCGTGTGATCGTGCGCGACGTTCGTGACCACGCCGGCGACGGTCGCGCCCACGATCAGGAGCGCGCCGAGCACGAACGTGTCGCCGACGGCCACGAACCGGCTCGCGATCGCCGTTTCTCGCTGGCCGAAGATGACGCCGAGTGCGCGGCGCGCCCGGTTGGACAGCGCCGATGCCGCCCAGACCAGGCCGGCGAGCCCCACGATGCCAGCCGTGAACCTCCCGTCCACGATCGTCTGCGCTTGTCCTGCCACGAGTTGCGTCAGCCCCGGGATGGTCGAGACGAGCTCATCGATGGACGCCATCCCGCGACCCTCGAGCCGGAAACCGACCAGCGATGTGGCCAAAAGGAGGAGGGGGAAGATCGAGAGGAACGCCGTGAAGGTGAGCGCCGACGCTTGGGTCGCGACATCGTCGCGCAGTGCCTTGCGTCGCAGCTCTCGTCCCAGGGACACGATCCTGCGACCGAACGGTCGGCCCAACCTCGGCTGCGCTAGGGTTCCCATGCACCCGAGGTTCTCACGGAGGCACCAACCGGATGAACATCCGTCCCGCGACGAAAGACGATGTGCAGTTCCTGAAGAAGATGCTCTACGAGGCCGCCCGATGGAACCCGGATTGGCCCCGGGAGCCGATCGAGGAGGTCCTGGCCGACCCTGTGCTGGTTCGGTACCACCAGGGATGGGGCCGGGAGGGTGACGGCGGCGTCGTGGCCGAGGTGGATGGCGTCCCGGTCGGGGCGGCCTGGTACAGGCTGTTCACCGCCGAGGAGCCCGGGTACGGCTTCGTGGACGGCAAGATGCCCGAGCTGTCGATCGCAGTCGTTCCGTTGCATCGGCGCAAGGGGATCGGTGAAGCCCTGTTGCGGTCGTGCATGGTGCAGGCCCGCGAAGAAGGGTTCCAGGCGTTGTCGCTCTCGGTCGCCGTCCACAACCGGTCACGGATGATGTATCAGAAGGCCGGGTTCGAGAAGGTCGAGGAGGCCGGCGGGAACTGGACGATGGTCGCCAACCTCTGACGGGCGCTACGTGCCCGTCGACCCATCTTCGCGGGCGTCGAGCGCCGCGTACTCGCGACGGACCTGCCCCCAGCGACGCGACACGAACACGAGGAGTGCCACGATGACACCGGCGGCGATGATCCACGCGAACGGCTGGATCACCCGTTCGATCTCGCGCCAGCGATCGCCGAACACATGCCCGATCGATGCCAGACCCACGCACCAGATGACCGAGCCCAGCAGCGTATACAGCGTGAATCGCCAGAACCGCATCGCCGCGACACCCGCCGGCAGGCTGACGAAGGACCGGACCAGGGGGATGAGCCTCCCGTACGCGGCCGCGGCCTCACCGTGGCGCTCGAACCAATCGTGGGCCCGGTCGATCTCGTGCGGCCGGATCAACAGATAGCGGCCGAACCGGTCGATCGCGGGCCGCCCGCCCGCGTAGCCCACCCCGTAGGCGAGCCACGATCCGATCAACGTGCCCGCCATCGCCCAGAACACGACCCCAACCAGCGACAACTCCTGCCCCGCACCGACGACCGCGGTGCTCGTGAGGGCGCCACCGAAGAGCAGCGTCACCTCGCTCGGGAACGGCACGCACGCCGAATCCAGCAACATCAGGACGAAGATGGCCAGGTATCCGTGCTCGCTGACCAGCCGGATGATCGTGTCGGTGAGTAGGGCGAGCACGTGTCCTCCGGGGTGGCCTCAAGGGGTACGGGGAATACGCCGAGCGTAGCAGCGCGTTGTGGCGGTCTCGTGACGGCCTTGCCAGCCGCAGCGGCGGCCGGTGGTACCGTCCGGCACCGGAGGAAGCAACCGAGATGACCAAAACGCTCGTCGTCGTCGAATCGCCCGCCAAGGCGAAGACGATCGAGAAGTACCTGGGTGACGGCTATGCCGTCCGGGCGTCGTATGGGCACATCCGGGACCTGCCTCGCTCCAAGCTCGGGGTCGACCCTGATCAGGATTTCGCCGTGCAGTACGAGGTTCCGGAGGACTCGAAGCGGCACGTTGCCGACCTGAAGAAGGCTCTGAAGCAGAACGAGGACCTGGTCCTCGCGACCGACTACGACCGTGAGGGGGAGGCGATCGCCTTCCACGTCGCGACCCTCCTGGGCGTGGAGCCCGCGGGCGCCAAGCGGGTGACCTTCACCGAGATCACCCGTGACGCCATCCTCGAGGCCTTCGCGCACCCGCGGACGATCGACATGGAGCTCTTCGACGCCCAGGAGGCCCGGCGGATCCTCGACCGGCTGGTCGGCTACAAGATCTCGCCGCTGCTGTGGAAGCGGGTCCAGCCAGGGTTGTCCGCCGGACGCGTCCAGTCGGTTGCCGTTCGGCTCATCGTGGAGCGCGAGCGCGAGATCGACGCGTTCGTTCCGGTCGAGTACTGGAGCATCGACGTGCGCCTCACCCCCGAGGACGTCGAGCAGCCGTTCCTCGCACGGCTCACCGAGGTCCCCGAGGGCAAGCTCGCCGCCGGTCCCGATAAGAAGGGACTGCTCCTCGGGACCGAGGGAGACGCGGCGCAGCACGCCGAGCGGCTCCGCGGGGCCTCCTACCGCGTCATCGGGGTGGAGAAGAAGGAGCGCAAGCGCTCGCCGGCGCCGCCGTTCACGACCTCGACCCTGCAGCAGGAAGCCGCTCGCAAACTCGGGTTCAGCGCCCGCAAGACCATGACGCTCGCCCAGCGGCTCTACGAAGGGATCGACCTGCCCGGCGAGGGGACGACCGGCCTGATCACCTACATGCGGACCGACTCCGTGACGATCGCCGACTCGGCGCTCCGCGAGATCGCGGAGCTCGTCAAGCAGGACTACGGCAAGGACTACTCCCTGGCCGAGGCGCGCCGGTACAAGACCCGGTCGCGCAACGCGCAGGAAGCCCACGAGGCGGTCCGACCCACCAGCGTGTTCCGTACGCCGCAGCGGGTCGCGGCGGCGCTCGATCGCGACCAGCTCAGGCTCTACACCTTGATCTGGCAGCGCACGGTCGCGACGCAGATGGCCGACGCACGGTTCGACCAGGTGGGGATCGATATCGAGGCGCTCGCGCCCGCCAACGGTCACGGCGGCGCGCAGACCCGCTACGGGCTCCGGGCCACCGGGCAGACCCTCACGTTCGACGGATTCCTGAAGCTCTACAGGGAGGGGCGCGACGACGAGCCGGACGAGGACGCCGAAGCCGCGCTGCCGGTGCTCACGGCGGAGCAGCTCCTCCGCATGCTCGAGGTCCTGCCGGAGCAGCACTTCACGCAGCCACCGCCGCGATACACCGAAGCCTCGCTCGTCAAGAAGCTCGAGGAGCTCGGGATCGGGCGTCCCTCGACCTACGCGTCCATCATCTCGACCATCCAGGACCGCGGATACGTCCGACTGGAGGATCGACGGTTCCGAGCCGAGGACGTCGGCTACGTGGTGACCGACAAGCTGGTCGAGCATTTCCCGGACATCGTCAACCCCGACTTCACCGCGTACATGGAGAAGGAGCTCGACGACATCGCCGAGGGCCAGCTCCGGAAGGTGCAGATGCTCGAGGAGTTCAACGGCCCGTTCGAGCGCGCCCTCGAGAAGGCCGAGGACTCCTTCGAGCGGTACTCGGAGGAGCTCGACGAGCTGTGCCCGCTGTGTCCCCAGGAGGGGAGGGAGCCGGGCAAGCTGCAGGTCAAGCTGGGCCGCTACGGCAAGTTCATCGGGTGCCCCAATTACCCGGAGTGCCGCTACATCCGCAACATGGACGGAACCGAGCGCCCCGAGCCGGAGCTCCTCGACGAGACCTGTCCCGATTGCGGCCGGCAGCTCCAGCGCCGCGTCGGTCGATACGGGCCGTTCGTGGGATGCAGCGGGTATCCGGAGTGCCGGTACATCAAGAAGGACCCTCCGACCTCCACCGGGGTGACCTGCCCGCAGTGCCACCGGGGGGAGCTGGTCGAGAAGCACACCCGGTTCGGGACGTTCTACGGGTGCGACCGTTACCCCGAGTGCGACCTCGCGGTGAACAATCCGCCGGAGAAGGATCGCCCGTGCCCGGAGTGCGGTTCGTTGCTGCTCCGCAGGCCCAAGTCGCTCCGCTGCTGGAACTGCGGCGCCGAGCTGGATCTGGACTTCAACGTCACCAAGTCCGGGGACGTGGAGGCGGAGGCAGAGGTGCGACGCGCCAAGGCCGAGGCGCGTGCGCGGAAGGCTGCGGCGCGCAAGAAGCCGGCAGCCAAGAAGAAGACCACGGCGCGCAAGAAGACCGCGGCGAAGAAGACGACCGCGAAGAAGAAGGCCCCGGCGGAACCCTCGGCGGCGGAGAAGGCCTAGGAGGCCCGGCCGCCCGTGTCGACCATCGCCGAGGAGGTCGAGGTCCTCCGCGGCGCACGGTCGGCGACGTTCAAGGATCTGCTGACGCACCGGCCGTTCGCCCGGCTGCTCGCGGCGATGTCGGTCTCCTCGTTCGGCGACTGGGTCGGGTTCGTCGCCGTGACGTCGATCGTCGCGAGCCTTGGCGGGGGGACCGCATCGCTCGCCGTCTCCGGCGTGATGATCGCTCGGACGCTGCCGGCGTTCCTCTTCGGCCCGATCGCGGGGACCCTGGTCGACCGGCTCGACCGCAAGCGGCTGATGATCGTCGCCGACCTCGCGCGGGGCGCGCTGTACGTCTCGATGGTCTTCTTCCGTGAGCTCTGGGCGATCTACCTGCTCTCCTTCACGATCGAGTGCCTGTCCCTGCTCTGGGGGCCGGCGCGAGACGCATCGCTGCCCAACCTCGTCCCGCGGCGCCAACTCGCGAACGCGAACTCGCTCGTCCTGCTGAGCTCCTACGCGACGCTGCCGATCGGCGGCGCCGCATTCACGGCGGTCACTGCCGTGTCGATCTGGATGGGGGGCAGGATCCCGGCGCTGGCGTCCCAGCCCGAGTCGCTCGCGTTAGTGCTCGACGCCGTGACCTTCCTGTTCTCGGCGCTGATGGTGGCCGGCATCTCGATCCGTACTCAGCCGAGCCACGCGACCGAGCGGCTCGACCTGTCGCGCGTCTGGAGGGACACGCTCGACGGCATCAACTTCCTTCGCGAGGAATCGATCGCGGCGGCGATGACGGGCGGCATCGTGGTCGCGTTCGGCGCCGTCGGCGCAGTGCTCGCGCTCGGCCCGGTGTTCGTGCAGCAGACGCTCCGGGCGGGGCCCTCGGGGTGGGGGCTCGTCGTGTCGGCGTTCGGGGTGGGGATGGGGCTGGGGATGGCGTCCGCCGGACAGGCCGCGAAGGTGGTGGAGCGAGAGATCGTCTTCGTCTGGTCGCTGATCGCGGCGGCCGCATCGCTTTTCGTCCTGGCGACGATGCCGAACCTGTCCTGGGCGATCGTGTTCACGGTCTGGCTCGGCGCGTTCTGCGGGTTGGCGTGGGTGAGCGGCTACACCCTGCTGCAAGAGAACGTCGCGGACGAGTTCCGCGGCCGGACGTTCGGATCGCTCACCACGCTGTCGCGGATGTTCCTGTTCTTATCGCTCGCCGCGTTCCCTGCGCTCGCCCAAGCCTTCGACTCGTTCGTCGAGTGGGTGAGCTCGGGGCAGTTCTACATCGGTGGGAACCGGATCGATCTGTCCGGATCGCGGCTCGCGCTCTGCGCGGCCGGTTTGATGGTCGTCGGTGCGGGCATCAACACCCGTCGCCTGCTCAAGCGGTACCGTCTGTCCCGTCCCGTCCCGCTCACCCTCGTGCCCAAACTCAAACGACCTCCCGCCACCGGCCTGTTCATCGCCTTCGAAGGCGTCGAGGGCGCCGGCAAGGGCACGCAGATCGCGATGGCCGAAGAGCACCTCCGGTCGCTCGGTCTCGACGTCCTCGTCACGCGCGAGCCCGGAGGCACGGCGGCGGGCGAGCAGATCCGTGAGCTCCTCCTCGATCCGGGGACCGGCAAGCTCGATGCCCGAGCCGAGGCCCTGCTGTTCGCCGCCTCGCGCGCGCAGACCGTGGCCAGCGTGATCCGGCCGGCGCTGGCGGAGGGCAAGGTGGTCATCTGCGACCGATACGTGGACTCGTCGCTCGCCTATCAAGGATGGGCGCGCGGGCTGGGCGAGCCCGACGTCTTGTCCCTCAACGTCTGGGCGACGCAAGGGTTGTTCCCCGACATGGTGATCCTCCTGCATCTGGAGCCTGAACTCGGGCTTGCCAGATCGGAGGAGGAGCCGCGCGATCGGATGGAGCAGGAGGGACAGCAGTTCCTCGCGAAGGTCGCGGACGCGTACCTCAAGATCGCGGAGGAACACCCGGAGCGGTTCGTGGTGGTGGACGCCAACCACGATGCGGCCACGGTGTTCGATTCGGTCCGCGAGGCGCTCGAGCGCGCGGTCCACGAGCGGGATGACCACCACCCGGCGGGCTGAATCCCCCGATGATCCCCACGTCCTCGGCCGTCGCTACTCTTGGTGACGTGCAGACGGTCCTCGAGAAGGTGCCCGGGCAGGATGCAGCCATGACGTTCCTCCGGGGCGCGGCCGAACGCCCGCACCACGCCTACGTCTTCGCCGGACCCGAAGGCTCGGGGAAGTCGCTCGCCGCCCGGGCCTTCGCAGCTTCCCTCCTGTGTGCGATCGGTGGGTGCGGGGAGTGCCGCGACTGCCGGCTCGCGCTCCGCGATCAGCATCCGAACGAGTTCGTGGTCGAACCGGAGGGCCGGGACATCCACGTGGATACCGTGCGCGACGAGGTGTGGCACCCCGCCTACCTGACCCCGCCGGAGCCCGGCCGGAAGGTCTTCCTGATCCGCGAGGCCGACCGGCTCTCGCCGTCGGCCGCCGACACGTTGCTGAAGGTCCTCGAGGAGCCGCCCGCCGATGCCGTCTTCCTGTTGCTCTCGGCGCGGGCGCACGAGCTGCCTGAGACCGTCTGGAGCCGGTGCCACATCGTCACCTTCACGGCGCTCAGCGAGCCCTTCGTGGTCGAGCAGCTCGAGGCCGAAGGCGTCACGGCGACCCGCGCACGGCTCGCCGCGCGGCTGGCCGGTGGGAACCTCGGCCGCGCCAGGCGGATGGCGGTGGATTACGACGGGCTCGCGTTCCGCGACGTGGCCGCGCACGCCCTCGAGCTCGGATCCACGGGCGCGGCGGGTGCGCTCGAGGCCGCCGACGCGGTGATCGCGGCGGCGGCCGACCACAAGAAGGGACTGGGGCGCGAGCTCGATGCCGAGCTCGCGCCGTTCCTGGACGAGAAGGGACGGCCCGAGGAGGCGTACCGGGGCTCGATCCGGAGGATCGAGACCCGGTTCCATCGCCGGGAGCGCCGGGCCGAACGCGATCACCTGGATCGCGTCCTGATGGCGGCGACTGCCCTGCTCCGCGACGCCGTCGCGGCCGGGGCGGGGGTGTCGGCCAGCGCCCTGCTGAATCCGGATCGCGAGGCACTCAAGGAGGGTTCGGTGACGAAGGCCGTGGCGGGACTCGCGGCCATGGAGGAGGCGCGGGCTGCCCTTGCCGACGATCTGAACCTCAACCCGCGGCTCGTCGTGGAACGAGCCTTCCTCCAGCTCTCGCTGGAGGAAGGCTCGTAGGTCTTTCGCCAGCCCGACCGACTTCCGGCCGTCGACCCACCTGACCTGGGAAGGTACCCTCAACCGTCGGCGGCTGAGGAGGGACGCCAGGGGGATGCGCTTCATCGATCGCTTCACGCTGGATGACGTGAGCGCCAAGGTGTGGTGGCCGTTCGCCATGGTGCTCCTCGTTCTGTTCGTGTTGACCTTCCCCGCGGAGCACCGAGCCGTCGCCGCACGGCACCGCGACACCGCGGCCGCCGACGCCGACCTCAGCCGACGGGTGATCGAGCCGAACGTGGTGTCCGCTCCCGCGTCGTTGCCGATCACGGGATCGCTGAGCGATTCCCTGACCGAGGAGGTCCGCGACGAGATCCTCGTGAACGACGCCCGGATCAGAGCGGTCCGGATCTGGTCCCCGCAACACTTCCTGTTGTGGTCCTCCATCCACGAGCAGTTCGATTCCGCCTCGCTGAACGAGACGGACATCAACGCGGCGATCGCGGCTGGAGGGGCGCCGACGTGGGTGGTCACGCACCGGACGCCGACGAACGAGCCGGGGCCTGCCACCTTCTACTCGTACACGGCGATCGGCAGCGGCCAGCCGCTCATCGCGCAGTTCGAGTACCGCGATGGAACGCTGACGTCTGATGTTCGCGCCTCATGGCTCGGCTACCAGATCGCCATCGGGCTCGGGCTGATGTTGGTCCTCACCCTCTCGTTGCTCTCGATGCGAGAGCCCGCGGCGAAGATCGGGACCGGGGTGCCGTTCTTCGCTGGGTCGGTGCCGGACGACCTCGCGTTGATCGACGTCGACCGCGCGGTCGAGATCGAACAAGCGGGCGATCGGATCAAGGAGCGCCTCGCCTCGCTCCAACACAAACTGGATGTCAGCGAGGCCGCGCGCCTTCGTGCCGAGGGTCGGCTGCAGCAGGCCCTGGCGGCGCTCGCGCAACCGGGGCGTCGGAGTGTGATGCCGGTGCCTCAGCCGCTGCCCGTCGTACCCGAAGTTGTGGAGGTTCCCGAACCAGAGCCCGTCGTTGCACAGCCGGAGGCTGAGGCCGTGGCCGTCGCGCGGGCCAACCCGGCTCCAGCGCCACGCGGCCGTTCGTTGGTCGTCGCGAAGAAGAAGCAGCGACCACCGAGACGTACGTCGAAGCCGAGGCCGGTTGCGGTTCCAGCTCCGAAGCCATCCGCGCCCGAGCCCGTCGTCGAAACCCCCCAGCCCGAGCCTTTCATCGAGAAGCCCACGCCCGAGCCCGTCGCGGCGCCCCAGCCAGAGCCGGTTATCGGAATGCCGCAGCGGGAGCCAGCCGTGGAAACGCCACAGCCCGAGCCGGCCCCGATCGTTCCGCCGCCGGAACCCGTCCCTGCGCCGGAGCCGATCACCAAGCCGGCGCCGATCACCAAGCCGGAGCCCGAGCCCGTTCCCGTCGCGAAGGCCGAACCATCCGATGTCAACGCGCCCGAGGTCGTGGTGGTCCCGGAGCTGCAGCCCGCGCGGGCGTCGGCCGGCCCGGAATCGGCCTCGGATCTGCTCGACCGGCTGGTGGAACCCGTCGCCGACCACGGTCCCAGCGATGCAGCGAACGATCTGCGCGCGAAGCTCGCGCGAACCGCCGCGATCAAGAAGCCGGGCTCGAAGGAGCGCCGCGAGGCGGACGAACAGCACCGATCCTGAATATCTCCGTGCGTGGAGGCGCGCCCGCGAAGTGGTGCTGGCACCACTGTCAGCCGCCAGGTCCTCTGCGACGCTTGACGTGGAGGCCCAGATGGTGGTTCTGGAGACCCAGATGTCCGTTCGCGTGTTGATCGTCGATGACCAGGAGCCCTTCCGCCTCGCGGCGCGCATGGTCGTCGACGTCACGGATGGCTTCGAGGTCGTCGGCGAGGCCGAAACAGGGGAGGACGGCGTTGCGATGGCGGCCGACCTGGCACCCGACCTCGTGTTGATGGACGTGAACCTTCCCGGGATCGACGGGCTCGAGGCGACCCGTCAGATCCTCGGGGCCGATGGTCCCCCGGTCGTGTTGTTGCTCTCGACATACGAAGAAGAGGAGTACGCGCCGCGCGCCGCGGAATGTGGCGCAGCGTCGTACATCCCCAAGGCGGTTTTCGGCCCGGACCGCCTGGAGGCGGCCTGGGTCGAAGCCTCCGGGTCCTGATCGGCCGAACCCTTACGCGACCGGCACGCGTCCGCCGACGGTCGAGCCCTCCCCGGGAACGCTCCGGATCGTGAGCGAGCCCCCGATCGCAGCCATCCGGTCGGCCATCCCTTGGAGGCCGGTCCCGCCGCGTGCTCGGGCCACCTCGAACCCCGCTCCGTCGTCGTCCACTTCGAACGTGAGGTGACCGTCGGCCTGCGCCAGCGTGATGGTGGCGCGCGTGGCCCGCGCGTACTTCGCGATGTTGTTCAACGCTTCGAGCACGCAGAAGTAGACGGCCGATTCGATCTCCTGATGGTACCGACCGACGCCGTCGGCCTCGACCGTCGTGGGGACGGCCGCCTTGCGTGACTGGGCCTCGAGCGCCGCGCCGAGGCCCTTGTCCGCCAGCAGCGGCGGGTAGATCCCACGCGCGAGGTCGCGCAGTTCCTCGAGGGCGGCGTTCGCCTGGGAGCCGAGCTTCGCCGCGAGCTGGCGGTCCCGCTCTGGATCTCTCCCCGCGTTCTGCTCCAGGAGCCGCAGCTGGACCGCGAGCGCGACCAGCTGTTGCTGCGCGCCGTCGTGCAGGTTCCGCTCGATCTTGCGTCGTTCGTTGTCTTGCGCGGCCACCAGTCGTTGCCGAGACGCGCGAAGGTCCTCGATCAGCGCGACGTTCCGGAGCACCGGGCCCGCTTGGGCAGCCAGATCATGAACGAGCTTCTCGCGAGCCGGGTCGATCGGGTCGTTCGCCGGCATCGTCACCTCGAGCGCACCCAGCTCCTCGCCCTGATGGACGACCGCAACGACGAGGTCGCTGGAGTCCGCCACGTCCCCGAACGATGCCGCTTGGCGCCGGTCGCTGCCGATCGAAAGCACGACCCGAGCCGACGACGCTCCGGTGCCGCGTGCCATGACCTGAGCCATCCGGGGCAGGACGTCGTCGGTGGCGTACGTTTCGCCGACACGACCACCGAACTCGGTGAGGACCTCGTACGGCGTCGCGCGCGTGTGATAGACCACGCGGTCGGCGAGTCGCCGGGCCAGGCGACCCAGAGGACCGAAGAGCGTGCCGATCGCCACCCCCACGATGAAGAGCCCTCGCTCCCACGCGGTGAGACCCGATCCGACCACCACGACCGGGATGAGGAGCAGGACTCCGAGCGAGATGATGGTCAATCCGCCGGCGACGAGGCCGAAGACCAGAGCCTTCTTGATCACGACGTCGAGGTCCCAGAGGTGATACCGGTAGATCGCGATGAGGTAAGCGCCGGGGATCCCGATCACGACCATCGCCACCAGCAGGCCGAAAAGAACGTTGAACACGTTGACGCCGCCGAGCGTGAGTGAGTTCTGATGGAAGAACGTGTCGGCGATCACCCCGCTCGTGAAGATGACCGCGAACAGGATGCCGGCCACGGTCGTCACGAACACGAGCCAGCGGAGTTGCTGCCGTTCGTCGCCCGTCGCTCGCTTGAAGCGCCCCCGCACCCCGAAGATGGTCCCGATCGCCAAGATCAACGCAACCGCTCCACCGATACCGGTGACCCCGGGCGCGATCCCCGACAGGGCCTGCACCCCAAGCGGGTTCATGTACAAGACCCCAAAATCCACGAAATTGTTCAGGGGACCTGGGGTGACTACGTACGCCAACAGCGCGATCCCGACTGCGACCAGGAACCCCTGCACTGCCCACCGCCAGCGCTGCGAGGGCGGTCGGCCGTCGGGGAAGAGCAGCCAGAGCAGGGGCAACAGCACGAAGGGATACACGGCGTACTCCCCCGCCACGGCCCAGAACGACACGAGCGGGATCCCTGCGTGCGCCCGCAACGCGGCGAACACCAGGATCTGGCTGAGTCCCTCCACGACGATGAGGAAGCCCAGACCGAGGAACACCCACCCCGCCAGGTTCCGAGGCTGACGGGACACGATCACGCTTCCGGTTCCCATCCAGAGGAGACTCACCACGAGGACGACGATCGCTCCCGGTGAGTTTGCGGTTGTGATCAGCTTCTGGCCATGGGCAACGCGATCCTCCTCGTGCGCCATCACGGCCGGCGCGTCGGCGAGGGCCGGGTCGGTGAGGGCCGAGGGATCGTTCCGGAGAGCCGTCGCGGCATCGGCGACCCGGCCGGTGAGTGCCTGCGGTATGACGACGATCTCATGGGGGTCCGCACGCGACGCCGTGGTGCGGCTCACGGAGACCGCGATCGCGATCATCACGAGCCCGAGCCCGATCACGGCCCGAGAGACGAGCTTCGCCGTCCGCGGCGTCATCGATCCTCACCGACCGGGACCCGACCGGTCACGGTCGAGCCGATGCCCAGGCGGCTCTCGACCCGCAGCGCCCCTCCGATGGCGTCCAGCCGGTCGGCCATCCCTCGCAGGCCCGTTCCGTAGCTCGCCGTTTCCGCATCGAAGCCGCCGCCGTCATCCGTGACCTCGAACTCGATGTGTCCGTCGCGCTGCGACAACCGCACGACCGCTCGAGTCGCCTCCGCGTACTTCGCGACGTTGTTGAGCGCTTCGAGGGTGCAGAAGTAGATCGTCGATTCGACGTCCTGTCCGTATCGCCCGATGCCGTCGGCTTCGACCGTCGTTGGCACCGCGGCCTTCCGCGCCTGGCTCTCGAGCGCCGCGGCCAGCCCCTTGTCCGCGAGCAGGGGCGGATAGATCCCGCGCGCGAGGCTGCGGAGGTCCTCGAGGGCGGCGTTCGCCTGGGAGCCGAGCCTCGCGAGGAGTTCCCGCTCCTTCTCGACGTCCTTCCCCGCGAGCTGCTCTGCAAGCTTGAGCTGCACCGAGAGGGCCACGAGCTGTTGCTGCGCTCCGTCGTGCAGGTTCCGCTCGATCTTGCGTCGTTCGTCGTCCTGGGCGGCCACGAGGCGCTGTCGCGACGCGCGGAGCTCCTCGATCAGCCTGACGTTCCTGAGCACCAACCCCGCCTGCGCAGCCAGGTCCTCGACGAGCTTGCGTTTGGTGGGATCGATGGGATCGGACGCGGGCATCCCGACCGACAGCGCACCCAGCTCCTCACCCTGATGCACGACCGGGACGGTCGTCTCCTGGGCCGGCCTGGCTCCTTCCGGGAACGTCGCCGCAGGCCGGACGTCGTTCGCGACCTTCAACCACACCGTCGCGACCTCGGCTCCGGTCCCATTGGCCAGCACTCCGGCCATCCGTTCCAACACATCCTCGGCCGCGTACGCCTCACCGACCCGGCCGGAGAAGTCCGCGAGCACCTCGTACGGGGTCGCTCGCTTGCCGTAGACCAGGCGGTCGGCGAGCTTGCGGGCCCGGTCGCGCGCCGGCGCGAAGAGAACCGCCAAGGTCGCTGCGGCCGCGAACGATCCGATCGTCGAGCTCACCTGGGTCGTGAGGAGGCCGACGATCGCGGCGTAGACGGCCGTGATGAAGAGGACCAGCAATCCGAAGACCACGGCCTTGCGGATCACGACGTCGAGGTCGTAGAGGTGGTACTTGAGGATCGCCACGCCGCATGCGATCGGGATCCCGCCGAGGAGCGTGAGGAACAACACCGTGAACAGGATGTCGCCAACGGCATTGGAGGCGCTCGAGCGATCGCCCAGGATCATCGACAGGACGACGCCGACCACGACCTCGACCAAGAAGGCGACCGCGACGAACGCGAGCCACTTGATCTGTTGGCGAACCTCGCCCGAAGCGCCCCGGAACCGCACGACGATCGCGACACCCGCGAGGAGCGCGCTGATGAAGATGCCGATCCCCGCGACCTGCGTGGCGGCGTCGATCCAACCGGCGGTAGCGTCGACGCCGAGTGGGTTCGTCACGGTCACCTTCGTGAGGTCGGAGAACGCGCCGGTCAGATCACCCGGGGTCACCGCGAACCCGATCACGGTGACCGTGGTGGCGGCGATCGTGAACCACAGGACGGGTCGCCACCGACGCGACGGGAGCTTCCCGTCGGGGAACAACAGGAACAGTGGGATGAAGATCGCGAGGACGGGGACGATCAGCCAACGGTCGAACCAGGCGGCGGCCCGACCGAACGGGAGCGAGCCTGGGTGGGTGACGAGCGCCTGCGTCGCGTAGTCCCCGACGACGAAGCCGAAGATCCCGAGGATCGGGATCACCATCAGGAGCCATCCGATCGTGTTCCTCGGCTGTCGGGTCACGATCGCCCACCCGACCAGCAGGATCAACGCGGAGAAGGCGATCGTCCCCACGCCGTACACCAGGTCGAGGACCCACCCCGGCTGGTCGGTCAGGCTGCCGGTGGCGAAGCCCAGGAACAGGCGGACGATCCACAGCGCGACGAAGACGGTGACCAGACCGATCGCGACCCGCCTAGCGACCACGCGTTCGCGGTCCGCGTTGCTCATCGGGCCTCCTCCAGCTCGTGGGAGGGCATTCGCACGGCGATCCGCGTCCCCCGCCCCGGGTCGCTCGTGACCTCGAGGGTTCCATCGAGCGCGTCGATCCGATCCTGCACGATCTGCAGGCCCATCCCGCGAGGGGTCGCTGCGACGTCGAACCCGGGCCCCTCGTCGCGGATCTCGAACGCGATCGCGTCGTCATCGCTGGACAGCGCGACCACGCACGGCGCGTTGTTCGCATGGCGGATCACGTTCTGGATCGCCTGGAGGCAACAGAAGTAGACGCCGGCCTCGGTATCGGCGTCGAAGCGGCGATCGGCGAAGCCGATCGCCGCTTCGACGGTTGCATTCGCGCCCACCTTGCGGATGTGCGCCCGGAGCGCGGCCACGACCCCCTGGTCGGCGAGCAGGGGCGGGAAGATCCCGCGCGCCAGGTCGCGGAGCCCATCGAGAGTCTCGTTCGTGTGCACGTTCAAGGCGTCCAGTTCTTCGGGGTCGAGCGGCCCTTGGAGTCGCTGGCGGATGTCGAGGAGATGCCGCTCGGGTCCCTCGTGGATGTCCCGCTGGAGGCCGCGGCGCTGCGCGTCGCGCGCGGTGACGAGGCGCTCGCGCGACACGCGCAGCGCCGCGGCCTGCTCGTCCAGTTCCCGAAGCCGGATCTCGAGCTCTTCGGTCAACCGCACGTTGTGCAGCGCCAACCCGGCCTGCGCGGCCAGATCGCGGAGGAGGGCCTGCTCCGCCGGAGTGAGGGGATCGTTCGCCGGCTTCGTCACGGCCAGGTCCCCGACCGGTTCCCCTTGATACCCGACCGTGACCGTCCACGGCTCGGCAACGCGGTCCGGGTTGACCTCCGGCCCCGACCAGCGCTCGGTCCGCTCGAGCCCGCCGGGCAACCGGACCCGCACGGACGCTTCGACCGCTCCGACCCCGCGTCCAGCCGCCTCGGCCATCTCCGGCAAGACCCGATCCGTCGAAACTGCGTCGGCGACCCGCTCGGAGAAGCCGGCGATCACCTCGTACGGCGTCGCGCGCTCGCCGTACACCAGTCGGTTCGCCAGCCGGCGCGCACGCACCCGCACGGTCTCGAACAACACTGCCACCAGGACGGTTGCGGCGATCGAGAGCGCCGTGCTGGTCGTGTTTCCGGCGAGCGTCCCGATACCGACCACGATCGCGACGTAGATGACCGCGATGAACACACCGAGCAGCCCGAAGATCACCGCCTTCGAGATCACGACGTCGATGTCATAGAGGTGGTAGCGCAGGATCGCCACGCCCGCCGCGACGGGGATCAGGGGCGTCAATAAGGCGAAGACCGCCGCAGGCCCGCTCGGGATCATCACGATCCCGATGGCGAACCCCAGGGCCGCCACGACCGTCGCCGCAGCGAACCATTTCAGCTGTGCGCGCTCGTCGCCACTTGAGCGCCGATAGCGGAGCACGATCTCAATCGCACACGCGATGAACACGAGCACGTTCGCCATCCCGGCGAAGCCGTCGAGCGCCGTCGCCGCGCCAGCCGACAGCAGCTGGAGCGGGTGCACGACGCCCGGGAAGTTCACTGGGAACTCGGGCACCACCCCGAAGGCCGAGATCGCGAAGGAGAGCGCTGCGGTGGCGATCGTGAGCCGCACGAGGACGCGCCACCGCGGCGAGAGAGGCCGGCCCGTCGGGAACAGCTGGATGATCAGGAAGAACGTGAGCGAGAGCCCGATCGACGCCTGGAAGAACCAGGCCGCCCAAGCGGCGCCAGGGAGACCGTGCTGGATCGCGGCGTACGCGTACGCCTGCACCGAGCTGCCGAGCGGGATCTGGAGACCGACGAACGCGAACAACGGACCCAGCGCGCCGCCCGCCCGCCGCAGGACCAGCAGCGACCCGACCGTCGCGCACGCGAACGAAAGGGGGAGCCAGATGATCGGATCCGTGACCGACCTGTCCGCCCAGGCGTTCAACGCACCGGACGCCAGCAGCAGCGAGACGGACACGATCGGGACGGCGAGCGCAACGATGCGCCTCATCGGACCCGCTCCGAGACCGGGACCCGTCCGCGGACGATCGTGCCGCGGCCCGGCGACGACTCGATCTCGGCGTCGCCCCCGAAGACCGCCATCCGGTCGCGCATCCCCTGGATCCCCGTCCCGTTGCCGTTCGTCTCGGTGCTGAACCCCACGCCGTCGTCGGCGACCGAGAACTCGAGGGCGCCGTCCCGTTCGCGGAACCCGATCGTGATCACGGAGGCGTGGGCGTACTTCGTTGCGTTCTGGAGAGCCTCCAGCGTGCAGAAGTAGACGGCGGCCTCCAGCTCGATCGGATACCGACCGATCCCGTCGGTCTCCATCCGCACAGGAAGTTCGCTCCTCGTGTACTGGGCGGCGAGCGCGGCCGCGATCCCCTGTTCCTCCAGCAGCGGCGGGTAGATCCCGAGGGCGAGCGACCGCAGCGTGTCGAGGGCCGCGTCGACCTCACCGCGGATCTCTTCGAGCATCCGTCGTCCGTGGTCCGGATCCTTCTGCAATGCCGCCTTCGCGAGCCGGAGCTTGACCGCGAGCGCGACCAGGTGTTGCTGCGCTCCATCGTGGATGTTGCGTTCCAGCCGCCTCCGTTCCTCGTCCTGCGCGGCGACGATCCGCTGCCGGGAGGAACGGAGATCGGCGGCCTGCCGCGCGATCTGCATCAGCCGAGCCTCCAGGTCGGCGGTGAGCCGCGCGTTCGCGAGCACCAGCCCCGCCTGCTCGGCGAGACGGTCGAGGAGCTCTGCTTCCCCGGCGGTGAGCGGTTCGCTCGGGGGCTTGGTCACCGCGATCGCACCGAGGAGCTCGCCCTGATGGCGCACCGGGGCGACCCGGTCGGCATCGATCGCGGGGAGCTCGTCGCCATCGATCGCGACCGACGACTGCGGCTCGCTGACCGGCCAGGAGGCTGCGAGCGTGAGCCGGTCACCCAGTCGGAGCCAGACGTCCGATCGGGCCGCGGCGGTTCCCTCGGCGATCACACGCGCCACCCGTGGCAGGACGTCGTCGCTCGCGTAGGTCTCGCCGACGCGCTCGCCGAAGCGAGCGAGCACCTCGTACGGCGTCGCCCGGTCGCCGTAGACCAGACGGTTCGCGAACCGGTTCGCGCGGTCGCGCACCGGCTGGAACGCGACTGCGACCAGCGCCGTCGCCGCGATCCGCAGGAACAGCGTGTCGCTGAACAGCGATCCGAGACCCACCACGACCGCGACGTAGACCACGGTGATGAACACGGCCAGCACGCCGAACACCACCGTCTTGCGGATCACGAGGTCGACGTCGTACAGGCGGTACTTGAGGACCGCGACCGCGATCGCCGCCGGGATGCCGACCAAGGCGCACACCAGGAAGCCGCCCCATCCGATGCCGGAGATGGGGCCCGGGACACCGGACAGCCAGAAGAAGATGAATCCGATGGCGGCAACGAACACGAGCAGCCGCAACTGTTGGCGTTCGTCCCCAACCGCGTGTCGCCATCGGACGAACAGCGATGCGATCGATGCGATCGTCGTCGCGAGCAGGCCCACGCCTCCCACGAAACCGAGGAACGACCCGAAGCCGACCCCGAAGGGATTCGTCGCGTGGTCCGTGTTGCTCACATCGAGGGCACCTGGTGTCAACATGAACCCCGCGACGAACAGGATCGCGGACGCCGCCCATCCGCGGAACACCCACCGCCACCGAGCCGACGGGATGCGGCCGGTCGGGAACAGGAGGAAGAGCAGCGGCAGGAGCGCGAGCGCCGCCGTGCCGATCCAGCGATCGACCCATTCCGCATAGACCACGAGCGGCAGGGAACCGGGCACCGTCACGTTCCCACGCAGGACGTAGTTGTCGGCAGTGATCTGGATGACCGCCACGACGGCGAACGCAGAGAAGATCAGTCCCACAGGGTTGTGCTTGCGCCCCGCGATGAGGATCCCCAACCACGAGAAGACGACCAGGATCGCGCACGCGGCGAGCGCGCTGAGGATGTTTCCCGTTTCGCGTTGCACCGCGGCGAGCACAAGGCCGCCCGTGCCGACCACGACAACGACCACGATCGCGAGTCGGGCCAATCGGGGGACCCATCGATCCCGTTGCACGTCTCTGCGCGTCGCGACAGCGTTCATGCGGACACCGTCCCGACGATCGTCGTGCCGGCGCCTGGCGCCGACCGCACGATCAGCTCGCCTCCGACGGCGGCGAGTCGGTCCGCCATCCCCTGCAGGCCGGTGCCGTAGCCGGTCGAGGTCGAGTCGAAGCCGCGTCCGTCGTCGGTGACCTCGAAGCGGAGCTCGCCGTTCCCGTTCGCGAGCCGGACGGTCGCACGGCTCGCGCCGGCGTACTTCGCGACGTTGTTCAGCGCCTCGAGCGTGCAGAAGTAGACCGTCGCCTCGATGTCCTGCGGGAACCTGCCGATCCCCCCGGCGTCCACCGTGACCGGCAGTGCGGCCTTCCGTGCCTGCGCCTCGAGCGCGGCGGCGAGGCCCCGGTCGGCGAGGAGGGGCGGGTAGATCCCGCGCGCCAGATCTCGGAGGTCGTCGAGCGCAGCGTTCGTCTCGAGCTGGAGCTCGGCGAGCATCGCGCTCGCTCGTTCGTCGTCCTTCCCGATGAGCGAGGCGGCCAGCCGTTGCTTCACGGTGAGCGCGACGAGCTGCTGCTGGGCGCCGTCGTGGATGTTGCGTTCCAGCTTGCGACGTTCTTCGTCCTGTGCACCGACCAACCGTTGCCGCGACGCATGGAGTTCTTCCAACCGCATCCGGAGCTGTTCGGTCAGGGCGACGTTGCGCAGGACCAGGCCGGCTTGCGCGGCGAGGTGGTCGACCAGCTTCGACTCGTTCGCGGTGAGTGACTCTCCCGGCATCTTCTCGATGCTCAGGGCGCCGAGGAGCTCATCGCGATGTCGCACGGGAACGAAGCCGGGAGGCAGGGGCTCGGCAGGGATCGCGTCCGTGGGTTCATCGGTGTCGGGCCAACTGGCCGCAACCCGAAGCGTCTCGCCCACATGCAGCCACACGTCCGCACGTTTCGAGCCCGTGCCGTCGGCGAGGATGCGCGCCATGCGTGGAAGGACGTCTTCCGGATCGTAGGCCTCACCAAGTCGGCTCGAGAACTCCGAGAGCACCTCGTAGGGCGTCGCCCGCTTCCCGTAGACGAGGCGGTTGGCCAAGCGTTGCCCCCAGCGTCGAACGGGCTGGAACGCCAGCGCCACGATCGCCGCCGCGATCCCGGAGAGAACCGGGTTCCCGCTCGAGCCGACCGCCGTGCCAACCCCGACGACGATCGCGACGTAGACCAGGGTGATGAACACGGCCAGCACGCCGAGCACGACCGTCTTGCGGATCACGACGTCGATGTCGTAGAGCCGGTATTTCAAGATGGCAACGCCGATCGACAACGGTATCAGCGCCAGAACGAATCCCTGGACGAAGTCGGTCCACCCGCCGTTCCCATGGTCAAGCGGCAGCCCGAACCAGATCACGGTCGCGGCTCCGGCGAACATCAGCCACTTGATCTGCTCACGTTCTTCCGGGTTGCCTCGTCGGAAGCGGACCACGAGCGATGCCACGGCTACACCCATGACCACGATGAACAGCAGTCCGAGGACCAGCCTCGCTCCGTCGAAGAACGGAACGAGGCCCCGGATCGCGTAGGGGTTGGGACTCGGCCGGCCGAGCGCGTCGGTGTAGTCATGTCCCTCCAAAGCGAAGCTCATCGACCAAAGCACCGTGAGCACGACGGTTGCCCAGGCGAACGAACGCCATCGCGGGGACGGCAGGTGCCCATCGGGGAAGAGGAGGAACGGGAAGGTGACGAGTAGCACGAAGATCGGGACCCAGATCCAGTTCCCCATCCACGCCGCAAGCGTGGCGCCCGGCGTCGCCGCATCGGTGATGGCCGCCCACCGCGCGAACTCGCTCAGCGCCCCGAAGATGATTCCCGCCCCCGCCCACACGGCGAGGTAGATCCAGCCGAGCGGGTTCTCCGGTTGATGCCGTGCGACCACCAGCCCGATCGTCCCGACCGCGAAGAAGGCGACGACTTGCGTGAATCCATTCCACTGCCCCCCCTTGCCGTCTGCGATCCCGAACGCCGCGGCGACGACGATGCCCGAGATCCCGAGCGCCCACAGCCCCCACGCCAGCCGCGCTCTCATCCGACCGCCCCTCGGTCCAGCGGGAGGCGCCCGGCGACGGCCGTGCCGTCGCCGGGCGCCGAGGTCACCACCAGCTCGCCGCCGAGGGCGGCGAGCCGGTCCGCGATCCCTTGCAGACCGGTCCCGTAGCTCGTCGCGGACGGGTCGAACCCACGTCCGTCGTCACTGACCTCGAAGCGCAGCTCGCCCGAGCCGTTCGAGAGCCGGATCGCGGCCGCGTTCGCCTCGGCGTACTTCGCGACGTTCTGCAACGCCTCGAGGCACGAGAAGTACACGGCTGCCTCGATCTCGGGCTGGAAACGCCCGATCCCGTCCGGGTCCACCGTGACGGGGACGCTCGCCTTGCGAGCCTGAGCCTCCAGCGCGGCCGTCAGTCCCTTGTCGGCGAGGAGGGGCGGGTAGATGCCGCGAGCGAGGTCGCGCAGGTCCTCGAGAGCTTCGTTCGACTCCTGCTGGAGCTCGGCGAGCAGCTCGTGCGTCTTCTGTGGGTCACGTTCGACCATGCCGTCCGCGAGGCGCAGCTTCACCTGCATCGCGACGAGCTGCTGCTGCGCGCCATCGTGGATGTTCCGTTCCAGCTTGCGCGCGCGTTCGTCCTGCGCCGCGACGATCCTCCTGCGCGACCCGCGGAGCTCCTCGATCAGCCGGACGTTGCGAAGGACGAGCCCCGCTTGCGCGGCGAGGTCTTTGATCAGTGCGTCCTTCGTCGGGTTCATCGGGTCGTTCGCAGGCATCTCGACCGAGAGGGCTCCGAGGACCTCGCCCTGATGACGGACGGTCGTCGCGTCGATCGGGATCGCGTCCGGTTCGGGGGAGGCCGGCGGCCAGACCGCCGCGATCCGGAAGCCCTCGCCCACCCGCAGCCACACGGCGGCCGATGTGGCGCCGGTCCCCGCAGCGAGGACCTGCGCCATCCGCGGCAGCACGTCGTCCGTGGAGTACGTCTCCGCCACTCGGTCGGCGAACGTCGTGAGGACCTCGTAGGGCGTCTCACGCCCGCGGAAGACGATCCGGTCGGCGATCCGGGAAGCCGCGCGCCGCAGCGGCCAGATCGCGAACCCCATCACGACGCCGGCACCGATCAGCAGCGTTCGGTTGTTCGAGACGGGTCCGACGGCCAGGCCGCCGACGACGAAGATCAGCGCCGCCCCGACGAGCACGATCAGCGCTGCGAGCACGGCGTAGACGATCGTCTTGCGGATCACGACGTCGATCTCGTAGAGGCGCAAGCGGAGGATAGAGATCCCCACGACGATCGGAAGCGAGATCAAGGCGAGCCCGCCGAGCACCTGGAAGATCGCGGGGGCGACCGTGAAGAGGACCGACGGGATGAACAGCACCAGGATCAGCACCACTGCGTAGGCGAACCACCGGAACTGGAGGCGCTCGTCGCCGCTTGACTTGAGGAGGCGCACGAAGAAGTTCGCGACCGAGTACACCAGCACGCCGAGGAGGCACACGAACCCGAGGCCCATCACGGGTCCGGACACGACGCTCGGCGGCTGGACGCCGATCGGGTTCGGAACGTCGGGGTAGCTGTAGAGATGCGGCTCGAGGAGCCCGGCGAGGATCGACACGGTGAGGCCCGCGACGGCCCCGACGACGACGGCGTTCCTGCGGCCGCGGGACGCCGGTCGGCCCTCTGGGAAGAGCAAGAACAGGAACGCGGTCGTCGTGAACAGGAACGGCACCCAGAGCGCGTCGCTGAGTAGCGCGAACCAGGCGGCGCCCGGCAACGTCCCCGGCCGGGTGAGCGTGTCGTAGACCGAGGAATAGGAGCTGGCGAAGTTCTGGAACGCGACCAGAACGCCGTTCGCGCAGAAGAGCCAGCCGATCCAGTTGTCCGGTCGGCGGGTGGCGATCGTCGCCCCGACGAACGAGTACGTGAGGATCAGGAGCCCGAGCACGACCGTCGTCGCGAGGCCGATATGGCTCTGGGACGCCTCCGTGCTCCCCGTGCCATGGACGACGGCGAGGCCGACCCCGGCGGCGCCGAGCGCGACGGAGATCACCATCGATCCCCACGCGAGCCCGCGCACCGTGCGGGTCGTCATCGATCGCCCTCCAGCGGGAGGCGCCCGGCGACGGCGGTGCCGTCGCCGGGCGCCGAGGTCACCACCAACTCGCCGCCGAGGGCGGCGAGCCGGTCCGCGATCCCCTGCAGCCCGGTCCCGTAGCTCGTTCCCGATGGATCGAACCCCCGGCCGTCATCGCGGATCTCGAACCGGAGCTCTCCCGAGCCGTCCGCCAGATGGATGCTGGCGGCGCTCGCGTTCGCGTACTTCACCACGTTCTGCAGCGCCTCCAGGCACGAGAAGTACACTGCCGACTCGACGTCGGCGGGGAACCGCCCGATGCCGTGGGCGTCGATCGTGACCGGGAGGACCGCCTTCCGCGCTTGCGCCTCCAACGCGACGGCGAGCCCTTTGTCCGCGAGCAGCGGCGGATAGATCCCGCGCGCCAGGTCGCGAAGGTCCTCCAGGGCGTCGCTCGCCGAGCTCTGGAGCGTGTCGAGCAGCGCGTCGGCCTTCTCCGGGTCGCGGTCGATCATCGACCGAGCGAGCTTCAGCTGGACCGCGAGCGCCACGAGCTGCTGCTGCGCCCCGTCGTGCAGGTTCCGCTCGATCTTCCGGCGCTCGTCATCCTGCGCCGCGACGAGCCGGCGTCGTGAGGAGCGCAGCTCCTCGATCAGTCGAACGTTCCGAAGGACGAGTCCCGCTTGCGAGGCGAGGTCCCCGATCAGTCGCCGGCCTGCCGTCGTGAGTGGCTCCGTCACCGGCATCGCCACCGAGAGCGCGCCCAATCGTTCCCCCCGGTCCTCGACGTCGACGAGGTGATCGATCGGGGCGTCGGCACCGTCGGGCCACACCGCCGCAGGTTGGAGGTCTCCTCCCGGATCCAGCCAGACCGCGGCGGACTCCGCGCCCACGCCCATGCCGAGGACCTGGGCCATCCGAGGCAGAACGTCGTCGGCGGCGTACGCCCCTCCTACGCGGCCGGAGAACTCGCTCAACACTTCGTAGGGGTTCGCGCGGTTCCCGAAGACGAGGCGGTCGGCGATCCGCGTCGCGAGCTTCCGCAGTGGCCAGAACGCGAGCCCGATCGTGACGCCGACGAGGACGAGCGACACAGGGTTCTCGCGAGGCCCGCCGGACCGGCCGACCGCGGCGACGCCGGCGAGCAGCAACACCAGGACGACGACCGAAAGGAGCAGCACGACGAGGACCGCGTACCTCGCGGTCTTCCGGATGATCAGGTCGATCTCGTAGAGACCGTGGCGGAGGATCGCGACGCCGATCGCGATGGGGATCAGGGAGAAGGAAAGGATCACCAGTATCTGCGCCAGTCCGAGCCAAGCCGGCGTGTTCCCGCTCGTCGACCCGATCGAGAGCAGCAAGATCACGAGGTAGCTGGCGGCGACGGCCGCAGCCGCGAACGCCAGCAGCTTCAGCTGGTCCCGCTCGACGTCACGCGATCGGCGGTAGCGCACGACCAGGCTGGCGGCACTCCCGAGGATGCAGAAGGGAAAGAGCACGATCAGCAGCTGGAGGAACTCCAACGCCGGAATCGCGAACGGGTTCTCGACGTTCGGGAAGCCGGAGTCCGCCATCGTGGGCGCTCCGACGAGGATCGAGACCGACGCCAGGACGAGGACCACGCCGCAGACCCACGCGAACCACCGCCATCGCGGGGACGGGAGGTGGCCGTCGGGGAACAGCAACAGGGTGAACGTCCCCATAAGGCCGATCGGCGGAACCCACAACATGTCCGTGAACGCGAGCGTCCACGTGTCGAGGGGCAGGCGGGAGACGGCGACCCCGTACGTGCCGTACCCGGTGAGCGCCTCGCCGAAGTACCACGCGAACCCGATCGCGAGGAGCAGCCATCCGATCGCGTTCTCCGGCTGGCGCAGTGCGATCAGGAGGCCGACGATCGGGAACGGAAGGAGCGAGACCGCGAACAAGAGCCCCGACAGGAACCCCCCGCTTCCCGTCCATCCGGATCCGGACGAGAGGACGGCGTCGCGCGTCAGCCACGCGAACCAGCCCGCCACCAGCAGACTGACCAGATCGACGACGAAGATCGTCCACGCGAGCGCGCGCTTGTTCACGACGCCCCCCCGACCGGGACGCTCCCGGCGACGGCAGTGCCGTCGCCGGGAGCCGAGGTCACGGTCAGCTCGCCGCCGACGGCGGCGAGCCGATCCTCGATCCCCTGCAGACCGGTGCCGTAGGACGTCGTTGCCGGGTCGAAGCCGCGCCCGTCGTCAGTGACCTCGAACCGGAGGTCGCCGGCGCCGTTCGTCAGCCGGACCCGAACCTCGCGCGCCTCCGCGTACTTCGCCGCGTTCTGCAGCGCCTCGAGGCACGAGAAGTAGACGGCCGACTCGACGTCGGCCCCGAACCGCGCGATCCCGTCGGCGCTCACCGTGACGGGCATCGCCGCCTTCCTCGCCTGCGCTTCGAGCGCCGGACCGAGACCTTTGTCCGCCAGGAGTGGCGGGTAGATCCCCCGGGCCAGGTCTCGGAGGTCCTCGAGCGTCTCGTTCGCCGTACCGCGCAATTCCGCGGCGCTCGTTCGAGCGCTCGCCGGGTCTCGTTCGATCTGTTGTTCGAGCAACCTCAGCTTCACCGCGAGCGCCACGAGCTGCTGCTGCGCACCGTCGTGGATGTTGCGCTCGAGCTTCTTCGCCCGCTCGTCCTGCGCCGCGACGATCCGCCTTCGGGACGCGCGGAGGTCGTCGACAAGTCTCACGTTCTGTAGCGCCAGGCCCGCTTGGGAGGCGAGCCCGATGACCAGTCGCTCCTTCGAGGCGTCCATCGGATCGCTCGTGGGCATGCTGAGGGTGATCGCTCCGAGCAGCTCCCCCTGGTGCGACACCGGGAAGGCCGAGATCGCGGGCCCGTAGACGGGCATAGCGTCATCCACCAGCTCGACGGACGGCGCGGGCGGTGTGTCCGCGGGCCATCGCGCGATGTCGATGAGCGAACGATCGCGACGCAGCCAGACACGCACGTCGTCCCCGCCGGTGCTCGCGGCGAGCAGCTGGGTCATCCGTGGAAGGACGTCATCGACGGAGTAGGTATCTCCAAGGTTGGCCGAGAATTCGGAGAGGACCTCGAAGGGGGTCGCGCGCTTCCCGTACACGACCCGGTCGGCGAGCGCCTTGGCCCGCCGACGGACCGGATTGAACGTGAGGACGAAGATCACGGCGCCGGCGATCGCCCCGATGCTCGTGAACGCTGCGAGGGCCAGCGCCCCCAGATAGAGGAGGGTGATGAAGGCCGCGACGATCGTGAAGACCACCGTTCGCTTGACGACGATGTCGAGGTCGTAGAGGTGGTACTTGAGGATCGCGACCGCACATGCGGCTGGGATCCCTATCCCCAGACAGAGGAAGAAGAGCAGGAACGAGAGGTCGTTGGCTGGGCTCGACGCACCTCCCTTGAGGCCGATGCTCGTCAGGAGCGTCAGCACCAGGGACACGCCCATCAGCGCCGCGATCGCGGCGAGCCACCGCAGCTGCTGCCGCTCTTCTCCGCCCGACCGACGGAACCGCTGGACGAGCCCGATCACGGCGGCGATCGACAGGCCGGCGAGCCCGAGCCCTGCCGCCCAGGCGACGACGTCGAGCAGACCCTGCAGTGAAGGGACGCCCAGCGGATTCTCCACGTGGGTCGCTGTCGTCACTTCGATAGTGCCGGGTCGGAACATCACCGCGAGCGCCAAGAGGGCCAGGCACGCGATCAGCGCGCCGGGGAACCAACGCCACGCGCGGGACGGGAGACGGCCGGTCGGGAACAGCAGGAGGATCAGGGGCACCACCCCAACCACAAGGAACGACCAGTTGTTCAGCCAGGCAACCCCGATCGCGAACGGAAGCGAACCGGGGGCGGTCTCGAGGGCGTACCTGGCGTATTCCTCGGAAGCGCCGCCCCAGAGGACGCCGAGTCCGGCGAGCAGGAACAGCCAGCCGATCGGGTTCCGCGGCACTCGCCGGACGAGAACGGCCCCGACGCCCGCGTACGTTCCGAGGAACGCGACGCTCAGGAGCGTGAACGGCTCGCGGGTGAACGTGTGATTCAACGTCGCGAGGACCATCGCGACGACGAAGAGCCCCCCGCCGAGGCCGACCAGCAGCCAGACCGCCGGCCGCGCGCCTCCGTCTGGTTCCGCTCGTCTCGCCCGGTCCATGACGTCGATGCTTGCACCCTGGCGAACCGCCGGAAAGGGGGTCAGACCTGCTGGTTCGCGTGCGGGAACCCCACCCCCCGCCGGGTGCTGGCACCACGGCCGGATCCACATGGTCGCCGGTTCGGATCACTGGCGCCAACGGCCTAGCGTTCTCATCGCAGAACGGATGAGGAGGCACAGCGATGACGACGATCCTGGTGGGAACGGATTCTTCGGCAGCGGCGGACCTGGCCGTGGATCACGCGGCTCGGCTCGCGCGGGACCGCGAGTCGGATCTTGTGGTCCTGCTGGTTCGGCCGGACGGCGATCTCCGGTCGGTCGTGGACCCCGGCAAGGCGGCGGATCCCGACCGCTACCTGGCGCACGTGGCCGAGCGGTTCCCCGGCCTGCCGACTAGCACGCGTGTCGAGCACGGTGAGGCGGCCGAGCGGATCGTGGCCGTGGCGCAGGAGCTCAACGCGGACACGATCGTGGTCGGGAACCGGGGGACACACGGATCGTGGTGGCGTGTCCGGGACAGCATCCCCAACCTCGTGCTGCGGCACTCGCCGTGCAGCGTGTTCATCGTGGATACGAGGCGCGCACAGTGAAGAAGTTAGGCATGCTCGGTCTCGCGGAGGAACGCGAGCACCGCCATCACGCGACGGTGCACGTCGGTCTCCTCCGTGAGGCCGAGCTTGTGGAACATCGAGTTGATGTGCTTCTCCACGGCTCGTTCGGTGAGGAAGAGCTCTTTCGCGATCGCCGCGTTGTTCTGGCCTTGAGCCATGTGCGACAGGACCTCGCGCTCGCGTTCCGTGAGCTCCCCGAGCGGCGAATGGGCCATCCGGTCCTTCGCGGCGACCAGCGCCTCCACCACCTTGGGATCGAGGACCGAGCCCCCCTTGGCGACCTCGTTGAGCGCGCGGGTCACCTCGTGGACGTCGGCGACCCGCTCCTTCAAGAGGTACCCGAGCCCCGCGGCGCCATCCTTCAACAGGTCGTAGGCGTACTCCTCGTCCGCGAACTGCGACAGGACGACGACGCCGATATCGGCGTGCGTGGCCCGGATCTGCTTGGCGGCGCGGATGCCTTCGTCGGTCCCCGACGGAGGCATCCGGATGTCGGTCAGGACGGCGTCCGGCGCCAGCTCTTCGACGGCCGCGAGGAGCTCGTCGAACGATGCGGCGGTCCCGACGATGTCGACGTCGCCGACTTCGGTGAGCAGAGCGACCGTCCCCTCCCGGACCAGATAGTTATCCTCGGCGAAGACGACCCGCAACACGCGCGCATCGTACACGGGGGGTTCGCGGCGGCATGACGATCCGAGTGGTGCTTGGCGAGGACAACGTGCTCGTCCGCGAGGGTGTTCGAGCGCTGCTCGATTCCTACGAAGACATCGAGGTCGTGGGGGTGGCTCAGGACGCACCCACGCTGATGGCCGCGGCGGCCGAGCACGTCCCCGACGTCGTCGTCACGGATATCAAGATGCCGCCGTCGTTCCAGCTCGAGGGGATCGACTGCGCCCACGCGATCCGCCACGATCACCCCGACACGGGCGTCGTCGTGCTCTCCGCGCATGACGACGAGGAGTACGCGATCGCGCTCCTCGGCGGTGGGCACAGCGGCCTCGCCTACCTGCTCAAGGACCGGATCGCGCAGGGCGACGAGTTGGTCCGCGCGATCCACGAGGTGCACGCGGGCGGCAGCGCGGTCGATCCGGTGATCGCCGAGCGATTGACCGGGAGCAAGCACGCCGACGAGGAGGACCGCGCCGTCCTGGACATGATGAGCAAGGGCCTCGGGTATGCGGATATGGCTCGCGAGCTCGGCACCACCCAGGAAGCCGTCGATCGGCGCGTCACCGAGCTGTTCGGGCGGATGGCCGGCGACGGTGCCGGGGCTGGCCTCCTGGGCGAGTTCAAACGGCTCCACGCGGCCGTGGTCGAGCAGGCTGCGGCACGAACGACGCTCGCGTCGTTCGTGCCGCAGCAGCTCGCCGACCGCCTGGCCGCGCATCCGGAGACGGCGATCGAGCCGCAGGAGCTGGTGGTCTCGGTCCTGTTCAGCGACATCCGCGGATTCTCGACGCTCGCCGAGCGGCTGTCCGCCCGCGACGTCGCCACGATCGTGGGGCGCCACCTCGAGGCGATGGCCGAGGTGGTGCTCTCGCACGGCGGCACGATCGACAAGTTCCAGGGCGACGCCGTGATGGCGATCTTCGGCGCGCCGGACCCGGTCGAAGATCATGCCGAGCGCGCGCTCCGCTGCGCGCTCGGCATGCAGCAGCGTCAGGCGGAGTTGAACGCGGTGGGCTGGGGCACGGAGGTAGAGACGCTCGGCCTGGGGATCGGCGTCAACACGGGCTCGGTGATCGCCGGCACGGTGGGGGGCGGGGGTCGCCTCGAGTACACCGTGGTGGGCGACGCCGTGAACGTCGCCCAGCGTCTGCAGTCGGAGGCCGAGGCCGGAGAGATCGTCGCGGCGGCCTCGACCGTCGCTGCGGCGCCGGACGTGAAGGCCGAGTCGATCGGCCCTCGCATGGTGAAGGGCCGCGAGGAGCCCGTCGAGGTGTTCCGTGTCGTCATCGGCTGAACACATCGATACGCGCCCGGCGCGGTGGCCTTGGATCGTGCTCGCGGTCTTCTTCTCGATCGCGATGGTCGGTTTGATCTTCGTCGGTGTGAACGGAGAACCGGTCGCCTCGCAGGTGCCGTACGTCGTCGCCTTCTCGATGTTCGGTGTCGTCGGAGCCCTGATCGTCAGCCGTGATCGGACGAACGTGATCGGTTTGATGCTTCTCTACGCGGCGCTGATCTCCGCGGCGAGCTTCCTCGCGGGAGAGCTCTTCACCTGGCTCGTGGTCCGTGGGCACACGCGATCGCTTCCGGTGTTCCTCGGGCTCATGAACAACTTCGGCTGGCTCCTGGGGATCCTGCCGGTCGTCTTCATCCTGCCGCTGGTGTTCCCGGACGGGCGGTTGCCCTCGCCCCGCTGGCGCCCGTTCCTGTGGTTCATCGTGGCGTTCCTGGTCGTGATCGGCGTCTCGTTCGTCATCGCCTCGAGGACGTTGAGCGGATCGGACGAACACATCACCATCGCCAATCCCTTCTTCATGGAGTGGACGAGCCACCTCCCCAACATCGATATCTTCCTCGCGTTGTTGTTCCCCGCGATCTTCCTCACGTCGGTTGTCTCGCTCTTCCTCCGGTTCCGTCGCGCGACCGGGGTCGAGCGTCAACAGATCAAGTGGGTCGTGTTCGGACTCGCGTTCGCGTTCGTCACGATAATCATCGGCTTCTTCGTCGCGCAGACAGGGTTCCTGCCCGCTGTGATCGGCGCCGCCGGCTTCCTGGCCTTCCCGGTGTCGATCGGCATCGCGATCCTGCGGTATCGCCTCTACGACCTCGACATCGTCGTTCGCAAGACCGTGGTCTACGCGACGCTCGCGTTGTTCGCAACGTTGGTCTACCTCGCACTCGTCGTCGGACTCGGGGCGTGGCTAGGGCGGGGGAGCTCGTTGCTCACGATGGTTGCGGCCGTGATCGTCGCTCTGACCTTCCAGCCGGTCCGCGTGTGGGTCACACGGCGTGCGGACCGCATCGTCTACGGCGAGCGCGCGAACCCCTATGAAGTCCTCACCGAGTTCTCCTCTCGAGTCGGGGGCGCGTACGCCACGGAAGACGTCGTGCCGCGCATGGCGCAGATCCTGGGCGAGGGCGCAGGAGCCAACATGGCGCGGGTGTGGCTGCGCGTCGGTCGTGAGCTCCGCCCGACCGCATCCTGGCCGTCCGACGCGCCGACTCCGCCGAGCGTCGCGATCGACGGCGACGCCATGCCATCGATCCCGGGCGCGTACGCCGCCGCGGTCCGCGACCGGGGAGAGCTGCTCGGCGCGCTCTCCGTCGAGATGCCGGCGAGCGATCCGATGACGCCGGACAAGGATCGGTTGGTCGCGGATCTCGCCTCGCAGGCAGGGCTCGTGCTTCGCAACGTCGCCCTCGTCGAGGAACTCCGTGAATCACGCCGCAGGCTGGTCGCGGCGCAGGATCACGAGCGACGCAAGCTCGAACGCAACATCCACGACGGGGCGCAGCAGCAGCTCGTCGCGCTCGCCGTGAAGTCGCGCCTCGCCCGCCGATTCGTGGCGCGCGACCCGTCCAAGGCCGAGGAGATGCTCGGGCAGATCGAGGAGGAGACGCAGGCAGCGCTGGACGACCTTCGCGACCTCGCCCGGGGCATCTATCCGCCCCTGCTCGCGGACAAGGGCCTGGGGCCCGCGCTCGAAGCGCAGGCGCGCAAGGCCCCGCTCCCCGTCAACGTCGATGCGGATGGCGTCGGTCGGTTGCCACAAGACATCGAGGCCGCCGTGTACTTCTCGTGCCTGGAAGCCCTCCAGAACGTCGCGAAGTACGCGGGAGCTTCCCAAGCCACCATCACGATCACGCGCGCACCGACCGTCCTCGCGTTCGCGGTGACGGACGACGGGCGCGGCTTCGACCCCCTGTCCGTTTCCGGGAGCGGTCTGCAAGGCATCACGGATCGTCTCGCCGCGATCGGGGGCACGTTCGAGGTTGCGAGTTCGGGCGGCGACGGTACGACCGTGACCGGCCGCGTGCCGGTCACACCCGACAGCGCTGGAAGCAACGTTGGCCGGAGCACGCTCGCCGTCGTGGACGAAAACGTACCGGTCTGACCGGAACCAGACGGCGGGGGGTGGACGATGGATCTTGCGCAGACGGAGGGCCTGTCCAAGAGGCGGCGGACGTGGTTCAGCGTGTTCGCGGTCCTCTTCGCGCTCATCTTCGGGATCGGGCTGTTCGGGTGGATCGGCCTGTTCTTGGGATGGACCGCGGGAGGGAGTGACCAGATCCACCGGGTTCACGACATCGGCAGTTCCGGTGTCGCGACCGGGATCTTCGTGGCCTCTCCACTCCTGATCCTGTCATGGCGACGCAACGACATCGGGCTCGTGCAGATGCTCGGTGTCGCAGTTGTCGCGACCGTGTTCGGCAGCGTTCTCGCCCTCGACTGGGTATTCCTCGTCTACGTCGTGATCCTCGCGATCCCGATCGTGGTCCTGCTCGCGATCTCGAGGGGCTGGCGTCAGTTCATCGCCCGAGGAGTCGGCATCGCCCCAGACCTTCTGATCGCCGCGATCGTGAGCGCGCCGTTCTGGGCGGCGTTCGCCGTGAAGATGGCCAGTCTCCAGCGGGCGGGTCCCGCCAACGATCCGCACGTCGAGATGCACCACTGGACCGGCATGGCGATCATGGGGATCGCCGTCGTCCTCATGGGCGTACTGGCGTCCGAGCGGACACCGGGGTGGCGGATCGTCGCGTGGCTCACGGGCGTCGGTTCGATCGTCTACGGCGTCGCGTCGGCCGTGTTCGCTACCTATCCGGGCAGCACCGTCCCGTACCCGGGTTCCGAGGGTGCGTTCTGGGGAACGCTCGCGATCGTCTGGGGGATCGTGTTCACCGCGCTGGCGGAACGTAGGGCGAGGGCCACGTGATGACGACTCGGTCGACACCGAAGCCAAGAGGCATCCGTCGGTTGGAGCGATGGCTCGTTGGCCTCGCGATGGCGGTCATCGCGTTCATCCTGGAACGGATCGTGATGCGTTCGGTCAAGAAGGGCGGCGACGCGAAGGGTCAGCCACCGCCGACCACGGTCACCTCGAGGGGCGGCGAGGTCGACCTGGAGTGAGGCGGCTCACCGGGGACGTTTCCGGAGGAGATCGACCACCAGCCCGAGGGTCAGCAGGAAGGCGCTGACCCCGAACGCCACGGGGACCCACGCTGCCACCTTCTCGGACACGGCCGTCAGCGCGGTTCCCAGGATCGCCGCGCCTGCCGTGAGCGCGAGGGCCAGCCGGCGGCCGGCCCTGCGGATCGTCTGTTCCAGAGTCGTCGCGCGGAAGTTGACCTCCAGCTTCTGCCCGGGCCTGGCGCCGATCAGCCGCTCGACCGCTTCCACGACCCGCATGAAGCGAACCTTGAGCCGTTGGGTCTGGTAGAAGAGTGCCTTGGGGTCGGTCTTGGCTCCCATCCCCTTGAGGACGCTCCGCATGAGGAACCGGCCCGCCACGTCGAACGGGTCGACCTCGGGGTCCAGCTGCGCCGCGGCCAGCTGCATCTGGGCCAAAGCTTTCGCGGTGAGGGTCAACGAAGCCGGGAGCGGCACGCCATGCCGGAGCGAGATCTCGGTCATCTCCTGCAGCACCGGTCCGAGCTGGATGTCCTTGAGTGAGGCGCCCCGGTACTTCCCCATGAGGGCGCCGATCTCCTCCTGGAAGGCATCCACGTCCAGGTCGCTGCGGTCGATCGCACCCGACAGCATCAACGAGACATCGGTGAGGAACCCGACGTCCTCCTGCCAGAACGCCATCAGCAGGAGCATCATCGATTCCCGCATGTCGGGGCCGACCTCGCCCGCCATCCCCAGGTCCAAGAAGTAGAGCCGGTCCTCGTCGGGCTGCCACATCAAGTTGCCCGGGTGCGGGTCGGCGTGGAAGAACCCGTCCACCATCACCTGCTTGTAGAAGGATTCGAGGAGCTGGACCGCGACCTCGTGACGGATCGGGCCCTCCGGGGCGAGCGAGAGCGGTCCGCCCTGCACGTCACGCATCACGAGGAGCCGGGAGGTGGAGTAGTCGGCATACAGCACGGGGACCGCGAGACGCGAGAACGGTTCGATCACGCCGCGGAGCCGTTCCATGTTCTTGGCTTCTTGGCGGAAGTCGAGCTCGCGGTGCAGCGACGTCGACAGGTGTTCGAAGACCGCTGGCATGTCGATCACCTGCCTGAGCTGCTGGCGGCTGCCCACCTTCTCCGCGAACACCTCGAGGAGCGCGAGGTCCTGCTCGATCTGCTCTTTCGCGTCGGGACGCTGCACCTTGACCACGACGGGGTCGTCGTTCGCGAGCCTCGCGCGGTGGACCTGGGCGATCGTCCCGGCCGCGAGGGGGGTAGGGTCGATCTGCTCGAAGACGTCCTCCCACGGGACGCCGAGCTCCTGTTCCATAACCTTGACGACCTGCTCCTCGTTGAGGGGAGGGACGTTGTCCTGGAGTTGCGCGAGCTCGTCGATGAACTCGGGCGGGATCAGGTCCGGACGGGTCGAAAGGATCTGCCCCAGCTTGCAGAAGGTCGGCCCGAGCTCCTCGAGCGCCTGGCGCATCCGTTTGGCCTGGCGGGCTCGTCCGACGGCGCCCTCGTCTTCCGGCCGACCCAACAACTCTTTCAGTCCGTGCTTGGCGAAGACGGCGGTGATCGTGGCTCCCCGCGCCATGAGGTGCGGCTGGGTCTGGGTCTCGACGGCGCTCGATCGAATCGTCGTGATGCTCCGCGGATCGCGCACCGCGCTCGCGACGCCGTCGGTCGTGTTCACGATGATCACGGTGCAGCGTGCGTTGTGGCTGATCCTGTTGGGCACGTTGCCCAACAGGAACTCCTTGCGACCCGCCATGCCGGCGTTCCCGACGACGAGCACGTCGATGTCGGCACCCTCAGCGGCATGCACGATCGCCATCGCTGGGTCGTCGTCGATCACCACGTGCGCGCGGCCGCGACCGCCGGCGATCCGCTCTGCTTCCTGTTGCAGGTCCTCGGCGGTCGCGGCCGCGCGGGTCCGCTCGGCCGCCCCGAATTCGGTGTCGGTCGGGCTCGTGGGGATCACGACCTGGACGAGGTGCAGCTCGGCGCCGTACGCCTCTGCGAACGCCGCCGCCCACCCGACCGCCTTCGACGCAGTCTGCGATCGGTCCGTGCCGACCATCACGCGAGCGACCGCGCCGTTCCCGAGCTCGGTTCCCATGTGTCGCATGATGCCGAATCTCGAGTCCCTCTGACCAGGGTGGCCGGCGCGCGTTTCTCCGTGGTGCCTGCACCCCGTCGGATAAACTCGCTCGCACCCGCCGGAGTAGCTCAGGGGTAGAGCAACCGCCTCGTAAGTGGTAGGTCGGGGGTTCGAATCCCCCCTCCGGCTCTCGTTCGAAGCACGCGTGTCGGTTGCCGGGCGGGTTCCGGGTTGCGAGAATCCCGCCCGATGGTGACGGCGCGGAGGGTGGTCGGCGTGCTCACGGGAGCCCTCGTCGCCGTCCTCGTGACCGGCAACGCCGCGCTCGCGCAGACCTCGATCGATCCGACCGTCCTGCCGCAGCGGAACACGGGTGGCTGGATCTTCTGGCTCGGCTGGCTGAGCGGGATCCTCGCGCTCCTCCTGCTCATCTTCCTCGTGGCCGCCTACATGCGGTTCGCGCCGCGGTTCGCGAAGGATGAAGAAGGTTCGCGCTTCGTCCACGCCGACCGCGTGCTGCCGGGCAAGGAACCACCTCGCCGGATCGTCGACCTGACGCAAGCGGCGCCGATCGTGGTGCAGCCGCCTCCGATCCCCGCCGCGGTGGCCGCACCGGCCATGGCGGCGCCAGCCGCGGCCCCGGCGCCCGCAGCCCCCGCGCCCGCTCCGGCTCCGGCTCCGGCTGCGGCTCCCGCCCCGGCTCCTGCACCCGACGCCTCACCGGCCCCCGCGGCCGAGGAGCCCGCCGCCGCGGAAGCTGAAGCCGCCGGCGCGCCCCCAGCCCCAGCCCCTGCGCCGGCTGCCGACGAGCATCGTCCGGAGGTGTCGCTCGATCAGGAGACCTTCGACAAGACGCTCGAGGAGCTCCTCGCGCAGGGGACCGACCGGCGCATCGCCGAGGGCAAAGCCCGGCGTGTCGCCATGATCGCCGCCCGCAAGAAGGCTGCGGGCGAGGGCTAGGCGCCCGCCCGTGGATCCTGCGGCAGACGTCGACTGGTCGATGGGCTCCCACGCCGCCCGTCTTGCGGATTGGGACGTCGCGCTGCAGATCGGCAAGCGCGTCGCAGGCCCGGGGCCGATCGTTCCTCCGGAGGATCGCGCCCGCATGCGGGAAGACCTGGCGGCGCACGTCCTTCGAGCCGAGGAGCTCGTGGCGGAGTTCACCGGCCTCACGGTCACCGGGTTCCGGTCCCGTGCGTGGGTCATGGGCAGGGGCGACTGGATCCGGCAGAACGTGGCCGGGCTGCAGCGCCTGATGGAACCGCTCGCACAGCGGTTGTTGGAGAAACGTCCCACCAGGCCGACGATCGCCCGCAAGGCCGTCGGCGCACAAGCGGGTGCGATCCTCGGCTACGTCTCGCGCCGGGTACTCGGGCAGTTCGACGTGTTCCTGCCGCCCGACGATGACGGGTTGATCTACTTCGTCGGTCCCAACCTGATCGAGGTAGAGCGAAGGTACGGTCTCGTCCCGAACGACTTCCGGCTGTGGGTCGCGATCCACGAGGTCACCCACCGGGTGCAGTTCTCGGCGGCACCGTGGCTCCGGGCGTTCCTCGGCGGGATGGTCGACGAGTACCTCGAGACCGTCTCGCTCGATCCACACCAACTCATGGATCAGTTGCGTCGCGCCGCTGAGGAGGCTCGGACGGGAGCCGGTCCCGGCGGGATCCTCCGGTTACTGACGCCGGAGCAGCGTGCGATCTTCGAACGGACCCAGGCGATGATGTCGCTCCTCGAGGGGCACGCGTCGTTCGTCATGGACGACGTGGGGAAGGAACACATCGGGACCCTGCCCCGGCTCAAGAACGCCTTGCAGGCGAGGCGCCATGTCCGCGGGGTCGAGCACCGATTCCAGCGCGCGATCGGCTTCGATCAGAAGGTGGCGCAATACGACAGCGGTGAGCGATTCGTCCGCGATGTGATCGAACGGGTCGGCATGAGCGGCTTCAACGTGGTGTGGGAGTCGCGTGAGCATCTCCCGCAACCCGGCGAGGTGGCCGATCCAGATCGCTGGATCGACCGCGTCACGCGCTAGACCGATGGCGGCGAGGAGACCGCCGGCCGTCGCGAGGGTCCTCGAACGCATCACGAAAACCGCACGAGCGCACGACCTGTTCACGTCCGACGACCTGGTGCTGCTGTGGGTGAGCGGCGGCCCCGATTCGGTGTGTCTCTTGGAGTCGTTGGTCCGCTTGCGCCGACTCTTCGGGCTCCGGCTCGCGGTTTTCCACATGGATCATCGGCTGCGGCCCGATTCGGCGACCGATGCCGCGTACGTCAGGCGGCTCGCCGACCGGCACCGATTGCCCTTCCACCTGGCGGTCGCCGTTGACGAGCCAGGACGCTCGGATTCGGTCGAGATGTGGGGTCGCTTCGAGCGCGCGCGGGAGGCGGGGAGGGTCGCGCGGGCGATCGGCGCGACACGGATGGCCGACGGGCACACCCTCGACGACCAGGCGGAGACCATCCTGATGGGTCTCGTGCTTGGCTGGGGGTTGGACGGGATGGGCGGGATCGCGCCGGTGAATGGCACGCTCGTTCGACCCTTGCTCGACGTGACGAGGACGGAGGTCGAAGCGTTCTGCCGAGCGCTCCACCTTCGCCCTCGGCGCGATCCGACGAACGCCGACACGCATCTGCTGCGCAACGCCCTCCGTCAGGAGGCGATCCCCGCGATCGAACGGTCCACGGGCCGCGACGTGAAGCGGACCTTCGCCCGGACCGCGGACCACCTGCGGAGGGACGCGAGCGCGCTCTTCGCGCACGCGGACGAGCACGCGGAGGTGCTCGTCGAGCTCCGAGAGCACGGGTTCGCCATCCGAGCACGCCCGCTCCTCGACATGCCGCCGGCGCTCTCGTCCCGGGTCGTGCGGCGTGGCTTCCAGCGAGCGGACCTCGGCTGGGACCACGACGCGATCGACGCCGTGCTCGACCTGGCGGCCGGTGCACCGGGGCGGACGCGCGACCTCTTGCTCGGGATCAAAGCGCGGCGCACCCGCACGCACGTCGAGGTCCAGGGGTAGACTCGCGGCCTCCGTGGAGACCTACGCCGACGACATCGAGAACGTCCTGATCAAGGCGGACGAGATCGAGAGCAAGCTCGTCGAGATGGGCGAGCAGATCACGAGGGACTACGAAGGCCGGCACCTCCTGCTCGTCGGGGTCCTCAAGGGAGCGTTCGTGGTGATGGCCGATCTCTCTCGGCACATCCGGCTCCCGCTCGAGTTCGATTTCATGGCGGTGTCGTCGTACGGCGCGGCGACGAAGACCTCGGGCGTCGTTCGGATCCTCAAGGACCTCGACCACGACCTGAAGGATCGCGACGTCTTGGTCGTCGAGGACATCGTCGACTCCGGCCTCACGCTCAAGTACCTGCTGAAGAACCTGGCCGGACGCAAGCCCGCGACGCTGGAGGTCGCGGCCCTGCTGCGTAAGGAGGGTATCCAGCAGGTCCCGTTGGACATCCGCTACTGCGGGTTCGACATCCCGAACGAATTCGTCGTTGGCTACGGGCTCGACTTCTCCGAGAAGTACCGGAACCTGCCCTACATCGGGACGCTCAAGTCCTCGGCGTACGGCGGCTGACCGGGAACCGGAGGAGCCTCGGGCGCGTCCCAGGAACATGCGCTGGATCGCGGCAGCCGGCCTCTTGCTCGCACTCATCGCGTGCGGCAGGACCTCTGCGCCCGCGAGCTCGTCCGGGATCTTCGGCACCGTCACCGCGGGTCCGACCTGTCCCGTCGAGCGTGTGGGCTCCCCGTGTCCGCCTGCTCCGTGGGTCGGCACCGTGCGCGCGACCGATGACACCGGTCATGGGACCGAGACGCGGACCGACGAGAGCGGCAACTACACGCTCACGCTCGAACCCGGGAGCTACGAGGTCGCCCCGGTGACGGACGGCGGCCCGCCGACCGGCCAACCGGTCACGATCGATGTGCGGTCCGGGCCTCCGATCCGCCTCGACCTCACGGTGGACACCGGCATCCGCTGAGCCACCTACACTCGCCGCGTGAGCGCGTGCGCGAGGGTTCCGCCGTTCGATGCCTACGCCGTCTTGGGCGTGAGCCCTTCCGCGACCTCGGACGAGATCCATCACGCGTACCGCATGCTGGCGCGTCGGTTCCACCCCGACGCCGACCGAACCGACCCGCTCGCGGCGGCGCGGTTCTCGGAGATCACGGAGGCGTACGACCTCCTCTTGGACGTCGACCGCCGGCGCTCGTACGACCTCCGCCGTGCGGCCGTGGCCGGGCCGCGGGCCGCGCGCGTCGCTCCCGGGCCCACCGGCAACACCGCCGTGCGCGGGCCCGCGGCCCGGCCACCGGTGCGGAGGCGCGAGCCGGTGGTCGCATCCGAACCGCGACAGGAGGACACGCACGACGAGTTCCGCCTCCTGGTCTTCCTCGCGAAGGTCGTCATCGGGGTCGTGATCGTGATCGTCCTCGCGGCGTTGCTCCTGGCGCTCCGTCCTCCTCCTCCGTGTCGAGCGGATACCCCCATCAACGCGCCGTGCACGCCGACGGCGACCCCTCCTTGATGCCGTGGGACGGAGGGCTTGTAGCATCCGGGCATGACGAGCGAGCGCTTCGATCACGCGAAGATCGAGCAGGGCGTCCGGCTGCTCCTCGACGGCATCGGCGAGGACCCTGAACGCCCGGGTCTGCGCGAGACTCCCTCGCGCGTCGCCCGCATGTACGAGGAGATCTTCGCCGGGATCGACGTGGACGCTGCCAACGTGGTGACCGTCGTCGAGGGTGCCGACTTCGACGAGTTGATCATGGTCCGGGACATCCCGCTGTATTCGGTCTGCGAGCACCATCTCCTTCCCTTCGTCGGCAAGGCGCACGTCGCGTACATCCCGAACAAGTCGCAACAGATCACGGGGTTGTCGAAGGTCGCCCGGGTCGTCGACATCCTCGCGAAGAAGCCGCAGGTGCAGGAGCGACTGACGACGGAGATCGCAGAGGCGATCGAACGGGCGCTCTCGCCTCGGGGCGTCTTCGTCGTGATCGAGGCCGAGCACCTCTGCATGACGATGCGGGGCGTGAAGAAGCCGGGGTCGCTCACCGTGACCTCCGCCGTACGCGGGCTGTTCCGCACCGACGCCCGGACCCGCCAGGAGGCGATGGATCACATCCGGATGCGCTGAGCCGGCATCCTGCCTCCCCTGGACGGCCGAGCGTAGCGCCTACACGGTTCACCCTCCCCGCGACCCTGTATGGGTGTGGTGCAGGATGCAGCCGTGAGCATCGAGCCGCGCGACGCGGTCGAGCGCGTGTGGAGGGAGCAGGGCGCCAAGCTCTTTCGATCGTTGGTCGCCTTCACCACCGACCCGGACGTCGCGACCGACGCGATGGCCGAGGCCTTCGCGCAGGCGCTCGGGCGCGGGGACGCCGTGCGCCATCACGACCGGTGGATCTGGCGGGCGTCGTTCCGGATCGCGGCGGGGGAGCTGAAGGCGCGGAGCCGTCGCTCGAGTCAGATGCCTGAGCTCAGCTACCAGATGCCAGAACAGGTCGCGGATCTGGTCCGAGCGCTCGCGAGCCTGAGCCCGAACCAGCGCGCCGCGGTCGTCCTGCACGAGTACGCCGACCTTTCGACCCGCGACGTCGCTCGCGTCTTGGGCTGCAGCCAGGCGACCGTTCGGGTGCATCTCGCGCAAGCGCGGAAGCGCCTGCGCCCACTCTTGGAGGACACCGGTGACTGATATCCACGACCACTTCCGTTCACTCGACAGGCTCGACGTTCCGGACGTGTACGCCCGAGCGCGCGCTCTCGGACCGAAGGAACCTCAGCAGTCGTCCACCTCTCTGGCGCGCCGGGTCGGCGTGATCTTCCTTGCAACCCTTGTCGCCGCCGCGGGGCTCGGGTTCGTGATCGTCCGGTTCCAGCGGGGCACGACGCCAGGTCCCGTTACGTCGATCTCGAAGGAGAACGGCGTGATCTACTTCCGTGTCGGCGGAGGGGACGGGCCCACGTGGTGGGAGTCGGTGGCACAGGACGGGACGGGCCAAACCATCGTGTTCCCGACTGATGCGCCCATCAACCATGAAGATGTGGCGTGGTCGTCAGACGGCTCGCGGATCGCGTTCGCGAACACGATCGTTTCGCGGCAGCCAGGCATCTATACGTCCAACCCCGATGGCTCTCACACGGTGCGGGTGACCGACCAGGCCGGGGATCTATATCCCTCGTGGTCACCCGACGGGACGGAGATCGCGTTCTCTCGGGTGGATCCGAACACGCATTGCGAGCCCGGCGACGCGCTTTCCAGCGCCCTCTCTTGCCCGACGAGTATCTACGTGATGGGCTCCGACGGATCCAACCTCCATCAGCTCACGTCGGCCGATCGCCACGACTCGCAACCCGTCTGGTCGCCCGATGGATCGCGGATCGCCTTCACGGGCGCCGGAGGACCCGCCTACTCGCGCTCTGCAGTCTTCGTCGTTAACGCGGACGGGTCGGATGTACGCCAAGTGTCGTCTGCAAGCGGTGGGAGCGACTTCTCCCCGAGCTGGTCACCCAACGGAACGCAGCTCGCGTTCGCGTCGATCCGGTACGAGGACTGGAGCATCTCCGTCGTGGGAGCGGATGGGAGCGAAGAGCATCAGCTCGTCGGACACCAAGGCACCTACGTTGAGGATCCCGCTTGGTCACCGGACGGCACCGCGATCGCTTTCGTCGGCGATCCGGGACTCGCGGGGGCGCAGGGCATCGACCCGGCGCTCTTGGCGGTCCCATCCGTGGGCGGCAAGGTGAGGCTCATCGCGCAAGCCCCCAGCTACGGCGTGGCCGATATCGCTTGGCAGCCGCTGCCGGCCGGTTCGTCGGCGACCGCGGCGCCCGCCCCTCAGAGCCTCGTCGCCTTCTCAGCCCAGTTGCATGGGTCGACGACGGGGCTGGCGATCGCGGTGATGCGGGCGGACGGAACCGGCTTCCGACGATTGACGGGTCTGCCGGCGGATCTTGAGGCGGATCCCCAGATCGCTCGCTACAGCTACGCGAGCGACGGCAGCCCCTCGTTCTCCCCGGATGGCCGAACGATCGCGTTCGTCCGAGCGTATGCCGAAGGGATCGATTCCATCTGCATGATCGACATCGACGGATCGAACTTCCGCGTCGTGATCCGAGACGCGCATGCTGGTGAGATCGCGTGGTCCCCGGATGGCCGAACGATCGCGTTCTACTCGGAACAGGATGGTGGTATCCACCTGGTGGACGTCGACGGCACGAACGAGCGCGTGCTCTGGCAACGGACCAGCGGCCCGAACCAGGATTCCCCTTCATGGTCGCCCGACAGCTCGCGCATCTATTACGCGAGCGGGGACGTCTGGGTCGCGAACGCCGACGGCAGCGGCTCGCGGGTGCTCGCGGACCTGCCGCGATACGTGAGTTGGGTGGCGTTGTCGCCGGACGGTTCCTCGATCGCGTTCTCGGAGCAAGAGGCCGGAGGGACCAGCAGCGCGATCTGGATCATGGACGCGGACGGCTCGAACGTGCGACGAGTGACCGACGCCGCGAGCGGCAACTGGTACAGCATGACCTGGTCGCCCGACGGGTCCCGCCTGCTGATCGTGGACGACCAGGGTGGCGCTGTCTTCATCGACCCGGACGGGACGAGCATCGGCCGGCTCACGCCTCCTGACGGTTGGTCGATCGCCGGGGCGATCGCCTGGTCGGCGCAGGCCGCCTGAACGAGGGGACCGGTTCCCGGGACGCGCATCTACCATGGCCCCATGGCGGATGGGGCTCGGGTCTGGGTGTGCCGCGACGCGACGTTCACGCTCGGCGAACGCACCCTCGTGATGGGCATCGTGAACGTCACGCCGGACTCGTTCAGCGACGGCGCGATGTTCGCGACCGCCGATGATGCGGTCGCCCACGGGGCGCGGCTGGCCGACGAGGGCGCGGACCTCGTTGACGTGGGCGGCGAGTCGACCCGCCCCGGTTCGGACGCTGTGGAGGTCGTCGAGGAGCTGCGGCGGGTGGTCCCGGTGATCGAGGGGCTGGCGAGGGCCCGGCCGGGGACCCCGATCAGCGTCGACACGCGCAAGCCGGAGGTGGCGGTCGCCGCACTGGACGCCGGCGCCTGCGTCGTCAACGACATCTCGGCAGGTCGCGACGCGAAGGTCCTCGAGATCGTCGAGCGTGCCGGCGCCGGGATCGTGCTGATGCACATGCTCGGTGAGCCGAAGACGATGCAGGACGACCCTCGCTACGACGATGTCGTGGCCGAGGTGAACGAGTTCCTCCGGGAACGGATCGAAGCGGCCGTGTTCGCTGGCATCCCCGAGGAGCGCATCTGCATCGATCCGGGGATCGGGTTCGGCAAGACCGTGGACCACAACCTCGCGCTCCTGCGCGCGGTGCCCGCGCTCCGGATGCTGGGCGCGGCGGTCATGGTCGGCGCATCCCGGAAGGGCTTCATCGGGACGCTCACCGGGGTCGAGGACCCGGCGGCTCGGCTCGAAGGCTCGCTCGCGTTGGCGGTCCTCGCAGCGGCGCACGGCGCCGATCTGGTCCGCGTGCACGACGTCGAGGCGACCGTCCGGGCCCTCAAGGTCGCCGACGCGGTCGTCCGGGAGCCGACGCTTTGAACGACCTGCCGTTCGAGATGAGCGGCGAGGGGGAACCCGTCGTGCTCCTGCCGGGTTTCCCCTTCGGCGGGCATGCGTTCCGGCAGCTCGCTCCGTTGCTGGCGACCCGGTTCCGCGTCCTCGCGGCGGACCTCACCGATGTCGAGGCAGATGGATCGAGGGCGCAGGCGGCCGCGATCCGCGGCCGCCTGCGCGACCTGGGGATCGAGCGCCCCGCGGTGGTCGCGCACGGGACCGGGGGGCGTGTGGCGCAGATCCTCGCTTTCGGCGGCGGTATGGACGTGGATGCGGTCGTCCTCCTCGGATCCGTCGGTCCCATCGGAGCTCCGATCCTCCCGGAGACGGTGGAGGAGGCACTCTTGCGCGCCCACGTCGAGCCGCTGGCCGACTTCGACGCCGACGGCTACCTGGAGCGGTGGCGGCGCGACCCCGCCGCGTACGCGCGGGGTCGCGCCGTCCTCGAGGCCGGTGACGACGTCACCGGCCTCGAGGATGCGATGGCCGCCTGGGAGCAACCCGTGTTCATGCTCCACGGCGACGAGGACCGGATCGTCGACCCGGGGATCGCCGAGCGCCTCAGCGCGGCGATCCCCGCCTCGACGCTCGGGTTCGTCCCGGAGTCGGGCCACCTGCTCCTGGACGACGCCTTCGACACGATCGGCGTGATGATCCTCGAGTACCTGCGCGCCCGCTACCTCCGCGCGCCGCACGACCACGGCGGGATCACGACGCTCCAGCTGGAACGTCGGCCGGGATGGGTGGACCGGCTACCCGGAGAGGCGGACGATGCCGAGGGGTCGACCGTGCCCGATCCGTCCGAGCAGGAGGTGGGACCGAACGCATGAGCTCGCGGGTGTTCCTGTCCGGCATCGAGGTGGAGGGTCGTCACGGCGCGCGGCCTGGGGAGAAGGACGCGGCACAGCCGTTCGTCGTGGACCTCGACCTCGAGATCAACGTCGGCGACGATCGGATCGACGCAACGGCCGACTATCGCGCCGTCACCGACCGCGTCCGAAGCGTCGTCGTGGAAGGATCGTTCGATCTGATCGAGTCGATGGCCGATGCCATCGCGCGCGAGTGTCTGACCTTCGATCGCGTCCTCCGCGCCACCGTGATCGTCCACAAGCCGAACGCGGCATCGCGCCTCGGGATCCATGGCGTCGCCGCGGCGGTGACGCTCCCGGACCACTGAGCGCGATGCACGTGGCGACGCTGGGTCTGGGTGCGAACCTCGGTGACCGCCTGCGGTCGCTCCAATCGGCGGTCGACCTGCTCGCGGCCGAAGGCGTGCGTGCGGTGGCCTCGTCCCGGGTCTGGGAGACCGAACCGGTGGGCGGCCCGCCGAACCAGCCTCCGCACCTGAACGCGGTGATCCGCACGGAGACCGAGGCCGGCCCGCATGAGGTGTTGGCGGCGTGCAACCACGTGGAGGCCGAACTCGGTCGCACGCGCGAGGTCCGGTGGGGCCCGCGGACGATCGATATCGACGTCCTGCTGTACGACGAGCTCGTCGTGAACGAGCCCGCGCTCACGATCCCGCACCCGCGGATCACCCAGCGCGCATTCGTGGTCCTGCCTCTGCTGGAGCTCGACCCGGATCCCGTCCTCGCCGATGGGACGAGGATCCTCGACTTCGCCGTCGACGGCGAGGGAGCCCGACCCTACGCCCCACCGTTGGTCCTTCCATGAGCGGCAAGCTCTGTCTGCGCTGCGACTGGACGGGGGAGACACGGTCCAGCAGCTGCCCGGAGTGCGGGGCCGGCCTGTTCACGTCGGCGTCGCCGGACCCGCGTCATGCCACTCTCGCTCCGACCCGGCCGGCTGAACGCCGGGATCGCATCGACGTCCTTCCGGCGGGCCCGCCCCCGCCGCGACCGAGCCCCGGGCGCACGCGATCTCGATCCCGTGGTTGGATCACGTCCGGCTTCGTCGCCGGCATCGCGGCCGCCGCGTTCCTCTTCATCAGCTCGCACACCCCGACCGCAGTGCCGGCGACGTCCAACGCTGCGGCGTCGGGCCTTGACGGGACACTGATCTACGCGGCGCAGGATCCCCGGGGGTGGGTGCTGTGGACTTGGGATCTGCAGACGGGTCGGGTCGCTCCCGGGCCACGCGTCGAGCAGCCGACGAACCTCGTGGATGCTTCCAGCGTGAGCCCCGGCTGGGTCGGGGTGACGTCGAGCGAAGGGCGTCGGCAGGTCGCCAGCATCCTGCACTTCCTGACACCGGAAGGCCGGGCGATCCGCGTCGCCGCGGGCGACCTGGTGACGTGGTCCTCCGGCGGCCAAGACGTGACCTCGCTGCGCTACGGGGACCGAACCCAAGGCTGTTTCCGGCGCGTCGTGATCACCACCCATCTCGTGTCGTTCGGGACGTCCGACATCCGCTACGACGGGCCCATGTGTGGGCTGCCCCTGACGATCGCGCGGGACGGGACGTTCATCTACGTGGTGGCTGCGCGAGCGACGACGGCCTCGATCGTGTTCGTCGGCAGCGGTTATACCGAGCGGTTCATCGAGGACCATGCCCTGGTGAGTCTGTCCACACGTGGCGACTTCCTGATCACGCCGGTTCCACGACCTGGCGCGGGCCAGACCTACGGGCCGCCGCAAGGCTTGCAGCTCTATTACCGCTCCCCGTCACGGAGCGGTCCCGTCCCGTTCGGCAGGCGGCGTCAGCCGCTGTTGGTCGATCAGTTCCTCACCTGGTCCTGGGACGCGGGAGATGCCTACGTGCTGGGCCTGTATCGCGGCGTACGCGGTGTCTACCGCATCACGATGGCGCCAGGGGTCGGTCTCCGGGCGCCCGAGCTCATCGACCGGACCGACGCGGCCACGATCGAGGCGACGGTCACCGCCGAAGGCGACCTGATCCTCGTGCAGGACGGCGAGCTGTCGTTCGTCCGGGCGGGCGAGTTGCGCCCGCTCACGTTGCCACTGGGCGCGCCTCGTCCCGCCGGGCCCCTGCTGTGGAGCGCGCCATCCCTCGGTCCCTCCGGGTCGCCGTCGTGAGGATCGCCGTCGTCGGGGCGGGGCGTGTGGGGACCGCCGTCGCCGTCCTGCTCACGCGGGCCGGACACCAGGTCGCTGCCGTCTCCGGGCGGGGAGCGACGACGGAGCGCGCCGAGGAGTGGTTGCCGGGGGTGCCGGTGCTTCCCCTTGTGGAAACGGCCGCGCTCGGCGACCTACTTCTGCTCGGGGTCCCCGACGACGCATTGGAACCGGTCGTTGCCGAGCTCGCCGCGGGGGGGACGGTGCCCGCCGGCGGCTGGGTGGCCCACCTGTCGGGGGCCGCCGGCCTCGGCGTGCTCCTCCCTCTCGGCGAACAGGGGGCACGCCGTCTGGCGACCCATCCCCTGCAGACCTTCCCGGACGTCGACGGGGCGATCCGTGCCCTGCCGGGTTGCCGGGTCGCGGTGACGGCCGACGACGAGGAGGGCTTCGCCCTCGGGCAATGGCTCGCCGCCGAGCTGGGCGCGGTGCCGTTCCGGCTCCGCGACGATCTTCGCCCGCTGTATCACGCGGCCGCGGTGTTCGCCTCGAACTACCTCGTGGCAACGACGGCCGTGGCCGAGCGGTTGTTCGCCGCGGCGGGGGTGCCCGATCCTGCGGACGCGATGCGTCCGCTCCAGGTGGCCACGCTCGAAAACGTCGCGCGGTTGGGCACCGCGGCGGCCCTCACCGGCCCGGCGGTCCGCGGCGATGCCACGACGATCGAGAGGAACCTCGAGGCACTCGCCGAACACGCTCCGGACACGGTCTCCGCCTATATCGCGATGTGCCGGGTAGCGCTCGATCTTGCCGTCGGAGCCGGACGGCTGTCCGAGGCCGACCGGGCGGCGGTCACGGTCGTCCTGGACCGCTGGATCGGCGCTCGGTGAGCGAGCGATGGATCTGATCCGGACCGCCGCCGATCTACGGGCTACGGCCGACGGCTGGCGGGCGGCCGGGGCCTCGATCGGCCTCGTGCCCACGATGGGTGCGCTCCATGCCGGGCACCGCTCGTTGATCCAGCGCGCACGGTCGGAGTGCGACCGCGTGGTCGCGTCCATCTTCGTGAACCCGTTGCAGTTCGGCCCGGGCGAGGATCTCGCCACGTACCCGCGTGATGAAGCGGCGGATCTGGCGGTCACGGAGCGCGATGGGGTCGACCTCGTCTGGGCACCGCCGGTCGGGGAGGTCTACCCGCCGGGGGTCGATCTGCCCGCCCCCGACCCGGGCCCGGTCGGGCAGACCTTCGAGGGTGCAGCCCGGCCCGGGCATTTCGAGGGGGTGTTGAAGGTCGTGCATCGTCTGTTCGACCTGACGGGGCCCAGCGCCGCCTACTTCGGGGAGAAGGACACTCAACAGCTCTTCCTCGTCCGTCGCATGGCCGTCGCGGAGCCGGGGCTGGGGGTGACGATCGTCGCGTGTCCGACCGTCCGCGAAGCGAGCGGGCTCGCGCTGTCCTCCCGGAACGCCCGTCTCGCGCCCGAGGAGCGGCAGCAGGCGAGCTGCCTGTTCCTCGCGCTCACCGAGGCGGCGGAGCACGCCCGGGCAGGCGAACGCGACGCCCAGGTCCTCGTGGCCTTGATGGCCCGCGAGATCGGCGGCACGACGCTTGCTCGGCTCGACTACGCGGCGGTGGTCGATGAGGCGACGTTCACGCGGGCCGCCACGATCGACGCGCCGTCGCGCGCGATCGTGGCAGCCCGCTTCCCCGGCGCGCGACTGATCGACAACCTGCTGCTTCCCACGCCCGGCGAGTGACACCGGCGGGTTGTCGGCGCCCCGGGTCTCCGCGACGATGGCGCTGCATCCGGCGGTCGAGCCGGTGAACGGGGGAACTGCCGTGCTGCTCGCAGCCGACGTCGGCAACACCGAGATCGTCCTCGGGGTCTTCGAGGGCGAGGCGCTCCGCCAGACGTGGCGGCTCTCGACCCGGGCCGAGCAGACCTCCGACGAGCTGGCGTTGCAGCTCGCGGGGCTGCTGGAACACCGTGACCTGGACCTCCGCCGGGATCTGACGGGCATGTGCGTGGCGAGCGTCGTCCCGGACCTCACGACCGCGTTCCGCGAGATGGCCGCCGCGTACCTCACCTTCGCCCCGCTGATCGTCGGACCGGGGATCAAGACCGGCGTCTCCGTGGCGACGGACAACCCGCGGGAGGTCGGCGCCGATCGCGTGATGAACGCGCTCGCGGCCTTCTCTCGCTACGGCGGCCCCGCCGTCGTCGTCGACTTCGGGACCAGTACGAACTTCGACGTCGTATCCGCCGAGGGCGAGTTCGTGGGCGGCGTGATCGGGCCCGGGATCCAGGTCGCTGCCGCCAGCCTCGTGTCGAGGACGGCTCGACTCCCGCGCGTCGAGCTGGTGGCGCCGCCGTCGGTGATCGGCAAGAACACGGTCGAGTGCATCCAGTCGGCGCTGATCTTCGGGACGGCCGACATGGTCGATGGGATCGTGGCGCGCATCTCGGAAGAGCTGGGCGCGCGGCCGACCACGGTCGCGACCGGTGGACTGGCACCGATCGTGATCCCGCACTGCCGGTCGATCGAGCACCACGAGCCGTGGCTGACCCTCGAGGGTCTCCGGCTCGTGCACGCGCGGAACGCGGATCCGGCCGATGCCTGAGCCGACCGAGGAGCCGGGGTCGTCTGCCGGGGAAGGAGCGCCGGTCGGGCGCGAGGCCGAGGTGCTCGCGGCCCGGCGGGCGTCGCTCGAACGACTGGGCCGGGAGCAGGCGTTCGCGATCAATCTCCGGTCGGTCCTCGACGTCGACGAGCCGACGTCGACCCGCGCGATCCGCCAGGCGCACCCTGACCTCGCGCCCGACACGACGACCGCGGAGCGGTTCGTCGTGGCCGGGCGCGTGGTCCTCAAGCGCGACCTGGGCAAGCTCAAGTTCCTGACGATCCGCGATCGCCACGGCGATCTCCAGCTCGTGTTCGCGAAAGCGAGCCTGCCCGAGGACCGGTTCGCCCAGCTCGACGAGGTCGACCTGGGGGACATCATCGGCGCCGACGGGCACGTCGGCACGACGAGGACGGGCGAGCTGAGCATCTTCGTGGAGCGCTGGGCGATGCTGACGAAGGCGCTCCGGCCGCTACCTGAGAAGTGGCACGGCCTCCAGGACCCCGACCTGCAACAGCGACGCCGGTACCTCCATCTCATCGCCGACGACACGCCCCGGCGATACGTGCTGGCACGAGCTGCCACCCTCAGGGCGATGCGCCGGGTGCTCGACGATCGAGGGTTCGTCGAGTTCGAGGGGCCGATCCTCCAAGCGATCGCCGGAGGCGCGAACGCACGCCCCTTCACGACCCATCACCGGGCCCTCGACATCGACCTGAAGCTGCGGATCTCGCTGGAGCTCTACCTGAAGCGGATGCTCGTCGGGGGCCTCGAGCGCGTGTACGAGCTCGGGAGGAACTTCCGCAACGAGGGCATCGATCGGGAACACAACCCCGAGTTCTCGATGCTCGAGGCGTACCAGGCGTACGGCGACTACCACACGATGATGGAGCTCTCCGAGACGCTCGTCGTCGAGTGTTGCCGCGCGGTGAACGTCGTGATGGAACGGAACCCCGACGATCTCACCATCCCGAGCCGCGGTCGCGAGCTCGATCTCTCGCCCCCCTTCGAACGGGTGACGATCCTCGGATCGGTCTCGGAGGCGACGGGCGAGGAGGTGTCGCTCGATCGCACCGATCTCCGCGCGATCGCCGAACGCCACGGCGTCGAAGCGGATGACGGATGGGGGCCGGGCAAGATGGTCCAGGAGCTGTTCGAGCGCTTGGTCGAGCCGACGATCTGGCGACCGACGTTCGTGTGCGACTTCCCGCGCGAAGTCTCGCCCCTCGCCCGACCGCACCGGGACGATCCCGCGCTCACAGAGCACTTCGACCTCGTTGCGGGCGCGGTCGAGCTGGTCACGGCGTTCTCCGAGTTGACCGATCCGATCGAACAACGAGCCAAGTTCGAGTTGCAGCAGGAGATGAAGGCGATCTTCGGTGACGAGGTCCATCCCATGGACGAGGAGTTCCTCCGAGCCCTCGAGCACGGGATGCCGCCGGCCGGCGGCATGGGGATGGGGGTCGACCGCTTATTGCTGGTCCTGACGGACGCCGCGAGCTTGCGCGATCTCATCATGTTCCCGTCCCAGCGCCCCGAGGGCGGGTGACTTGCCAGGGGGCCCGGTTCCGGTGCATCGTGACCGCCGACACGAGGATCTCGACCTCATGGGGAGTGAACGATGGATCAGGTGAAGATCGTGGAGCTTCTGCGCTCCGTCCCACTGTTCTCCGACCTTTCCGACCATGATCTGCGCACGGTCGCCGACAGGATGAAGGAGGTTCATTTCACGCAAGGGACCTCAGTCGCGACCCAGGGACAGACCGGCGTGGGCTTCCACCTGGTCGTGGACGGGACCGCCGAAGTCGTGAAGGACGGAGCCCGGGTGACGGAGCTGCGTCACGGAGGCTACTTCGGTGAGATCGGCCTCATCGACGGCGGACCACGATCGGCGACGGTGACCGCGACCTCGGACCTGATGACCGTGTCGCTCGTCGGCTGGGACTTCACACCACTGCTCGACAACCCGTCGTTCACGAGGGGGTTGTTGATGGGCCTCTGCAAGATCGCTCGCCAGGAGAAAGGCGGGTAGGCACCACTACCGGGCGCCGACCTCGGCGGCCTCGTGTAGGATCACCACGAGGTCGCGCAGGCCGGTGCCCTTGGCGATGAACCCGCTCGCTCCCGCTTCGCGGGCCTCGCGCTCCGTCCCGTCGTCCGCGTGGGCCGTGAGGATCACGACGGGCAGGTCGGGGCGCCGCTCGTGGATCCGCTTCATCGCGTCGATCCCGGACAGATCGGGCATCGACAGATCCATGATGATCACGTCCGGGTCGAGCTGTTCGGCCTCCTGGCACGCGGCGAGCCCCCCGCCGGCCTGGCCCGCTACCTCGATGTCGTCGACCATGCTCAAGGCGGACGTCAGGGCGTGCCGGAAGGCTTGATGGTCGTCGACGACGAGCACACGCATGCTTCCCACCTTGTCAGCGTCGTTGAGGTCCACGTCCACGCGCGACCTCCTTCGTGGAGGTGTTCGGCATGCGGGTCCGCGCGGTTGAAGTCTCCCGGGAGCGAACGGGCTTCGCATCACCCGGAGGGAGGGATTTCTTCCTGGTCCCATCGGGGCAGCCCGGGGGCTGAGGCCGTTCGTCGCAGACGCTGGAACTAATCCCGACGCCGAAACGACCGAAGGAAAGATGACGTATTAGCGACGGATGGTGGTTCCAAGGGTTCGTAGGGGCACGGGTATACTCGGTCTGTACGGGCGCTGGGGACACGACCTCGGCGCCCGATGTACCTCGGGGGGAGGACGTGGTCCCGCGATCCCCGAGCGGCGAGGAGAGGAAGCGGGCCTCGGCCCGGAGGACGGGTGAGATGTTCGAGCGATTCACGGATCGCGCCAGGCGCGTCGTGGTTCTCGCGCAAGAAGAAGCGCGGATGCTCAACCACAACTACATCGGCACCGAGCACATCCTCCTCGGCCTGATCCACGAGGGCGAGGGAGTCGCTGCGAAGGCACTCGAATCCCTGAACATCTCGCTGGAGGCCGTCCGCCAACAGGTCGAAGAGATCATCGGCCAAGGGCAGGCGGCACCCACGGGTCACATCCCGTTCACCCCACGCGCCAAGAAGGTCCTCGAGCTGTCGCTCCGCGAGGCGCTCCAGCTCGGACACAACTACATCGGCACCGAGCACATCCTGCTCGGGTTGATCCGCGAGGGCGAAGGCGTGGCTGCCCAGGTGTTGCAGAAGCTCGGAGCAGACCTCAACCGCGTCCGTCAGACCGTGATCCAGCTGCTGTCCGGGTACACGGGCGGCAAAGAGCAGGTCTCCGCGGGTGGCGGGAGCGAGAGCGCGGGGCAGGGATCCGCGGTCCTCGATCAGTTCGGTCGAAACCTGACGCAACTCGCCGGCGAGAACAAGCTCGATCCGGTGATCGGCCGTGAGAAAGAGATCGAGCGCGTCATGCAGGTCCTGTCGCGCCGGACCAAGAACAACCCGGTGCTGATCGGCGAGCCCGGCGTGGGCAAGACCGCCGTCGTCGAAGGATTGTCGCAGTCCATCGTCAAGGGGGAGGTCCCCGAGACCCTCAAGGGCAAGCAGATCTACACGCTCGACCTCGGTGCGCTGGTCGCCGGTTCGCGCTACCGCGGCGACTTCGAAGAACGCTTGAAGAAGGTCCTCAAGGAGATCAAGACCCGCGGCGACATCATCCTGTTCATCGACGAGCTCCACACGCTCGTCGGCGCCGGGGCCGCCGAGGGCGCCATCGATGCGGCCAGCATCCTCAAGCCGATGCTCGCCCGCGGAGAGCTACAGACGATCGGCGCCACCACGCGCGATGAGTACCGCAAGTACCTCGAGAAGGACGCCGCACTCGAGCGGCGCTTCCAGCCCATCGAGGTCTCCGAGCCCACCGTGATCCACACCATCGAGATCCTGAAAGGTCTCCGCGACCGCTACGAGGCGCACCACCGGGTCACCTACACCGATGAGGCCATCGTGGCGGCTGCCAACCTCGCGGACCGCTACATCTCCGACCGGTTCCTCCCGGACAAGGCGATCGACCTGATCGACGAGGCCGGCAGCCGGATGCGGATCCGCCGCATGACCGCGCCGCCCGACGTCCGTGAGATCGACGAGAAGATCGCCGAGGTGCGCCTCAAGAAGGAGTCGGCGATCGACGGACAGGACTTCGAGCTGGCAGCGAGGCTGCGGGACGAAGAGCGTCAGTTCCAGGAGGAACGCGTGCGCCGGGAGCAGTCATGGCGCTCGACCGAGATGGACATCCTTTCGGAGATCGACGAAGAGGAGATCGCGGAGGTGCTGTCCATCTGGACCGGCATCCCGGTGTTCAAGCTCACCGAGGAAGAGACGGAGAAGCTCCTGCGCATGGAGGACGAGATCCACAAGCGGATCATCAGCCAGGAGGACGCCATCTCCGCGGTGTCACGCGCCATCCGCCGGACGCGGAGCGGTCTGAAGGACCCGAAGCGCCCCACCGGGTCGTTCATCTTCCTCGGGCCCTCGGGCGTGGGCAAGACGGAGCTTTCGAAGGCGCTCGCGGAGTTCCTGTTCGGCGACGAGGACGCGCTGATCCAGCTCGACATGTCCGAGTACATGGAGAAGCACACCGTGAGCCGGCTGATCGGCTCACCGCCCGGCTACGTCGGGTACGAGGAAGGCGGCCAGCTCACCGAAGCGGTGCGGCGCAAGCCCTTCAGCGTGATCCTGTTCGACGAGATCGAGAAGGCGCACCCGGACGTGTTCAACACGCTCCTGCAGATCCTCGAGGACGGACGCCTCACCGATTCCCAGGGTCACACGGTCGACTTCAAGAACACGATCATCATCATGACCTCCAACCTGGGCACACGGGACATCTCGAAGGGCATCGGGATCGGCTTCACCGCGGCCCGTGACGACGCCGTGACGTACGAGAAGATGAAGGAGACGGTCCAGGAGGAGCTCAAGCGGCAGTTCCGGCCCGAGTTCCTCAACCGGATCGACGAGGTCATCGTCTTCCACAAGCTCACGATCGACGACGTGAAGTTGATCGTCGATCTGTTGATGCGCCGGGTCGAGGAACAGCTCAAGTCGAAGGACATCGACATCGACCTGACCGACGCCGCGAAGTCGCTGCTCGCTGAGCGAGGGTACGACCAAGCGCTCGGTGCGCGGCCACTCCGTCGCACGCTCCAACGGCTGGTGGAGGATCCATTGTCGGAGCAGATCCTGCACAAGGAGTTCCGCGCGGGTGAGACGGTGTTCGTGGACGCTGCCGGCGACGAGATCGTCTTCGAGCACGGCCCCACGATCGTGCCGCCAGACGTGCCGCCGGTGGAGCTCGCCAGCTCGCCTGAGTAGACGAGGGTCGCTCGCCCCGCCCGTCCCGTGAAGCAGGCGGCTCTCAAAGCCGAAGCCCGGTCCTTGTTCGGTGGACCGGGCTTCTCGGCTCCTGGATAGCGAAGGGGCGGGCGCCGGAGGCGCCCGCCCCTCCGCTATCCGCTCAGTTGTAGCGGTTGATCAGGATCTCGCCGTCCGAGACCCACTGCGGGCCGTTCCAGTCCGTCACCGAGTGCATCTTGAGCTTGGTGACCCTTCCGGTCTTGAGCTCGATCGTGCGGAGCTGCATCAGCGGGGCCCCGCCCTTCGCGCTGGGCAGGTTCCCGACATAGGTGATGAACGCGATGCTCTTCCCGTCCGGGGACCATGTCGGCGCCCATGCACCGCCCTCGCGGCCGTAGACCGAGTGCTTGTGACTGCCGTCCGCCTGCATGACCAACAGTGCGCCGCCGTCCCAGTACGCGATCCGTGTCCCATCCGGAGACCACGCCGGCTCGATGTTCGACACGACGTTGTTCGTCAGCCGTGTGACGGCTCCGCCCACCGCCGGCACCGTGTAGATCTCCGAATCGCCGGGCCCGCCGTCCTCGCCGGTCGGGGTTCCTCGCCAGAACGCGATCGTTCCGTCGATCGACCAGACGGGGTAGTAATCGCCGAGCCCACCGGGCGATTGCGTGATCGCGTGCTGATCCGAGCCGTCTGCGTTCATGACGTAGATGTTGCCGCTGGAGGCGTACGCAAGCTGGGATCCGTCGGGCGACCAGACGACATGGTTCTGAGCGTCGCCGTCGTTCGTGTTGCCCGCGCCGGTCAGGGTTCGGTCGTCCATCCCGTCGACGCGGACCGTGTGAACGTAGCCGGCGGACATGTACGCGAGCGTGGTGCCGTCGGGGGAGAGCTGGAGGCTCGAATCATCCAAGAACGACCCGGGGAACTGCCGGACCGGCGTGCCGTCCGGGGCTACGAGCTGCGCTCCGATCGGAGGAGTCGTGACGAACGGCACACTCGGCACCGGCGGGTTGATCACTGAGGTCTTGCCGGAACCAGGGCGTGACGCGAGCGCGAAGACCCCGATCGCGATCGCCGCGGCGGCTGCCACGAGGATCGCTCCGATCCGGCGGTTCCGCGACCTCTGTCGTTGCCGGTCCTCTTGCTTCTTCCACGAATCCAGATCGGGTTCGGTTTGTTTGGTGACCATCTCGAAGACCTCCCTCAGGTCATGCATCGGGGCCTCCTTCGCGGCGGAGCACGGCCCGACCTTGCGTGGCCAGCGCGCGGACGGTCGACGGACGGATGCCCATGATCCGTGCGGCCTCTTCGGAGCCGTATCCGTACAGATCGAGCAGGACGAGGGCGGCTCGCTGCCGTGGGGCGAGGTCCCGGAGCATCCGCAAGACGTCCTCGCGGATGTCGACCTCGTCGAACGGGTCGCGAACGATACCGAGTGGGACCGGGCGCTTTGCGGCCCGGCGTGCTGCGCGCAGCCGCATCCGGTTCCCGTTGAGCGCCACCTTGAAGAGGTATGCGGTGGGATCGTCGATCCGGTCGATCGTGTCCCAGCGCTCCCAGAGCTTCGCGAACGCCTCCTGCATCAGGTCGGCAGCGTCCGTACGGTTCCCGGTCACGAAGTAAAGCGTCTTGAACAGACGCCCGTGCTCGTCCTCGAAGAACATCCGGAAGTCCTTCGGGGGCGCGGCCCGCTCCGTCGGAAGCTGCACGATCTCGCCTTCTGCCTGCATCACCCTTCAAGACGCCGCGGCGGGCATCAGCGCTTAGGGAGGTCGAGCATGACGGAAGGGTCGGGGTTCGGCGAGTCCGCCGAACCCCGACCCCTCACGTCGCGAGTCCCCGGAGCTCTTCGGGCACCAGGTCTGCGAACAGCCAGGCGGTCCAGAGGTCGTTCGCGATCCGTTGCCACGGCCGGTGGAGCCCGCGCCGTTCGAAGTGCTCGCCGAGCCTGCAGACGTCGCGCTCCAAGAACGACTGGGCATGGCGGTTCTTCTTCGGGTCGACGGCCTGCGGGAAGTCGATCAGCGTGACCTCGCCGTCCCAGATCAGGACGTTGTAGCTGGAGAGGTCTCCGTGCACCACGTCGCGATACAGCATCCGTTCGATCGCTCGGTGCAGCTGATCCCACAGGGACGCGAGCTCATCCCGGTCGTCGTGCTGGTATTCGTGCAGGCGAGGTGCCGGGACGTCCTCATCGCCGATGTAGGACATCAGGATCGCGTCCTGGGTTCCCTCGATCGGCCGGGGGACCGCGACGCCACCATCCAACTTCTTGAGCGTCTCCCACTCACGGCCGACCCAGAGCGAGCCCTGGAGCTCCCGGCCGAAGCGGGTCTTCTGGTCGAGGGCGACGCGCATCCGTCGCTCCTTGATGAACTCCCCGTCCCGGTACAAGGTCTCGTCGCGGAAGTCCCGGCGGTCCAATGGGTGGTAGAGCTTGAGCGCGACGAGCTCCTCGCCGGTCGTTCTCGGGTTGGCGCGGAACAGATGGACGCTCGCCTCCTTGCCGTGCTTGAGCGGTTTGAGGTGCGCTTCGACGAGTCCTTCATCGAAGAAGTGTTCGAACGATTCGTGTCGCAACGCGTTGCTCCTTCTGATCGGGATGCGGACGTGCGGGAACCGCGATCCCGAGCAGCGCGAGCGGGAGCTAGGCGCGACCGGAGGGACGCGGCATGGTGAGGACGGCGGCAAAGGTCGCGGTCATCCGTGCATCCCTCCTTCCGGTCCGATGGCGAGCGAGGAACGCTCGCGGTGTCGCCGCAGTGTACCCCACTACTCGGCCGGAGGCGGTGCTTCCTCGGCGGGTGGGCGGAGGAAGACGATCCGCTCGACGACGGACCTTGGGATGTGCGTCACGGCACGGAAGCCCTCGTCGTCGGGGAGGACCTCCTGCGCGAGCGAGATGAAGGTGTGGCCGTCGGCGACGAGGAACCCGACGGTGTGCACGAGGTACTCGGAGCGGAAATCGTCCGAGCTCTTCTGATCGAAATCGAAGAACGCATCCCGCCAGATCACGAGGACGAGCGGTTGCGTGGGCGCGACGGGAGCGGGGCGCAGCGAGGTCTGGCTGGGTTGGGGAGCATCGAGATCCAGCTTAACCACTCGCACGAGGACCACCTCACGAACCCAGGTATCGGCACGTCACGCGCCGGGTCGAGCGCGGTGCGTCGCTTGCCGCCTCTTGGGCCCGGATGAGGACCGTTGGACCTCACCCGGGCGGTCGCCGGACCCTACCGTTCGGGTGTGACACGCCCCCGGTGACGGCGGCCCGTGTCAGGGTCGGACGGTAGGGTCCGCGGCGTGACGAGGGAACGGATCGCGTTCGGCTGTTCGGCGTGCGGACAACGGTTGTCCCAGTGGACGGGACGGTGCCCCGGATGTGCCGCGTGGGGGACGGTGGATCAGACCACGGGCGTCGCGGCCGGCGGGGGACGGGATGCCGTCCGACCGGTAACGCTGCGCGTCGGCGAGGAGGAACCCAGGATCCGTACGGGCGTGCCCGGCCTGGATCGTGTCCTCGGTGGCGGCCTCGTTCCGGGATCCGTCGTGATGCTGGCAGGCCCGCCGGGGATCGGGAAGTCCACCCTCGTGCTCCACCTGCTGGGCGCCCTCGTCGCCCAAGGCACGTCCTGCCTGCTGGTCTCCGGCGAGGAGTCGCGCGCCCAGGTGGCGTCGCGCGCGCGGCGTCTCCGTATACCCGTAGACGACGTTGGGTTCGCGCCCGGGCGCGACCTCGACGTTGTGCTGGACGCCGCCCGCGCGACGCGCCCCGCGGTGCTGGCCGTGGACTCCATCCAGACCGTCCGTGACCCACAGGGCACCGCCATGCCGGGAGGCGTGACCCAGGTCCGCATCTGTGCGGATGCCCTCGTCGGGCTCGCCAAGTCCGAGGGCATCTCGGTGATCCTGACAGGGCACGTCACCAAGCAGGGAGATCTCGCGGGGCCACGCGCGTTGGAACACGCCGTGGACGTCGTCATGGCGTTCGAGGGCGATCCCCGCTCGGGGCTCCGGGTCCTCAGCAGCGGCAAGAATCGGTTCGGCGCGGAGGGCGAGACGGCCTGGTTCGAGATGGGCCCGCACGGCCTGGCCAGGATCGATCCGACGGCCATGCTCGTCCGCGGTGAGTCGGCGCCCGGTTCGGCCGTCGCGGTCATCCAGGCCGGCCGCCGAGCGCTCGCCGCCGAGGTGCAGGCCCTCGTCGGCTCGATCGACGGCACGGGCAGGCGCCAGGCGACCGGGCTCGATCCGCGTCGGTTCCAGCTGGTCGCCGCGGTGCTCGACCGAGCGGCAGGGCTGCCGCTCGGTCGAGCCGATCTCTTCGGGGCCTCCTCGGGCGGCATCAGGATCGACGACCCGGCGTCCGACCTGGCGGTCGCCGCCGCCCTCGCGTCGGCGGCGACCGGTTCGATGCCGCCCGCAGGGGCGGCGTTCGTGGGCGAGATCTCGCTCACCGGTTCCCTCCGGCCGGCGCCGGGGATGCAGCAGCGACTCGCGGCGGCCCGCGGCGCTGGCTGCACGGCGGTGTTCGCCCCAGGGCCTGCCGTCGGCGCTCCCGCCGGGCTGACGTTCCACACGGTCACCCACGTGACGCATGCGTTGGGTTGGGCCATCTCCGGCGCGGCGCCGACGCGCCGGGCCCGTGCGTCGTAGGGCATCCGGACCGTCTGAAGGGCCGGATGTGCACCCTGACCTGCGGTTTCGTGTTGCGGCGGAAGGGCTCCGCGTGTTACCCTACTGACTAGTCAGCCGGGCGATTCCGCTTCCAAGGGAGGGTTCGTGACGTTCCGAAAAGGCGACACGGTCGTGCATCCTGAACACGGTGCCGCCGTTATCGAAGAAGTACGCGTCAAGGAGTTCCTCGGTGAGAAGCGGAAGTACCTGGTCCTTCGGGTGGTCTACGGTGATCTGACCGTGCTCGTTCCGATCGATTCGACGGATCAGGTCGGGTTGCGTCCGTGCGTCAGCAAGAACGAAGCCAAGAAGATCCTCAAGGTACTCACGGAGGATGAGACCTCGGTCGCCGCCAACTGGAGCCGACGGTTCAAGAACAACCTCGAGAAGCTCCATTCGGGCGATCCCTACGAGGTCGCCGAGGTGCTTCGGAACCTCGCCATCCGGGATCGCGAAAAAGGGTTGTCGGCCGGCGAGAAGCGGATGATCACGAAGGCCCGGCAGATCTTGATCTCGGAGCTCTCCTTCGCGACGGAGAAGTCGGAGGACGAGGCCGAGGCGCTGATCGACGGGATCCTCGACGACTCGCACGGCGCGAAGGTCTCGGCCGCCCAGGCCTGACCTCCCAACACAGCGTTCCACCGCACCGCCTTTCCGAGCGTGTCTCAGGTCGCTCGCGCTTGCGTCCGATGACTCAGGCGGCGGAGGGAACCGTTCGGACGTCCTTCCGCTGAGGACGCGTATGACGGTCGACGAGGGTCGGAAGGCGACGCTGCGCGGACGCCTGGTCGAGGCGGTCCGCTTGATCTTCGTCGCCGTCTTCGGGGCCGTCGGTTACCAGCTCGGGACGTATGCCACCGCCACCACCGGCGGCCGAGCGATCCTTTACGTCTTCCTGGGCGCGGCGTCGGGCTATGTGTGCGGCGGCGTGTTCGGCCGACTGACGCTCGAGGCCGTGCGCGGTCTGGAGGAGGAGTTCTCACGACGCCCTGCGGCCGAGGTCGCGGGAGGCGTCGTCGGGCTCGTGACCGGGCTCGTGGTCGCCGCGCTGCTGTGCCTGCCGCTGCTGTTCATCCCGGTGACCCTCGCCTGGCCGGCGGCGCTCTTCGTCTTCCTCGTCCTGGGGTCGCTGGGGATCCGGCTCGGTCAGGCGAAGTACGAGGACCTCTTCGGTCTCTTCGGCATGAAGCCGCGAGCGACCGCGCGCGCCGGGGGTGACGTCCACGTCGTCGACACGAGCGCGCTGATCGACGGGCGGATCGCCGACCTGGTCTCGACCGGCTTCATCTCGGGCACCGTGCTGCTGCACGAAGGGGTCCTCCGGGAGCTTCAGGCGATCTCCGACTCGTCGGACCCGCGGCGGCGGACCCGCGGACGGCGCGGGCTCGACGTGTTGGTCGAGCTCCAGAAGGCGCCGACGGTGCAGTTCCAGCTGGTCGAGGAGCCAGGGGTCCAAGACGTCGACGCCGCGCTCGTGCGGCTCGCTCGCGAGAGGAGCGCGTCGCTGATCACCGTCGACCACAACCTGGCGAAGGTCGCCGAGGCGCTCCGGGTCTCGGTCGCACAGATCAACGCGCTCGCGTCGAAGTTCCGCCTGCCGTACGCGGCGGGCGACGAGCTCGTGGTTCGACTCGTCAAGGACGGTCGGGAGCACGGACAGGGGGTCGGGTACCTCGACGACGGCACGATGGTCGTCGTGGAGGACGCGGCGAAGCACATCGGAGGCCAGGTCGAGGTGCAGGTCCGGAACGTCCTGCAGACGACGACCGGCAGGATGATCTTCGCGAACCTCGACGTCCCCGCGCACTCGGGCTGACGCTCGCCCGCGCGTTCGGCACCACCCTGCGCGTACCGAGCGCTTCTGCCATGCTGCGGCGATGACCGAAGGGGGTGCGCGCGCGGCCGCCATCCTGCTCGCCGCGGGTGCGGGCAAGCGCCTCGGCGCCGAGCGGCCGAAGGCCCTCCTTCCGATCGGGGAGCGCACGATGCTCGCGGTGGCCGCCGCCGGTGCCGCCGCCTGCCCGAAGATCGGGGCGATCGTCGTTGCGGCGCCTCCCGGCTACGAGGAGGAGGCGCGCTCGTGCGTCGAGGGACTGCCCGTTCCCACCACGATCCTGACCGGTGGGCGGACGCGGCAGGCATCGGTGCGGGCGGCCTTGACCGCGCTCGCGGCCGATGCCGAGATCGTCGCCGTCCACGACGCCGCTCGGCCCTTCGCGCCCCCGGACCTGTTCACGGAGGTGATCCGCGCGGTGGAAGGGGGAGCCGACGGCGCGGTTCCGGTGATCGCGGTCGCGGACACCGTCAAGCGGCTCGATGGGGTGCGCGTGGTCGACACCGTCCCTCGCACCGAACTGGGCCTCGCGCAGACCCCACAGGCGTTCCGGGTCGAGGTGCTCCGCGAGGCACACGATCGCGCGTTGGCCGCCGAGGAGAAGGTGACCGATGACGCGATGTTGCTCGAGCGGATCGCGACCATCGTGGCGGTCGCCGGTGACCCGATGAACTTCAAGATCACGACGATGCTCGACCTCGCACGCGCCGAGGCACGGATGGGCGGTGTGCGTGCCTGAGGCCCGGGTCCCGCGGACCGGTCTCGGCTTCGACGTCCATCGTTTCGCGACGGGTCGCGAGCTCTGGCTCGGCGGCGTGCGGTTCGAGGGCGAGGATGGGCTGATGGGGCACTCGGACGGCGACACGGTCTGTCACGCGGTCGCGGACGCCCTGCTGGGTGCCTCGGCGCTCGGGGACGTCGGCGAGCACTTCCCGGATTCCGACACCACCACCGAAGGGATCTCCGGATCCGCGCTGCTCGGTCGCGTCGTAGAGCTCCTCGGTGGGGCGGGGTTCACCCCGTCCTCATGCGACGTGACGGTCGTCGCCGACCGACCCGCGATCGCGCCGCGCCGCCACGAGATCCGATCGCGGCTCGCCGAGATCCTGGCGATCCCGATCGACCGGATCTCGGTGAAGGCGACCCGCCCGGAAGGCCTGGGGCTCGCCGGCGACGGGATCGGGTGCCTCGCCGTCGCGGTGGTGGCGTGAGCGCCCCGGGTTCGCTGATGCGATCCAGGGGCGAATTGATCACCGGACGGCGCGCCGTCGCCGAGGCGATCGGAGCGGGACGTGTGGTCGAGGTGCTGGTGGTGCCCGGCGCACGTCGGAACCAGGGACTCCGGGCGGTGCTCGGTGCGGCCGATCGCGCACGGGTTCCCGTCCGAGAGGTCGGCCGCACCGACCTGGATCAGCTCGCGCGCGATCACCGAGGGGTGATCGCGCGGGTCCGTCCGGTCGGGCCCCACGCAGGGCCCCTCTCGGAGCGTGATCTCGCCGAGACCGAGTGGGCCGAGGACGCGATCGCCGTCGTGCTCGACGGGATCGAGGATCCGCAGAACCTCGGTGCCGCGGCGCGATCCGCCGAGGCCGCCGGCGCATCCGTGCTCGTGAGCCGGACGCACCGCGGCGCCCCCGTGACGGATGCCGCGATCCGCGCGTCGGCCGGCGCGCTCCTGCACCTCCCGCACGCGCGCGTTGCGAACATCGCGCGCGCGATCGAGCGCCTCCAGGAAGCCGGCTTCACCGCGATCGGGCTCGACGGCGCCGCGGAGCGGAGCATCTTCGACACCCGGTGTCCCGAGGGGCGGGTCGCGATCGTGCTCGGGAGCGAGGGTGCGGGTCTGTCACGCCTGGTCCGCGAGCGGTGCGACCTCCTCGTCGCCCTGCCGATGCGCGGTCGCGTGGATTCGTTGAACGCCGCCGCCTCGCTCGCCGCCGCGTTGTATGCCTTCGTCCTCCCACGCGAGCTGGGGGGAGACCGGTGAGCGGGGCGCCGTCGGACCCAACGCAGCCGTCGGAACCCGGACCCCCGAGCAAGCCGCCCGCGTCGCGATTCGAGGACCTCACGAACTTCGAGGTTCCTTTCGAAGCGGTCGTCACGGGACACCGGACCCCGATCCTGATCACCGCCGCGGTCGTCCTGTTCGCGGGAGCGTTGTTCGCGGTCCTCTACCTCGTACTGCTCCTGCCCTTCACGTCGTCCGACCGGGGATCGTCGGCGTCAGCGATCCTCGTCGGCTTCCTGCTCGTGTACGGCGCCCTCCAAGCCTTCGCCGGCGCGCTCGTGCTGCTCCTGCGCCAGAGTGGACGGTGGCTGGGGATCGTGCTCGCGGTCGTTGGGATCGGGCTCGGCATCGCGCGAGCGTCCTCGACGCCGGCGAGCGGTCTCGTCACGATCCTGCTGAACGGGTTCGTGATCTACGCGCTCGCCTCAAGCGGGCCGGCGTTCCGCCGAGGGTAGACTCGGCACATCGCCGGCGTGGCGCAGCCCGGTAGCGCAACCGACTTGTAATCGGTAGGTCGTCGGTTCGAATCCGACCGCCGGCTCTCGGTCTTCCTGCGGGAGGTCGAGCACGAAGTGGAGGGCCTGCGTCCACGCTCTGACGCACGAGGCTACGGCACGGGCGGCTGTTGCTCCTCTTCCAGCGCCTCGCCCACGACGATGACCGGGTCTTCGTCCGAATCGCTAGGCATGACTGCCTCGAGCTCGAGGAGGGACATCCGCATACGGTCGCGGATCGCCTGCGCCTGGCTCAACGTCCACTCGCGTAGCGGACCCATCTGCGCCCGTAGGTTCGCGGCCTCTTCCTGAGCCTCGCTGAGCAACCGCTCAGCGTGCGCCCGGGCCTCTCTCTCCGTCGCCAGAGCCTCGATGCGCTTCCTGGCGGCCTCTGTCCTCGCCTCCGCCACGATGCCCGACGCCACGAGGTCCGCCCTCCCTCGGGAGCGCTCGACGTCACGATCGAACGCACGGACGAGCTCCATCACGTGCTCGGACACGCCCTCGTACGGGTCACGGTCTGCGGCCGAGACCACGTCGCGCTCCCGCTTCAGTTCCTCGACCTCGCCGCGCGTTCTCTCGAGATCGATCCGCGCCTGCTCGAGGTCGGTTCGCGACTGCTCGAGGCCCTTGAGGTCGCGCAGGGCGCGATTGAGCCGAGACTCGAGATCGGTTACCCGCGCCCGAACCAGACGCAGATGCGCCAGGACCTGCTCCTGGTCGAAGCCCCGCCGCACGATCTGGAACGAAGGCACGGTGCGGCTCGGGTCGAGCGCTCGGGGACTACGCAGGTTGCCTTCCATGGCCCTCTCCAAAGCCGGGAAGAAGGTTACGCCCTTCTGGCGAGCACGGTACCCCCGTTGGGCTACAGCGAGGAAGGTCCGAAAGTCGATAACTCCATCCCGAACGCCTTGGAGCGAATGCCGTGGAGCCGGCAGCTCGGAAGAACGGCTCAGCCGTGGCGCAGCACGCGGCCGGCCCCTTCGATCGAGTCCCTTCCGGCCTCCCACGCGACGGTTCCGTTCACGACGACGGAAGCGATGCCCTCCGGGAATCGGTGCGGCGCTTCGTACGTCGCGGTGTCCCGGACACGGTCCGCATCGACTAGCACGACGTCGGCGAAGGCGCCCTCCGTGAGCCGCCCGCGGTCGCGGAGGCCGAAGCGATCCGCGGCGACCGACGTCATCATGCGAACAGCCATCGACAACGGCATCAGCCCTTCGTCGCGCACGAGCGCCAGCGCGCGCGGGAACGTGCCGTACTCGCGCGGATGGACCGGGAAGTGTCCGGCGCGACCGGTGGGAGAGATCGCCGCACCGTCGCTGGCGACGAAGACGTCCGGATCGGCGAGGATCGCACGGACGTCCCCTTCATCCATCGCGTGTCCGATGCAGCTGGTGGACGGATCGTCGATCAGGAGCTGGACGCATGCGTCGAACGGGTCGACGCCCATCGAACGAGCGATCGCGTCGATCGATCGGCCCAGCCGGCGCTCGTCGGACGTGCCCGTGATGACGATGCGGTCCCATCCCACGCCGTCGACCGACGACTGGAAGTCGGGTTCCCCTTCTTCGACCGCGGCCCGTAATCGCTCGCGGTCCCTCACCGCGACGACCGCAAGATCCTCGACCGGAGCCCACGGCGGTAAGAGCGATGCAAGCGTGGAGTTCCACGCCGCGTACGGATACTGATCGGCGCTGACGTCGTCGTCGCGGTGCAGCCGTTCGAGCAGCTCCGCGGCTCGCCCCCACGCGAGCGAGGTCTCGCACTTCAGATGGCTGACGTGCACGGGCACTCCAGCACGACGGCCGATCGCGGTCGCCTCGTCGATGGCCCGGAACAGGTGGATGCCTTCGCCCCGGATGTGACTCGCGTAAAGCCCGCCGAAGCGCGCGGCCGCTTCCGCCAGCGCGACGATCTCGTCGGTCTCGCTGTGGATCCCGGGGACGTAGATCAGGCCCGTCGAGAGGCCGAAGGCGCCGGCCGCCATCGCCTCGTCGACGAGTCGGCGCATCGCGCGCAGTTCGCCGCGCGATGGCGGCCGGCGCTCGAGACCCAGGACCTCCTGGCGGACCGCGCCGTGGCCGACCAGCGCAGCGATGTTCGCAGCCGGATGCACGGCATCCGTGGCGTCCAGGTAGTCGCCGAAGCCATGCCACGCCGGTGCGTCCAGGGCCGGGTCCCCGCCCGCCATCCGGTTCGCGTCGGCCCATCCGGCGAGCGGCCACGGGGACGTGCCGCAGTTGCCGACGACTACCGTCGTGACCCCTTGCCGGATCGCGCTCGGCATGTCCGGGCTCACGAAGGCCGAGAGGTCGGAATGGTTGTGCACGTCGATGAACCCGGGCGCCAGCACTAACCCGTCGCCGTCGATCGTCCGCGCAGCGTCCGGCGGCGCGCTCCCAGCGCCGCGGATCGACACGATGCGATCGCCGCGGACGCCGAGGGATCCCCGGAACGGAGCCGTGCCTCGCCCGTCGACGATCAGTGCGTCCGCGACGACGAGGTCGAGCACCGGCGCTCAGCCGCCGGGGAGGAACACGCGGAACGAGGCGCCCCCACCGGGACGGTCCTCGACCCACGCACGTCCGCCGTGGAGCTCGGCGAAGCGCTTCACGAGGGACAGGCCCACCCCGACCCCCGGGGAGTGCCCGGTCGCGGAGCCGGGGGCCTGCCGGAACGGTTCGAAGATCTCCTCGCGGAGCTCGGGCGGGATCCCCGCGCCGTCGTCCTCGACCATCAACAGCAAGCCGCCGTCCTCCGGAACCGCACGGACCCACACCTCGGCTTCCGGAGGCGTGTGCCGGAGGGCGTTCGTGAGGAGGTTCTCGACGATCCGCTCGACCTTCGGGCCGTCCAGGCTGACGACGAACGGTTCCACGTCGACGGTGAGGTCATGTCCGTTGTGGTCCTCGGTCTCCTCGACCGCGCGGCGGATCAGCTCGCCGACCTCGGTCGGACGTCGCTGCGGTGACACGATCCCGCGTTGGAGACGGTCCAGATCGAGCAGATCGCCCAACAGCCGTTCGAGCTTGCGGGCGTTCGCGGCGATTCGCCGCACGAGGTCCGCCGCGTCTTCCTTCGGGAGATCCATGTTGGCTCGCTCCAGCGTGATCGCGGATCCGAGGATCGACGTCAGCGGCGTCCGGAGGTCGTGCGAGACCGCTTCCAGGAACGTGTTCTTCATGTCGTCGAGCGCCCTGAGCTGTTGCGCCGCCTCGCGCTCGCGTCGGAAGGCCTCCGAGTACTTCCGTTCGGATGCCTGGAGCGCCTGTTCCGCCTGCTTGCGCTCCGTGATGTCCACCATCAGCCCCCGGAGCTGGCGAGGGCCTCGGGAGCGTCGCACCACGTGGATCAGGTCGCGGACCCACACCTCGCGCCCGGTGGGGGTGCGGACACGGTATTCGAGGGTCGTGTCCCGGCCTTCGTCGCGGGCCCATCGCACGGCCAGCACAGCAGCATCCCGGTCCCGTTCGTACACGTGGTCCCCCCACGCCTTGCCCTGCGAGGGCCAGGAACCGGCGTCGGGCCCGAGCACCGGATCGGCGCGCCCGCCGACGAACGTGAGCCGGAGGTCCTTCGCGTCCGCCTCCCAGAACACGGCGTCCAGGGACTCGACCAACTCGTGGAAGCGTTCCAGCTCGGAGAGGCGGCGGGCGTTACCGAGCGCGAGCGAGGTGATGTCCGCGATCCCCTGCGCGAACGAGAGGGCGTCGCCGTCGAACGGCGCGCCGTCCACCTCGCCCACCGCCACGATCGCGCCGAACCCGTCCGCATCCCATCGCAGCGGCGTGACGAGGACGGCGCCGGGGTCGTCCATGAAACGGAGGTCACTGGGCACCTGCATCGCCACGTCCTGCGGGATCACGAACGGCTCCGTCTCGTTGAACAGGAAGCTGTCCGCGATCTCCTTAGGGATGTCGGCGATCTCCGATCTCTGTTTGGTCGCGTGCGTTCCCACGGCGAGCACGCGGGCGATGCGGAAGGCGCCCGTCTCCTCGTCGCGCGTGTAGGCCGCTGCCCCCTTGCAGGGGATGATCGTCGGGACGGTTTCGATCGCGCGCTGGAAGATCTCTCCGACGGTGTGCTCGGAGGTCATCGCCTGCGATAGCCGCAGCAGCGCGCCGGAGACCCGGGCCTCGCGTCGCTCGGCTTCGAGGAGGCGAGCCGTCTGGAACGCGACCGCAGCGTGCGACGCGAGGACCTCGAGCAGGCGCCGGTCGTCTTCGTCGAACTGGGCGAACCCCAGCTTCGAGAGCACGATCACGCCGACGACCTCGTCGCCCGCGATCATGGGAACGGCGAGCATCGATTCCAGCAGGTCGTCGTCGGTCCCGGGGATCGTGACGGAGAACTCGATCTGCCGGGCGTCCGGAGTCAGCAACGAGGTCTTGGTGAGCGCGACGTGCCCGGTGATCCCCTCGCCGAGCCTCGTCACGAGGGCGGGGAGGGACTCAGTCGCGTAGTCGGTGAACAGCTCACCCCGGAACGCGACCGGGAACAGCGTGTCACCGTCGGGCTGGAGCAGATAGACCCGGCAGTTGTGGTAGTCGATGATCGTCCTGAGCTCGGCGGTGATCGCCGCCGCGATCTCCTCGACATCGCCGAGCATGTTGAGCGCGGCCGCCAGGTTGTGCAGCATGTTCAGCTGGGCGATGGAACGGATGTCGTCGCGCAGCCGCTTCGGCTCTGAACGCGGTGCCTGTGCCACGGATTGCCTCGTCGCGTCGGGGATGAGGGCATGCTCTCACGAGCTCGCCCTCCGGAAGCGATTTCGGCAGTCGTCGAGCGGTGCTTGAACCGGATGGGATCGGATGCGAGCCTCGACGAACGTGAGCCAACGAGGCCCAGCCGATGCCCCCGAGGGTGGCCTGGATGACCGGGCGCGTGCGATCTTGGACTTCGAGCGCGAGGCCTGGAAGCTCGAGATCCCAAAGGAGCGAGCGATCCGCGAGCGGTTCGGTTTCTCTTCCGCCCGGTATCACCAGCTGCTGCACCGGATCGTCGACGGTCCGCACGCGCTCCGGTACGACCCGATGCTCGTGCGGCGACTGCGGCGGATCCGGGAGATCCGACGCCGCCGCCGCACGGCCGACAGCCTCGGATTCCGTCTGTAGGCGGGGTGGCCACAGGGTCGGCGAAGGCGCTGCGGGAAGGAGCCAACCGGTAGGATGCGGGCGGTGAACCTCGGCACCGCTCGGATCGTCATCATCGTTGCGCTCGTCGTCGCCGGCGCCGCCGTGCTCGCGAACGGGTTCCCCGAGAGCGGTGGGAGCGCCGCCGGGCCCTCCGGAGGCGCGAGTCCCAGCGCATCCGCATCGAGCCCCGCCTCCAGCCCTACCACGCAACCGCCGCCGCCGGGTCCCTCTCCGCAGACGACCGGCGTCTCGTTCACGGCGCTCAACGGAACGGACGTGCTCGGGGCCGGCGCCGCTGCACAGGCTCTCCTGGTGAAGCACGGCTACACCTCCGTCCAGGACGCGACGAATGCACCCAGCGCGGGCGCCACGAAGACCACGATCTACTACCGGGGTGGCCAAGGCGGCGCTCAGAACAAGTCGGATGCTGCGTACGTGGCGCAGACGTACTTCAACGGCGCGGTGGTGAAGAAGCTCGACCCGTCGTTGGAGAGTCTCGTGCCTGCGACCGCCTCGATCGTGGTCCTCGTCGGACAGGACGTCGCACCGTCGCTGGTGGCATGATCGCCGAGGGTCGGCGAGAACCGGTTCGCCTCGGCCAACCGGCCGTTGACGTGCGAGAACGCGGTCCCTAGCCTGAACCGTGAAGGGGGATCGTCCCGGTGCTCAAGGTCTCGCAGAAGCTCGAATACGCGATGCGCGCGATGATCGAGCTCGCCCAGCGGAGGGAGGACGACGCCCTGGTTCCCGCCCGCGAGATCGCTGCCCGGCAGCAGGTTCCGCTGCGGTTCTTGGAGCAGCAGCTCGGGGCCCTCTCCAAGGCGGGATTGGTCGAGAGCTTCCGCGGGGCGGGGGGAGGGTGTCGCATCGCCCGCGATCCTGGCCTGATCACGGTGGCCGAGATCGCCGACGCGATCGAAGGACAGATCTATCCGGTGTTCTGCCTCGAACCATCCGACCACACCTGTTTCGCGGATTCGCGGTGTGGCCTCCAAGGCTTCTGGGCCGATGTCGCCACCGCGGTGCAGCAGGTCTTCGAACGAACGACGGTGGCGGACCTTGCGGCCCGCCACCGGGAGATGTCTCCGGGAACGGTGATGGTCAGCCCGGAAGAGCTCTTGTCGCGGTTGAACTGACCGGGTCGTCGTCTCGCGTCAGCCGGTCCACCCCATCGCCTTCGCAGCGTCCATGCCCATGATCTTCGTCAGCTTGGTCCCGCATACCGGACAGGTGCCCTGCAGCGCGGGGCGTCCGTTCTTGAGCGTGACCAGCGAGCCCGTGAACTCGCGCTTCTCGCGGCACTTCATGCAGTAGGCCACGTCGGCCATCCGACGCCTCCCTTCCCCTCGCGACCGCGTTGGCGGCCGACCTCGTGGTTCACCCCCGGGGGGCAACCCAACATACCCCGAGGCCGCCCTCGAGGGCGGCCTGCCGCGATGGTGCCCCGCACTGGCTCTGGATGCAAGCACGTACGAGGTCGCGTTGAACCTGGCCGCTGCGTACGATGGCGGTCCGCCCGACGCCCACGGATACCCGAGGGAGGACGCACCGACGTGAGCGAGCCCCCGCGCAACATCGACGCACTCCTTTCCGAACTACGATCATTCCCACCACCGCAAGCGTTCCGAGACAGAGCCGTCGTTCGCGACCCCGTCATCTACGGGACCGCCGGCGCTGATCACGAGGCGTTCTGGGCCGAGCAAGCCGGCCACCTCGCCTGGTCACGACCCTGGGATTCCGTGATGGAGCGGGACGCTCCGTGGGTCACGTGGTTCAAAGGTGGGCACCTGAACGCCTCGGTCAACTGCCTCGACCGTCACGTGGAAGCCGGAGGCGGCGACAAGATCGCGTTCCTGTGGGAGGGGGAGCCCGGTGACGCGCGCACGGTCACGTACACCGAGCTCCTGGAGGAGGTGTGCCGTCTCGCGAACGCGCTCCGCTCGTTGGGTGTCCGCAAGGGCGACCGGGTCAACATCTACTTGGGGATGGTCCCCGAGCTCCCGATCGCGATGCTCGCGTGCGCCCGGATCGGTGCCCCCCATTCCGTCGTGTTCGGCGGCTTCAGCGCCGAAGCCCTGCGGGACCGCATCAACGACGCCGAGGCCAAGGTGCTCATCACAGCAGACGGTGCCTGGCGGCGTGGCCAGGTCGTCCCGCTCAAGGCGAACGCGGACGACGCGGTCCGGGAGTGCCCTTCGATCGAGCACGTGATCACCGTGCGCCGCTGCGGGAACGAGCACGCGTTCACCGAAGGTCGTGACCACTGGTACCAGGAGCTGATCGCGGAGCAGGCGCCCACGTGCGAGCCGGAAGACGTGGAGGCCGAGGACCTGCTCTATCTCCTGTACACGAGCGGCACGACCGGGAAGCCGAAAGGGATCGTCCACACGACCGGTGGCTACCTGACCCAGGTCGCCGCGACCCACCGCATGATCTTCGATATCCACGACGACGACGTCTTCTGGTGTGCCGCCGACTGCGGCTGGGTGACGGGGCACTCGTACATCGTCTACGGGCCGCTCGCGAACCACACCACCGGGGTGATGTACGAGGGCGCGCCGGACTGGCCCGATAAGGACCGGTGGTGGTCGATCATCGAGAAGCATCGGGTGTCGATCCTCTACACGGCGCCAACCGCGATCCGCGGGTTCATGCGCTGGGGTACCCAGTACCCGGGGAAGCACGACCTCTCTTCGTTGCGCCTCCTCGGTTCGGTCGGCGAGCCGATCAACCCCGAGGCATGGGTCTGGTACTGGACCGTGATCGGCGGCGAGCGGTGTCCGGTCGTGGACACGTGGTGGCAGACGGAGACCGGCGCGATCTTGATCTCGCCGCTCCCCGGTATCACCACCCTCAAGCCCGGGTCGGCCACGATCCCCTTCCCGGGGATCGCCGCCGATGTGGTCGACGAGACCGGAGCGTCTGTTCCGCTGGGCGGCGGTGGCTACCTCGTGCTCACGCACTCGTGGCCGGGGATCGCGCGGACGATCTGGGGCGATCCCGATCGGTATGTCGAAACGTACTTCGGCAGGTTCGGTCCCGACGTCTACGTTGCCGGAGACGGCGCTCGGCGCGACGAGGACGGGTACTTCTGGCTCCTTGGTCGGATCGACGACGTGATGAACGTGGCCGGGCATCGGCTGTCAACGTTCGAGATCGAATCGGCGTTGGTCGACGACCCGAAGGTGGCCGAAGCCGCCGTCGTCTCCCGGCCGGACGAGCTGAAAGGGGAGGGGATCGTGGCGTTCGTCACCTTGAAGACGGGCTTCGAGGGAGATTCCGCGATGCTCGCCGAGCTCCGCGAGCACGTCGCGAAGGTGATCGGACCGATCGCGAAGCCCGACAACATCGTCTTCACGCCGGACCTCCCCAAGACCCGGTCGGGGAAGATCATGCGCCGGCTGCTCCGCGACGTCGCCCGCGGGAACGTCCTCGGAGACGTCACCACCCTCGCCAACGCGGAGATCGTCGAGCAGATCCACGACATGGTCCAAACGGTCCCGACCGACGAATGAGCGCGACGTCCGGGTTCGGCGGCGCCCAGGCCGCGTTCGTGGAGCGCGCCCGGGTGGCGCGACTGGGGACCACGATGCTCGACGGAACACCGCATGTCGTCCCGGTCTGCCCGGTCCTGGACCTCGATCGCATCGTGATCGCCTCCGCGTTCGACCGGAAGGTCGCGAACATCCGAGACAACCCGGCCGTATGCATCGCGTTCGACGAGTACTCCGACGATTGGGACCACGGCCTGTTCCAGGTCATCGTGTACGGGGACGCCTACCTGGTGGAGAGCGGTCCGGAGTTCGATCGAGACGCCGCCCTGTTGAATGAGAAGTTCCCTCAGTACCCCGTGAGCACGTCCCCGATCGAAGTGGGCTCGACGGTGATCATCGAGATCCGGATCGTCCGCGTGTCCAGCTCAGGGCTCTGAGGTCGATCAGGGGTAGCGGGCGAAGAACTCGAGGATCAGCTGCATGTGGCGCACGCGCTCCTCGACCGCGTTCGCGTGATGACCCTCGGGGTAGAGCTGCAGGTCTACGTCGACGCCGCGGGCTCGAACGGCCTCGACCCAGGGCATAACGCCCTCCAGCGGGCAGCGCGGGTCGTGCTCTCCCGCGATCACCAGGACAGGCGCGGTGACGGCGGAGACGTAAGTCATCGGGTCGCTCCGACGGTACGCGTCGGGGACCTCCTCGGGAGAGCCGCCGTACACGGCGTCGTCCCACGCCTGGAGCTCGGGAGCGCAGGCGTGGTGGGCAGCCACGAAGTCTCCGGCGGGGATCCCCGCGAAGACGGCGCGCCACCGATCGGGATGGACGCCGGCGTTGAAGCAGGCGAGACAGCCACCCCAGGACCACCCGCTCCAGTACACGCGGCGGGGATCGACGATGCCCTCGTGTACGAGCGCGTCGAGGCCAGCGATGATGTCCTCCGTCTCCGTGAAGCAGACGGAACCGATCAACGCGCGGCGGAACCCCACGCCGTACCCGGTCGAGCCTCGGTAGTTGACGAGGGCCACGGCGTACCCGGCGTCGACGAAGGCTTGGGTCTCGGGGTCGAAGCGATCGCGCTCGTGCCACTCCGGGCCGCCGTGTACCGACATCACGGTCGGGAACGGTCCCGGTCCAGGGGGCGTCACCACGAACGCGTGGATACGGTCGCCGCTGGGGTTGGAGAAGAAGAACGACCGGAACGGCCGGCCCGCAGGCGGCGCGTCGGCGGGGCTCGGGATGACGTCCCGGCCGTCCCGGTCGACGACGCTCGGGGACCGCGTCGCGTCGCTCGTGAGCAGCCAAACGGAGCCGTCGGGACGGATGCCGGCACCCCCTTCGCCTTCGATGTCGCCGCGCGGATCGGCGATCAAGTCGATCGACCCGGTCAGGGGGTCCAGCCGGTAGAGCTGCGCCCTGCCCTCGTGCTCGTGGCGGACGAGGAGGGCCGACGCGTCCGGCCACCACTGGATCGGGAAGACGGCGCCCGGGAGGTCGACGGCGATGTCGGTGCGCGCTCCGGTTCCGACGTCCCACACCGCGGGTCGTTCGAACGGTCCCAGTTCGCTCGTGAAGGCGAGCCGTTGGTCGCCCGGCACGGGGGACCACGCATCGGGCTCGAGGTTCGAGCCGGGGTCGACGAGGTCGCCACGCACCGTCCCCGTGACGGCGTCCAGGACGCGGAGTGCGAGATGCAGGATGTCGCCACGTTCGGCGTGCCGGACGCACACGAGCGATCCGTCGGCGGAGAGACCGCCCGTCTTCGGAAACGCGCGGCCGACCCCGCTCGGGAACCTGGTCGCCCAGAGGAGCCGCCGGGCGCCTTGGGCGTCGATCACGTAGACGCGATAGTCGCCCTCCACCTCCAGGCCGATCGCGGTCCGGTCGCGATGGAACGCGACTCCGGTGAGCCAGCCTTCCGGGAGGTCCGCCAGGATCGGCTCCGCAGTGCCCCCGGCCGGCGCGCCCACCAGCGCTCCCCGTTCGTCGCCGGTCCCGTCACTCCACCATGCGAAGCGGCCATCCGGCAGAGCCCAGACGTCCTGGTCCACCCCGATGGGTTCGTGGCTCAGCTGCTCCCACGCTCCCGTCCGCAGGTCGTGCGTCCATACTTGCGCGGCGCCGCCGAGCGTGCTGACCAGGGCGAGGAGGTCGGGGTCCGCCGATGACCAGACCGGGAAGCCCAGCTCAGGGGCGGTGAACCGTCGAACCCAGCCCCGATCCTCGCTCATGGGGGTCGAAGCCTATCGTCCCGGCTCGCGTTGCCAGTTCTCGGCTCCCGGAGCTACCATCCTTAGCACTCGCACCTGTCGAGTGCTAGCAGTCGGCAGCCGGATCTGAGAACCGAACCGAAGGAGGCAAGGGATGGCACCGAAGCTCATCAGCTTCGACGAGGAAGCCCGTCGGGCCCTCGAGCGCGGGATGGACCAGCTCGCCAATGTGGTCAAGATTACGCTCGGCCCGAAGGGTCGCAACGTGGTCCTCGAGAAGAAGTGGGGCGCGCCCACGATCACGAACGACGGTGTCTCGATCGCCAAGGAGATCGAGCTCGACGACCCGATGGAGAAGATCGGCGCCGAGCTCGTCAAGGAGGTCGCCAAGAAGACCGACGACGTCGCGGGCGACGGCACGACCACGGCGACGGTGCTCGCGCAGGCGATCGTGAAGGAAGGCCTGCGGAACGTCGCAGCGGGCGCCAACCCGATGTCGCTGAAGCGCGGCATCGAGCGGGCCGTCGAGCTCGCCGTCGAGCGGATCAAGACGGTCGCGAAGGACGTCGACTCCAAGGACGAGATCGCCAATGTCGGCGCGATCAGCGCGGCCGACCCCGAGATCGGCGAGAAGATCGCCGAGGCCGTCGACAAGGTCGGCAAGGACGGCGTCATCACCGTCGAAGAGTCCAACACCTTCGGGATGGAGCTCGAGTTCACCGAAGGCATGCGTTTCGACAAGGGCTACATCTCGCCTTACTTCGTGACGGACGCGGAGCGCATGGAAGCCGTGATGGAGGACCCGTACGTCCTGATCGCCAACCAGAAGATCGCGGCGGTCAAGGATCTCCTCCCGCTTCTGGAGAAGGTCATGCAGGCAGGCAAGCCGCTGGTCGTGATCGCCGAGGACGTCGAGGGTGAGGCCCTCGCGACGCTCGTCGTCAACCGCATCCGCGGCACCTTCCCCAGCGCGGCCGTCAAGGCCCCCGGCTTCGGGGACCGGCGCAAGGCCATGCTCCAGGACATCGCGATCCTCACGGGCGGACAGGTCATCTCCGAAGAGGTCGGCCTGAAGCTCGAGAACACCACCATGGATCTGCTGGGATCGGCCCGCAAGGTCGTCGTCACGAAGGACGACACGACGATCGTCGAGGGTGGCGGCAAGGACGAGGACATCCAGGGCCGGATCAACCAGATCAAGGCCGAGATCGAGAAGACCGACTCGGACTACGACCGCGAGAAGCTCCAGGAGCGCCTGGCGAAGCTGAGCGGTGGCGTCGCGGTGATCAAGGTCGGCGCTGCCACCGAGGTCGAGCTGAAGGAAAAGAAGCACCGGATCGAGGACGCGGTGCAGTCCACGAAGGCGGCCGTCGAAGAGGGGATCGTTCCCGGCGGCGGCGTCGCGTTGCTGAACGCGCAGACCGGACTCGACAAGGTGGATCTGGAGGGGGACGAGCTCACCGGCGCGGCGATCGTGCGGCGAGCGCTCGAGGAGCCTCTTAAGCAGATCGCCCACAACGCCGGCCTCGAGGGCGGGGTCGTCGTCGAGAAGGTGCGTTCGCTCCCCGAGGGCCAAGGGCTCAACGCGGCCACCGGTGAGTACGGCGACATGATCAAGTTCGGTGTCGTCGACCCGGCGAAGGTGACGCGCTCGGCGCTGCAGAACGCAGCCTCGATCGCGGCCCTGTTCCTCACGACCGAGGCGATCGTGGCCGAGAAGCCGGAGAAGGAGAAGGCGCCGGCGGGCGGCATGCCCGGTGGCGGCGACATGGACTTCTGATCCGACCGGAAGCGGTAGGCGGGGCCCGGGCGCGCATGCGCCCGGGCCCCGCCCGTTCCGTCACGGAACCGCAACATCCGCCCTTGAACCGTCGGGGCCGCCGAACCGAACGACGGGGTGGAGCCCCTCTCTCCGAGCGAAGGCCCCGGGCATGCGCCCGGGGCCTTCGCGATCCCGGGGCCGTATGCTCCGCCCCCGTGGAGCAGATCGAGATCGCGATCAGGTGGCGTGACGTGGACAACTACGGCCACGTCAACAATGCCGTCTACCTCACCTACCTCGAGGAATGCCGCGATCGGTGGGTCCGCCGGACCCTCGGTGAGGACGTCGGGTTCGTGATCGCTCGCGTCGCGATCGACTTCCGCCGCGAGCTCTCGCTCGAGGACGGGTCGGTCGCCGTCGCGTGCTGGAGCACCGGATACGGAACGTCGTCGATCCGGACGGCGGAGACGATCCGGGCGAAGGCCGGGTGGCTCGCCGCCGAGTCGGAGTCGGTGATCGTCTCCCACGATGCCGACAGCCGGAGGTCCAGGCCGATCACGGATCGCGAGCGTTCGGCGCTGGACGTGGCGATCGAGGCCGACCGAGTGTCGGTCAGGGCATCGGAAGGATCTGGCGACCGAACTTGAAGTGCTGGCGGTACCAGCCGTCGCCGACCCACATGATCGTGACGCCGCCGGGTGTGCTGCTCGAGTCCAGCGAGTACCCGTTGCCGATATACGTGTCGACGTGGTCGACGGTGCCGTCACCGTCCCCGTCGTAGAACATCAGGTCGCCGGGGCGGAGGTCGCGATAGGGGATCCTCGTGGTCGTCATGGCCGCCATGTCGGCCGACGTCCGTTGCGGCAGGGCCCAGCCCGTATACGGCCGGGGCGGGGCGACCTTCCAACTGCTGTTGTCGTCCGCGCGCAGGAGCCACCACGCGAACCCGGAGCAATCGAAGCCGGAACGCGGTTGCCCGCCGAGCGCCGCCGGCTCCGGTGAGGACAACCCCCATTCACCGCCCCAGACGTACGGATAGCCGACGTAGCGGATCCCCCATTGCACGATGCGGAGCATCCTCGGCCCGAGGTTCGGCAGCTCGATGTTCGCGTACTGGGTCAGCAGATCGCCGACGCTCCAGCTGGGCTGGGTCGTCGCGCGCCAGAGCGAGTACGCGACCTGGGTCCTCGGCATGAGGTCGGTTGGCCCAACGTCCATCGCCTCAGAGCCGATCGGGGCGTTGTAGCGGAGGTCCAAGCGCATCCCCAAGAGCGTCGTGCCGAAGCCCGCCGGAAGGCGGAACGTGGTCCCGGCACGGGTGTGCAGGTGGTTGAGGGCGACGGCGGCGGGTTGGAGACCAAGAGCGAGCACGAGCGCCCGGTGGAGCATGATCATCGTGACCGGGTCGTCCGGCGCGAACGATCCATCCGCCTTCCGGGCGATCCACCCATGCCGGACGGCGACCGCGGCGTATCGCCACCAGGCGCTCGAGGCGTCGAGGTCGGGGAACACGATCGAGGGGTCGGGCGCCTCGTTGGGAGCGAACGCCCGGACGATCGAGCGGGCCAGGTATTTGCGCGTCTCGATCGCGTGCGGACGGAAGGGGTACGTGCCGTCGGCGTTGGCGGCGAAGTCCCGCATCCAATCGTTCGTCGCGGCGACGAACCGGATGCCGTCCTTCGCCCACGCGTCCGACGCCGTCAGATCGGAGAACCGGATCGTCGGGGCGGCCGTCGCCGTCAGCGTCCGCCCGCTCGGTGCGCTCGGATAGACGACCGGGAGCGCCGGGATCCCGGATCCCGCCTCACCGGCGCTCGGATCCCACCGATCGGGCATCACGAGGTTCCCGGAGGAGACGGTTGCCTGTGCGGATGCCGCCGATGCGAACGAGGCGATCAGTACGACGGCCAGGACCGTCAAGGGCACACATGAACGACGACCGAACCAGACCCCCGGACCCATACTTGGGTCTCGGCATCCGGGATGGACGGCTTGACCGGAGCGGAAAGAACAACACGATCGGGACGATCGCGCTCAGGCCTCGCTCAGTCCTTCGGCCCTTCCTTCCGGACCTCTTGGACCTGCTTGAGTGCCTCGCGGAGATCCGCCAGCCACTCCTCCTGCCGCTCCGAGACCAGGCGAACGCACCAGGCGAGCGCGTGGCTGCGCGAACGCGCGACGCCAGCATCGACCAACGTGTCCAGGACCTCTCGCTCGGGCATCCGGAGCCGCGTCATCGCGGGGATCGCGAGGGTCGTGAAGAGCTGGCGCTGATCCGCACAGCGTGCACCCCAGCTGATCTTGCGGCCGAAGCGCCGTTCGGCTTCGTCCGCGATCCGCATCCGCTGGGCGCGGGTGTCCTCGCGGAACCCAGAGATCCGCGCGTCGGCGGCCGCGGTCCGTGTCTCCGGGCCTGCGTCCTTAGGGAGCTCGGGCTCGGCCAAGGTCCCGACGACGAGGATCTCGTCGCGGTCGAACGTCACGTCGATCGGCCCGACGAACCACTCCGAGGGGAGCCGCCCGGCGAACCATCCTTCGAGGTGCTCGTGGAAGTCGCTCTTCTCAGTCATGTATGTAGATTACATCATTACATCGATACGTCAAGGAGGTGACCGGCGGGCGAGGCGGGTGTACGTTTCGCGGCGTGGTCCAGACGGCCCAGGCCGGCGGGTTGTTCCGCGGAAGGCGCTGGTGAGCGTGGTAGGGCTCTGGTGGGTGGTCGGGGTCGCGGCCCTCGCGGGAGTCGCTCGCTGGTTGATCCCCCGGCTGGGCGCACCGACCCCCGGGCACCCGTCGCCCCCTCCGTCCGCACCGAGCCTGGTGGTCCAGACGAAGCCCCTCACCGGGATGCCCGCGATCCGCAACTTCTTCCGGACGACGCAGACGCCCGTGTACTTCGTGAGCGCGACCGCGTTCAACCTGCTCGGGATCGATCGGTGGGTCCGCACGTTCAAGTTCATCAATTACTACGACTCCTTCGATGGCTGGCATCCGAACGTGTTCGTCCCCCGGGAGCAGACCCCGCGGACGTTCGGGTCGATCGAGGAGATCGTCAACTACCTGCTGGGGCACAAGGAGGTCGGCGACCTGATCTCCGCGCACGGTCCCGGCAAGGCCGCGTTCCTGATGTTCGATGCCGAGACCGAGCAGCTCGCCGACGAGCTCGACCTGGACGTGGCGTTCCCGGCCGCAACCCTCCGCCACCGGCTCGATTCGAAGATCGAGACCACGCGGCTCGGCAACGACGCCGGGGTGCCCAGCGTCCCGAACACGATGGGCACCGCGACGACGTACGCGGAGCTCGTCTCCCTCGCACGCGCAGGTGGGCTCGGGGACGACCTGGTCGTCCAGACCCCGTACGGCGACTCCGGCCAGACGACCTACTTCATCGCCAACGGGCGCGATTGGGACCGTCACGAGCGAAAGGTCGCCGGCGAATCCTTGAAGGTGATGAAGCGGATCGAACCGCGGGAGCTCGCGATCGAGGGGGTGATCACCAGGCACGGGACGCTGGTCGGTCCCTTGATGGCTGAGCTCGTCGGGTTCGAGGAGCTCACGCCGTACGACGGGGGCTGGTGTGGTGACGACGTCTCGCCCGACCTGCTCACCGAGAAGCAGCGGCGCGTCGCCCGCGAACGGACGATCGCGATGGGCGAGCGGCTTCGACAGGAGGGCTACCGCGGGTACTTCGAGCTGGACTTCCTGCTGGACGCCGACACGGGCGACCTCTGGCTCGGTGAGCTGAACCCCCGCGTGACGGGCGCGTCGAGCATCACGAACGTGACGGCCGTCGCCTACGGCGACATGCCGCTGTTCCTGTTCCACCTGCTCGAGTTCATGGACGTCGAGTACGAGATCGACGTCGACGAGCTGAACGAACGCTGGGCCCAGGTCCAGAACCTGGACGAGTGGACCCAATTCATCCTGAAGCAGACCGAGGACGTGACCGAGCGGATCACGAAGGCGCCGGCGTCGGGCATCTGGACGATGCCCGACGCCGGCCCCTTGCGCTTCGACCGGCGAGTCACCGATTGGCACACGGTCTCCGACGAGTCGGAGGCCTTCTTCCTGAGGATCGCTGGGGCTGGGCAGTACCGCTACCCGGGCGCCGACCTGGGCATCCTGGTGACCCGAGGCCGGTTCATGAACGACGAGCACGAGCTCCGCGACCGCGCCAGGAGCTGGATCTCCGGGATCAAGGCGCAGTACGCGAGCGCTCCGCTCGATCCCGACGAACCGGCGACCCACGAGCCGGAGCCGTTCGGGTTCAAGCTCCTCTGAAGATGCTCGACGCACGCGCGTCCTCCTGCGAGCATCTGCCCGGCCATGCGCATGTTCCCGTTCACGTTCCGCTCGATCGAGGAGCTCGAGCTCGGCGAACGCTGGCGCGCCGTCTTCGAGGAGCGATGGCCGCACTACCGCGAGTGGTTCCTCCGCGAGGGCGAGGAGGCGCGCCCGTCGTACGCGACGAGCGCCAGGAAGCTCCGCGCGCACATGCCGGAGCTCGTGCCAGCGTACGAGCGGGTCGTCGAGCTGGCCGGCGGCGGCGATCTCGCGGCGCGAATGCTGTCGCTCTACCGACCGCCTCCGTACCTCGCCGCGTGCTCGCAGGGTGCGTGGACGCGCGAGGGAGGACCGCTGCTCGCCCGCAACTACGACTACGCGCCGTCGCGGTTCGAGGGCATCGTCTGGTCAACGCGCTTGCTCGAGCGCCGCGTGATCGGCATGAGCGATTGCCTGTGGGGACTCCTCGACGGGATGAACGACGCCGGGCTGGCCGTCTCCCTGACGTTCGGTGGGAGGCAGGTTCTGGGCGATGGCTTCGGGATCCCGATCGTGACCCGGTACGTGCTGGAGACGTGCACGACGGTCGATGAGGCTCGGGCGACGCTCGCGCGCTTGCCGTATTCGCTCAGCCACAACCTGACACTGGTCGACCGCGACGGGCGGGTCCTCACCGCGTACCTCGCGCCCGACCGGGAGCCGATCTTCCGCGACTTCCCGGCCGCCACCAATCACCAGGGCATCGTCGAGTGGCCGGAGCAGGCCCGCGCGACCCGCACGATCGAACGCGAGCAGGCGATCGTTCGGTCGCTGGAGGATCCCGCGATCGACGCCGCCGCGTTCACCGAGAGCTTCCTGCGGGCGCCTCTGTTCTCCACGTCGTACGCGCACGGGTTCGGGACGCTCTACACGGCGGTCTATCGCGTGCTCGAGGGAGTCGCCGAGTATCTCTGGCCCGCCTCCGCCTGGCGCCTCGGCTTCGATGCCTTCCACGAAGCCGAGCACGTCGAGGTGCTCGCGGAGCCGACCTTCGTCGGCTACGGCTGATCCGGGAGGAGGAACCGATGCGATCCGAGACGATCCGCGTCGTCACGCGGGACCGGCGCGTGAGCGATCTGACCGATCGCGTCCGCGCGTTCGCGCGCGAGGCGGGGGGAGACGGTCTGGTCCACGTCTTCGCGCCGCACGCGACCGCGGGGCTCGCGCTGATGGAGACGGGCAGCAGCTCGGAGGCGGATCTGGACGAGCTCCTAGCCCGGATCCTGCCGCGCGACGACCGGTACGCCCACCGGCACGCGAGCGAGGGACACGGTGGCGATCACCTGTTGCCGGTCCTCGCCGCACCGTCGCTCACGGTTCCCGTCCTCGACGGCCAGGTCCAGCTCGGAATGTGGCAGTCCGTGGTGCTGATCGACCCCAACCGTGACAACGACGAACGCACCGTGCGTCTCAGCTTCGTGCCCGCGTAGCCTGCGGTTGGACGCTTAGAGGTACTGACCCGGTGCTCGGTCCCGCGCGGCCGGTTGGGAGGAGACCGCCTGGACGTCGCGCTCGCGCAGGAGGACCAGGTCCTCGCCGTCCAGCTCGACCTCCAGTCCCGAGGACGGCAGGAACAGGACCCGATCACCTTCCTTCGCGACGCGAACCTCGGGTCCCACGAGGGTCACGTCGCCCCACGACAGGCGCTTGGGCGCGGGCACGGCCGTGGCCGGGATCAGCAGGCCTGCCGAGGTCCGACGCTCGCCGTTCTCCGACGCCCGCACGACGAGCCGGTCACCGGTGAGCTTGATCTCCGGCGAATCCGCGGGCTTCTTCGCACGGGTCCCGCGCGCGTTCCGCGCCGTGGTCGACGTCTTCGGCGCCGCGCTCGTTCCCTTGGCGCGATCCGTGGGGGTCGGCACGACCCGAGTGTACGAGCCGACCCGCTAGCATGGGCGGCCGATGAGGGCCCGCAAGCTGATCAGGACCGCGGTCGCGGAGCTCAAGGCGTCCGAAGCGATCGACCATTGGCAGAAGGGCCGAGAGCGGATCGAAGCGGAAGACCTCCTCGCGTTCGTGATGCGGGGCGAGGAGCCCGACCCCGACGACCGGATCGGGGACGCCGAACGCGACGGATTCCTTGGACTCATCGCCCGGCGGGCCACCGGCGAGCCGCTCCCCTATATCAAGGGGTACACGGAGTTCCGGGGGTTGGAGCTCATCTCGGAGCCGGGTGTGTTCGTCCCACGCGATTCCTCCGAGTACCTCGCGGAGCAAGCCATCAAGCGGCTGCGCGGACGCCGATCGCCGGTGCATGTGGACCTCGCGACGGGCGCCGGCACGATCGCGTTGTCGGTCGCGAGCGAGGTCCCGAACGCCACGGTGTACGGAACCGATCTGTCCGAGGACGCCGTCAAGCTCGCGCGCCGGAACGCCCGCCGGCTGGGTCTGAAGGTTCGCTTCGCCACGGGCGACGTCTTCGGAGGACTCCCGAAGACGATCGCGGGCGCGGTCGACGTGATCACGGTCCATCCGCCGTACGTCGCGATGGACGAGGTCGACGACCTGCCCGACGAGATCAAGGACTGGGAGCCGGTGCACACGCTGACCGATCGAAGCAGCGACGGCCTGGGCTTCGTCCGTCAGACGGTCGCGGAAGCGCCGGCGTGGCTCCGTCGGAAAGGGTGGCTCCTGATGGAGACCGACCCGGATCGTGCTCGCGACGTGAAGAGGGTGATGGCGGACGGCGGGTTCCGCGACGTTCGAAGCACGAAGGGCGGCGACCTGAAGATCACGCGGGTGATCGTCGGACGGCCTCCGGCGTGACGCAGCCTCGCGTCGCCCCATACGGGAGCTGGTCCTCTGCCATCACGCCGGCCATGCTTGCGAGCTCGTCCGTCCGGCTCGGGTCCATCTGGTTCGACGACGGACTCGTGTATTGGACCGAGACCCGGCCGGACGAGGACGGCCGGATCGCGCTCGTCCGAGCGGACGCGTTCTCCTCGTCGGTCGAGGTCGTCCCGGCCGGGACGAACGTCCGCACTCGGGTCCACGAGTACGGCGGCGGCGCCTTCGTCGTCCATCGAGGCACCGTCTACTTCTCCGAGTTCACCGATCAACGGCTCTACCGTCACGTCCCGGGGAGCGGCGAGCCGGTCGCGATCACCCCGGAGACCGGAGGCTCGCACCGCTACGCGGACGGACGTCTCACGCCCGACGGTTCCACGTGGATCGGCGTCCGCGAGCGACACGCCGGCGAGCGCGTTCCCCAGGACGTCACGAACGAACTGGTCGCGATCCCCACCGACGGCTCGGCGGAGCCGCGGGTCGTCGCGTCGGGGAGGGACTTCTACTCCGATCCCCGGATCTCTCCGGATGGCGCCAGGATGTCCTGGCTGGCGTGGGATCTGCCGTGGATGCCATGGGACGGCTGCGAACTATTCGACGCTGAGCTCGCGCCCGACGGCTCGCTCGGTGAGCCACGAGCGGTGGCCGGGCGCGACGGCGAGGAGTCGATCTGGCAGCCGTCCTGGAGCCCGACGGGCGAGCTGTATTGGGTCAGCGATCGCAGCGGCTGGTGGAACCTGGAGCGGGAGCGTGCCGGAACACGGGAGACCGTGTGTCCGCGCGCCGCCGAGTTCGGGTGGCCGCACTGGGTCTTCGGCGGATCGTCGTACGCGTTCCTCGCCGACGGGCGGATCGCCTGTCATTACGGCAGCGGCGGAGTGCAGCACACCGCACTGCTCGACCCCTCGACCGGTGAGCTCGTCGATCTCGACCTCCCCCACACCGCCGTGAGCTACCCGGCGTTGGTTGCCGAGGGTTCGCACATCGCGTTCATCGCCGGGGGTCCGGATCTCCCGGAGCAGGTGGTGCTGCTCGACTTCACGACCCGAGCCGTCGACGTGCTGCGGGAGAGTGGGTCCATCGAGGTGGATGCGGCCCTGTTCTCGATCCCGCGGCAGCTCGAGTTCCCTACCGACGGTGACCGAACGGCGTTCGCCCACGTCTACCTGCCCACGAACCCGGCGTTCCGCGCTCCCGAGCGGGAGCGGCCGCCCCTGATCGTGATCAGTCACGGCGGTCCGACGTCGGAGTCGACGCCGACGTTCTCGCTCCAGACGCAGTTCTGGACCAGCCGCGGGTTCGCCGTGGTCGACGTCAACTACGGAGGCAGCACGGGCTACGGTCGCGCCTACCGTCAACGGCTCAACGGAACCTGGGGCATCCTCGATACCGCGGATTGCATCAACGCCGCTCGCCACCTGGCGGAGCAGGGCTCGGCCGACGGCGATCGGCTGCTGATCCGGGGCGGCTCGGCCGGCGGCTACACCACCCTGTGTGCGTTGGTGTTCCACGACGAATTCGCCGCCGGCGCCAGCTACTACGGCCTCGCCGACCTCGTCCCGTTCATGGAAGGCGGCACGCACAAGTTCGAGTGCGAGTACCTCCACACGCTCGTGGGCCCTTACCCGCAGGAAGCCGAACGCTACCGGACCAGGAGCCCCGTCAACTTCGTGGACGACCTGCGAACTCCGATGCTCGTCCTCCAGGGTGCCGAGGACGTGGTCGTACCACCCGCGCAGGCGGAGCTGATCGTGGAAGCGCTCCGGCGGAAGCTCCTGCCGTACGCGTACCTGTTGTTCGAGGGAGAGCAGCACGGGTTCCGGAAGACGGAGTCAATCATCCGCGCACACGAAGGCGAACTCTCCTTCTACGCGCAGATCTTGGGGTTCGAACCGGGCGACCCGATCCCGCGGTTGCAGATCGAGAACCTGCCGGCTTGAGGGCCGGGAGGTCTGAGCCTCAGCCGCCGATCATCGACATCGAGCGTTCCGGCTGGACGAAGTCCGGATGGTTGATCCGGTGCCCCGACCATTTCGCCCAGACGCCGTCGCGGATCAGGCCCGCGAGCTCCTCGTCGGAGGCGCCCGCACGCAAAGGCTCGCGCAGATCGGTCTCGTCCATCGCGAACAGACAACTTCGGAACGCGCCTTCGGCCGTCAGCCGCAGGCGGTTGCAGGAGTCGCAGAAGGGCTCCGTCACGCTCGCGATCACGCCGACCGCTCCGGGTGCTCCGTCCGCGAACCGGTACGTCGTCGCCGGCTCGATGCCCCGGAGCGCACCCTCGAGGGGGTACGTCCGGTCGATGGCCTCCAGGATCCGAGCCGCCGGGACGACCTTGGACCGTTCCCAGGCATGGTCCGCATCGAGCGGCATGTATTCGATGAACCGGACCTCGTAGCCGGTGGTTCGAGCCCAGCGCGCGAAGTCGACGACCTCGTCGTCGTTGGTTCCCGCGATCACGACCGTATTGATCTTGATGGGGGTGAGGCCCGCGGCTTCGGCCGCCACGAGCCCCGCCAGGACTCGGTCGAGCGCGTCGCGACGCGTCATCTCGGCGAACCGGTGGCGAAGCAGCGAGTCGCAGGAGACGGTCGCCCGGTCCACGCCGGCCTCCGCCAACGGAGCAGCGAGGCGATCGAGGAGGAGGCCGTTGGTGGTGATGGAGATGTCGAGGTCGGGGCCGACGCCGCGGAACATGCGGATCAGGTTCGGCAGGTCGGCTCGGACGGTGGGCTCGCCGCCGGTGACCTTCAGCGATCGGACGCCGAGGCTCACGAAGACGCCCAGGAGTCTCGTGAGCTCCTCGAACGTGAGCAGCTCCGATCGCGGCAGCCAGGTGAGCCCCTCCGCCGGCATGCAGTAGGTGCACCGGAAGTTGCAGCGGTCGGTCACCGAGATGCGCAGATCGTCGGCCACGCGACCGAAGGTGTCGATCAGTGGGCCCTCGGCGGGTCTGGTCGTGGGGTGGACGTCCATAGCTGCTGACCAGCCTACCCCGCCTGTCCGGAACCCTCCTCGGCCGGGCCGGTCGGAAGGGTCGCGCGGAGCGCCTCGATCGATGAGGCGAGCGCCTCCTCGCGGGACGTACCCGCTGCGACGAGGTGCTCGACGTGCCGCCCCAAGAGGAACGTGGAGACGGGGGTGATCCTCCGCTCGACCCCGTGGGCGACGTCCCGCGCCGCTTCCAGCACGGCGGCGACCTCTTCGTTGGTGGGCGCGTTCAGCTCGAGGGCTTGCGCGAGTCGGTCGAGCCATTCCATACGAGCGTCCTCCTCCGTCCGCGGGCCGAGAGGCCGCGTATCCCGTCACCCTAGCCGCGACGGCCTCGCCAGCGTTCGCTCGACCTGCTATCCATACGTGGCCATGCGCGTGCTGATCCTCTACGAGACCCGGCGGGGCTTCACCCTCACCGTCGCGCGAGCGATCCGCGACGAACTGCAACGCCGCGGGATCCTCGCCACCACGGCGCCCCTACGCAGCGTCGACCACGGCACCGTGGCGGCCGCCGACGGGCTGATCGTGGGGACCTGGGTCAAGGGCGCGATCGTGACGGGGGTCGGTCCGGCGCTCGGCGTCGAGGAAGGCATCGCTAGGCTGCCGTCGCTCGAGGGGAAACCGGCGGCCGTGTTCTGCACCTGCGACGTGGCTCCGCGGACCACCCTCGACGTGCTGGCCGCGTGGCTGCGCCGTCGCGGAGCGGAGGTCACCGTCGGCGAGACGTTCAAACGCAAGAAGAGCCTTCGTCAGGTGCCGCGGTTCGTGGATGTGGTCCTCGAGGCGTTCGCGCGTGCTCGGGCGAACGCCTGAGCGCGCGCGAACATCGACCCGGATGCGAGGATGGACCCATGGTCGATCGAGCGGTCGCGGCCGTGCTCACGGTCTCGGACGGCGTCAGCGACGGCACGCGCGCCGACGAGTCGGGGGATGCCGCCGAGGCGCTGCTCCGGGAGGCAGGCTTCGAGGTCGGGACGCGTGCCCTCGTTCCCGACGATCGCCCGCGGATCGAAGCCACCCTCCGCGAGCTCGCGGGAACCCACGCGCTCGTCGTGACGACCGGAGGGACGGGTTTCGGCCCTCGCGACGTGACGCCGGAAGCGACGCGCGCGGTTATCGACCGGGAGGCGCCCGGGCTCGCCGAAGTCATGCGCGCCGCCGGGCTCGCGAAGACGCCGATGGCGTCGCTCTCGCGCGCCGTCGCCGGCTCGATCGGCGCGACGCTGGTGCTCAACCTCCCGGGGAGCCCGAAGGGCGTCCGCGAATCGCTCGACGCGGTGTTGCCGGTGCTGCCGCACGCGGTCGAACTGTTGGGTGGCGTGACCGGTGCCCACCCGACGGGCCACGCGGACTCGGACGGTACGGACGGCGACGGAGCCCGGAACCGCGACGTGGTCGAGGTAACGGCAGTGCGGGTGGCCGCGGGCGAGCCTCCGTGCAGGGTCGGGATGCGCATGACGGTCGAGCCTCAGGGCCCCGTCCGCGGGACCCTGGGATGCGCCGAGTTCGACGAGCAAGCCGTCCAGGCCGCCGCGGAGGTCTGGGAGACGGGCGAGCCCGTCACGAGGGTGCTGCATCATGACCTCGGCGACATCGAGGTCTTCGTGGATCCGCACCGGCGCCCGCCGCGGCTCGTGGTCGTGTCGGCTACCGACGTCGCGCGTTCGCTCCGCGCGCATCTTCGGCTCGTGGGGTACGACGCGGTGATCGTGGAGCCGCGCGCCGATCGGCTGCTCCCTTCCGACGAGCCGCACACCGGATCGCTCGACGGCCTACAACTGGGCCCGGACGATGTGGTCGTCCTCACGGATCACGACGCGCCCTACGCGGCGGCCGTGCTTGCCGCCGCCCTGCGTTCGCCGGCGCGGTTCGTCGGGATGATGAGCTCGCGCCGGCACGTCACCCGCCATCTGGATGCGCTCCGTGCCCTGGGGCTGTCCGACGACGAGATCGCCCGCGTCCATGCTCCGGTCGGGCTCGACCTCGGCGGTCGGAGCGCGGACGAGATCGCGCTGTCGATCGCGGCCGGGATCGTCGCCGACGATCACGGCCGTGACGGCGGGTGGCTCGATCGATGAGCCGGGAGGACGTGCGTCGCACCATGGCGTCCTGGGAGGCGGACAGTGGTGACTACCAGCGGAGGAACGCGTCCCAACTCAACCGATGGGATCGCCTCGGCTGGGGGACCTGGGACGTACCCGAGGATGACATCCAGGCGCTCGGAGATGTGCGAGGCGTCGCCGCGTTGGAGCTCGGGTGTGGTGCCTGCCAGTTCGGGATCAAGGTGGCGATGCGCGGAGCGAAGGTGATCGGGCTCGACTTCAGCGCGAACCAGCTCGCCGCCGCGGAGCCGAACTTCACGGAGAGCGGGGTCCGGTTCCCGTTGGTCCGCGCGAGCGCCGAGGAGCTGCCGATCGTTGACGAGACCTTCGATCTGGTGTTCTGCGACCACGGCGCTCCAACGTTCACGGACCCCCACCTCACGGTTCCCGAGGCGGCTCGCGTTCTTCGCCCAGGTGGTCTCTTCGTGTTCAACATCACGACACCGATCTTCTGTCTCTGCACGAGTGATGACGACACGCCGGCGACGCGGACGCTCCGGGCACCGTATTTCGAGCTGGGACGGTCGGAGGAGCATGAGGACGGCGACACATGGGTCGAATGGCAGCTGACCTATGGCGCCTGGATCCGACTGTTCCGCGCGTCGGGTTTCACCATCGAGGACCTCATCGAGCTCCGACCGGAGCCCGATGCCACGACCACATACGACATGGCTCCACTGGGATGGGCGCGTGACTTCCCCGGCGAGCACATCTGGAAGCTCCGGAAGGAGCCTTCCTGAGGCGCACGCTGGCCCTCGCGCTGGCGCTCGGAACGCTCACGGTCGCGGCGGGGGCGGGCGCCCGCGAGCGGGCGCCCGCCCCCGACCCACGCCCGAACATCCTGCTCGTCCTGACGGACGACCAGACCCTCGACACGCTGCCGACCGAGCCACCCGCGATGCCGTGGTTGCAATCGCAGCTGGAGGACCCGAACGGCCACTGGCTGTGGTTCCCCAACGCGGTCGCCTCCACGCCGCTCTGCTGCCCGTCGCGCGCGACGATCCTCACCGGCCAGTACGACACGCGGACCCATGTCCGCGACAACTTCAGCGGTCCCGCGCTGGATGACACCAACACGCTTCCCGTGTGGCTGCACCAGGCCGGCTACACGACGGCGTTGGTGGGGAAGTACCTGAACAACTACCCGTGGGGTCGCGCGCCGTTCGTCCCGCCCGGTTGGGATCGCTGGTTCGCGAAGGAGAACGCGAACGAGTCCACCTCGTACTACGACTACGACGTCGTCGATCGGGGCTACGTCCGGCATTACGGTGCGACGCCTCCCGCGTATGCGACCGACGTCCTCGCGGGAGCGGCGAACGCGTTCCTGGACGGTGCGCCAACCGATCGTCCCTGGTTCCTCTATTTCGCGCCGAACGCCCCGCACGCGCCGTGGATCCCGGCGGATCGCTATCGCGACGCATCGGCGGGGGCGTCCCCGCCGATGCCGTCGCTCGCGCAGATCAACGACGTGCGGGGCAAGCCACGTTACGTGACATCGCTCCCGCGCGTGACCGCACCTCAGCTCGAGGCGTTCCGCCGGGACGACCTGCTCGAGCGGGCGATGCTGCGATCGGTCGACGATGCGATCCACTCGATGGTGGACACGATCGCGGCCCGCGGCGAGTTGGATCGCACCGTGATCGTGTTCCTCACCGACAACGGGTACGAGTTCGGCCTCCATCGTTTGACCGGCAAGCGGTATCCGTACGAGCCGTCGATCGGGCTCCCGTTCGCGATCCGAGCGCCGTGGTCGATCGCCCGTACCGACCCGACCCTCGTCTCCAACGTCGATCTGGCCTCGACGATCTCCGATCTTGCGCACGTGCGGCCGGAGCTGCCCCAGGACGGCATCAGCTTGGTGCCGGCGTTGGACGGCGGGGCCGTCGCGGCACGACCCGGGGTCTGGCTGGATTGGGGTGGAGACGCGAACGTGCCGGCGTGGTCGGGCGTCCGAACGGCTCGGTACACCTACGTTCGGAACGCCGATGGGACCGAGGAGCTGTACCGCAGCGCCGACGACCCCCTGCAGCTCCGGAACCTGGCCTCGGATCCGAGGGAAAGGACCGTCGTGGATCGGCTCCAACGACTCACCGATTCCCTCGCGATGCCGGAAGGCCCCGGCTAGACTCCGCCCGATGCAGCAGCCACCCGGCCCGTCCCTCAGGCCTGCATCGCCGCGCCGGCCTTCGCGTCGGCAGCTCGCATGGCGCAGAGGGATCGCAGCCGCCTTCGTGGTTGCGTTCCTCGTCGCCGCCTGGCAGTTCTGGCCATCGAGCGGTGGCGCAAGCGGCGCGCGACCGACCCACTCGCGGACGACGTCGAGCCCTCGGCCATCGAGCCCTACCCCCGCTCAGGTCGGCCCCGACAGCCCGATCAAGCACGTGATCTTCCTGGTCAAGGAGAACCACTCCTTCGACAACTACTTCGGCAAGTATCCTGGCGCCGACGGCGCGACCGTCGGCAAGACGCTGCAGTGCGACAACCACCTGGCGCCCGGCCCGACCGTCCCGCTCACCCCGGCGCCCTACGTCTATCCGCACGACCTCGGACACGCATTCGATCCGGGGTTGATCTCGATCGACGGCGGCAAGATGGACGGGTTCAACTGCGTGACCCTCGGGAACGACCTCACGGGATATACGCAGTTCGACCGCAGCACGTTGCCCGTCTATTGGAGCCTCGCGGATCGCTTCGTGCTGGCCGACCACTTCTTCACGTCGATGTTCGGTCCCACGTTCCCCGAGCACCTCTACACCGTGGCCGCACAGTCGTACGGGATCGTCGACAACAAATCCACGTCCAACCACCAGGGCAGTTATTGCGACGACCCGACCGAGTACACGAAACGCTTCCCGATCGAGCGTCTCTCACCGGACGACATCCACACGATCATGGATCTGGAGGACCACCGGGACGACGATCCGGCGAACCTGTACAAGATCGCGCAGTACTGGGTGGACACGCGGACCTGTGTCGACATCCCCACGCTCCCCGACAAGCTCGAGAAAGCCGGGATCACCTGGAAGTACTACGCAGAACCCAACATCTGGATGAACGCGCTCCAGGCGATCCGCCACATCCGGTTCGGTCCCCTGTGGAGCAAGGTGCAGCCGCCGGACACGATCCTCAAGGATCTCCAGAACGACACGCTTCCCGCGGTCTCCTGGTTGATCCCGCCCGATGGCAGCCCGAACGAGCATCCCGGGGCGGGCGTCAACATCTGTGACGGCATGAACTGGAGCGTGCAATACCTCAACGCGATCTTCCAGAGCGACGCGTGGCGGAGCACGGCGGTCGTGATGGTGTGGGATGACTTCGGCGGTTTCTACGATCATGTGAAGCCGCCTCACTACGACATCATGGGACTCGGTCCGCGGACGCCCGCGCTCATCATGTCGCCGTACACCAGGGCTGGCGATAACCCGGACGGCGGATCGATCGACTCGACCGTCTATGAGTTCTCGTCGGTCCTGAAGTTCATCGAAGACCTTCACGGACTCAAGCCGCTCACGGAGCGCGATGCACAAGCGTCGCCGCTCGCCGGAGCCTTCGACTTCTCGCAACCCCCCCGGTTGGAGGTCCCCAAGCTCAAACCGCTGGACTGTTCAGGGACGTGAGCCGCCGCATCGCGGCCCTGGCGTTGATCCTTCTGCTCCCGCTGACGTTGACGTTCGCAGATCCCCGCGGTGATGCGGTGCGATGCAAGGGCGTGAGTGGGCCGGGTCATCCGCCCGACCTCGTCCGCGCGCTCGGCTGGCTCGGCGAGGAGGGCTCCTCGGCGGTATGGCAGCTGTCGTTCGACCGTCCGCTCGTGATCCCCGACCCCGAGGGACCGGCGTTCCGCATCGACGTCCTCGTGCGGGACCCACGCATCCCAACGATGTCCCTCGGCGATTATCAGCGCGTCAACCGGATCGTCCGGTTCGATGCGAGGGCGAGGGACGCCCGGCTCACCCTCCTGTTCCTGCCCGAGGGCGGGTCGGCATTCTTCAACCCACCCATCGTGCAGGGGCGCACCCTCACGATCCAAGTCCCGGGCAGGCTCCTGCTCGGCGAGGACCAGTTCGGCAAGGTCGACCTCACGAGGCTCCGGTGGAGCGTCGTGGTGCGCGACGGCGGCCGCTGCGACCTGCTTGGGAAGGGCATCCCTTCGCAGCGGATGGCCAACGTCCCGCCGCCGACGTCGTCGCGGGCCGCGAGCGCCGTCCCGTCGACCACGCCGGCTCCCTCGGCCTCGAGCACGCCCGTCGTCGCCATCGCGGCGGTCGCCGTCGCTGCGCTGGTCGTTTCCCTCTTCGTGCTCAGGCGTCGACGGTGATGCCCTGTTCGAGCTGGAGCTCGCTCAGGAGTTCGTCCACGCCGGCGGCGATCTTCTCTCGCCACCAGCGTTGCCCCTCGTCGTCCAAAGTGTAGATGGGGTCGTAGTAGTGGTAGCGGCGCGTGAGCGCCTCCGGATCGTCCGCTTCGATCCCCGTGCGGTAGTTCTTCCGCCAGTACGAGATGCCGCGGCTCTGATCGTAGTCATCGGTCATGTGCACCCAGCGCTTACCGACGAACGGGACGTCACAGACGAAGCGCGGAGTCGCGAACCCCGGGAGGTATCCGATGATCGAGTGCTGGAGCTCCTGCGCTTCGCGAACCGCGAGGCGCCAGTGCTCGGCGTTGGGGATCATGTCGCACATGTAGAAGTAGTAGGGGAGGATCTTGCCGTAGTCCAAGAGCGTGAAACAGAGTTCGAGCAACTCCGCCGTGGTGGTGTTGACCCCGCGGAGCAGGACGCCCTGGTTCCGGACATCGCGGTACCCCATGTCCAGCAGGGCGCGAACGGCCTTCCCGACGAGCGGCGTGACCTGCTGCGCGGCGTTGACGTGCGTGTGGAGGGCGACGTCGACGTCGCGTTCGCGCGCCCGCGCGGCGATCGCGTCGTACGCCTCGAGCACGTCGTCCTGCAAGAAATGCTGCGGGATGCCCATGAGACCTTTCGTGGCGATCCGGATGTCCCGGATGTTCTCGATGTCCATCAGCTCGAACAGCCATGCCTGGAGGCGTTTCGCCGGGACGTTGGCCATGTCGCCACCGGACACGACGACGTCGCGCACCTGCGGGGTCGATCGCAGGTAGTCGAGCATCGCGCCCCAGCGGTCGCTCTGCTTCATCTCGAACTTGTACTTGAGGACCTGCAGGGTGTCGTTCCCGACGAGGTCCATCCGGGTGCAGTGACCGCAGTACTGCGGACAGGTGGGGATCAACTCGGCGAGGACCTTCGTGGGATACCGGTGGGTGAGCCCCTCGACGGCCCACATGTCGGCTTCGTGCAGGGAGTCGCGTGAGGCCATCGGGTGGCTCGGCCACTCAGGCTCGCGTTCGCTGTAGCTCGGAGCCATGTAGCGACGGACGGGGTCGGACCGCAGGTCGTCTTCCCGCATCGTGTTGATCATCTGCGGAGGGATCAGCATGGACATCGTCGCGCGCTCCTGCTGATCGCGCTCGATGTCAGTGAGCAGCTCGTCATCGAGGTGCTCGCCGAGCGCCTCCTTGAACTCCTTGAGGTTCTTGACCGAATGCGCTCGCTGCCATTGCGCCGATCCCCACTGCTCCGGGGTGACGTCGCGGTAGCCGGGGAGTCGCGTCCAGTCGGGCTCGATGAACGGGCGCTCCAGGGGGTACCGGAAGGGCTGCGTCGAAGCGTGGGCGTGGGGTTCGCGATGGTTCGGTCGGACGTTGGACGGTTGCGGATGGAACTCGACGGACACTTCGGTCACCCCCTGGAGCTTCGCCATACCGAAGGCGAACGATCCTCTCGCCGCAGGATGGAATCAGCGGGAACACCCCATGATACCCGGGGAACATCCGGTGAACACGAGGCAAAACCGAAGGATCTTCGGTGTACGCGGCTGATGCTCAGCGACGCCCCCGGCCGCCGAAGTTCTGGCCGTCGCGTCGTGGCCGCCGTTGGTCCCGGATCTCCGGGCCCTTCTTCGGGAGGCGGGCCTTCATCGGGGCGTGTCCCGTCCGCTCGAACCGGACCTTCAGGTAGTCGGCGGTGAGGTTCCGCTCGGTCTCGCGCCAACCGTTGGCCAAAAGGTGCTGCAAGCGAGCCGCCGCGGTCTTCCGGAGCTTGTCGGTGCCCGGGACGCGTACGAAGAGGCGCTCGTGGATGACTTCCTTGTAGTCGGACATCGCCCGCAAAGGGTAGCAGGCCCCCCGGAGCGGCCTGCGCGGGGGACGACCTTCAGCCCCTCAAGGACCCTGCCGATGGTTCATCCGTGAGCGGGGCCCAGACGAACGGGGGCGGCCCGGTCGCACCCGTCGCCGGCCTCCTCGGCCGTTTGGCCGGCGGCGATTGGCAGACCGAGCTGGATGCGGCGCTTGCGGCCGTGGGCCTCGCGCTGCGCGTCGATCGTTGCTACGTCTTCCAGAACCTGCGGGGCCCCGACGGCCGGCTCTGGATGGATCTGCGGGGCGAGTGGGACGCGCCGGACGTCCGTCCGCTCTTCGAAGACCCGAAGAACCACCTGCATCCGTACTTCCCCGATTTCCAGGGATGGATCGATGTCATGGGCGACGCCCGGGAGATCACCGGACCGATCCGCGAGTTCGAGGACGCGGCGCGACACGCGCTGGAGGCCGAGGGCACCGTGGCCACGTGGCAGGTTCCCGTCCTCGTCGGCGGCGAGTGGTGGGGGTTCGTGGGCATCGATCTCTGCTCTGAGCGTCCGCTCCAGCGGTCTCACGGTGACGTGGTCCGCGCGGTCGCCGCATCGCTGTCGGCTTCCGCGACCCGCCAGCGCGCGGATGAGGATGCGCGGCTGCGTGAGGACCTCTACCGATCGATGATCGAGCGCGGCCCCGCGATCACCTATATCGACGGCATCGAGGAGAGCGCCCCCACCATCTACATGAGTCCCCAGGTGACCGAGCTCCTCGGCTATACCCCGGAGGAATGGATCGCGGACCCCGAGATGTGGCCTCGCCTGGTCCATCCGGACGACCGGACCCGGGCCCTCGCGGAGAACGCACGGCACAACGAGACAGGTGAGCCCTTCCGCTTGGAGTACCGGCTGTTCGCCAAGGACGGCCATGTGGTGTGGGTGCATGACGAGGCGATGATGGTCCGGGACGAGCGCGGAATGCCCCGCTACTCGCACGGCGTGATCATGGACATCTCGGATCGCAAGCGGACCGAGGAGCAGGGCGCCTTCCAGGCGTATCACGACGAGCTCACCGGGCTGCCCTCGCGCGCGATGTTCGAGGAACTGCTCGAGCTGTCGGTCGCGAGGGCGCGACGCCACGACGGTTCGGTGGCGGTGTTGAGCGTCGACCTCAACGAGTTCCGGCTCGTGAACGACTCGCTGGGGCACCAGGCGGGCGACGCACTCCTGTCGGCGGTCGCCGACCGGCTCCGCGACGCGACTCGCGAGACGGATCTGGTCGCGCGTCGCGGGGGCGACCAGTTCCTCCTGTTGCTCGCCGACCTGGATCGTGATGACGGCGCGATCGACAGCGCCGTCGTGCGGGCGCAGGCGGTGGCGCAACGGATCCAGGACTCGCTGGTCGCGCCGTTCCGGGTCGGCGGCACCGAGGTCTACGTCGCGGCGAGCATCGGCATCAGCCTGTTCCCCAATGACGCCGCCGACACGGGAACCCTCCTGCGGAACGCCGAGACGGCGATGTACGAGGCCAAGCGCAACGGCCGCTCGGGCTTCGTCCTGGCACCACGGAGCGCGCTGGACTCGTCGGCGAAGCTGGCGTTCGTCACCCGCCTGCGTAAGGCCGTGGAGCTGCAACGGTGGGTGCTGCACTACCAGCCGGTGGTCGACCTCGACACGGGGCTGATGCTGAGCGTCGAGGCCTTGATCCGATGGGTCGAACCCGACGGAACGATGGTTCCACCGAACGACTTCATCCCGCTCGCCGAAGAGCTCGGGTTGATCGAGCAGATCGGCGATTGGGTCGTTCGAGAGCTCACGTACCAGGTCCAGGCGTGGCGCGAGCTCGACATCGATCTGGAGGTCGGATTCAACCTGTCGCCTCGCCAGTTCTGGCAGCCCGACCTTGCGAAGAGGATCCAGCACGAGTTCCGCGCGGGCGGGGTGGATCCATCGAAGGTGCTCGTGGAGGTGACCGAGTCCTCCGCGATGATGGACCCCGACCGCGCACAGGAGATCCTGGGCGAGTTGCACGACGCTGGGTTCGCGATCGCGATCGACGATTTCGGGACCGGTTACTCCTCGCTCTCGCGGCTGCGCGACATGCCGGTCAAGGTGCTGAAGATCGACCGTTCGTTCGTCAGCGGCGTCCACGACGATCGGCAGTCGCGTTCGATCGTCAGCGCCTTCCTGGAGCTCGCGAGCGGCCTCGACATCGTGACCCTTGCCGAGGGGATCGAGACGCGCGAAGAGCTCGACTTCCTGCGGGAGCGCGGCTGCAGCCTGGGCCAGGGTTTCTACTTCTCGCGGCCCGTGCCGCCCGAGGAGATCATCGCGTTCGCCCTCGGCGGGATCCCGACCGCCGCGACGATCCGCTCTGCGTGAGGTCTCCCCCTCAGTCAGACAACGCGCCGCGGACCGATCGCGCGATCCCCTCGGCATCGATCCCCGCCCACGCGCGCAGCTCCTCGGGGGTCGCCGAACCCGGCAGGTCGGTGACCGCGAGCTTCACGACGCGTCCGTGGAGCGCACCGGTGGTGGCGATCGCATCGAGGACGGCGTCCCCGAGTCCTCCTTCGATCCGGTGGTCCTCGACGACGATGAGCAGGTCCGTCGCCTCGAGCGCCGTCCGGATCGTCTCCGCGTCGATCGGCTTCACGCTGTAGCAGTCGAGCACGCGCGCCGAGATCCCCTCGGCGCTGAGGATGTCGTGCGCCGCCAGACAGGTGTGGACGGTGATCCCGGCGCCGATCAGCGTGACGGCGTCGTGGTCGGTGGCCGACAGCGTCTTCGATCCACCGATCGGGAAGTCCTCATCGTGCGGGTAGAGGATCGCCGTTGCTTCCCGCGTGGTGCGCACGTACGAGATCCCTGGGATATCGCACATCGACGTCACGAGCCGCACCGTGCTGTTGCCGTCCGCCGGATAGAGCACCGTCGTGCCGTTGATCGCTCGGAAGATGGCGAGGTCCTCCAGCGCCATCTGTGACGGCCCGTCCTCGCCGATCGAGATCCCGGCGTGCGATCCGCAGAGGCGCAGATCGGCCCGGCTGATCGCACCCATCCGGATGTGGTCGGCCGCGCGCGCCCAGAAGGCTCCGAAGGTTGCCGCGAACGCGGTCTTCCCGAGGGCCTGCAGTCCGGTCGCCGTGCCGACCATGCATCCTTCGGCGATGTACAGCTCCACGAACCGCTCCGGCGCCACGGCCTGGGCCTCGTCGGTGTAGGTCGAGTTGCCGACCTCGCCGTCGAGGACGACCAGGTCCGGCCGATGGCCGACGAGCCAGGCGAGCGCGTCGCCGAACGCCTTGCGGGTCGCGATCGGCCCGTCGTATACGGGCGCAGCCGTCGGGGCCGCATCGCGCACGACCTGCGTCGGCAGGAACTCGGGGGGAGACGGTGGCGTGACGCGGAGGTCGCTCCGGCCGCCGAGCTGATCGATCGCCTCTTGGAGCTGATCGCCGGAGACGGCTTTGCCGTGCCAGCCCTCCTGGTTGGCGAGGAAGGACACGCCGTGCCCCTTCTCCGTCCGGGCGACGATGAAGGTCGGGCGGTCGTCGGCGATCGCGTTGCGGTAGGCGAGGTCGATCTGCCCGACGTCGTGGCCGTCGATCTCCATGGCGCTCCAACCGAACGCCTCGGCTCGGCGCATGAACACATCCGCGGCCCACCCGTGCATCGTGGGACCCCGCTGCCCGAGGCGGTTGAGGTCGAGGATCGCGGTGACGTTGCTCGCGCCGTGGAACGCGATCGCTTCCATCGCTTCCCAGACCGAGCCCTCCGCCATCTCGGAGTCACCGAGCAGCACCCAGACCCGGGCGTCGCTCCCGTCGAGCCGCATCGACACGGCCATCCCGAGCCCGATCGCGAGCCCCTGGCCGAGGGACCCGGTCGCCACGTCCACCCAGGGCAGCTCGGGGATCGGGGCCGGATGACCCTCGAGCGGCGAGCCCTGCTTGCGGAGCGTCAGGAGCTCGTCGTCGCCGAACGCGCCGATCCCCTTGAGCGTCGCGTACAGGCCCGGCGCCGCATGGCCCTTCGACAGGATGAACCGGTCGTTCGACGGGTACGCGGGGTCCTTGACGTCGAACCGGAGATGGTCGGCGAACAGGACGGCCAGCAGGTGCGCACACGACATCGATGAGGTCGGGTGACCGGAACCCGCTGCCGTCGTCGCGCGCAGGCTGTCGACGGCGATCTGCGCGGCGAACCCGTTCCAGAGCTGAGCGCGATCTTCCACCGCTCCCTCCTCGCTGTCGGCGTCGAGCGAAAGGAGCCTACCGCTGTTGGACGTTGAGGCTCGGGTCGCAACCTCCGCGGTAGCCTCTTCGTGTGAGCGAACCGGTGGGCTTCAGCGATCTCGGTGTTTCCGACGAGGTCGTCCAGGCGCTCGCGCAACGGGGGATCCTTTCCCCGTTCCCGATCCAGTCGATGGTGTGGGAGGACGCGCGCGCCGGGCGCGACACCCTCGCGCGGTCCAAGACCGGCTCGGGGAAGACGCTGGGGTTCGCGATCCCGATCGCCGAACGGCTCGACCCCGACGCGCAGCCGCTGCCGGCGGCGCTCGTCCTCGTCCCCACGCGCGAGCTCGCCCAGCAGGTGCGGGAGGACTTCGAGGTCGTGGCTGCGGCGAAGGGGCTCCGCGTGCAAGCGGTCTACGGCGGGACGCACGTCCGCGAGCAGGCACGCGGGGTGGAGCGGTCCCACGTCCTGATCGCGACGCCCGGCCGGCTCGACGATCTGGCGACGCGGGGGCTCGTCCGGCTGGACGGCGTCAGCGTGTTGGTCCTGGACGAGGCCGACCGGATGCTCGACATGGGCTTCCAGCCACAGGTCGACCGGATCGTCCGCCGTCTGCCGAAGGACCGACAGACCATGTTCTTCTCCGCGACCCTGGACGGGGCGGTGGGACGGATCGCCGAGGTGTACACGCGCAACCCGGTGCTCCACGAGGTCGCGGGCTACGACCGCGCCGTCGTCGAGGAGGCGGATCACCGGTTCATCTCGGTGCCGCCGCACGCCAAGCTCACGAAGCTCACGGAGCTCGCCACGGCGGAGGGCGGTCTCACGCTGGTCTTCGTCAACACGAAGCGAGCGGTGGACGATCTGGCCCGACGGCTGAAGGCGGAGGGAGTGCCGGCGCTGGCGCTGCACGGCGACATGCGCCAGGAGGCGCGGGATCGATCGCTGCAGCGGTTCGCCGACGGTCACGTCGGGGTGCTGGTCGCGACGGACGTCGCGGCGCGCGGGCTCGACCTGGACGACATCACGCTCGTCGTGAACTACGACGCGCCGCTCGACGACAAGTCGTACGTCCATCGCGTGGGCCGCACGGCGCGCGCCGGCCGGACGGGCACCAGCGTCACGTTCGTGACACCCCAGCAACAAGGGGACATCTCGCGCATGGCCGCGCGACTGGATCTCAACGCGGAGTTCGAGCTCGAGGGGATGAAGGTGGTGCCACCTCGGACCGTGTTCAAAGGGGGGCCGAAGGGGCGGCGCAGCGCCTTCCGTCCGCCGAAGCGGACGTGACGGCGCTGCGCCGTCTCAGATCGCGAGTCCGCCTTCGATCACGTGCATCCCGGCTCTGCGGTGCATCGCGGTGATCTGCTCGGCGGGGATGGGGCGCGAGAAGTAGAACCCCTGCCCGAACGGGCAGCCGCGGTCCGCCAGGAACCGCCACTCGTCCTCGGTCTCGATCCCCTCGGCGAGCGGCTCCATGCCGAGGTTGTTCGCGAGCGCGATGATCGCCGACACCATGCTCGCGCTCTGCGGGTCCGTGTGGACCTCCCGGACGAAGGTGCGATCGATCTTGAGCACGTCGACGGGCATGTAGCGCAGTCGCGAGAGCGACGAGTAGCCCGTCCCGAAGTCGTCGATCGCGAGCCGGAGCCCCTCGTCCTTGAATCCGTACAGGACGTCGAGCGTGTGGTCCGGGTCGTTCATGGCGGTGGATTCGGTGATCTCGACGGTCACCCGTGCAGGATCCATCCCAGCGGCCCGGACCTGTCGTGCGATCCGACCGACGGGATCGTCCTGCCACAGCTGCCGGGGGGAGAGGTTGAACCCGACCTCCAGCTCGATGCCCTCTGCCCGCCAGATCGCGTCCTGACGGCCGATCTCCTCGACCACCCAGCCGCCGATCGCGTCGATCAGGCCCATCTCTTCGGCGAGCGGGATGAACTCTCCCGGCGCAAGCATCCCGCCGTTGGGATCCGGCCAGCGGATCAGGGCCTCGACGCCGTACATGTCGCCCGTTCGGAGCTCGATCAACGGCTGGTAGTGAAGCGTCCAACTCTGCTGATCCACGGCCTTTCGGAGCCGGGTCGACAGCGAGAGCTTCGTGCGCGCGTCCGAGGCATCCGCGTGGTGCACGACGTAACCACCCGGTCCTGACTCCTTCGCCCGGAACATCGCCGCGTCGGCGTTCCGCAGGAGGCCACCGGCATCGGCCGCGTCGGCCGGATAGAGGCTGATCCCGATCGAGATGGAGGCGTAGAGCTCGGTACCGTCCAGCTCGAAGGGCGATTCCAACAGCTGCTGCACGCGGTCGGCCACCTGGATGGCGGCAAGCGTCACCCCGTCGGTGCCGGCGGGACCGGGAGTGGACTCGATGTCCGCCAGCAACAGCAGGAACTCGTCGCCACCCTGACGCGCGATCAGGTCGGTCTCCCGGATCGCCCCTCGGAGCCGTTCGGCGAGCGCCGCGATCAGACGGTCCCCGGCCTCGTGCCCGAGGGAGTCGTTCACGAGCTTGAAGTTGTCGACGTCGAGCGTGAGCACGGCGACGCCGTGCTCGTGTCGGTCGGCCCGGGCGAGCGCGAGCTCCAGCAACTCGTCGAACATCGCCTTGTTGGGAAGCGAGGTCAGGTTGTCGTGATACGCGAGGAAGGCCAGGCGCTCCTCCGCTCGCTTGCGTTCGGTGACGTCGAGCATCACTCCCTGGATAAGGGATGGCCGGCCGTCGGGGTCCTTCAACACGAGCGCGCTGTCTTGGAACCAGACCACGCGCCCGTCGGGGCCGAGCAATCGATACTCCATCGTGAACGGCTCGCCAGTCTCGCGGCCGCGCGTGTAGGTCTCGATCGCCCGGGCTCGGTCCTCGGGGTGCAGCATCGAGCTCCAAAGGTCGGGGTCGTCCAGGTAGGCCCGAGGCGTGACGCCCAAGATGTCCTCGATCTGCGGGCTCACGTACGTGGAGGACATCGAGTCGTCGGCGAGGTCGATGTAGACGATCGCGGGGATCTGCTCGACCAGGGCGCCGTACTTCGACCGCGCGTCGCGCAGGCCTACCTGCGCCTCGATCAGCTCGGACTGGTCCATCATGATGCCCAGCCAGTACTGCGGAACGCCGGCGGCATCGCGGATCAGGACGGCCTCTTCGCGGATCCACACGACGGCCCCGCTGCGGTGGAGTCCCCGGTACTGGATCCGGAACGGCTCCCCCGTTGCGATCGAGCGTTCGCACGCCGCGACGACGCGCTCCCGGTCGTGGGGGTGCACGCGCTCCTCCCAGCGGTCGTAGGTGTCGACCCATTCGGCGGGCTCGATGCCCAGCAGGTCGTGGATCCGTGGGCTCACGTCCAGGGTCGTCGTCCCGGCCGCGACGCCGTCGATGTACAGCACCGCCGGGAGATGGTCGATCAGGGCGCGGTACCGGGATCCGAGGTCGGATCCGGCTCCAACGGGGGTCGGCAGATCATCGCGAGCTGCGGACGTGAGGAAGCCAGGGTCGATCGCGTGCGCGTCCGGTCGAGCGTCGTCGGGATGGGTCACGGCACTCCGGGGGGTTGGGTAGTCAACCATCGGCGCCACGGCCGAGATCCTTGAGCCTGAGTAAACGTTCAGCTCATTGCGTGACAGGGCATCCGTGGCTCGGAGCGGGCCCGATGGTCAGCACTCCGAGGGTGACGACCTTCGGGCGCATCCGGATCTCCTTCGATCGGCTGGTGCTTCGACGGCCCGTGGCCAGGAACGGTTCCCCGCTAGAGGTAGACGCCGGTCCGGTATTCCGTGACCGGGGGCTCCGGCGTCGTCTGGACACGGAACCGCAGGCGGGTTCGTTCGGTCCCGTCGATCGCCAGCACGAACGTGTGCTCCCCTTCGTTCTCGAAGACCAAGCCGTCGAGGTTGACCGCGAGGGTCGCCGTCCCCGGACCGTTCGGTGAGGTGAAGGAGGCTTCGAGGGCGCCGCGCGGGCCGAAGGCCCGCGCGGCGCCCGCCGGATCGAGGAGCGTCAACGTCAGCGTGTGCTGCCCTGCCTCGGCGGCGACCGTCCGCACGATCAACCCGATCCCCACTCGGTCGTGCCGCGCCGGGAACGCGGTGGTCTGGATCACCTGCCAACCGATGCCGAGGGCATGCAGCTTGCCACCCGAAGCTTGGACGGCGTCGGCGAGGAACGCCTCGATGTCCACGGCTGCATCCTACGGGGTACGGTTGGAGCGGACGACCGCGAGGAAGGCGAACGATGGGTCACGCGCTCGACTACCTGAAGGACGAGCTCGTCGAGCTCGGAACGAACGGGTTGCTGCTGCACCCGCGGACACTGGAGGGGCCGACGGGCGCGCACGCGACGTACGACGGGCGCGAGGTCATCAACCTCGCATCGAATAACTACCTCGGTCTGTCGAGCCACCCGCGGATGAACCGGGCCGCCGCGGACGCCGCCCAGCGCTTCGGCGCCGGAACCGGGGCCGTGCGGACGATCGCGGGGCAGATGCAGATGCATCTCGACCTCGAAGAACGGTTCGCAGCGTTCAAGCACGCGGACGCGGCCCTGCTGTTCCAGTCCGGGTTCACGGCCAACGCGGGAACGGTCGCGGCGATCCTCGGACCCGACGACGTGATCGTGAGCGACCGGTTGAACCACGCGTCGATCATCGACGGTGCTCGCCTATCGAGGGCCGAGATCAAGGTGTTCCAGCACCGGGATGCCGCCGATGCCGAGCGTCTCCTGACGGAGACGGCGAAGCCGGGTCGCCGGCAGTTGCTGATCACCGACGGCGTCTTCTCGATGGACGGCGACATCGCTCCGCTCGGCGACCTCGTGGAGGTCGCCGAGCGGCGCGACGCGATCATGATGATCGACGATGCGCACGCCTCCGGCGTGCTCGGCGCGGGTGGCGCTGGGACGGTTGATCACTTCGGGCTGCACGGCCGTGTGGACATCCAGGTCGGCACGCTCTCGAAGGCGATCGGCGTGCTCGGTGGGTTCATCGCGGGCCCGCCCCACCTGATCGAGTGGCTCCAGAACCGCGGCCGTCCCTATCTGTTCTCCACGAGTCCCCCCCCGTCGGTCGTCGCGGCGTGCATCGAGGCGCTGGCGATCATCCGCGACGAACCCGAGCGGCTCGAGCGCCTTTGGACGAACGCCCGGTTCCTGAAGGCCGGTCTGCACGAGCTCGGCTTCGACACCGGGGACTCGGAGACGCCGATCACCCCCGTGATCACCGGTGACGAGGCGCAGACGCAGGCGTTCGCGCGTCGCCTCTTCGACGAGGGCGTCTTCTGCCCCGCGATCGTGTTCCCGACGGTGGGACGTGGGAAGGCGCGGGTACGGACGATCGTCACTGCCGACCACACGGAGCCGGATCTGGCCGAGGCGCTCGCCGCGTTCGAGCGTGTGGGGAAGGAGCTCGGGTTACTCGGGGGCTGACGCGTCCTCGAGCAGCCCTTCGGCAACCCTAGCCTGGAGTCCGCGGATCATCAGATCCAGCCCGAATTCGAACTGCTCGTCCCCGTCGCACTCGGCGAAGTAGTGGGAGACCGCGGCGAGCACGGGGAACTGGTCGATGGGAAGGCTGGCCGCGAGATCCTCCTTGCTGTTGACGTGCTCCGGGCTCTCGATCGTGCCGCCCTCCATCATCACGAATCCCTGGATGTAGCCGCCGAACGCGTGGAACGCCTGCACGCAATCACGATCGGATAGTCCCGCCTCTCGGAACAGCTGCAACGCGAACTCCATCGGGCGGAAGGACTCGGCGGAGGATCGAGCCGGCCCGTGCCGCTCCGCGAACAGGCGCATCACGTCGGGATGCGCCTGCAGCATCCGGCGGTACGAGCGGGCGCCGGCGTGGAGGCGCTCGGTGATGTCACCGGCAGCATCCGGGTACTCGAACTCCCGCATCACGGCTTCGCAGATACCGTCGAGCACGTCTTCCTTGTCGCGCACGTGGTGGTACAGCGACATCGCCTCGACGCCGACCTCGCGAGCGATCCGGCGCATCGAGACGGCCTCAAGCCCGTCGGCATCCATCACGCGGAGCGCGGCGGAGATGATCCGCTCGCGCGTCAGTCGCTCGCGTTCTTTCGTGATAGTCATGGATGGTCCGTTCTCCGGTGCTTCGTTCCCGAAACGTTCACCGATGTTCGGCTTGACAGGCTTACACCGTACGCATATCCTTCGTACACCGTAAGCGTACACCGTACGTCAAGATGCGTTCGGAAGCAGGCAGAAGAACCGTTCCACGTTAGGGGGGACCCGTGAAGCTGAATCCGGAAATACTTGCACGAGCCAGCAGCCGCCACGCCTGGCGCACCGTCGGGATCTGGGCGGCGATCTTGATCGCCGGCGTCGTCGCGCTGAGCGCGCTCCTGAGCCCGGCGCTGACCACCGATTTCGACTTCACGAACAAGCCGGAGGCGATCCGGGCGCAGACGGCGCTCGAGCAAAAGGGGCTCGAGCGGGATGTATCGCCAGAGACGTTCGTCTTGGTCGGTGGGGATGGTGCGACGAGCGACCCGGCATTCGCCGACAAGGTGAACAGCGCCCTGAATGATCTTCGCGCGCTCGACCCGTCCACGGTCCTTCAGGTTCCGAGCGGGTATCCGCTGTCGGCGCAGGATGCGTCCAACCCGCAGGTTGCCTCGCTGGGCCCGATCGAGTCGCAGGACCGCAGAGCCGTCCTGTTCAGCGTCATCCTGACGAACGACTCGGACAAGACGGCGAAGCTCGTGGACAGCTTCAACGCGATCCGTGACCGGTACAGCACCGGCGGTACGACGATGTACGAGCTCGGCGAGCCGACCTCGACCGCCGACTTCAAGAAGATCTCGCAAGAGGACTTCAAGAAGGGCGACTTCATCGGCATCGTGGTCGCGATGATCGTGTTGCTGATCGTGTTCGGGTCCCTGCTTGCGGGCGTCACGCCCATCATCATGGGGATCTTCGCGATCGTCTCCGCGCTCGGTCTGGTGGGACTTATCGGGACGGTCTGGCGGTTCAGCTTCTTCGTCCCGAACCTTGTCTCGATGATGGGATTGGCGGTCGGGATCGATTACTCGCTCTTCATCGTTTCGAGGTACCGCGAAGAGAGAGCTCTTGGGCGTGACAACCTGGAAGCGATTGGGAGATCGGGCGCGACGGCGAACCGCGCCGTGTTCTTCAGCGGCATGACCGTGGTCATCGCGCTCGCCGGGATGCTTCTGGTTCCCACCACGATCTTCCGCGGCCTCGCAGGTGGCGCGATCTTCGTCGTCCTCATCTCCGTCGCCCTCTCGATGACCCTGCTGCCCGCGCTGATGGCGTTGTTCGCGGATCACCTCGTGAAGCCGGGGTGGCTCTTCGGGCGCGGCCGGACATTGGAGCACGGTCGAGCCGGAGGTTTCTGGGACCGGGCGTCTCGCGCTGTGATGGCCCGGCCGTGGGTCTTCCTGATCGTGACGGCGAGCTTCATGATCGCCCTGTCGATCCCCTTCTGGGCTCAGTCGAACCCACTCGACAACGGTCGCGGGATCAGGACGGGGTTCTCGGGTATCTCCACCATCCCGGACAACATCCAGACGAAGCAAGCCTTCAACGTCCTCGTGTCGGAGTTCCCGAGAGCTGGTGAGCAATCGACGACGGACATCGTGATCCCGGGGGCCGCAACGGATCCGAACGTGAAGGATGGGATCGCCAAGCTCGAGGCTGCGGCGGCGAACGACCCTGCGTTCGGTCAGCCGCAACCACCGCAGACGAGCGCCGACGGGACGATCACGCTCGTTCAGTTCCCGATGGCCGGCGCCGCAGCCGATTCATCCGGTCATATCGCGGTGGACGGGATCACCAACATGCGGACCACATACGTTCCTCAGGCTTTCGGACCCAACTCCGGTGTCCTTGTCGGCGGTTCGCCGCCGGGTCAGAACACCGCGCAGATCAAGGACTTCTTCGACATCTCCGGCTTCTACACCCCGATCATCATCGCGCTGGTGTTGGGGCTGTCGTTCCTGCTCCTCACCGTGGTGTTCCGCTCGATCGTCGTCCCCGCGAAGGCGATCGTGATGAACCTGCTGTCGGTCGGCGCGGCGTACGGCCTGATCGTGTTGATCTTCCAGAAGGGCGGGCCTTCGTGGGCTCATTCGATCGCGAACGCGCTGAACTTCATCCAGGTCGATTCGATCGAGGCGTGGCTCCCGCTGTTCCTGTTCTCGATCCTGTTCGGCCTTTCGATGGACTACCAGGTGTTCCTGATCAGCCGGATCCGGGAGGAGTACGATAAGAGCGGAGACAACTCCGAGGCGGTGGCCTTCGGTCTGCGGACGACGGGAGGCATCATCACGGGCGCCGCGATCATCATGGTGGCCGTGTTCGCCGCCTTCGCCAGCGGGCGGATCGCCGGCATCCAGCAGATGGGCTTCGGCCTCGCGGTCGCGGTGTTCCTCGACGCGACGATCGTACGGTCCATCCTGGTCCCGTCGGCGATGAAGCTCCTCGGTGATCGCAACTGGTACCTGCCCGGGTGGCTTCAGTGGCTGCCGAGGGTCGACGTAGAGGGCCACGCCGCCGCCGAGCACGTTACGATCCCGGACACGCCAGCCGAGCTCGTGGAGGCTCGCGACACGAACGACTGACCGATCGATACCCGGAAGGGGGAGGCTGCCCGCGCCTCCTCCTTCCGTCGTCTCTGGACCCCTGCGACCGCCTGCCATGATGGGGCCATGCGTCGACTGACCGACGGCACGTCGCCCGCCCGGCTCACGCTCTTGGTCGACGTGCTCGCGATCGCCGCGTTCGTTCTGATCGGGATGCGTTCGCACTCGGACGCCGCAGCCGTGTCGATCTTCCTTCGCAACTTCGTCCCGTTCACCGGCTCGTGGCTCGTGGTTGCCTGGCTCGTCGGGACCTACCGCCCGCCAACGCCGACCGGCCTGATCGCCACGCTGCTGATCGCGATCCCGATCGGCGTGCTGCTTCGGGCGCTCTGGGTTCGCAGCTGGAGCGCCGGTGAGGTCTTGACGTTCGTGCTGGTCGCGCTCGTGTTCGCGACGATGCTGATCGGGTTGGGTCGAGCGATCTCGGCGGTGCTCGGCGCCAGGCTCTTCGACGGGCGGGCGTTGTGACCGCGATCGACATGCCCGACCCTGGTGCTGCACGGAGCTTCTGGCTGGAAGAGGCGCTGCAGGACGATCCCGGCGAGCCGTGCCCGCCGCTCGAGGCCAACGTCGTCGTCGATGTGTGCATCGTGGGCGGCGGCTTCGCCGGACTGTGGACCGCGGTCCGCCTCAGCGAGCGCGAGCCCGGACTTCGGATCGCGCTCCTGGAGCAGGACATCGTCGGCGGCGGCGCGAGCGGGCGAAACGGTGGGTTCTTCTCGTCGTCGTGGTGGGATCTGCCGGCGCTGACCGGGTTGTTCGGCGAACGGGAGGGCCTGCGCTACGCGCTGGTGCTCGCGGACTCGGTCGCGGAAGCAGAGGAGTTCTGCGAGAGGAACGGGATCGACTGCTGGTTCCACCTGGACGGCGCGATGGGGGTTCGAGCCGGGTCGTGGCAGGAGGGGATCAGCCGGCGGTCGGCCATCGACCTCTGCGCCCGTCTGGGGTACGGCGACCGGATGATCGCCCTGAGCGCCGCCGAGACGCGCGCCCGGGCCGACTCACCGACGTTCGTGGGAGGTGCTTTCATCCGTGACGTCGCCGTCCTGCAGCCTGCGCGGCTCGCCCGGGGGCTCCGCCGTCTCCTGCTCGAGCGCGGCGTGCGCATCTTCGAGCGCACGCGCGTCACGGCCGTCGATCGGTCGCGTCCGTCGGTCGTCCGCACGGACCACGGCGCGGTCCGCGCGGATCAGGTCGTCCTTACCCACGGCGCCTGGGCCGCGGGGTGGCGGGACTTCTCGCGCAGCTTCTCCGTCATCGTCGACTACATCGTCGTGACGGAGCCGATCCCCGACAAGCTCGAGGAGATCGGGTGGACGTCACAGATCGGGATCGCGGACGGACGCGAGTGGCTCTACTACCTGCGTCCGACCGACGACGGCAGGATCGCGATCGGCGGTGGGACCGGGGGCGTCGTGTTCGGCGGCCGCGCGAGCGGTCGGGTCGTGACGAACGACCGCCGCGTCGCCGAGGTGGCTGCGTGTGGCCTGCTCCGGATGTTCCCGCAGCTGGAGGGGACCAGGTTCACGCATGCGTGGGGCGGCCCGATCGACCAGACGCCGGCGTTCGTCCCGTTCTACCGAACGCTCGAGCCGGGAACGATCCACGCCGGGCTGGGCTACAGCGGCCACGGCCTGTCGCAGACCTACGTGGGCGGCAAGATCCTGGCGTCTACCGTCCTCGGCGCGGAGGACGAGTGGACCTCCCTCGCCGTCAACCGGCCGGAGACGATGAAGGCGCCTCCCGAGCCGTTCCGCTGGCCGGTCGTCAAGGTGATCGCATCAGCGCTGGAGCGCGGCGATGCCCGCGAGGAGGCCGGCAAGCGACGCGGCGTCGTGAACGAACTGCTCGGTTCGGGTCCGATCGGGCTGCGCGAGCGCTACGTGACGAAGCGTCAGTAGCGGTCGTCGTGCGACCCGGGGAGGTCGCGGCTGGGACGTCCAACGTCGATCGTCGTCCGGCCGAGCCGTCCATCGCGCTGGAACTTCCGCACCTGATGGCGCCAGGCCAGCCACCCGATCGCGACCAACGTCGCGACGGACAGCATCGCGGTCAACACGATCACCAGCGTGATCTTCAGGACCAGACCGAGCACGCCCGCGAGCGCGGCGAGCAGCAGGAGGAACAGCAGGACGATCATGCGCCCTATCGTACGGCCGGGGTCGCGAAACGCGTGACCCGGCGGACGAGCAGCTCCGGCTGCTGGATGGGGAGGTCGTGGATCCCCTCCACCCAGATGAACGTCGCCGGGGATCCGGCCGAGTTCAGCCGCTGCACCGCCTCCCGTTTGGCGGCGTCGAACCCGGCCGCCTCCGCGGAGCCGTGGGCGAGGATCGCGAGCGTGGGAACCCGGAGCCTCGCGTGCAGGGCCACCGCGTCTTGGTCCCAGATGGCCCGGAGGATCCGGAAATGGTTCGCGCGCGCAAGACGCGGGTGGATGCGGCCCCGTCCGTCGACCCGCATGAGCGACAGGAAGATCTCTTCCACCTCGGGCGTGAGGGGGACGGGGGACCACCGGATCAGGACCGTGCGGAATGCCTCCAGCGGCGTCCCGGCCAGAAGGGGAGGCGCGAGCTGACGCTTCGCCTCTTCCCACGTCGCGAACGAGCTCCGCATCCGGAAGACGCCGCCGTCGACGAGCACGGCGCCGGCGACGGCGCGAGGCCGGTCCGCCGACAGGGCGAGCGCGACGTCGGCGCCCCACGAGTGCCCCACGACGACCGGCCGGCGGAGGCGGGCGGCCCTGATCACCGCGAGTGCATCGCGGGTGACGTGGTCGAACCCGTATCCGGACGAGGGCTTCGCCGACAGGCCGTGACCGCGGGCGTCGTAGGTGACGACACGGAACCGCCGGGCGAGCCCCGGGAGCATCAGGTCCCAGATCCGCTGGGAGGAGGCCAGGCCGTGGTGCAGGAGGATCGCGGGCGCGTCGTTCGACGCGCCCGCGATCTGGCGGGCGCGGAGGCGGACGCCTCCGTCGCCCGCCACGTCGAACCAGCGCTCCTCCATCCGCCCGCAATGCTAGAGGGGTCCTGGCCGTGGAGGGTGCCGCGCTCCGCGCCTGCGGCGTAGGCTCTGGGGGCTGCCGACGAAGGGAGAACGATGTACGGAACGTGTGCACGGATGGTCGTCAAGCCCGAGAACCGCGACAAGCTGCAAGCGATCTTCGACGAGGAGCCCACCGACACGAAGGGCTACGTCGCGTCCCACGTCTTGATGGAGAACGACAGCAACAACGTCTGGCTGCTCGCGATCTTCGAGGACCGCGCGACGTACGACGCCAACGCGGACGACCCGAAGCAGCACGAGATGTATCTGAAGTACCGCGCCCTCCTCGAGGAGGAGCCGGAGTGGCACGACGGCGAGATCCGGTCGTTCCCCTAGGTCGAGCGGGAGAGCTCGATGGCCGACGCGCTGCAGAACTTCATCGACGGGAAGTGGGTCGACGCGCAGGACGGTGAGCGGTTCGACGTGTTCAACCCTGCGACCGGTGCGGTGATCGCGACGGCACCGCATTCCAAAGCCGCCGACGTCGACGCTGCCGTTGCCGCCGCGCGGCGGACCTTCGACGAGGGCACGTGGTGGCCGGGCACTGCCTCACGACGCCGCGGCCGGATCCTCCTCAACGCCGCGGACATCGTTCGCCGGGAGCAAGAACGCCTCGCCCAGCTCGAGTCGCTCGATGCCGGGAAGCCCATCGCCGAGGCACGGGAGGACATCGCCGAGGTCGCCTTCATGTTCGAGTACTACGGCGGGTGGGCGACGAAGATCGCCGGCGAGTCGCAGCACATGGACGCGGAAGCGATGTTCATGGTGTGGAAGGAGCCGGTCGGGGTCGCGGTCGGGATCACACCGTGGAACTACCCGTTGATGATGGCAACCCAGAAGGTCGCGCCGGCGATCGCGGCGGGCTGCACCTTCATCCTCAAGCCGCCCGAGCAGACGCCGCTCACCTGCCTCGAGCTGCCGAAGATCCTTGAGGAAGCGGGCTTGCCGACCGGTGTGTTCCACGTGCTGACGGGGTTCGGCGAGACCGCAGGGGCGGCCTTGGTCGCGCACCCCCGAGTGGACAAGATCGGGTTCACGGGCTCGCGTGAGGTGGGCAAGCTCATCATGCGCAGCGGTGCGGATACCTTGAAGCGGGTCACGTTGGAGCTTGGGGGAAAGTCGCCCAACATCGTGTTCGCCGATGCCGACTTCGACGCCGCGGTCGAAGGGTCGGCGAACGGCGTGTTCTGGAACCAGGGCGAGATCTGTTCGGCGGGGACGCGGGTCTTCGTGGAGCGCGGGATCTACGACGATGCCGTGAACGCGATGGGTGAGCGAGCGACCGGGATCGTGCTCGGCGACCCGTCCGACGACGGCACCACGATGGGACCGCTGATCTCCCGTGAGCAGCAGGAGCGGGTCCAGCATTACCTCGAGGTCGGGGCCGGCGAGGCGCGGCTTGCGGCGCAGGGCTCGACCCCCCAGGACCCGTCGCTCGCCAACGGGTACTTCGTTCCGCCCACGATCTTCGCCGACGTGACGAACGACGCGACGATCGCGCGCGAGGAGATCTTCGGTCCCGTGATGACCGTGATCCCGTTCCGTTCCGTCGACGACGTCATCGCGATGGCGAACGACAACGACTACGGGCTGGCCGCCGCCGTGTGGACGAACGACGTCAAGAAGGCGATGCGGACCGCGCAAGCGCTCCGGGCGGGGATCGTGTGGATCAACGACACGCAGCCGGCCCCGACCGAGATGCCCTGGGGTGGCTACAAGCAGTCGGGCGTGGGACGGGAGCTGGGCAAGCAGGGGCTGGACGACTATCTCGAGGAGAAGGCCGTCTACCTCAATCTGTCGTGAGGTCGCGTCCGGCTCGAGGAGCGAGCCATCCCGCGACCACGATCCCCGCCGTGGTGCTCACGATCACGACCATCGCCGCCCGGAGGTCGAACGCCTGCGCGATCCACCCGAAGATCGGCGGGCTCCACACGAACCCGGAGTACCCGACGGTGGTCACGGCGGCGACGCCGTTCGCCTGATCCCCCGGCGCGGCCTCGTCCACCAGCCCGAACGCGGCCGGGGCCGACGCCGAGATGGCGAACCCGAGGATCAGGAACGCCACCGCCACGACCGCCGGACTGCTCGTGGCGGCCGCGACGCCGCCGCCGATGGCCGCCCCGATCCCGGAGAGCACGATCGTGATCCGCCGGCCGAAGCCGAACAGCACGCGCCCCGCGAACAGGCGTCCGACGCAGAGGGACGCGGAGAACGCCGCGAAGGCCACGGCGGCCTTCGATGCCGACGCCCCGAGCTGATCCTGGAGGTAGAGGCCCGACCACGTGTCCATCGACCCCTCCACGAGGAACGCGAACAGGATCACCAGCGCCGGCACCCACAGCGTCGGATGTCGGCGGAAGGCCGACAGCGAGAACGTGGACGGGTCGCCGGCCGGTGCCATGGTCTTCGCGCCACGTCGCGCGTTCCACGCGGCCGTCAGGAACAGGAGGAGCCCGGCGATCGCGAGCGCGGCCGGGTAGCCCGCACCCGCCGCCACGATCGCGCCGCCCACGACGGCTCCGCTGACCCCGCCCGCGGCGTAGCTGGCGTGCAGCCACTGCAGGACCGGACGCCCGGTGGCGACCTCGACCCGCTGCGCCTCGACGTTCAGGAACACGTCGATCAGTCCGTTGCCGGCTCCGACCAAGATGAAGGCGATCCAGAGCGTTCCGGTCGACAGCGCCGCCATCGCCACGGCACCCACGCCGAGCGTCGTCAGGGAGCCCGCGATAAGCCCGCTGATCGGGAAGCGCGTCAAGCGTGGAGCTCCGAACGTCATCACCAGGACCGCGACGATCGACAGCAGGGCGAGGAGCAATCCGTTGCGTCCGTACGACAGACCGCGGTGACGGTTGAGCTCGACCACGACGATCACCCAGGTCCCCCAGTACTGCCCGAACGACCAGTAGCCGGCGAGCAACGCGGGGATCCGGCGCGCCTCGTCCTCCGCGATCGGGGACGAGCGAGGGGGCTGGGACGGCGGCGCCTCCATGGTCCGCGCATGATTGCACGCCCACACCCGCGCGCGGTTGACCCGCGACGCGGCCGGAGCGATAGACTCGCCCACCATGGCGGGAGGAGAGGTCCAGCTCGTCGACCTCGTGAAGCGCTTCGGTGAGTTCACGGCCGTCGACGGCATCAACCTCCAGATGCCGTCCGGAGAATTCTTCTCGCTGCTCGGACCCTCGGGGTGCGGCAAGACGACGTCGCTCCGGATGATCGCCGGGTTCGAGCGCCCCACGGAGGGGCAGATCCTGCTCGACGGCGAGGACATGGCGCAGACGCCTCCCCACAAGCGCGACGTGAACACCGTGTTCCAGAACTACGCGCTGTTCCCCCATCTGACGGTCGAGGAGAACGTCGCGTTCGGTCTGAAGTATCAGAAGGCGTCCAAGCAGGAGATCCGTGAGCGCGTGGGTCGTGCGCTGGAGCTCGTGCAGATGAGCCAGTTCGTCCGGCGCCGTCCCAACCAGCTGTCCGGCGGACAGCAGCAACGGGTGGCGCTCGCGAGAGCGTTGATCCTCAACCCGAAGGTCTTGCTGCTGGACGAGCCGCTCGGTGCACTGGACGCCAAGCTCCGCAAGCGTCTCCAGATCGAGCTGAAGGCGTTGCAGGAGGAGGTCGGGATCACGTTCATCTACGTGACGCACGACCAGGAAGAGGCCCTGACGATGTCCGACCGGATCGCGGTGATGTCGCAGGGTCGCGTCGAACAGGTGGGCCAGCCGAAGGAGATCTACGAGAACCCGGCGACGGCCTACGTGGCCGACTTCCTGGGCGTCTCGAACCTGATGGATGCGGAGGCGGCCGGCCCGGCGCCGGAAGGATGCAAGGTGAAGCTCGGGGAGTTCGAGCTGGTCGCGGGGCAGGGAGAGTCCGACGCCCTCGGGCCGTGCAAGGTGACGATCCGTCCGGAGCGGATCGACATCGAGCCGCAGGGAACCACGGGGGAGAACCGGATCCCTGGGATGGTCGAGCGAGTGGTGTACGTCGGCGCCACCCTCCAGGTCTTCCTCCATCTGGCCTCCGGACAGACGATCCAGGCCTGGATCCCCAACGACGGCGATGCCCACCCGCGTGCTTCGGGCGACGCGATCGTCGCGTATCTCCCGGTCGACGCCTTCCGGGTGCTTCCAGGCGGGGGAACGGCCGTCCTCGCCGCGGCCGAGCTGGACGTGGCCAGCGGCTGATCCGGTCGCTCAGAACTGGGTCGCGAGATCTCCCAAACCGGCGCCGCTGCGCTGACCTTTCGTGAACGCCCGATACAAGAGGTACGCCACGGCTGCCACCACGATCGTGGAGCCCAGCATGAACGTCGCCGCCGCGTTGATCGCGGGACTCGGTTGCCCGCGCGCGAAGTTATAGATCTTGACCGACAACGGCTCGCTGGTCGCAGGACCGGATAGGTACCGGACCGTGACGAAGTCGTCGATCGTGTCGGCGAACACGATCGCGGCGCTGGCGAAGATCGCCGGGTACAGCATCGGGAGAAGCACGGCGCGGATCGATTGCTGCGGCGTCGCGCCCAGGTCCATCGCCGCCTCCTCGTAGTCCTTGCCGATCGACAACAATCGGGCGCGCACGATGATGACCGGATACGAGACCTGGAAGGTCACGAGCCCGAGGATCTGGGCGGAGGATCCGAGGGGGACGAACTTCAGCAGGAAGGAGAACACGAAGAACAACGACAGCCCGAGGATGATCTCCGGCATCACGAACGAGAGCAGCATCACGAAGTTCGCGCCGGAAGCCACCCTGCCGCGCCACCGGTCGATCCCCAAGGCGAACGCGACGCCCAAGGGGACCGCGATCACCATCGTGGTCAGCGACAGCTTGAGGCTCTGGATCACGGCGGAGTGGAGCTCCGGATCATGCAGGAGGGAGTCAGAAGGGTCGGTCCACCACCACTGGACGCTGAACAGGTTCACCGAGCTGCTCGACCGGCTCCGGTTGAACGAGACCGCGATCGCGATCGTCAGCGGGATAAGGGACCAGGCGATGTACGCCCAGGTGACCGTGGCGAGGAACGTCGGTCGCCGCCACGGGTTCCGGACCCATCGGCGGACGAACCCACCGCGGGCGCGCGGAATGGCGCGCGTCTGCGGGCCGGTGAGCACGCTCTCGCTCATCGCGTCAACAACGACCTCGCAGTGCTCCGCAGGTAATAGAGCATCGGGATGATGAGCAGGACCATCAGGATCAGGACGTACACGGCCGCCCTGGGACCTTGACCGGTCGAGCCGTAGGCATCGTCGATCAGGTTCCCCAACATCGTCGTATGGGGCGACCCCGACAGGAGGTTGTTCGTGTAGTAGTCGCCCATCATCGGGAGCGACACGATCACCAGCGCGGCGAGGATCCCGGGACGCGAGAGCGGCAATGTGACGCGGAAGAAGGTCCTGGCAGGGCCGGCTCCCAGGTCACGGCCGGCCTCCAACAGGTTGGCATCGATCCGGTCCAGGAACGCGTAGAGCGGCAGGATCATGTACGGGATATAGCCGTACACCAGCCCCATGATCACGGTCGATGGTCGTCCGCTCAGCCAGTCGATCGGGTGCGGCACCAGATGGAGGAACGTCAGGATCTTGTTGACGTAGCCCTCGGTGTCGAGCAGGTTGATCCACGCGAGCATGCGCATCAGGTAGCTGATGAAGAACGGCGCGATCAGCAGGGCCAGCAGGAGGGTCTTCCGCTTCCCGCCGTAGCGGGCGACGTAGTACGCCACCGTGTACGCCAGCACAAGACACAGGGCGCTCGCGATGACGACATACTCGAAGGTGTGGATGTACACGTGGCGGTAGAGCCCGAACGATTCGTCGAGCACCCTCCCGAACTGCTTCCCGCTCCACCACCACGGCTCGTAGACGGGCAGGGGCCCGCGGAAGATCGGATCGACCGTGCCGAACGCGATCGAGACGACGGTGTAGAGGGGAAGGATGAACAGGACCGCGAGCCAGAGCGACGCGGGGATCGTGAACGAGGGCCAGAACCAGCGCGAGTAGTGGATCCCCTCCTCGGTCGCTCGGTGCGAGCGCCGAAGTCGGCGACGGACGGGCTCGGCCTCGCTAGGAACCGACACCGGCGGTGAACTCGGACCAGATCTGGTGCCAGTGGTCGTCGACATCGGGCGGAAGGGGGCCCTCGCGATACCCGATACCGAAGTCACTTTCCCGCACGACCGCGTCCGGCATCCACGGAGCCACGTAGTCCGCGGGCGCCGCCCAGCTCGACGACTGCTTCGAGTACAGGCCCTCGGTCTGGGTGAGTGTGTTGATGTCCGCTTTGGTCTGAGGCGGCTGGTAGCCGTTCCAGGAGAAGTTGTCCATCGCGTGTCGGAACGAGATCCAGAAGTTGATGAACTCGTGCGCCAGCCGGGGGTGCGGCGCGTTCTTCGGGATCGCGATCAGATCGTTGTCGATCGGACCCTTCCGGTCGGCGGGGAACCAGTAGCCGAAGCCCTTGTACGCGGCCTCGGTGTACGGGGCGGCATAGCTCCATCCTGCCACGACGTCGCCGGACCACGCCGTGGTGACCGAGAACTTATCGTTCTGCAGCTTGTTGTAGGAGGCGTCATAGGCGATCCGCGGGCTCGTTGCGTCGATCATGGCGAGGAGGTCGGTGCGTACCTTCTCGAGGTCGGCATCGTTCCCCGTGTTGAGGTCCGTGATCCCGTTCTTCATCAAGGCGATCGCCATCACGTCGCGGTAACTGGGGTAGACGCCGACCCTGCCCTTGTACGTCGGGTCCCACAGGATCGACCACGGGTTGTCCATCCCATGGATCTGCTCGTCGGGGATCTGATCCCGCCGGTAGCCGATGCCCGTCGTGTAGATCGTGTACGGCACCGAGTAGCGCCAGCCCTGGTCGTAGTACGGGTTCTGGAACGCCGCCCAGTTGTCCTGTGCGAGCGCCGGGATGAGATCGTGGTTCAACGGTTGGAGCAGGTCGGCGGCGACGAGCTTGCCCAGCACGTCGATCGTCGGGAAGAAGACGTCCGCTTGGATCTTGCCGCTTTGCAGCTTCTGGACACCCTCGTCCATGTTATTGAAGGTCGAGATGCCGGAGAACTTGATGCCGTTGTCGGAGTACTGCTGGATGAACTGGTTGATCACGTACTTCCACATGTAGACCGACCAGTTGAGGATCTGGATCGTGGCGCCCTGCTCGATCGGCGTGTCGGTCGCGATCGGCTCACCGTTCATCGGGAGCGTGACCGGATTGTCGGGGCGGGCGATCTGGAGGGCCTCGGACCCGCTGACGCTCGCGCCGGGCTTCGAACAGGCGTCCAGGATCGCGGACAACGTCGGGACGGCGGCCGCCGTCCCGCCCGCCCGCACGAGGAACTCACGACGGGACAGATCCCTCGCGTGACGCATCGTTTCCTCCCCACGTCGGGCCGGCAGGGACAACCCTGACCGGCGGTTCAAATCGTGCTTGCCGGTGACTACCATAGGCAGCCCGCGCTATGCAAGGGACGCCGGGCGCAACCCGTTCTACCTAGTCCGGCGCGTGCCATCTCGATTGTCTCCCTTCTCTGAGTACGTTCCAGATTGCCCCTCGGATCATGCGCGTCCACGCTCGGGGCGGCCCGGCTATCATCCGGGCCTCTTCATTGGCCGATCGAGGGGAACGAGAGGTACTCGTGACTGACGTTGCAGCCGAACCCATCTTGCTGGTCCACGATCAAGGACCGGTCCGCCGGTTGACGATGAATCGTCCCGACTTCCTGAACGCCCTGAACGCCGAGCTCACGGAGGCGATCTCGGTGGCGATCCGGGCGGCCGGCGCCGACGATGCCGTCTCCGTCGTCATCCTTCGGGGGGCCGGCAGGGCGTTCTGTGCTGGGTACGACCTGAACGAGGACGCCACCGGGGGCACTCTGGACGCCCGGCAGTGGTACGAGGAGCTGCAGGCTTCGACCGCGAAGATGCTCGAGATCCTCGACTGCCCCAAACCAGTGATCGCGTCGGTGCAGTCCTACTGCCTGGCGGGCGGGACCGACCTCATGCTCGCCTGCGACCTGGTGGTTGCCGCCGATGACGCGTACTTCGGGTACGTCGATGTCCGCTTCGGCTCCGGGGTCGTGTCGATGTTCCTGCCGTGGGTCGTCGGGATGCGGGCCGCGAAGGAGCTCCTGTTCACCGGCGAGGATCGGGTCCCCGCCGATGAGGCCCTGCGGCTCGGGTTGGTGAATCGGGTGGTGCCTCGCGACCGGCTGGACGAAGCGACGCTCGAGCTCGCCGAGGAGATCGCCAAGAACGAGCCCTTCGTCGTCCAAGCCACCAAGCGGGCCGCGAACCGGGTTTGGGACGTCGCCGGGTTCCGGGCCGCGATGGCTGCGAACACCGAGCTCGACGTGATGATCGAGACCGCGAACCTCCCGGCGCGCGACGAGTTCCGCCGGATCACCCAGGAACAGGGACTGAAGGCGGCGATCGCGTGGCGGGATGCGAGGTTCCGCAGGGATGGGGGATGACGCCGCGATGGCGGCTCCGGCCGCTGCTCGCCCCGCGCTCGATCGCGGTGGTGGGGGCATCTGAGGCGGCGGACTCCTGGGCGCCGGAGATCGAGCGGTCGCTCCGCCACGTCGGCTATACGGGCGCCCTCTACCCCGTGAACCCGAAGTACGACACCGTGTGGGGGATCACGTGCGTGCCGTCGATCACGGCGCTCCCGAGGAACCTCGACCTGGTCGTCTTCGTCGTTCCCGCCCGCGTCGTCGTGGGGATGATCGACGAGTGCGCGGCCCACGGGGTCCGATCCGTCATGGTCGTCTCGTCGGGGTTCGCCGAGGCGGGTGACGAGGGCCGGGCGCTGCAGGAACGGCTGCGGGATGCGGCGCTCCGCCACCACCTCCCGGTGCTCGGTCCCAACGTCGAAGGATTCGTGAACTACGTCGACCGCGTGGCGCCCTACGGCACCACCCCGCCCGCCGACCCCGTCGCCGGATCGATCAGCGTGATCTCGCAGTCGGGGACCGTCGCGTGGACGATGAACCAGATGGCCTCGGACCGAGGCGTCGGGTTGCGCATCATCCTCGGCGTGGGCAACGAGGCCGTGCTCGGTCTCGGTGACCTCTTCTCGTGGGCGGCCGACGATCCGCACACCAAGGTGGTGACGTCCTACGTGGAGACGATGCGCGACGTGCCGGGGATCGGGCGCGGCCTCGACGCGCTCCGATCCGCGGGGAAGCCGGTGCTGATCTGCGCGCCGCAGGGCCGCTCCGAGGCGGCCCTGCGCGCGATCGTCGCGCACACGGGAGCGCTCGCAGGGAACACCGGTCTGCGTGACGCCTGGCTGAGGGGGCACGGGGTCGTGCTGGTCGAGGATCCCGTGACGATGTTCGAAGCCGCGGTGCTGCTCGCGCATCATCGGAAGCTCCGGACCGACGGGATCGCGGGTGCGTTCCAGTCCGGTGGCGCGTGCACGCTGTTCGCCGAGGCCGCGGGTGGCGCAGGGCTCAGCTTGCCTTCGTTCGCGGCGCCGACGAAGCGCGCGCTCCGCCGTGCGCTCCCGTCGTTCGCGTCGCAGAACAACCCGCTCGACGTGACCGGCCAGGCCGCCGTGGAGACGGAGATGTTCGTCGATGCCCTCACGGCGCTCGCGAGCGACCCCGCGATCGGTCTCGTCGCCTTCGATGCGTTCCCGCCCCGCCTGCCAGGGGAGATCCCGTGGGCCGACCCCGTCCTGTCCACGGTGGTGGACCTCCAACGGTCCTCGGGGGTGGCCTTCGCGTCGGTGTCGATGAGCCCGCTCGCCTACGGCACCGAGGCGAAAGCCTTCACCCGGAAGTGGGGTGCGCTCCCATTCCTGCAAGGGCATCGCGCGGCGGCGGGCGCGATCCGGACGCTCGTCGACGCGCAGCGCGCCCGCGGCCGTGCGACGCGCGAGGTTCCGCCGCACGCGAACCGTGGCCGCGCGCTCCGCGTCCTCCGCGGCCGCTCGGGACCGCTCGACGAGGCCGCCGGGGCCCGGATCCTGGAGCTGTACGGGGTGCGCCGGCCGAAGGAGGCCCTGGTCCGCACGCCGACCGAGGCGGTGGACGCCGCCCGAGCGATCCGTTCGGCCGTCGCCGTCAAAGCGGTGGCGCCGGAGCTTCCGCACAAGGCGAAGCTGGGCGGCGTCCGCGTCGACGTTCGAGGGACCGATGCGGTCGCTGCCGCGGCGGAAGCGGTGCTGGTCGCGGCGCGACGAGCCGGTGCACGTGCGCCGAAGGTGCTCGTGCAGGAGATGATCCCCGGGACCGAGGTCCTGGTGGGCGCCGTCGTCGACGAGCGATTCGGGGCCTGCGTGACGATGCGGCCGGGCGGAGCCCTCGCGGAGGCTGGACCGGCCGAGTTCGTGGCGGCGCCGCTCGGCCCGAAGGCCGCCCGTGCGTACGTCCAGACGTACGCGGCGGCCTGCGGCCTGGACGAAGCTCACCACGACCTGGGTGCGGTCGCGGCGGCGGTCGCGCAGATCGCCCGCGCCGCGCACGATCTGCGCGACCGCCTGGTCTCGCTGGAGGCCAACCCGCTCGTCGTCCGCGACCGCGGGGCGGTCGCGGTCGACGCTCTCGCCGAGGCTCGAGCCCCCGCGTGATCGAGGGCCTGCTCGCGGCGCTCGGGTGGGGCTCCGCCGACTTCCTCGGCGCCGTGGTCGGGAGGCGGATCGGCAGCCTCTGGACCGTGATCATCGCGCAGGTGTTCGCCGCCCTGGCGGCGACCGCGATCGTCGTGTTCACCGGGGACTCCGTCCGCCCCGTTGCCGCGCTCACCGGAGCGTTGGCGTTGAACGCCATCTTCACGGCGACGGCGTACGTGACCCACTACCGGGCACTGGAGCTGGGGCCGGTGGCCGTCGTTTCCCCGGTCGGTGCGACGTATGCGCTGGTCGGGGTCGTGCTCGCGATCGTGTTCCTCGGCGAGCGTCCCAGCCTCCTGGCGCTCACCGGCGGGCTCGTCACGGTGGTCGGCGTGATGCTCACCTCGACCGACCTCCGCAAGCTCCGCGCCGGGACGCACGGGATGCCGCCGGGGCTCCCCTGGGCGGTCGCGTCCGCGATCGGGTTCGGTGTCGGGGGCTTCTTCCTCGCCTACCTCTCGCGGCACCTCGGGTGGGTGGTCGGCATGTGGGCGTCGAGATGCGCCCAACTCGCAGGTTTCGCGATCGTCGGGTTCGCGCGGCGGAAGTCGCTCGCCGCGCGTCTGCCCATGCGAGCCGGGATCGGCGCGGCGATCGGCGTCGGCGCCGCGGACCTCGTCGGCGTGATCGCGTTCTCGATCGGGACCGAGTTCGGGCTTGTCTCGATCGTCCTGGTCGCTTCCGCGGTGTTCCCGTTGATCGCGGTCGGGCTCTCGGTCGCCTACCTCGGCGAGCGTCCAGTGCCGAACCAGTACGTGGGGGTGGGCCTCGTGGCGGCCGGGCTCGTCCTGCTCGGTCTGGCCTGACCGGTCACGCCGGAGCGTGACGGTAGAAGGGGACCGGCTCGGGCGGCGACGGCGTGTTGCCGAGGACCAGGTCCGCCGCCTTCTCGGCCACCATCATCACGGGCGCGTAGATGTTGCCGTTCGTGATGGAGGGGAACACGGACGCATCGACGACGCGGAGGCCGTCGATGCCGTGGACGCGCAACGACCCCGGATCTACGACCGCGGTCGGATCGGCGGCGTCCCCCATCGTGCAGGTGCACGATGGGTGCAGCGCGGTCTCGCCGTCCCGGGCCACCCACGCCAGGATCTCTTCGTCGGTCTCGACCGCGGTGCCCGGCGAGAGCTCGCCGCCTTCGAACGGATCGAACGCGGGCTGGCCCAGGATCCGTCGCACGAGTCGGATCGCCTCCACCCACTCTCGCCGGTCCTGATCGGTCGATAGGTAGTTGAACCGGAGCGCCGGGTGCGTCCGCGGGTCGGTGTCCGTGATCGCCACCGTGCCTCGCGCATCCGAGTTCATGGGGCCGATGTGGACCTGGTATCCATGGTCGCTCGCCGGCGCGGAACCGTCGTAGCGCACGGCGATCGGGAGGAAGTGGAACATCAGGTTCGGATACGCGACGTCGTCGTTGCTCCGCGCGAACCCGCCCCCTTCGAAGTGGTTCGTCGCCCCCGGACCCCGCCGGAACAGGAGCCACTCGAGACCGACCCACGGCCGGTTCCGCCAGCGGAGGTAGGGCGCGACCGAGACCGGCTGCGTGCACGCGTGCTGGACGTACACCTCCAGGTGATCCTGGAGGTTCTCGCCGACGCCCGGCACGTCCTGCACGACCTCGATCTCGAGCGCCTTCAAGTCGTCGGCGTTGCCGACCCCCGACAGCTGCAACGTCTGCGGCGAGTTGATCGCTCCCCCGCAGAGCAGAACCTCGCCGGCCTGGATCCGATACGGCGTTCCTCGATGGATGTACTCGACGCCAGTCGCCCGGTTCCCGTCGAAGAGGATCCGCGTGACGAACGCGCGCGTGATCACGTCGAGATTGGGCCGATGCATCACCGGGTGGAGGTAGGCGCGCGCGGCCGACAGGCGGCGCCCGTCGTGCACGTTGCGATCGAAGGCGGCGAAGCCCTCCTGCCGGTAGCCGTTGACGTCGTCCGTGAGGCTGAGACCCGCCTGCTGCACCGCCTCGAAGAACGCGCCGAACAAAGGGTTGGTCGCGGGCCCGCGTTCGAGGACCAACGGCCCGGCGTGTCCGCGGAACGGGTCGTCGCGCTCGGCCGCCAGGCACGTCTCCATCCGCTTGAAGTACGGCAGGCAGTGCGCGTAGTCCCACGCCTCCATCCCGGGCGCCGCCGCCCAGCGTTCGTAATCCAGCGGGTTACCGCGCTGGAAGATCATCCCGTTGATGCTGCTGGAGCCCCCGAGCACCTTGCCGCGCGCGTGGTAGATCCGCCGGCCGCCCATGTGGGGCTCGGGCTCCGACTCGTATTGCCAGTCGTAGAACCGGCTCCCGATCGGGAACGTGAGCGCGGCGGGCATCTGGATGAAGATGTCCCAGCTGCGGTCGGGGCGGCCGGCCTCGAGGACGAGGACGCTGTTGGAGGCGTCCGACGACAGGCGGTTGGCCAACACGCTTCCGGCCGACCCGCCGCCGACGATGACGAAGTCGTAGCGTCTCGCGGTCACGTCCGCCACGGAGTCTGCACCACCCGGCGCCCGCTTGCTCGACGGCGTTTGGGCCCCGGGCGCAACGGGCATCCGTTCGGTGTGAGCGGAGCGTAAGCTCCGTCCATGGAGCTTCCCGAGCGGGACGCCTTCGATGAGTCCATACAGGTCGTGCGGGAGGCGAACGCCCGCGGGATCCCGCTGAAGCTCCTCGGAGGTCAGGCGGTGCGCGTCCTCTGCCCCCTGTTCCCGCACCGGGCGCGGAACGATCAGGACATGGACTTCGCGTGCGTGTCATCCGCGAAGAAGGCCGTGATCGAGTACTTCGGGGACAAGGGATTCCTGGGTGACGCCCGGTTCAACACCCTGCACGGGGATCGCCAGATGTACTTCACGACGGCCGACGGGATGACCTCGGTCGACGTGATCATGGACCGGCTCAACATGTGTCACGTGCTGGAGTTCCGCGATCGGATCGACCGGCTCCCGGACACCCTCGACGTCGCGGATCTCCTCCTGACGAAGCTTCAGATCGTGGAGCTGAACGCGAAGGATGTCCACGACCTCCTCCACCTGCTCAGCGCGTTCGAGGTCAAGCAGGGCGACGAGGCGGGCACGATCGGGACGGGTCGCATCGGTGAGCTCGTCGCGACCGACTGGGGATGGTGGAGGACCGTGACGATGAACCTCGACAAGATCGCGGTGCTCGCCGCAGGCGAGCACCGCGATCTGCTGCCCGAGGGTCGGAAGTTCGACCCCGCGGAGCAGTCGCTGAGCCTTCGGGCGTTCTGCGACGAAGTGCCGAAAGGGATGAAGTGGAAGCTCAGGGCGAAGGTGGGGGACCGGGTCCGGTGGTACGAGCTCCCCGAGGAGGTGGGCCACTAGGCCAAGGTTGCGTGCGACGCAACCGCTGGCTTGCGCCAACTCGCCCGGCGGGCGGAAGATGCCGACGGTGAAGATCTTCTTCGTGACCGATCTCCATGGTTCGGAGATCTGCTGGAAGAAGTTCCTGAACGCGGGGGCGTTCTACAAAGCCGACGTCGTGATCCTCGGCGGCGACGTGACCGGCAAGGCGATGGTGCCGATCGTCCAACATGCGGACGGCTCCTGGGAGGCCTCCCTCCAGGACCACCGTGACACGCTCCAGACCGAGGCAGAGCTCCAGGAGTTCGAGACGCGGGTCATGAACCGCGGGTACTACCCGATCCGCGTTTCCGACGAGGAATATCGCGCGATGCAGGAGGACGCGGACCTCGTCGACAAGCGCTTCAAGGAGGTCATGCTCGACGGCACCGCCCGCTGGCTCGACATGGCGGAGGACAAGCTGGCCGGGAAGGGCATCCGCGTGATCGCCTGTCCCGCGAACGACGACATGTTCGAGATCGACGACCAGCTCGCGCATGCGACCCTGGTGGAGACCGGCGACGAGGATCACCCGATCGACCTCGATGGATTCACGATGGTTTCGATGGGATGGACGAACCCCACGCCCTGGCACACGTTCCGCGAAGAAGAAGAGCCGGAGCTGGCGGTACGGATCCAGAGAGCGCTCACGGCCGTCACGGACCCCTCGACCACCATCTTCAACTTCCACGCTCCCCCCTACGGATCGAAGCTCGACAACGCCCCTGCCCTGAACGAGGACCTCACATACAAGTCGGGTGGGCAGGCGCTGCGACCCGTCGGTTCCACCTCGGTCCGGGACGCCGTCAAGTCGTTCCAGCCGCTTCTCTCGCTGCATGGGCACATCCACGAGAGCAAGGGCGCGGCACGGATCGGGTCGACGCTGGCGCTGAACCCCGGCAGTTCCTACGAAGAGGGCATCCTGCAGGCGGCGGTCGTCAACATCGACATGAAGAAGCGGAAGGTCAAGAACTACCAACTGGTGAACGGCTGACCGGCCGTTCGACCCTGGGGAGGGGTGAAGATGGCAACGGTAACCGGCGAAGGTCCGACCCTGTTCCTGCGCAAAGCGACGGGGCTGGTGAAGGGGTGGTCGAAGTTCGACGCGTTCCTCTACTCCTTCATGTCGGTCAACTTCGTGACGCTGGGGCTCTTCTTCGCGCTCGCGGTCCTCGGGTACGTGCCCACCGGACAGGTGCTCCCCGCGCTCCTCGTCTCGGGGATCTTCGTCACGTTCCTCGTGGTCACCTACGCGGGGCTCATCTCGGTGATGCCGCGCGCGGGCGGCGACTACGTGTGGCAGAGCCGTGTCCTCGGCGGGGGTGTCGCGTTCGTGCTGGCCGTCACGGGGTGGTGGTTCATCCTGTGGTACTGGACGCCGGTCTACGCGACGATCCTCAACGTCGAGGTCCTCCAACCGTTAGCCGCGGTGTTCAAGTGGAACGGGATGCTCACGTGGCTGGGGACCAAGAACGGCTTGTTCGTCGTCTGCATCGTCACGGCGCTCCTGGCCGGGTTCCTGGTCTCGCTCGGGATGGAGGGCTACGCGAAGGTCCAGAAGTACTGCTTCTACCTGGGGATGGGGGCGCTCGCGTTCATCATGCTCGTGATGCTGCTCGGCTCTCGAGCGGGATTCCAGAGCTCGTTCGACTCCGAATCGACCCGCCTGTTCGGCGCCGCCCCCGGCGCGTACCAGGCGACGATCGATCTGGCCGGTGGCGCCTCCGCCCTTCCGGCGAAGATCGGCTTCTCCCCATTCCTGGGTGACAGCTTGCTGTTGATCCCGTTCCTGTGCTTCTGGATCCTGTGGCCGAACTGGGGGGCGACGCTGTACGGAGAGGTCCGCGGCGCGAGCGACTTCAAGCGTGTCATGAGCGGGATGATGTACGGCCTGTGGGTCACGATCGCGGTCGCCGTCGTGTTCCTGCTGCTCGCGTCCAAGTTCTTCGGGTGGAACTTCTTCAACGCCGGAAACGTGAACTTCATCAACTACTTCTACGGCTATACGACCGACCCCGGACCAGCCAAGGTCTGGACGTATCCGCCGTTGATGGTGGGCTTCTTCTTCAAGAACTCGCTGGTCTCGGCGATCATCGTGCTCCTGTTCGGGGCGTGGTTCCTGGGATGGGCAGGGACGCTGTTCCTCTCGTCCACCCGGGTGATCTTCGCCGCGGCGTTCGACAGGATCCTTCCTGAGAGGGTGGCCGACGTCTCCGAGAAGCGGCACGTGCCCGTGATGGCGCTGGTGCTGATGCTGGTGCCATCGCTCATCGTGAGCGCGTTCTACGCCTACTGGCTCACGTTCCGGACGTTCATCCTGGACGCGACCCTCGTGATCGCGGTGACTTTCTTCGGGACGGCGATCGCAGCGACGATCCTGCCGTGGAGGAAGAAGCACCTCTACGAGAACTCTGCGATCGCGCGGTACAAGGTGGCGGGGATCCCGTTGATCTCGATCTCCGGGTTCCTGACGGCGCTGTTCCTGGGGTTCAACCTGTACAAGTGGCTGTGGCCGCCGTTCAACTCCGACTCCAGCAACCTGTATGCGATCAACGTGCCGAAGTCGCTGTACTTCATGGGCGGCATGTACCTGCTTGCGCTCGTGATCTACCTGATCGCGAAGTTCTACCGGAAGAGCCAGGGGATCGAGCTCAAGGCGATCTACCAGGAGATCCCGGTCGAGTAGTTCGGACGAGGATCGGGTGCGCCGGGAGCGGCCGGTCGGCCGCTCCCGGTTCGTCTCCGGAGTGAGGAGTCGGGCATGCACCGGAGCAAAGGGCGACCGACCCGTTTGTTCTTCGCGGCCGATCTGCACGGCTCGGAGCCGACCTTCCGGAAGTTCGTCAACGCCGCCAGGTTCTACGGGACCGAGGTGCTCGTGTTCGGCGGCGACATCATGGGCAAGGCCCTGGTGCCCATCGTGCGAACCGATGACCACTACCTCGCGCGTCTGGACGGCCTGGACCAGGAGTTCGAGGAAGACGGCCGAGCCGCGTTCATCCGGTCCGTCGAGCGACAGGGCTTCTACTGGAAGGTGATGGAGCGCGACGAGTACACCACGCTGAAAGACGACCCGCTGGCACGTCTCGGGCTCTTCCAGGAGCTCGCGAAGGCTCGGCTCGAGGCATGGCTCGATCTGGCGGAGGAACGGCTCGCGGGGACGGGCGTCACGATGTACCTCACCGGCGGCAACGACGACGAGCCGTCGGTCTTGGAAGCGCTCGATGAGCACGATGGCGAGCGCGTGATCGCGTGCGAGGGCCGGCTGATCGAGCTGGACGACGAACACACGATGATCACGGTCGGGCTGTCGACGGTGACGCCGTGGGACACGCCGCGCGAAGCCAGCGAAGCAGAGATCGCGACGACGATCGATGCGGAGCTAGCAAAGGTCCGGGATCTATCCCGCTGCGTCTTCAACTTCCACTGCCCACCGAAGGACACGCCGATCGACACCTGTCTGAAGCTGGAGTGGAAGCCGGGCAGCGAGCTGCCGCAGCCGGTGCGGGAGGGCGGGCGGTTCCTGACCACGGCCGGAGGAAGCCAGTCGGTTCGCGACGCCATCAAAGCCCAGCAGCCCTTGGTCGGTTTGCACGGCCACATCCACGAATCGGGCGGCCGCTTCCGGATCGGGCGCACCCAGTCGTTCAACCCCGGCAGCGAGTACGTCCAGGGAGCGCTCCAAGGATGGATCGTGGCGATCCAGGGAGGCCGGCTGCGGGGATACCAACACACATCCGGCTGATCGGAGACGGCACATGAGCGAGCAGGTGAAGCTGTGGATCGGGGGCGACTGGGCCGACGCCGAAGGAGGCGCGACCTTCGCCGCCACCAGTCCCTCGACCGGCGAGGTGATCGCCGCAGTCGCCGAAGGATCGCGCACCGATGCTCGGCGCGCGATCAGCGCGGCGACCGCGGCCGCGCCGACCTGGGCGCGCAGCTCGGCCTTCGACCGCGCGGCCGCGATGCGCCGTGTCGCGGCATCGATCGATCGACGCCGCGACGCCCTTGCCGACACCTTGGCGCTCGATCAGGGCAAGCCCAGGCGGGCGGAGGCGTTCGACGAGGTCGACGAGCTGATCGCGTACTTCGAGATGGCGGCCGCGGATGCGACGCGCGCCGAGGGGCTGTTGCCGCCCTCGGTCGATACGAACAAGCGCGTCCTGCTGGAGCGGGTGCCGCGCGGAGTCGTCTCGCTCATCAGCCCGTGGAACTGGCCGTACACGATGCCGGGTGAGATCCTGGCGCCGGCGATCGCGTACGGCAACGCCGTCGTCTGGGCGCCGGCCCCGACCACCAGCGTCTGCGCGGCCCGGTTCGCCGGGTGTTTGGAGGACGCCGATCTGCCGCCGGGGGTCGTGAACATGGTGACGGGACCCGGGCCGGTCGTCGGCGACGAGCTGGCCGCGCACCCTGGCACGCAGGCGGTCGGGTTCATCGGCTCGATCGCCACGGGTCACACGGTCGCCGCCCGCGCGGCCGGCAAGGAGCTCTTGCTGGAGATGGGCGGGAACGGGCCGCTCGTCGTGATGGAGGATGCCGACCTCGACCGGGCGGTCGCGGGGACGCTCGTCGCGTGCTTCCTGAACGCGGGACAGTCGTGCACCGCCGGCGAGCGGATCCTCATCCACGAAGACGTTCGGGACGCCTACCTCGGTCTGCTCACCGCGGCGATCGAGCGGGAGATCCACCTGGGGGACCCGTTCGACGACGCCACGACGATGGGCCCGGTGAACAACGAGCCGACCGCCGCCAAGACCGAGCGTCACGTCGCCGACGCGATCGAACGCGGCGCCGTCCTCGTGACCGGGGGCAAACGCGCCCCGCACCACGGCAGCGATCTCTTCTTCGAGCCCACCGTGCTGGACGGCGTGACCGACGACATGGCGATCGCGCGGGAGGAGACGTTCGGTCCCGTCGCGCCGGTCACCGCGATCCGGAGCGAGCAGGAGGCGATCGATCTGGTGAACGCCTCCGAGTACGGGCTGCTCTCCGCGATCTTCACGCGCGATCTGGGCCGCGGGCTCCGCTTCGCCGAGGCGGTTCGGACCGGATGGGTGAACGTGAACGAGGGGACGAACTACTGGGAATCGCACCTGCCGTTCGGCGGCGGCGCTGGCTCCCGGAGCGGCATCGGGCGGGTCGGCGGCCGGTTCTCGATGGAGCGCCTCACCGAGCTCAAGACGATCGTGGTCGATCTGGGCTGAGTTGTTGATGGCGCAACGACCGCGTTGCAGGCGCAACCCGCGTCGATAGCATCGAAGCCTCCATGCGGGATCGCGCGCAGACGGTGATCGTGGGTGCCGGCATCGTCGGCGCCTCGGCGGCCTACCACCTGGCCGAGCTGGGCCAGTCCGACGTCCTCGTGATCGACCGCGGACCGCTCTTCGAGACCGGTGGGTCGACGTCGCACGCGCCCGGGCTGGCCTTCCAGACGAACGGGTCCCGCACGATGTGCCGGATCGCGCAGGACTCCGTCCGGCTCTACGGGGAGCTGGACGTCGACGGCGAGCCGTGCTGGTACGGGGTCGGCGGGATCGAGGTCGCCACGAGCGAGGCGCGGATGGCCGAGCTTCACCGCCGCCGCGGGTGGGCGCGCTCGTACGGGATCGAGGACACCGAGCTGCTCACCCCTGAGCAGACAGCCGAGCGGATCCCGCTGCTCGACCCCTCGACGATCCTGGGCTCGTACCTCGTCGGATCCGACGGGATCGCGAAAGGGGTCCGGATCGCGACCGCACTCGCTCGCCGCGCCGGGGGGAACGGCGTCGCGTTCGAAGGCGAGGTCGCGGTCACCGGGTTCGACGTCTCCGGTGGGCGCGTCCGCGCGGTGATCACCGACCGCGGACGGATCGAGTGCGAGCGCGTGCTGATCTGCGCGGGCATCTGGGGGCCGACGGTGGGGGCCCTGGCGGGGGTCCCGATACCACTGCTCGCGGTCCAGCACCAGCTCGTGTGGACCGACCCGGTCGAAGTGCTCGCCGGTGAGTCACGCGAGATCGTCCACCCGATCATGCGCCATCAAGATTTCGCGATGTACTTCCGGCAACGAGAGGACCACTACGGTGTGGGGAGCTACCACCACGAGCCGATCGCGACCCTGCAGTCCGAGCTCCCCGCGCCCGGCGGCAGGCTCCAGCCGGCGTTGATGCCGTTCACCCGGCGCGACTTCGACGGCGCGGAGGCCGAGGCCGCGCGGCTCCTTCCGGCGCTCGCCGGCACGATGCACCCCGCGGACCCAGGCCGGTCGCTCAACGGGATGTTCTCGTTCACGCCCGACGCCGGCTCGATCGTGGGGGAGAGCGCGCGGGTCCGCGGCGTATGGATCTGCGAGGCCGTCTGGGTCACGCACGCGGGGGGGATGGGCCGGCAGGTGGCCGAGTGGATGGCCACGGGCGAGTCCACCTACGACCTGGCGGAGGCCGACGCCAACCGTTTCTACCCGTTCCAGACGACCCCGCCCTATGTGCTCGAACGCGGGAAGCAACAGTACCGCGAGGTCTACGACATCCTGCACCCCCTCCAGCAGCCGGCGCGCCCGCGTGGACTCCGGCTGACGCCGTTCCATCAACGGCACGTCGAGCTCGGCGCGGAGTTCTTCACGGGCGCGGGCTGGGAGCGCCCGCAGTGGTTCGACGCGAACAAGGTCCTGAGCGGGGCCTCGTGGGAGTCGAGGACGGGCTGGCCGGCGCAGAACTGGTCGCCGGCGGTCGGCGCCGAGCATCTGGCGACCCGCGAGCGCGCGACGCTCTTCGACCTGACCCCGTACGTCAAGCTCGACGTCGAGGGACCGGACGCCCTCGCGTTCCTCGAACGCGTCTGCGCGAACCGGATCGACCGCCGCCCCGGGACCGTGATCTACACGGCGATGCTCACCCCGTCGGGCGGGATCCGCTGCGACCTGACCGTCACGCGCGCCGGCGAGGAGTCGTTCATGGTCGTGACCGGCGGCGGCTCGGGCATGCACGACCTCGCATGGCTCCGGCGCCAGCTCCGCGACGACGAGCGCGTGTCGATCGCGAACATGACCGACCACCGGTTCTGCCTGGGGCTCTGGGGACCGCGTGCGCGTGACGTCCTCGCGGCCGTCACCGACGCCGACCTCGCGAACGAGGTGTTCCCGTACATGACGATGCGGGAGCTGGCGATCGGCGAAGTGCCCGCGTTCACGCAGCGGATCAGCTACGTCGGCGAGCTCGGGTGGGAGCTCTACGGTCCGATCGAGATGGGCGCGCGCGTCTGGGACCTGGTGTGGGAGGCCGGCGTCGAGCACGGGCTGATCGCGGGTGGTCTGGGCGCGTTCGATTCCCTGCGTCTGGAGAAGGGCTTCCGGCTCTGGGGCCAGGACCTGTCGACGGAGCACGATCCCTTCGAGGCCGGTCTCGGCTTCGCGGTGAAGATGGACAAGGACTTCCAGGGTCGCGACGCGCTCCGCGCGAAGCAGGAGCGCGGCCCGGCCGAGAAACTCGCGTGCATCACGCTGGCCGACCCCGACGTGGTCGTGATGGGCAAGGAGCCGATCTGGGCCGACGGCGGCGTCGTGAGCTACGTCACCAGCGCCAACTACGGGTATTCGATCGGCCGAGGGATCGTCTACGGGTACCTGCCGGTCGAGCTCGCGAACGAGGGCACTCCGGTCGAGATCGAGTACTTCGGAGACCGGCTCGAGGCGACCGTCACCGCCGAGCCGCTGTGGGACCCCGCGGGCGAGCGCCTTCGGGCCTGAGGAACGAACGGAAAGGAGTTGCACCCGTGACCGTGAACGACGATCCCGGGATCCTGCTCTACACGAGGATCCGCAAGTCGCCGTACTTCTACGCGTCGCGCCGCCACGGCGTCGCGCGCTACAGCGTCTACAACCACACGTACCACCCGCGGCACTACGGCGATCCCGTCGCCGAGTACTGGAACCTGGTGAACGGCGTGACGCTCTGGGACGTGGGCGTCGAGAAGCAGATCCAGATCAAGGGTCGCGACGCGTTCGACCTGACGAACATGATCGTGCCGCGCGACCTCAACAAGTGCGCGGTCGACCAGGCCAAGTACGTGTTCATCACGAGCCCGGATGGCGGGATCCTGAACGACCCCGTGCTGCTCCGCGTCGAGGAGGACGAGTTCTGGCTCTCCCTCGCCGACTCGGACGTCAACCTGTACGCGATGGGGATCGCGGCCGCGAAGGGGATGGACGTGACCGTGCAAGAGATCGACGTCGCGCCGGTCCAGATCCAGGGGCCGAACGCGAAGAAGGTCCTGACCGAGCTCTTCGGCGACCGGATCCTGGACGTCCCTTACTACGGCCTGATGAAGGCGGACCTCAACGGGATGTCGGTCGTCGTGTCGCGGACCGGCTACACGGGGGAGGTCGGCTACGAGATCTACCTCCGCGACGCGTCGAAGCAGGGCGTCAAGCTGTGGGACACGGTGCTCGAAGCCGGGAAGCCGCACGGGCTCGAAGTGATCGGGCCGTGCCACATCCGTCGGATCGAAGGAGGCATCCTCGCCTTCGGTGCGGACATGTGGTACGAGAACAACCCCTTCGAGGTCGGCTACCACTACACGTGGATGGTGGACCTGGACCAGGAAGCCGACTTCATGGGCAAGGAAGCCCTGAAGCGGATCAAGGCCGAGGGCGTCTCGCAGAAGCTCGTGGGTGTGGACATCGAGGGCGCGCCGCTCGGCTCGTACATCGACAACGAGATGCTCGACTTCTTCCCGGTGTCCGTGGGCGGTACGGAGGTCGGTCGCGTGACGTCGGCCTGCTTCTCGCCGCGGCTCGAGAAGAATATCGGGTTCGGGATGCTGCCGATCGAGCACACGGAGCTCGGCACCGAGCTTCAGGTCGAGACGCCGGTCTCCGGGAAGGTCGGAGCGACCGTCGTGTCGATGCCGCACTGGGATCCGACGAAGGAGATCCCGAAGGGCTGATCGCCGGTCACCCCGGCTGGATGCTCCGGCTCACGTTGTGACCGGTGGTTCAGTCATGCTCGTGAGCCGTCGATGAGACGTGCGGCACGATGCCGTGAGGAGCAAAGCACATGAGCTGGCGGTTCTGGAAGCGGCGGCGGGCGTCCGGCCTGACCGAGGAGCAACGGGCGGCGCTGAAGTCGCTCGTTGCCGACGCCCGGTACGAGCTGATCCCGCTCGCGAGCGCGCTCGAGGGCGCCGCGGCGCTGCCGCCCGGGTCGCAGGTGACGGTGACCGCCTCGCCGAGCCACGGGATCGAGGCGACGTTCGACCTGGCCGAGGCGGTCGCGGCGCTGGGTCACGACGTGACGCCACACATCTCGGCGCACATGCTCCGCGATCGCGCGCATCTGGCCCAGTTGCTCGAGCGGGCTCGGGCGATCGGCCTCCGCAAGGCCTTCGTCGTGGGTGGCGACACGAGGGACCGTGGCGAGCTGCACGACGGGTTGATGCTGCTGCGCGCGATGGACGAGCTGGGCCACCCCTTCGAGGAGATCGGCGTGCCATGCTATCCGGAGGGCCACCCCGACATCTCCGACGAGCGCCTGCTCGAGGTGCTCCGCGAGAAGCAGCGGTACGCGAACGCGATGACCTCGCAGATGAGCTTCAACCCGGCCGCGGTGACGCGGTGGGTTGGGGAGGTCCGCGACGCCGGGATCGCTCTGCCGCTGCACCTGGGCGTTCCCGGCGTCGCGGACCTCCCGAAGCTGATGCGGGTCGCCGCCCGGATCGGGGTCTCCGATTCGGCGCGGTACCTCAAGAAGAACAAGCAGCTGATCGGTCACCTGGTCCGCGGTGGATCGTTCGGTCCCGACGCGTTCCTCGAACGGTTGGCGCCGATGGTGGCCGATCCGGTCGCCGACGTCCGGGTCCTGCACGTCTTCACGTTCAACCAGGTGGGGCAGACGGCGGCCTGGCAGCGCCGGATGCTCGAGGAGCTCGGCGGCTGAAGCTCCGCTTCAGCCGCCGAGCTCCTCGAGCCGCTTGCTCGCGATCCACCGAAGCTTCCGCGCGATCTCGGGCATCTCGCCCTCGAGCTGCTCCAGGCGCTCCAGCGGCAGGGCGACGGCGCGGACGTCCGACGTGGCACGCACCGTGGCGGTCCGGCGCTGGGGCTCGATCAGGCTGATCTCGCCGACGACCTGGCCCGGTCCGAGCGAGGCGACCCGCTCGCCGTCCCGGAGCACGTCGACCGTGCCGGTCTCCAGCACGAAGAGCATGTCGGGCATCGCGCCCTGTTCCATCAGGGGTTCACCCTCGCGGAGCTCGACGTCCACCAGCCAGCCGGCGAGCTGACCGAGGTCGTAGGCGTCGAGCTCGCCGAACAGCGGCAGCTTGGCGAGGCGGTCGACGTCCACGGCGCTCATGCTCCCACGCCGCCCACCGCCCCGTGGACCGCGAGCAGGAGATCGACGAGGTAGTCCGTGAACGAGGGCCGGACCAAGATCCCGGTCGCATCCGTTCGTTCCTGCAGGATCACCTGCGCTCGGCCGAGGAGCGTCTGCGCGCACCGGCGGGCGGTCCAAACGCGCGGGTCGAGGTCCAATGGGCACAGATGCGCCAGGAGATCGAAGCGTCCAGGTCCGTTGAGTTCGATCGCGACCCGGTTCGCCGACACGTCGACCACCGACCGGTCGATGCTTGCGAACGCGCCCTCGAGCTCGCCGACGATCTCCGCCCCGCCCCCCGGCGGCCCCAGGATCAGCCACTCGTCCGGCCCCAGCCAGAGCGCGGCGCGGCGACCGTCGTCGACGGCCGTATCCGGCTCGAGCGGCAGCGGATACGGAGCGAGGCCGGCGTACGCGGGGTCGACCCGAAGATCCACCTGCGCCAAGAAGGGCACCAGCTCGCCGCCGATCGTCGCGAGCTCGGCGACGCGGTCGGCCAAGGGCGAGCGAGCTCGTACGTCAGCCGTCACGTCTGCGGTCCTCCGCGTCGTAGACGACGGCGCTCGCGACCTCGCACGCGATCGTGGCTCCGTTCGAGGCGGCCCAGACCGTCCCGCCATGCATCGCGCGCCCGTCCTTCAACATCGCGAGCGCGAAGGTCCGTCCGAGGATCGTGCTCCGGTAGCTCGAGGTGACGTGGCCCAGCATCGGCACGGGAGGCTTCGGGAGATCGGCCGAACCGACCAGCTGCGCGCCTTCGACCACCAGCGCCGCGGGGTCGTGCGGGAGCAGCGCCACGAGCTGCTTCCGGTCCATGCGCAACGGGTCGGTCCGGACGAGCGACCGCTTGCCGACGAAATCCCCCTTCGCCGGGTTCACGATCCATCCCATCCCTAGGTCGTCGGGTGTGACCGTACCGTCGGTCTCCTGCCCAACGATCACGTAGCCCTTCTCCGCGCGCAGGACGTGCATCGCCTCGGTCCCGTACGGCACGGCGCCGGCCGCGACCACCGCGTCCCAAACATGGCGTCCGTGCCAGGAGGAGACGTGGAGCTCGTAGGAGAGCTCACCGTGGAAGCTGACGCGACACACCCGACACGGCACGCCGGCGACGGTCCCGGCCCGCCAGGTCATCCACGGGAGGGCCTCCGCGGCGAGATCCACGTCGGTGCCGAGGCTGGCGACGATGTCGCGGGCGCCGGGTCCGCCCACCGCGACGACGGCCCACTGCTCGGTCACGCTCGTGCAGAACACGCGCAGCTCGGGCCATTCGGTCTGGAGCCACTCCTCGAACCGGTCCAGGACGGCCGCCGCACCGCCCGTCGTCGTGGTGACGAGGTAGCGGTCATCGGCAAGACGCATCGCGACGCCGTCGTCGAACACCATCCCGTCGAGGCCCAGCATGAAGCCGTAGCGGATGGAGCCGACGGCGAGGTTCGACATCCGGTTCGTGTACATCCGGTCCAGGAAGACGGCGGCGTCCGGCCCTACGACCTCGATCTTGCCGAGGGTCGAGGCATCCAGGACGCCAGCCGCGGTGCGCAGCGCGAGGCATTCACGCGCCACAGCGGACTCCATATCTTCCTCGAACTCGGGGAAGTACCGGGGGCGGAGCCATTGCCCGACGTTCTCGAAGACCGCGCCGCGCTCCACGTGGGCCGCGTGGATCGGGGTGGTTCGTTTCGGATCCAGGAGCGTCGGACCTCGGTCCATCCCCGCGAGGACCGAGAACGGCACCGGCACGTATGGCGGGCGCGCGTTGGTCGGTCCCTGTGCGCCGAGCTCCCATCCGAGCGCGGCGTTCACGATCTCGGCCGTCAGTACACCGCTCGTCCGTCCCTGGTCGATCGCCGTGCCGATGTAGGTCGCGCGCTTCACGTGCTCGACGCTCCGAAGGCCTCGGCCGACGGCGTCCAAAACGTCCTGCACGGTCTGGTCCCGCTGCAGGTCGACGAAGTGCGTCGAGAGGTCCTCGGCGGGGGTGTACCAGTAGGCCGCGCACGGCGGGAGACCGATCCCAGCGGCCGCTCCGACGACCTCCAACCAGTCGGGCCCTGACTCGTCGGGGACGTAGGTCGCGAGCGGCTCGTCGTAGCGGAGACCACCGCCGATCGCCCGGAAGAGCTGCGCCGCGGGGTTGCAGCCGCCCGAGACGGCGACGAGGTCGGCTTCGACGGCGCGCCGCTCGCCCTGTGGCCCCACGAGGTGCACGACCTCGACATGCGTTTCTCCCTCGGTTCCGGCGACGGCCCAACCGAGGCGGACGTCGGCAACGAAGGGGATCTCGGCGCCGGCGTCGGTCAGTGTCTGGGCGACCTCGCGCGTCGAGTCGTTCGTCGTGAATATGACGGCGCGCTGACCCGGGAGGACCCCGAAGTCGCGGATATATCGAGCGACGGCGCCGGCGAGCATCACGCCCGGGCGGTCGTCGTCGGCGAACGCGATCGGGCGCTCGTGCGCGCCGGTCGCGAGGATCACGCGACCGGCGCGCACGTGCCACAGCGTGTCGCGTTCGGGTCCGCGTTCGTCCACGACGGCGTACCCGTCGTCGTAGAGCCCAAGCGCCGTGGCGTTCGTCAGCACGGTCACGCCGTCGGGGGAGGCGGCGGCAAACCGCGGCTCGCGCTCGACCAGGAGGACGCGGTCGCCGCGCTGCACCGCTTCCCCCACCGTTGGGTGCCAACCTTCGCCGCTCCCGACGACCAAGAACTCGACATGTGCATGGCGATGGACGGTCGGCTTCGTCGGCAGGGGATCGATGGGCAGAACGCCAACGCCCGGCCGGCCGGTCGCCACCAGACCGTCAACTAGGTTGACCATCGTCACAGCAACGATCGGTTCGAACCACGGCTCCGAGAGCTGGACGAACGCGCTCGACTCCTCGACTCCTGCCGAGACGATCCCTCGGGGGCGGCCGAGGATCGGCGAGCGGCAGACGACGTCGACCCCGTTGGCCAACAGCGCGCTCGCGAGCGTGTCTCCTTCGAACCCCGTGAGCTCACGACCCTCGAACGTGAACCCGATCGGCCGCGACCGGTCGATCCACGCGCCGCCGACGTCAACTCGTCGTCCGGTCACGTCGGCGGTTCCTCGTCCAACCGATACGTCGCGACGAACCGGTGGGTCGCCGTATCGCGGATCGCGTTGAACCAGCGTCGGCATCCCGCCGTGTGGAACCACCGTTCCCGGAACGGTCCCTTCGGGTTGTCGCGCATGAAGAGGTAGTCGGCCCACTCCTCGTCCGAGAGTTCCTCAGGGTCCACGGGATACGTCAGTCCGGCCTGGCCCCCGTAGCGGAACTCGATCTCGTCGCGCGTCCCGCACCACGGGCATCGGACCAGGAGCATCTAGCCCGCCGCCTCGTCGAACGCGGCCAGCAACCGCTTCGGAGCCGTCAGCCGCCACGCTTCGGTGATCAGCTCCTGCATCTCCTCTCGGTCGACCACATGGATCACAACTCCGACCCAGCCGCTCGGTCCCACGTACGGCGGAACGAAGAACGTGTCGGCGTCCTGTGCAACGAGCGCGCGCTGCTCGTCGTGGGTGCTCTTGACCCACGCGTGCCGCTCTTCCTCGGAGAACATCATGAAGATCTTGCTCCGCACCCGGAACGTCGCCGTGTCCCACGTCTCCCGCTCCTCGGCTTCCGGGAGCGTGAGCGCGAACCGGCGGACGGTGTCCTTCCGCATCAGTGCGCCATCCCATCCGCGCGCATCAGTGCGCGACCGCCGCGGCTCCGTGCTCGTCGATCAGCGCGCCGGTCGTGAACCGCTCGAGCCCGTACGGACGCGCGAGCTCGCTCGCGCCGGTGGCGATCAACTCGGCGAACGCCCATCCACTCCCTGGCGTGGCCTTGAAGCCGCCGGTCCCCCAGCCGCAGTTCAGGTACAGGCCTTCGATCGGCGTGGGTCCGATGATCGGCGAAGCGTCCGGACACACGTCCACGATGCCTGCCCACGTTCGCAGCAGCGAAGCGTGCTCGAAGATGGGGAACAGCTCGAGCGCCGCCGCCATCTGGTGTTCGATCACGTGGAACGAGCCGCGTTGCGCGTAGCCGTTGTACGCGTCGATCCCGGCCCCCATCACCAGCTCCCCCTTGTCGGCCTGCGATACGTACACGTGCACCGCGTTGGACATCACGACGCAGTCGAGGATCGGCTCGTAGAGCGCGCTCACCAGCGCCTGCAAGGGATGTGACAGGAGCGGCAGGCGAAGCCCGACCATCTCCGCGAGCACCGACGTGTGTCCCGCGGCCACCAGGGCGGTCCTGTTCGCGTGGATCGTCCCCCGGGTGGTCTCGACGCCTTCCACGCGCCCGCCCGGACCGCGGACGAACCCGGTCACCTCGGAGTGCTCGACGATATCGACGCCGAGGTTCGAGGCGGCGGTCGCGTATCCCCACGCCACCTTGTCGTGTCGAGCGACGCCGCCGCGCCGTTGCAGGGTCGCCCCCAGCACGGGGTACCGGACGTCGGAAGAGATGTTCACGATCGGGCAGAAGGCCTTGACCTCTTCGGGCGTCAGCCATTCGGCGTCAACGCCGTTCAACCGGTTCGCCTCGACCCGTCGAACGCTGGAGCGAACGTCGCCCAGGTCGTGGGCCAGGTTCATCACGCCCCGCTGGCTGAACTGCAGGTCGGCGCCCAGCTCGTTCTCCAGCCCCTCCCACAGCTTCAGCGAGTGCTCGTAGATCGCGGCCGACTCGTCCCAGAGGTAGTTGGAACGGATGATCGTGGTGTTCCGCGCCATGTTGCCGCCCGCGAGCCACCCTTTCTCGACCACGCAGACGTCGGTGATGCCGTGGTTCTTCGCCAAGTAGTAAGCCGTCGACAGGCCGTGCCCGCCGCCACCCACGATCACGACGTCGTAGGAGGGCTTCGGCTCGGCGGGTCGCCAGTAGGTGGTTCGTTCGTCCATCGGTCACTCACTCGGCTGGGAGGCAGTCAGTCTCCCGGACGGTGACAGAGTCGGTCAACGGGCGTGGTAGCCGACGCGGTCAGCGTGGCTCGTCGCAGCGAGTGTCAGCGGAGGATCGACGGGACGGCACGGCTCACTCGTAGACTGCGGCGATGGCGTTCCCGGACGGCTGGGATCGGTTCGACCGCTTCACCCTGCGGTTCGTCGATCGGGAGCTCGAACGTGCCTACCAGCACGCCGATCAGGCCGAGGGAGTCCGGCGTGCCCGCACCACCAGTCTCGTGGCCGCCATGGTCTGGGTCGTCGTGGCGATCATCGGCCCGCCCGCGATCGGCGCGACACCCGCGACCGCTTGGGCGATCTGCGGAACGATGACCGTGTTCCTCCTGACGACCGCGGGAGCGAGCCGCTGGGCTACCACCCAGCGTCGGCGTGACGGGATCGGTCTGGGACAGCAGTTCGTCGCTGGATGCGCCGTCCTCGTCCTTTGTAAGGCGACCGGGGCGGTCGCGACGTACGCCATGCCGGGGATGATGCTCACGGCGGTGTTCGGTTTTGCCGTCACCCGTCACCCATTCGTGGGCTCGATAGCGATCGGGACGGCCTACTGCCTGCTGTTCCTCGGCGTAGCGGAAGGCAGCAGCCTCGGGTCCCAGCTGGCGCTCCAGTTCTTCCTCGTCGCGGCGACCGTGGTCGCCGGCTGCGTGGGTGCCTACCTGCTCGAACGGTCGCAACGCACGGCCTATGCACAGGGACGGCTGGTGCGGGCCCTCCACGAGCGCGTCGATCTCCTCCTCCACCAGTACCTCTCGCCGGAGGTGGCTCGCACGCTGATCGAAGACCCGGCGCGGGCGGCGCTTGGCGGGATGGAGGTCGACGTGACGGTCCTGTTCGCAGATCTGCGCGGCTACACGGCCTTCGCGGAGCGCCGTTCTCCCGCCGAGGTCGTGGCGATGCTCAATGCTGCGTTCGGTGTTTCGGTGCCGATCGTGCTCGAGGAAGGCGGGACGGTGGTGCAATTCATGGGCGACGCCGTGATGGCGGTCTTCAACGCCCCCAGCCCCCAGCCTGACCATGCTCGACGGGCAGCTCGAGCCGCCCTAGCGATGCAACGCGCCGTTCTGTCCCTGCCGGATCCCGCCGGACGGCCGAAGTTTCGGATCGGCATCAACAGCGGCCCAGCCCTCGTTGGCAACATCGGGGCTGCGGACATCCGCAACTTCTCGGCGATCGGCGACACGACGAACCTCGCCGCTCGGCTTCAAACGTATGCGCCGGTGGGGAGCGTGGTTATCGGAGCACGAACGTATGAGCTCATCCGGGACATCGCCGATGTCCGATCCCTTGGCGCGCCCGCGCTGAAGGGTAAGTCGGAGGTGGTTGAGGTGTATGAGCTCGTCGGACTTCGCGACGATCCCGGCGCACGCTCGCTCGAGCATCGCGAAGCACCCGCGAGTAGAGGCTCCTGAGCCTCCATCCGCCAGAGGCCGGGCATGGCCTCTCAACGCGTCTGATCCTGGGCGTCCGGTTGGGGCGTCGGTCCTGCCCCTATGGGAGCATCTGATCGTGCCCTTGCAAGGTGACTACGAGCCCAGCACGTCTACGCGGTGGTCGCGTCGCTCGGCGGCGCCCCGAAGAACCCTGTCTGGTACCACAACCTGAAGAAGAACCCGCACGTGGAGGTGCAGGACCGCGGGACCAAGCGCGACTACCTGGCTCGAGAGGTCGCCGGCGACGAGAAGACCGAGTGGTGGGACCGAGCGGTCGAGGCGTGGCCCGATCACGCGGCGTACCAGAAGAAGACCGACCGGCAGATCCCCGTGTTCGTGCTCGCCCCGATGGAGTAGCGGGCGTTCGTGGTCAGTCCATCGCGAACGAACCCGTGACGATCTCGCCTGCCGGCTCATACGTACCGATCACCACTCCAGTGGTGGAGACCGTGCTGTCGATCAGCTTCAGGCCGGCGGGGATCGTGCCGTCCGAGAACAGGCGTTTCCCTGACCCGATCGTGAGAGGGAAGCTCCACAGGCGATACTCGTCGACCAGGTTGTTGCGCAAGAGCGTCTGGATGAGGTTCGCGCTGCCATGGACCTGCAGCTCTGGTCCATCTTCCTTCTTGATCGCCGCGATGCCTTCGACTGCGTCTCCCTGGATCAGCACCGAAGGGCCCCACTCCAACTCGCGATGACTCCGTGAAGCGACGTACTTGGTGGCGTCGTTCAACGGCTTGGCGCCCGGGTTGTCTGTGGCGTGCGGCCAGTACGAGGAGAAGATGTCATACGTCCTGCGTCCGAGGAGCAGGTCGAACGGAGCGCTCATGGCCTCGCCCATGATCTGCCCCATCTGGTCGTCCCAATAGTTCACCGACCAGCCACCGAGCGCGAAGCCGTCACTGTCGTCCTCTCCAGGTCCGCCCGGGGCCTGCATGACCCCGTCGAGGGTCATGAAGGTGCTTACGATCAGCTTCCTCATCTCTCCCGTCCTCTCTCGTGCCGCCTTCACGTCCTCCGTTCGAAGACGATGGAACGAGGTCGGTACCCGATGGCTTCGTAGAAGGGCACGCTCTCGGGGCTTCTCGCGAGCGTATCGAGCTCGATCACTACGGCGCCTCGGTCCGCGAGCCATCGTTCGGCCTGCTGCATCAAGGCACGGCCGATCCCGCGGCGACGATGTGACTTCAGCACGCCGAGCGAGTTCACCTCGCCACGCACTTGACCGAGCGCATGGATCAATTGATACCGAGCCGAATCCATCGGTTGGAGCAATCTGGCCTCGACCTGCCCGACGATCCGTCCATCTTCTTCGGCCACGAAGCAGACCCAGGATCCACCAGAGGTTGCGAGATCCTCGTCTAACCATTCCGCGAGACCGTCTTCATCGGGGATGCGGAACCTCATCGGATCGAGCTCCAGGTAGTCCTTGCCTCCAGCCACGTGGAGGGACGCGAGCCCCGCGCCATCACCCGGCCGGCCCGGACGGATCGTCCATCCGTTCATCGTCTCTACCGTATCGCCCCTCTGCCTTTGTCCGTCATCCGATGCGATGTAAAGGCAGGCACCAGCCCCTACGATGGTGCTTCCATGCGTCGCGCCATCCGCACCGTGGTTGCTGGTCTCTTGCTGATCAGCTGCGCTTCCGCAACCTCTTCAGTCTCGGATAACGGGAGCGCGGCGGTGGCCCTTCGCACGGCCGCAGAACAGACGCTCGGTGTCCAGAGCTTCCACGTCGACGCCACCATTCAACTTCATTCCAGCTCCGGAAAGGCATCTATCGACTATCAGGCACCCGACCGGGAACACGAGTGGCTTGGGACAGGGAAGGACGCGCGGGAGACGATCTCCATCGAAGACACGGTGTACATCACAGCTCTCAATAGGCCGGGGTACTTCTGGAGGATCGAGGGTCGTAGCAGCGGAGCGAGTGACACCCTCGGATCCCTCCGCTTCCTGGAGCACGCGGAGGACGTCCGTCTCGATGGACACCTTTATCGTTTCGATCTCCCAGCGACCCCGGATGGTCCAGCCGAGGGTTCCACGAGCGGCGTAGCCACCCTGACCGACGGCGGATTCATCAATACGCTGCTGCATCACTTCCAATTGGCAGGAGACGATGTCTCCGTTGGCTTCACTTACAGCGTCTTCAACTCCGGCATAAGAGTGGAGCCTCCACCGCCCGACCTCATCGTGAAGCAAGCTCCGGCGGTCGCGTGTCCCTCCCCGATGCCGCCTGCTTCGGGCGTTCTTCCGAACGGCGGCGACTTCTGCGACGTGATCAAGCCGTCTCCTTGACCCTCAGGAGGATGGACGTTGTCCGCTGAGTACACGGTTGGAGCATAATCAGCGCCGTGCGCAACCTTGGGATCATCCTGCCACTGCTGTTCTCACTGGCGTTGACCAGTTGCGGCCGCGGAGAGCGTGTGGAACCTGACGTCGTCAAGGGGATCACGACAGGCGTCAACGCACATGCGACGGCCATCGGGTTGAAGGACGAAGGAACGGGCGACTTCATCGGCGGGTATGACGTTGCGTCGGCAGATGGGCGAGAGTGCTTGGTGCCTCTCTCCGCCGGACAGAGGGTGACGCTGGGAGTTGTGCGGATGGCGCCGATAGACGATCACGGGGGCTCGGATCTGGTCGGTTGGATCACCTGCCTGAGTCGGCCGACCTACATCGCGCCGCGGTAACGGCGTTGGTGCGCCGGCCCGCCGCATGCATGGCCATAGCGTTCGTCGTCCTGTCGGCCTGCACAGCCCGAGCCTCCCAAACGCCGCCCGGTCACCTCGATATCTCAGCCACCCCGACGGTCGCGCCGCTCGTGCCACGGGTCGTGAACGCCAACGCGTTCACCACGCGCACACCGATCAAGCACGTCGTGTTCGTCGTCAAGGAGAATCGAACGTTCGACAACCTTTTCGGGACGTTCCCGGGAGCGAACGGCGTCTCGTTCGGGATGGACATGGGTACACGGCGCCCACTCATCCGTGGAACGGCCGGACGCCTGCCCAGCGACATCCCCCACTGCTACCGGTGCGCGATCCAGGCGTGGGACCAGGGGAAGATGGACGGATTCGACCAGCCGACGACCGGGAAGTGGGCGTACTCGCAACTCCACCGCACGCAGATACCGAACTACTGGCGTTGGGCTCAACGGAACGTCCTGTTCGACGATTTCTTCTCCTCGGCGTGGGGCCCCTCGTTCCCGAACCACCTCTATACGATCGCGGCGCAGTCCGCCGAAGCTCGCGATAACCCGCGTCGGCCTCCCAAGTCGATGTCGAACACCTTCGGATGCGACGCGCCGCCCCAACAGAAGGTCGAGCAGTACGACTCCGAAGGTAACGTAGACCTCGTACCGCCCTGCTTCGACTTCAGGACCGAGGGAGACCTGCTCAACCGCGTGCACGTCCCGTGGGCGTACTACGCCGCCACTGAGCGACAACGCGGCTACATCTGGTCCGCGTACTCCGCGATCGATCGGTACCGGAACGATCCGGCGCAGTGGGCGAGGTACATCCGTCCGGTCGACTCGTTGCTTGGCGACATCGCCGCCAACAAGCTCCCTCCGGTGACGTGGGTGACGCCGCGATTCGAGCTGTCGGATCACCCGGACTACTCGCTCTGCCACGGCGAGAGCTGGACCACCCAGGTCGTCGACGCGATCATGCGCTCGAAGATCTGGAAGGACACGGCGATCTTCATCACCTGGGACGACTACGGCGGCTTCTACGATCACGTTCCACCGCCGGACGTCGACCGGATGGGGTTCGGCTTCCGTGTTCCCCTGCTCGTGATCAGCCCCTTCACGATCGACGGGAAGGTCAGCCACGAGCAGGGCGAATTCTCGAGCGTGCTCCGGTTCATGGAGGACAACTGGAACCTCCGTCCGTTCCTGACCCACCGCGATCGCCGGACGACGCCGATGCTGTCGGCGTTCGACTTCTCGCAGGCGCCGCGAGCGCCCGACCCGCTTCCCCTGCGCACGGATTGCGCAGGTCCGAAATTCCCGGCGAACTGATACCTGGCCGCGCCTAGGATGGGCGGATGGATAGGGACAGCCTGCTGGCCTTCGTGCGATTCCACGCCTGGGCGAACGACCGCATCCTGACGACGACGGCCGGGTTGACGGATGAGGAGTTCCGCAGGCCGGAGGTCCTGGACCACGGCAGCGCCTTCGAAACGCTCCGACACATCGTCGACGTGGACTGGAGTTGGCGCGAGTTCTGCATCGGGAACGACGTCGGAGATACCTACGTTTGGGATCACGGGTTCGTGCTCGACGACCTCCCGGCCATCCACGCGTTCTGCCTCGAAGAGGACGTGCGCCTGCGAACCTTCGTGGAGTCCTTCGACGATGCGGCGCTGAGCGAGCCGTGGGGGACACGCCCGGACTTCACGAGGCCGCGATGGCTCGTCGTCGCTCATGTCGTGAACCATGGGACCCAGCACCGCAGCGAGCTCGCTCATTACCTCACCCAGTGCGGGCATTCACCGGGCGACCTCGACCTCCTGGATGCGCTCGAACTGCCGTGGCCGACCACCGGCTGAACCGATGAACATCAAGCGTCTCCGGCGGCATTGGGATGCCCTCGGCAAGATCGACCCTCTCTGGGCGAATCTCACGAACGACGACAAGCGCGGCGGGAAATGGAACACCGAAGAATTCTTCTTGACCGGAGAGCAAGAGATCGAAGAGGTGATGGGATTCGTCGAGTCGCTCTCGGTGACGTTCGAGCACGATCGCGCCCTCGATTTCGGCTGTGGGGTGGGCCGGCTCACCCAAGCCCTTGCCACCCGGTTCGACGATGTTTGGGGAGTCGACATCGCCCCGTCCATGATCGAACTGGCGAACCGATACAACGGTCATCCGGCAACGTGCCACTACTACCTGAACGGCCGGTCGGACCTGGAGCGGTTCGACGATGGGAGTTTCGACTTCATCTACTCCAACATCGTGCTCCAGCACATGCAGCCGAAGGATCAACGGCGGAACCTGGCCGAACTGATCCGCGTATTGGCGCCGGGAGGGATCTTCGTCTTCCAACTCCCGAGCGCGCCGCTCCCCATTCCCGACCCGAAGGGTGGTTGGCCTCGACTCAAGCAACGGGTCAAGTCCATCACCCCCTCGTTCGTTCTCGTCCCGTACCGGCGCGTGCGTCGAGAGCTGACGGGGCTCCGGCATGGTCCACGCATGGAGATGTGGGGGCAACCAGAGGACGAGGTTCGGCGCTACATCGCTTCACTCGGTGGCAAGACGATCAGCGTGACGCCGGATTCGATGGCCTTCGGCTGGTCCGCTTTCCGCTACGTCGTCGGTAGATAGCTAAAAGGAAGGCATCCGGCTGGAGGAGCGTTCTCGCTGGATCGGTGACAGAAGACGAGGCTTGCAGCGGCTTGGATCGGACAGGAGTTGGGATCTGATACGCCGAGCGCTCGCCACGTTCCGCGAACAGAGGTCCAGGCAAAGGACCGGCGTCGCGGCCTCCACGCGAAGGACATCCTCTCCGGGAGGACCATCCCTCAAGCTCGACACAGGTGGGCGACGAGCGTGGAGGCAGCCGACCGTAATCGCTTCTCCCCGCCACGTCACCGCCGATCCTGAAGACGGTCTCACGATCCGCAACACGCGGTTGCCCTCCTCATTGCTGATCTCTCGAACACGTATGCCGTCGCGCACGTGACCTCCTCGTCAGAGAAGACCAGATTCTGCGCGACCTGGAGGTCAGAGTGGTGGACGCGACCCTCCAACGACACCTCGTGAGCAGCACACTCCATGCTGACCTCCGGTTTAGGCAAACGGCACGGCGAAGTCGCAGTAGGGGGCGCTCGTCTCAGTGACCGGCTCGCTCGCGAGGTAGGTGATCCGCACGCCGAGATCCTCGGGCTTGAGGACCTGACTCTCAGGGTCGATGCCGTGCTCGGCCGCCCAAGCCTCCAATGCCTCCGACGCGAGCTGCCACTGCACGGCCGGGTTCCCTCCCGGCCCAGCTGGAAGCGCGTCGTTCGGTATCGCGACGTAGGCTTCGCGATGTGCGGGTTCGGTCCGCAAGCTCAACTCCGGGTAATGCGATGCAAGCGCCTTCGCGTCCGACTCGGGGACCGGCCTGCACATCTCAACGGGGCCGTCGCTGTCGGCGCTCACCTCACCCCAGTAGATGGTGAACATCGCGCCTTCTCGCCCGTTCATCTTCGGTAGCGGTCGCTCGCGCAGGATCGCGATGAATTCCTTGCCGAGCGCCCACGCGCCCTGTTCATCGACATTGCGCTTCAGGCAGAGCAAGCTCCGCTCGGGCATCTCTCGAGTAGCGACCTCGTACATGACGGACCTCTTTCCGCTCAGTCGGTTGACGAGGTAGTCGGCGAGCTCGCGGCGCGCGTCGTGTGCGGACTCGACCTCCCGCCAGTGCGCCGCGATCCGCTCTGCGATGACAACCGGCTCGCATACGAGCAGTTCCTTGATCGTCGCAAGCGGCAATCCAAGCTGACGCAACATCGCGACGAGGCGCGCCGCTTCGAGCTGCGCGGCGTCGTAGTAGCGATAGCCGGAGGCTTCATCGACACGCGCGGGAACCAGCACTCCAAGTTCGTCGTAGAGACGCAGCGCCTTAACTGACAGACGTGAGCGCCTAGCGAACTCGCCGATGCTGACTTCTTCCACGCCTCATACTCCCCTCGTCATCGAGCCGAACGGCTCGACACGTTGAGTGTGCGGCCTCCCCAAGGGGGAGAGTCAAGTTCACACCGGGACCTGCTGGCCGAAGTCTGCGCACTGCGCCGGGTTCTCGATCGTAGGGTCGATGTTGGCCAGACAGTCCCAGCTCGAGGGGATAGTCGCGGGCGGCGAGCCGATCACGATCGCGATCTCCTCGCCCTTCGCCAGGATGATGGTCGAGATCGGTTGGGTGGAGCTCGTGCCGTCCAAGTAGGCCTTGAGCTTCGTGTCCGGGCTGCAGTATCCGCCGATGCAGTCGTTCGTCAGCCGCACGCCCCACTCCGTGAACAGCATCCCGACGGTGAAGTACTGGTCCTCCGGGGCTTCGATGTGGATCAACCCGCTGGTGGCATGGGTGTGGAGCGGCGAGAACAGGCTCTGGTCCTCCCGCCCGATGCTCGAGGCGACGGGCTCGGGCTTCCCGTTCACGAAGATGTCCACGTGCGAGTGGTAGTGCACGGTGAGCGACTCGGTGGACGAGGAGGGCAGCCCTGCGGCGTCGATGCGGGCCGCGACGTTGTCGGGGTTCGGCCAGGGAGCCGGCCCGGTGTTGAGCGTCAAGTTCGAGCCGCCCGAGTTCGATCCGCCGCAGGCAGTGGAGAGCAGGGTCAGCGCGAGCACGATGAACGAGGAACGGGGACCCATCCCGGCGATTCTAGGAGTCCACGACACGCTTCTGGGTCACGTTGCCGAGGAGAGTGCCGGCGACCCCGAGTCAGTGCCCGTACAGGAGATGCCCGCCGATTTCGAGAGAGTCCAAGAGGCGATCACGCCGACGGTAGCTTGGCGGGTCACACTCCTCGAAGACGGCCCGCTAGGCTCCTGCTGTGTTCACCTCCGAAGTCGGCTCCTGCCGATGATGCGAGCCGCGCGTTTGCGTCCGCCGGGTGGCATCGATGCGCTGTCCGTCGACGAGATCGAGGTTCCGCAACCCGGCTCCGGCGAGGCGCTCGTGCGCGTGCACGCGACGGCCATCACCCGCGACGAGCTCGACTGGCCCACCGACCGCCTGCCGGCGATCGTGTCGTACGAGCTCTCCGGTGTCCTCGAGGAGGTCACCGGAGACGCGGGTGGTCTCGCCATCGGCGACGAGGTGTTCGCCCTGACGCCCTTCGATCGCGACGGCGTCGCCGCCGAGCACGCGGTCGTACCGGCTGCGTTCCTCGCTCCGAAGCCTGTCGGGCTGAGCCACATCGAGAGCGCCGCGCTCCCTCTGGCCGGGCTGACGGCGTGGCAAGGCCTCTTCGTGCACGGAGAGCTGCAACCGACCCAGAGGATCCTTATCCTCGGCGCCGCCGGCGGTGTCGGTCACCTGGCGACGCAGCTCGCCACGTGGCGCGGCGCACACGTGATCGGTACCGCATCGGAGGCCGCCGCCGAGTTCGCGCGTGGGTTCGGGGCCGAGCAGGTGCTCGACCCGGCGTCGCCCTTCGTCGGAAGCATCGAGCCCGTCGACCTCGTGTTCGACACGGTGGGTGGCGACGCTCTCGCACGGTCGGCCGACGTGCTCCGTGGAGGCGGCCGGCTGGTCGCCGTCGCCGAGGAACCGTCGCCGGACATCGCCGCGCGTGTTCACGCGACCTACTTCGTTGTCGAGCCGGAGCGCGAACAGCTGGTCGAACTCAGCAAGCTCGCGAGCGACGGGGTCCTCCGTCCGGCCGTCGATTCGGTGTTCCCGTTGGAAGACGCGCGCGCCGCCTTCGATCGAGTCATGTCTTCGGGCAAGCGCGGGAAGGTCGTGATCGAGGTCGACCATGCATGACCCTCAGCGCAAAGGCGAAGCCTTCAGGGTGTTGCACTCCGGGGAGTCGTTCGTGATCCCCAATCCGTGGGACGCCGGCTCGGCTCGTGTCCTGGAGGCGCTCGGCTTCAAGGCGGTGGCCAGCACCAGCTCCGGGTTCGCTTTCACGAAGGGGCGCCTGGACGGCGACGTCACGCTCGATCAGGTCGTCCAGCATGCCGAGGAGCTGGACCGAGCGATCGATCTGCCCGTCTCGATCGATCTCGAGCACGGCTACGGTCGCGAACCCGAACGCGTCACACACGCGATCGAGCGCGTGGCGGCGGCCGGCGCCGTCGGCGCGTCGATCGAAGACAACGATCCGAGCCAGGGGATCTACGAGCTCGGCATTGCGGCGGATCGGCTCGCAGCGGCCGCCGAGACGGCACACGGTCTCGACTTCTCGTTCACGCTCACGGCTCGGGCCGAGAATCACATCCGCGGCAACCCTGATCTGAACGACACGATCGCACGCCTCCAAGCATTCGAGGCCGCCGGGGCAGACGTCCTGTTCGCGCCGGGGCTCCGCACCGGCGAGGAGATCCGGCGCGTGTGCGAGTCGGTGTCGAAGCCGGTCAACGTGCTCGCGCTCAGGGGGATGTCGATGAACGAGATCATCGACGCGGGAGCGCAGCGGATCAGCGTTGGTGGCGGCCTCACGTGGATCGCGGTCAACGCTATGGCGGACGCCGCGCGGAGCATCCTCGCCGGGGATCTCTCGGTCCTCGAGTCGAGTCCGCCCCTCGAGGATTGGTTCGGATGAGTCAGTTGCCGCAGGCGCAGCTACCGCCGCAGCAGCCACCGGCGACCGGTCCTTGGCTCGCGCCGGCCGCCTTTCCGGTCGCAGCGGAGAACGAGAACCGTCGTCGAACGCGGTCGCTCCCACACCAGGGACATGCCAACGCTGTGTCAACCGGTCCCGCGGTCATGGGTCGGCGCTCCTCGAACGGGTGCTCGCAGGCGAGGCAGATGTACTGGTAGGTCGCCATGACTGTCTTCACGATACGAAGCGAACCAGGAACGCGCAACCCTACGGTCCGCGGCTCTTCATCGTTTCCTTGATCGACGCGACGAGCCCGACCGCCACCAACGCGGGTATCGCCGTGACGATGAACGCCGTCCCGAACCCGAACGAGCCGGCCGACCATCCCGCGACCAACGGGCCGAGGACGAAGCCGAGGTCGCCAGCGAATCGGAACACACCGACCGCCGTCCCTTTGAGCTCCTCGGGCGCAACGTCCGAGAGCATCGGTGCGGGCGGGACGCCCGAATAGGCGCTTGCCACGCCGAGCGCGCCCAGCACGACGATGAACGCGAGCGGCGTGGACACCTGCCCCAGCACGGCAGTCGTGAGCGCCAGCCCCGCGAACGCCGGGATCAACACCCCGCGCCGGCCGCGCCGGTCGCTCGCCTTGCCTGCCGGATAGAGCGCGACGAGCTCGGTCGCGGTCGCGGCGCCGAGCGCGAACCCGACGCCGGTGATGCTCAGCCCGATGGAGGTGCTCGTCCCGAAGAGCGGGACCAGCGTCTGGAAGACCGCTCCGATGATCCACAGGTAGACGCCGTTCACGACCAGCACCGTGATGAACGGCCGGTTCCAAGGCAGACGCCGGACCCCGCCGCGACGCGACTCCGACTCGTGCCGCACCGGGTCGCGGAGCGTCCTCCAGAACACGACGGCCGCGACCAGACATGCGCCCGCGTAGATGTACAACGGGCTCGCCAGCCCGAACCAGCGAGCCATGAGGCCACCCAGCGGCCCACCCGCGATGAAGCCGACGTTGAACGCCGCGTAGTAGACGCCCATCACGCGGCCGGTGCGTTCGGTCGGGATCGAGCGGAGCAGGAACGACAGCAGCGCAGCGAAGAACAGCGCCGATCCCACCCCGCCCAGGGCGCGGAAGAGCACGAGCAGCGGGAACGTCGGCGCCAGGCCGGCTGCGATGGACGAGATGCCTACCCACACCGCGCCCAAGGTCGACATCGCGCGTTCGCCGTACCGGTCGATGAAGCGTCCGACGAACGGGTCGGCGACGAGACGGGCGAACGAGAACGCCGAGATCAGCAGGCCGACTGCGTCGTAGCCGACCCCGAAGCTGCGCGCGTAGTTGGGCAGGACCGGCGCCAGGATGCCGAATCCCAGCATGATCACGAAGGTCCCGAGCATCGCCGCTCGGATCTCTGGGATGCGGAGCACCTCGCGGATACCTAGGTGCTCCTCGCTCACGCGCCGCAGTTTACGAAGGTAGATTCCGGGTGTGCACGACGACGGCTACTTCGATGAGCGCGTCGCCGCGAGATACGACGACGACGCCGCAGCGTTGTTCGGTCCGGAAGCGCTCGACCCGATCATCGACTTCCTCACAGCGCTTGCCGGCAGCGGACGCGCGCTCGAGCTTGGGATCGGGACCGGCCGGATCGCCCTGCCGCTTGCCGAGCGCGGCGTGGAGGTCCACGGGATCGACCTCTCCGAAGCCATGGTCGCGAAGCTACGCGCGAAGCCGGGTGGCGAAGAGATCGGCGTGACGATCGGGGATTTCGCGACGACCTCGGTCGACGGGTCGTTCGCCGTCGCTTACGTGGTCTTCAATACGATCATGAACCTGACGACGCAGGAGGCGCAGGTCGCGTGCTTCCGCAATGTGGCGGCGCATCTCCGGCCGGGTGGGTGCTTCATCATCGAGGTCATGATCCCGGAGCTCAGGCGGCTTCCACCCGGCGAAACCTTCCGCGTCTTCTCGGGCCGCGAGCGCTACTGGGGGATCGACGAGTACGACGTCGCGAACCAGGGCCTCATCTCGCACCACCTCGAGATCGTCGACGACAAACTCGAGAGCTTCTCGATGCCCTTTCGGTACGCGTGGCCCTCGGAGTACGACCTGATGGCTCAACTCGCCGGGATGATGTTGCGCGAGCGATGGGGCGGGTGGAGGCGCGAGCCGTTCACGAGCGATAGCGAGAAGCATGTATCGGTCTGGGAGAAGCTCCCGGTTTAGTGATGACAACCAGAACCCGGCCGGGGGCGCCGAGGTCTGGAGGGCGGGCCAGGCGGGCGAACGGAGAGGTGTGACTCGCCCGTCGTTCGCGTACTCGGCACGCTAGACCCACCCTCACTACCAGGGTACGGCCGCTGATCCCGAATATTCGTTCAGTCGGGGTGATCAATCCTCAGGGATGTCGGTCAAGAAGACCTCGACGCGGTCCAGCCCATCATGGCTATCGACAACGATCGAGAACGTCTCCTTCTCGACCAGGCTGTAATCCAGCGTCCCGATGGGTGATCCGGCGCCGTGCTTCTCGAGCGTGTAGCCCTTGCGGTCGGCCAGTTCGCTCAGACGGATCTCACGCGCTTCCAGAGACTCTTCCACGCCGCCCTCCCGGTCCCTCGGCATCGTCCCCCTTCTGAGGGATGTTCCCAGACTTGCTCGGACGTGACCTGCGAGCCCCGGGAGTGTCGAGGCTGAAAGGTCTCCTCTTCACTTGTTAGGTTGCAAGGATGACCCGTTCATCGCTGGACGATGCGTTCGCGCACCACGTCTGAGCGACGCTGCCGTAGATCGACGCGTGCGCGCCCGGCTCGCGCAGGCACTCCACCACGGGACCGATCATCGGAGCCAGATCTGCACCGCGCTCACGACGCTCGGGGTGGAACCACCGGGCATCGACGTCTGGAGCTGTGGACTCCAGGCCGGACGGGTCATCGAGACCTTGCCTCCGTCCTGACGAGCAACGGCTCAGTTACCGGAGAGGAGCTCACTCACCACGGTACGAACCCGCTCGTCTGACACGTGCCTCTCGGCCAGCATCCCTGCCGCGAGGCCTTCCCGCTCTCGAACCAGGCCGAGCAAGATGTGCTCGGTCCCGATGTAGTCGTGTCGCAGTGCCTTCGATTCCCGTAACGCAAGCTCGAGCACCTTCTTCGCGCGAGACGTGAAGGGCATGGAGCCCACGGTTGGGCCGCACGCCCTTCTCCGACCTCGGCGGCGGCGAGCGGAAGCGATCCTGTCGAGGGCACCTTCACCGAACGTCTCTTCGACCCGCCGGCGAACCTCGTCGAGGTCGATGCCGATGATCCGGAGGGCTCTGGCATCCTCCTCATCGAGCGTCACGGGGTGACCCTCCCCAACGACCCGCACGACCTCGGAACGGACGTCGTCGAGACGAACCCCGAGCCGATCGAGCGCCTTGTGCCCCACACTTGTGCTCTCGCGGAGCAGTCCCAACAGGAGGTGCTCGGTGTCGATGTGGTGGTGATGGAGGTCGAGGGCCTCCTCTTGAGCGAAGACCACCGCTCCTCGAGCACGCTCCGTGAAATGCTCGAACACCGCCAACTACCTCCCAGGAAGGAACCGCCGACCGGCGTGTTTCTTGTGGACCGCCTGTTTGCTCACGTTGAGCTCCCGTGCGATCTCCTGCCACGACCAGCCGAGGTCCCGTGCGTTCGTGACCTGGAGGGTCTCGAGCTGTTCGACCAGACGACGGAGCGCCGCCACGGCCCGAAGACCCACCTTGGGGTCGCTGCTGCTCGCCTGGCTCGCGATCTTCGTGGCCTCGGTCATACCGTCAACATACGTTGACGAAGCGGGCTCGTCAACCCTGATTGACCGCTTGCCACTATCGGCGGCTACGGTTCCCTTCGGAGGCCTCCGCGAACGTCTGCGACCCCCAGACAGCATGCAGATCCGATCCCAGGTCTCGGGTGGCGGCCCGGCCGGCTAGGAACCCGTACCACTCCCGACTGACCAGTCCGAGGAGCATCCCGACTCCCGCGGCGGCGAGATGCTCGACGCCGGCGAGGCTCGTTCCGACGACGAACGTTGCGATCGCAAGCCCCAGCACATACCAGACGATGAGGCCCCGTAGCCGTTCACGAACCACGAGCCAACCTGCAAGACCGACCGTGAACGCGGAAGGGCCGGTGTCACGCTCCGCGGCCAAGCTCAGAGGCAGCGCGAACCCTCCGAGGTGGTGCGGTCCCAGGGCGAACATGCCGCGTGCGGCGAGGGTGGCGGCCACATGGCACGCGAGCCCGGCCACGAGCACCCACCGCCAACCGAGCAGCAGCTCAGCGATACCGACGACGACCACAACCTGGAGGACCGCTCCCCACAGCGGCAGGTGCGGGGCGGGAGCGAGGATCGAGCCGGTCAGCCGAGCCATCTCGAGGTGCATGGGCTCGATCGCTCGTACCACGCAGCAGGCGTCGACGAGGCGGCGGCCGGGGAGCGTCATGTTGAGAACCGACATCACGACCAGCGCTCCGCTCATCGCGATCGTGAGCGAGAGCCCGGCAACCCCTCGGGCTCGTGCCAGGGCGATCACCCGCCGACCGAACGACACCGTCAACGCGGGGCCAACCCTCTGAGCCGACTGCGGGCTCCGATCAGAGGAAGGCGCAGGAACGCCTCCGATTCGAGGTACGCGAGGGCTACCCGCGGGAAGCTGAGCGGCGGCTCGGAGTAGATGTATCGCGGCGACCACATCGGGGAGAACTTCGCGTTGAACCATTGGAGGCTTTCGATCTGGAAGAAGGGGTTCAGCCTTCGGGCGACCGCCACCTCGAGCCGTTGCAGGAAGGTGAGGGGCGTCTCCTCGCGGAACAGCGCCCCGAGGAAGGCGAAGTTCAACGAGAACCGAACGACGCCGCGCCGCCCGAGCTCCTGCGTCGTCCTCGCAACCATCCATTCGGAGAGCCCGTTCGGCGTCTCCCGGCGTCGCCGCATCTGGTCCAGGCTGTAGCCGGGCAGCGTGCCGTAGCAGGGAACGAGATGCAGGTACCCCTGAGCCGTTCCCTCGGGGTCGACCGCGACCACAGTGACGCAATCCGGGTCATGCGGAGAGGGCTCGCGGCCGAGCGCCATCGTGAAGCCGCGATCCGGCGCCCGTCCCCGCCAGGACCGGGTCACCGCCGCCAGCGCGGCACGGAGATCCGGGTCGACCTCGGCGTCGGACAGGAACTCCAGGCGGTAACCGAGCCGCTCCAGCCGGTGACATGACTGCCGGACCTTGCGGATGCGATGCCCATCGAGGGAGAAGGCCGGAGGATCGAGGATGGCCTCGTCGCCGAGATAGAACCCCTGGAGACCGAGTCCTGCGTAGAGGTCGGCCAGATCGGGTCCGCCGGCCAGCACCGCGACGCCCCAGCCCTGGCTCCGCGCGCGGTCGACGAACGCCTCCATCGCTCGGCGCACGTCCTCGGGCGGGCCGATCGGGTCTGCAGAGATCAGGCCGAGGTTCCAGAGGTAACGGTAGCTGAGCATCGCTTCGCCTTCGAAGAAGTAATTCTTGTCCTCCCTCAAGGCGAAGTAGGCGAGCGTGTCGGAACCATAGCGTCGGACCAGCGCGCGGGCTCGCTCCGAGTCGCCCGGGTTCCTCCGAAGCCCCTCGACGACGGGTCGGAAGGCGAGGGCGAAGCCCGACGTGACGATGGCGACGCCGAGCAGCGGCAGGACGTCGGGGATCCAACCGCCAGCCAGATCAACCATCCGGATCCCGAGTGAGAGACCCACGATGCCCCGAAGGGCAGCGGCGGCGGCCACACCGAACGTGGGACGAGGAACCATGGCCTCGGAGTGGGCGAGGATCGCCACGATCCCGAACGCCCACGCCCCCAGCGCGAGAGCCGGGAGCGCCACGACCGCTCGCCGGACGGATCCGGGCCCCGGGCGAGTATCGAACTCTCGCCTGGCCATCAGGAGCACGACGGCCATCCCGAGGCTCAAACCGGCCTCGGGGACGTCCAGGCCCTTGATGAGGTGGCTGATCCCAGCGATGAGGAGCAAGACGAGTGCGATCCACCAGGCGCGGCGCTGACGACGGGCCAGTGCCCCGGCGATCACCAGTAGACCGAATCCGGCCAGGACGGCGGTCGACGTGGCTCCGGACCGAACGGACAGCGGAAGGACGTCGGAGAGGGTCTCGGTCCTGCCGCGGATCCAGGAGAACGCGGACGACAGCAGGGTGACGAGCCCGGCGAGACCGACGAAGAGCGCGACGATCCGGGGAACCCTGGTTGCCCGAGGCGGCCTGAGAACCGGGGGGGAGGCGACGTGGAGCGCCGGGCGAGCGTCTGGACCTTCCCCGGGCGTCGGAGCGATGTGGTTCCGGGTCACGACGTGAAATCGTAAGCCATCAGCGACCATGGGCTCCCCGTTCGCGGAGGCGCGGCTACAGTCGATGCACAACAGGTGTTCAACCGTGGCACGTAAGGACCGGATCACGCGACGGGCGCTCCTCATCGGCGCCGGCGGCGTCGCCGCGGCCGCCATCGGAGCGACCCTTGCCGAGCGGGTGCTGCGCGATGCCCCGGAGGCAACGTCGGTGGGAGCCGGGTGCGGTATCGGCACGTGGCCGGGGCCCGACTGGCACCTGTTCTCGGAAACCTCTCCGTGGGTCGCACCGCTCGACAAGACCAGCGTCGATCCACGGTCGGATGTCTACATCTCGTCGCTGGTCGCGGACGGGCCCCCGGCACCGGCGGGACCCAGGCAACTCATCGGCTATGGATTCCCGCTCTACTTCGGGCGAGCGACGGATCCCCCCTATCGGATCGTCCTGCGCGAGAAGAGCATCACGTACGGGCAACGTCTCGACGGCCGCCAGATCCACGCGCCGTGCGGGATGCAACCGTCCACCCTGTCCGACGGGGTGATCTACGTCATCGACCAGGTCGACGGTTACACGTACCGGTTCCGGGAGACGATCGTCGACGACTCGGCGGCGACGATCAGCGCCTGGCACGCCTTCCGCCTCGAGACGTACGGGTCGGGGTTCAATACGGTCGAAGAGCCGCCGACCGGGATGCTTCCGATCCGCCCCGAGGAACTTGCCGCCGGATACGTCAACCACACGGTCGGGTTGCACGCGAAGTGCCTGTCAGGCCACAGCGTCGCGCCGTACGAGCGATCGGGAACGAAAGGGCAGCCGTGCGTGTCGACGGATGCGACGACCCGGCTGAGCATGGGCAACGTCGTCTTCCTTGACCTCTCCCACACACAGATCGACGCCTTGGCCATCCCCACGTGGCAGAAGGCGATCTGCAAGGGCCTCGCCGACCACGGCGCGCTCGTGGGGTTCAACGGATCGCCATCGTGGACGCTCACCTTCGAGGCTCCCCAGGACCGCACCGCGTACGGCAAGCCGAACCCCTACACGGCGCTCGGACTCCCATCGCCGCTCGACTACGCGAACGCGCTCGACGAGATCGGCGGATGGGGCGCGCACCTCAGGGTGCTCGCGCCCTTCCCGCGGCCGCGCTGACCTCGTCTTGACAGCCGATGCCTGGCAGTCCTAGCGTCGAGTGTTGCGCCTCACCTCGGGAGTTGCACGGTGCGCGACGAAGACGGCGGCAACCTGCGGTCGGTTCGCCGCGCCGTGACCGCGCTCGAGCTGATCGCCGAAGCCGGCGAGCTGGGCGTCTCCGAGCTCGGCCGGCGGCTGGACGTGCACAAGGCGACGGCGTCGCGGTTGGTGTCGACGCTTGCCGAGCGCGGGCTGTTGGAGCGCGACCCGGTGAACGAGAAGTACCGCCTTGGCTTCGGCCTGGTTCGCTTGGCCGGAGCCGCGATGGCCGGGCTCGACATCGTGCGCGAAGCGCATCCGGTCCTGGAGGGCCTCGCCGAGCGGACTCGCGAGACGGTCAACCTCGGTGTCATCTCCGGCGACTCCGTGGTGTACATCGACCAGGTCACGGGTACCCGTTCGGTGGTCGCGGTGAGCTGGATCGGACGAAGGACACCGCTGCATTGCACCTCGAACGGGAAGGTGCTGCTGGCGTTCGAGCCACGCGAGGATCGCGAACGTCATCTCGCCGAACCGCTCGAGCGGTTGGCCGACCGGACGATCGTCGATCCCGCGGTGCTTCGAACTCAGCTCGAGGAGGTCGTTCGGACGGGGTACGCGCAGACGATCGAGGAGCTGGAGGAGGGCCTGAACGCGGTCGCGGCGCCGGTGCGCCAGGCCGACGGCCGCGTGGTGGCCGCGCTGTCGGTGAGCGGGCCAGCCTTCCGGATGCGCGGCATCGATCTGCCGCGCATGGCCCATTTCGCGATGGAGGCGGCCGACGCGATCTCCCACCGACTCGGGTACGTCGAACGGGCGCACAGCGTGGGATGAGGGGCGAGGCATGACCAGCGACTGGCAGCGTTACCGAGGAGCGGCCGATTCGCTCCTGGATGCGATCGGGCGGACGCCGCTCGTCCGGCTCGCGCGCGTCGCTCCGGACGTCGAGCTCTTCGCGAAGATCGAGTGGTACGGGCCGACCGGATCGGTGAAGGACCGGATCTACGCGCGGATGCTGACCGAGGCCGAGCGCCGTGGCGAGCTGACACCCGGGATGAGCGTGATCGAATGCACCACCGGCAACGCGGGGATCGCCTGCGCGGCGGTGGCGGCGATCAAGGGATACCCGTGCGTGATCGTGATGCCGGAGGGGATGAGCCCCGAACGCAAGCGCATGATCGAAACCTACGGCGCCGAGCTCGTCCTCACTCCCGGGGCCGGTACCGACATCGACCTGGCGCTGGCGAAGATGCGCGAGATCGTGGCGAGCGACCCGAGCCGCTATTACTTCCCGGGCGAGTTCGAGAATCCGGACAACCCGGCTGCCCAAGCCGTTTCCGGCGAGGAGATCTGGGAGCAGACCAACGGCGACGTCCACGCGGTGGTCGCCGCGCAGGGCACCGGCGGTTGGATCACCGGGGTCGCTCGCGCGCTCAAGGCGCACGACCCCGCCGTGCAGGCGTTCGCGGTGGAGCCGTCTGAAGGCCCGCTGATCAGCGAACAGCAGTGGGGGACGCACGGCGTGCCGGGGATCGGCGACGGGATCATCCCGCCGAACCTCGACCTCGCCCTGATGGACGGGATCGTCGTCGTCGGCACCGACGACGCGTTGGCGATGGCCCTGCGTCTCGCCCGCGAGGAGGGGATGCTCTGCGGCCCCTCGTCGGGGATCAACGTGGTCGCGGCGCTGAAGGTCGCGGAGAAGCACCCTGAGCTGACCCGGTTGGTCACCGTGATCGCCGACACGGGGCAGCGCTACCTCTCGGGGGAGCTCTTCGGCGACCGTCCGGTCGCCGAAGAGCCCGACCGCGACCACCGGCTGGACGCCGCGACGGTCGCGATGCTCGAAGAGCATCGCGACCGCCTCGAGTTCCTCTGATGCCCGGCGCGCCGAACTGACGGTCGCGGCCCGCGCTGCGGTAGCGTCACGCGCATGACCTATCCACTTTCCGATGCTGACCGAGCGATCCAGGACCGTGCCCGCGCGTTCGTCGACGAGGAACTGATCCCGTGGGAGGAACACGCGGAGGAGCACGAGGGCCGGATCCCCGACGAGGACCTCCGTCGCCATCACGAGCTCGCGATCAAGCTCGGGTTCTACGGGATGAACCTCCCCAAGGAGCTCGGCGGCGGCGGCTACACGGTCCTGCAGCAGACGCTCGTGTCGGAGCAGCTCGGTCGGGTGACGAACGCGCTCGGCTGGTGCGTCCACACGCCGGCGGGATGGGCGCCCGATGTGATGACCGACGAGCAGATCGAGCGCTGGCTCACGCCCGCGATCCGCGGGGAGCGCCGGGAGTGCTACGCGATCACCGAGGCGGGCGCGGGCTCCGACGTCGACGCGATCGCGTCGACGGCTCGACGCGACGGCCCCGACTACGTCCTGTCCGGCGAGAAGATGCACGTGACGTCGTACAACAACGCCGACCACATCTTCTTCCAGGCGAAGCTCGCCGGTGGCGAGCACGACGGTGAGCACGCGATGTTCGTCGTGGACAAGGACACGCCCGGCGTTCGGCTCGTCCGTGAACCCCGGTACTCGCACACGTACGCCGACACCCACGCGATCGTCGCCTTCGACGACGTGCGGGTGCCGGCGTCGCAGCTGATCGGGGCCGAGGGCGACGGCATGACCTTCACGTACGCGTGGTTCCGCTACGAGCGGCTGATGATCGCGGCCCGGTGCAGCGGCGCCGCCGAGCGCCTGATCGAGGAGGCGACCGCTTTCGCGAAGGAGCGGATCCAGTTCGGCGTTCCGATCGTGGAGCACCAGGCGATCGGGCACATGCTGGCCGACTCCCTTACCGAGCTATGGGCGGCGCGCCTGATGACGTATCGGGTCGCTGAGGACATCGACGCGGGCGTGGACGTGAAGATCCAGCACGCGCAGTGCTCCATGGCCAAGCTCTTCGCGAGCGAGATGGCCGGTCGCGTCTCCGATCGCGCCGTGCAGATCTTCGGTGGGCGCGGTTACATGCGTGAGAACGTGGCCGAGCGCTTCCACCGCGAGCTGCGGGTGGACCGGATCTGGGAAGGGACGTCGGAGATCCAACGCAACATCCTCGCGGACCAGCTGCGCAAACGCGGCGTCCGGGCCCTGACCTGAGCGATCAGGCGCTGTCTTCGGTCTCGGCTTGGACCATCGTCCGCCCCTTCCGCCGCGAGGAGAAGACGTTCGCGAACGCGATCACGACCCCGGTCAGGAAGATGGCGGTCCCCATGACGAAGACCTGTGGCGGGATCCCCACCTTCACGGCGCCGTACACCCACAGCGGGAACGTGACGGTCTGGCCTGCCACGAAGTTCGTGGTGACGAAGTCGTCGATCGACAGCGCGAACGCGAGCAGCGCCCCCGCCAGGATCCCGGGCCAGATCAGCGGGAGCGTCACCTTGATGAACGTCTGGACGGCATCGGCGTAGAGGTCTTGCGCCGCCTCCTCGATCTCCCGGTTGAAGCCCGACAATCGAGCACGGACGACGATCGCCACGAACGCGATGTTGAACATCACGTGGGCGACGAAGATGCTGAGGAGCCCTTGCTGGAAGTTGATCAGCACGAAGAACGAGAGCAGCGCGGCCCCCAGCACGATCTCGGGCGCGGCGATGTTCAGGAACATCACTACCTCGAGCGTTCCCGCGCCCCGGAACCGGTAGCGGACCAGCGCGAGCGCGATCATCGTGCCGAAGATCGTGGCGACGATCGTGCTGAGGACGGCGATCAGGAGCGAGTTCCAGAGCGCAGACGTCAGGTCCGGGACGCCGTTCCACTGCCGCCAAAAGTCCAAGGTGAAGCCCTGCCAGCGGAAAGAGACCTTGGGTGCGCTCGCGTTCGCTGCTGTGTTCGCGTTGAAGCTGTAGAGGATCATCACCGCGATCGGGACCAGCAGGTAGGCGATGATCAGCTTCGTGTAGGTCGGCAGGATCAGGTTCTTCCAGGACCGTTTGGGGGTCCGCCGGACCGGAGCGTCCAGCGCTTCGATCCGTTCCGGGGCTGCGACGGTCGCCATCAGATGTACTCCTCGATCTGGCGGGTCCCCAGAACGCGCGCGTAGATCAGGATCCCGATCAGGAGCCCGACCATCAGGATGAACGACAGCGAAGAGGCCAGTGGGTAGTTCTGGTCGTTCAGGAACGCCCGTTGGATCACGTTGCCGATCATCGTGGTGTTGGGCCCACCGAGGATGTCGTTGTTCACGTAGTCGCCGACCGCCGGGATGAACGTCAGGAGGAACCCGGCGAAGATGCCGGGGATGGACAGCGGCAGGATGACCTTGCGGAAGACCTGACCAGGGGTCGCATACAGGTCACGAGCCGCCTCGACCACGTTGCGGTCGATCTTCTCGAGCGAGACGTAGAGCGGCAGCACCATGAACGGCAGCGAGTTGTACGCGATCCCGGCGATCACCGCGATCGAGGTCGACAGGATGTGGAACCCCTGCGGCAAGATGTGCAACCGCTCGAGGTTCGAGATCACGATGCCGTCGTCCGAGAGGATGAACTGCCACGCGAGCGACCGGATCACGAACGACACGAAGAAGGGCAACAGCATAAGGAACAGATACGTGGTCTTGTGGTGCCCGCCCTTGAAGGCGATCCAGTAGGCGGCCGGATAGCCCGCGAGGAGCGTCACGATCGTGACGATGGCTCCGTACCAGAGGGAGCGGACGAATTGGACGTGCGCCTGCGCCCAGGCGGTGCTGTACTCCCCGATGTGCCAGGTGAACTGGTAGCCGGAGTTCCTGAAGCCAACCGTGGGGATCCTCGTCTCGAGCGAGAGGACGAGCATCGCTCCCATCGGGATGAGGAAGAAGATCGCGAGCCACAAGACCCCCGGACCCGTCAGCCCGTACGGCGCCAGACGCTTCCTGCCGCGGGCCTTCTTCTGTTTCAGCCCGTGATGATCGGATCGAAGGTGTTGTTCCACTGGTCGAGGTCGCTGGTGCCCTTGTAGACGTAGTACTGGTGCGTCTTGTCCAACATGGCCTGGTCCGGGAACACGAGCGGGCTCGAGGCGACCGCCTTCCCTCCGGGGAGCGTCGCGACGATCGGCTTCGCCGCGGGAACCGGCGTGATGTACCAGATGTAGTTGGCCATCAGCGCGGCGACCTGCGGGTCGTACACGTAGTTCATGTAGGTAAGCGCGTCCAACGGGTTCGCCGCACCGACCGGGATCATCATGTTGTCGTGCCAGAACATCACGCCTTCGTTCGGGACGATGAACTTCAGCTCCGGGTACCCGGATTGCTGGGCGATGAACACGTCGCCCGACCATGCCTGGGTGATCCACGTGTTCCCGTTCTCGAGCTGGTTGATGTACCCCTGGTCGAAGTAGCCGCGCGGGATCCCGTCGTCCTTCTGCTTCTGCAGCACGGCCGCCGCTTGGGTCCAGTTATCGGGCGTCGACGTGGACGGCTCGATCCCGAGTTTCAGGAGCCCGATGCTCCCGAGCTCGGTGTTGTCGCTCATCATCCCGACGTGCCCCGCGACGGAAGGATCGAAGAGGTCGTTGAGGCTGTTGGGCTCCCGACCGAGCGCCGCGGTCGCCCTCGGGCTGTACGCGATACCGGTGAACCCCGATTGCCACGCGACGGTGTACTTGTTGCCCGGGTCGTACGTGGGGTTCTTGATCGTGGGGCTCGCGTTCGCCGTGAAGTTGGGCAGCTGGGAGAGGTCCAGGGGGATCAGCCAGCCGTTGTCGATCAGCTCCGACAGCTGGGCACCGTTCGTGATGACCACGATGTCCCACCCGGTCGGCTTCCCCTGTTCCAGTGAGGGCTTGAGTTTCGCGTAGAAGGCCTGGTTGTCGTTGATGACCGGCTTGTAGTTGACCTGGATGCCGGTCTTCTGCGTGAACGTGTCCAGGGTGGGATGCGTCCCGTGGCTCACGTCGATGTAGTACGGCCAGTTCGCGAAGTTCAGCTGGTGGTGGAGGCTCTGGGAGGCCCAGTCGAAAGCTGCCGTCGACTCGGAGCCCGCCGCTCCTCCGCTCGATTTCACACCGCAGGCGGCGAGGATCGAGGAGAGGCTGAGCGCCCCCGCTCCGACGCCCGCGTACCGGATCAGATCGCGGCGTGAGAACCGGCGCTGGGTGAGACCGCGCACGAATGCTGGGTCGATGGTGGGATCCACTGCCTTCCCTCCCCTGGGATGGTCACCCGAAGGCTAGTCCGGAATGACTGCTGCGTCCATGGACCCCTTCCCGCCTGCATCCTGGGAACATCTGCGGCATGACCAGCTACTGGCACCCGTTTGCGGACATGGCCGCGGTCGAGGCGGGGGGAGCCCTGTCGATCGTCCGGGGCCGCGGGTCCCACATCTGGGACGCGGCGGGGAACCGGTACCTGGATGCGACCGCCGGCCTGTGGTTCTGCAACGTCGGGCACGGACGCACCGAGATCGCCGACGCCGCGCGGCGGCAGATGGCGGAGCTCGCCGCGCACTCGACCTTCGGCGACCTGACCAATCCTCCCACGGAGGCGCTGGCGGAGCGGGTCGCGGGGCTCGCGCCGATGCCCAACGCGAAGGTCTTCCTGACGAGCGGCGGCTCGGATTCGATCGACACGGCCACCAAGATCGTCCGCCGGTTCTGGTCCCTCGTCGGCGAGCCGGACCGGGCCGTCCTGATCCGTCGCGAACGCGCCTACCACGGGATGCACGCGGCGGGGACCTCGCTCTCCGGGATCCCGGCGAACCTGGCCGGATACGGCGCGTTGCTGCAGGATGTGGTGGAGGTTCCGTGGGACGACGCCGAGGCGCTCCGATCCACCATCGATCGGGTCGGCGCGGATCGGACCGCGGCGTTCTTCTGCGAGCCCGTGATCGGTGCCGGCGGCGTCTTCCCGCCGCCAGACGGCTACCTGGAAGCCGCGCGTGCGGTCTGCCGGGAAGCGGGGGTGCTGTTCATCGCCGATGAGGTGATCACCGGCTTCGGACGCTGCGGCGCGTGGTTCGCGAGCGGCCGGTTCGGTCTGGAGCCCGATCTGATCACCTGTGCGAAGGGGATCACGAGCGGCTACCTGCCGCTCGGGGCCGTGATCGCCGCCCCCTCGGTGTGGGAGCCGTTCTGGCGCGAGGGTGCGGGGATGTTCCGCCACGGCTACACCTATTCGGGGCACGCGTCCGTCGCCGCAGCGGCGTTGGCGAACCTCGACATCATCGATCGCGAGGGCCTGTTGGAGCACGCGAAGACCCTGGAGGGGGAGCTGACGTCGGCGTTGGCGCCCCTCCAAGCGCACCCGATGGTCGGGGAGGTCCGGTCCGGGACCGGGGTGCTCGCGGCCGTCCAGATCGATCCTTCGATCCTGGAGGGTGATCCCGGCGCCGCGGGGCGCGCGGTGCTCGCCGCGCGGAAGCACGGCATCATGTCTCGGGCGCTCGGCCCGGGGGCGATGCAGATCTCGCCCCCGCTCGTCCTCGGGTCCGATGAGCTCGGCGAGCTTGCCGAGGGACTGCGGGCGGCGCTGGACGACGTGGAGGCAGCCCGGTGATCATCGGGATCCCGAAAGAGGTGAAGAACCACGAGTACCGGGTGGCCGCGACGCCCGAGGGCGTCCGCGAGCTCGTGCACGGCGGCCACCGGGTCGTCGTGGAGACGACCGCGGGGGTCGGCTCGGCGATCGCCGATGACCACTACATGGCCGTGGGCGCCCAGATCGCGCCGGACGCGGACGCGGTGTTCGCCGAGGCCGAGCTGATCGTGAAGGTTAAGGAGCCGCAACCAGATGAGTACGAACGGTTCCGCTCGGACCACGTGCTCTTCACGTACCTCCACCTCGCGGCCGACGAGAAGCTGACCCGGTTCCTGGTGGATCGGGGCGTCCGCGCCGTGGCGTACGAGACGGTCCAAACGCCGGACGGCCGCCTCCCGCTCCTCGCGCCGATGTCGGAGATCGCCGGCAGGATGGCGCCGCAGGAGGGAGCGAAGTACCTCGAGCGGCCGAGCGGCGGCCGGGGTGTCTTGATGGGCGGCGCCTCCGGCGTGATGCCAGCGAGGGTCGTCGTGCTCGGTGGGGGGATGGCCGGCGGGAACGCCGCCCAGATCGCCGCGGGGATGGAGGCCGAGGTCGTCGTGATGGACAAGGACGTCGACCGGCTCCGCGAGATCGACCGGATCTGGCATGGGCGGATCCAAACCCTGACCTCATCCCGGCTGGCGATCGAACGGCTCGTGGTGGAGGCAGACCTCGTGATCGGGGCGGTACTGGTTCCCGGCGCCCGCGCGCCGCAACTGGTCAGCGCCGAGCTCGTGAAGCAGATGCGTCCGGGCTCCGTGCTCGTCGACATCTCGATCGATCAAGGGGGATGTTTCGAGACCTCCCATGTCACGACCCATGCGGATCCGACATACGTGATCGACGGTGTGGTCCATTACGCGGTGGGGAACATGCCGGGGGCGGTGCCGCGCACGTCGACCTACGCCCTCACGAACGTGACGCTGCCGTACGTGCTGGAGATCGCAACCGGAGGGATCGAGTCCGCCGTCCGCGGCGATCCGTCCCTCGCTCGCGGCGTCAACACGTGGGATGGCCGCGTGACGAACGAGGGGGTCGCCGAAGCACACGCTCTGGCGTACGCCCCGATACCCTCGACGACGGGAGGAGTGAGCGATGGATCGTGACGAGTTGCTGGGACGCGAGGATGAGGCGTGGAGCGCCCTCGTGGGTGCGTTCGACGGGGTTCCCGAAGATCGCCGGGAGGTGGAAGGGGTCGTCCCCGGGTGGTCGGTCAAGGATCTGGTGTGGCACTGCGGGTACTGGGCCGATTACGTCGGCGACGTGCTCGAGCGGATGTCGGCTGGGCAGCCGGAGCCGCCCGACCAGGACTGGGAATCGCTCAACCAGATGGTGGCCGAAGACGGGAAGGGCAAGACGTGGGACGACGTCATCGTCGCCGCCGAGCGCGGTCGCGATCGCGCTCGCGCCGCGTTGATCGCGATGACCGCGGTCACGGACGCGGCCGCCTCCGAGTTCACCGACGAGACAGTCGACCATTACGAGGAGCACGCGGCTGAGATCGTGGTCTTCGCTGCGGCCGGGCAGCGCTAGATCGGCTCGACCGCGTCGCCGACGCGGACCGTGCCCGCAACCTCGACCGCGCCGTACATCCCGAAGAGGATCTCCGTGCCGCGCTTGCGGTAGCTCGCAAGGATGTCGAGCGTCGGGAAGTCCTTCTTTGCCGTGTCCGGGTTCAGGGTCGTGACGACGCACCGGGGCATCGGGTCCCCGACCGTGACGACCGCGTCGCCGATCCGGATGCGCCGTCCCGCCCAGGTGTCTTCTTCGAACGGCTCGGCGTCCGCGATCTCGACCAGCATCCGGAAGCGACGGGAGTCCAACCTCTCGACGCCGCCACGGCTCCCGAGGTCGTCGACCGAGGCGCGCGACACGATCGAGACTCGGTCGATCCCCCCGGCGTACTCGGGCTCGTCCACCCGGAGCAGCTCGATCGTGTCGTCCCCGGTGGCAACTCGGATCGCCTCCGTGAAGAGTGGATCCACCCGGCGGGCCGGAACCTCGCGGTCGTAGAGCTTCACGGAGCGTGGGTCGCTGAAGGGCGCCGATCCCCCCTCAGCGATCGTGCCGTCCCGGAACGTCAAGGTCAGGTGCTCCGCAGCCACGTCGTAGGTGGAGCGAACGTGCATCAGGGGAGCTTTCATGACGCCCGAGAGCCGTTCTCCGTTCGCTCGCACGAACAGGAAGCGCCGGTCGCCGACCGCGCCTTCCGGCCGAAGGTCGATCGCGTCCGGTTGGAGCAACGTGGTCGACTTGACCGGGGTGAGATTGAACCCTTCGACGACAGGCATGGCCACATCGTACGGGCTGCGATCGAGGTGCCGATTACCATCGGGAGGGCCGAGGTCCGTATCCTTGATGCGTCCCGTCCGAGGAGACCCGCATGCAGACCGAGCAGGAGCCGATCAGGTACGACGAACGTGGGTGGAAGCCGCGCCCCACGCTGTCCGGGGCCGACTACACGAGCCTCGAGAACTTCGACGAGGAACGCGAGCGGATCTGGTGGGGGGACTGGGTATGCATCGGACGGACCGAGGAGCTCCCGGAACCGGGTGACTACATCGTGCGCGACCTGGCCGGGGAATCGATCTTCATCACCCGGAACGAGGGAAAGGAGCTGCACGGGTTCTACAACGTGTGCAGCCACCGCGGGACCAAGTTCCTCGATGACGAGCCGGCGGCCGGTCACATCCGCAAGGCCTTCGTCTGTCCCTACCACGCGTGGGCGTACGACCTGAACGGACGGTTGGTGGGGACGCCGAACGTGAAGGAAGGTGAGCTCTTCGACCGGAGCGACTACCCGCTGCATGGGTTCGCGGTCGAGAGCTACGCGGGGTTCCTCTTCGTGAGTTTGGCGCGCGAACCTCGCCCGTTGATGGAGTGGATGGGCCAGGGCGCGGAGAGCGTCAACATGTTCGACCGGTTCAAGATGGATGAGCTGCGGGTCGGCGTGCGGATCGTCTACGAGGTCGAGGCGAACTGGAAGATCGTCGTGGAGAACTACAACGAGTGTCTCCACTGCCCGCAGATCCACCCCGAGCTCGTGCAGGTCGTGCCGCTCTTCCGTTTCGGCGAGGTCTGGGACGAGGAGACCCGCGACGACGGCAACTGGATGCGCGAGGGCGCGACCAGCTTCACGATGACCGGCGAGTCCGAGCTCCCGAGGCTCCCCGGCCTCCTGCCGGAGGACTACGCCATGTACTACGGCGCGTACCAGTTTCCGAACCTGATGCTGAACCTGCATCCGGATTGCGTCATGTACTACATCGGCTATCCGAAGGGCCCTTCGCACACGACGGTCGTGTCCGAGTACCTGTTCCGGCCGGAGACGATCGCCGACCCGGCGCTGTTCAAGCCGGAGCCGGTCGTCGAGCTCTGGGATCTGATCTCGAAGCAAGACTGGGAGGTCTGCCAGCGCGCGCAGACCGGCGTCGGATCGCGCGCCTTCACCACCGGCGTGTACCCGCGTCAGGACAGATTCCTGTACGACTTCAACGAGCGGTACCGCAAGGAGATGGGCCGGGCGCTGTTGGGTTGATCTGTCGTCCCGCTGTTGTCAACCAGTTACCTTGTCCTGGCCTTGTCAGAAGGGCGCCATCGTCAACATCTTCACGACTCTGTCTCGAGACGTCGTCCGTGAGCATGTTGACAGATCCCAGCGGGTGGGCCCCCGTGGTCAGCGCAAGAGGTTGACGCGTATACGGGTCGGTGCGCCATGCTCTCGGCCATGACTGCCCCCGAGCGCCTGGCGAACCGCGAGCTCGACAGCTCGATCCTGGCGCCGCTCTCCGAACCGCCCGCGCGAGCCCGCGTCGTCGTCGTCGGCGGCGGGGTGGCCGGATCGTCGGTCGCCTTTCACCTCACGAAGTTGGGGGTGACCGACGTTGTTGTGCTCGAACGGACGAGGCTGACGAGCGGCACCACGTGGCACGCCGCAGGCCTTGTGGCGCAGGTCCGTGGGACGCATGCCCTCACCGAGCTAAGCCGGGTCAACGCCCCGCTGTACGAGTCGCTCCCGGCGGAGACCGGCGTCGAGACCGGTCTCCGCCGGGTGGGAGCGCTGACGGTCGCGCGGACGCGCGGCCGCATGGAGGAGCTCCGCGCCGGGCTCTCGATGGCGAAGGACTTCGGCATCGAGGCGCACGAGCTGACGTCTCAGGAGGTCCGGAGATACTGGCCGGAAGCCGAGGTCGAGGACCTGGTCGGCGCGACGATCTTCCCGCACGACGCCACCGTGAACCCCGGAGACGCAGCGCTCTCACTGGCGAAGGGAGCCAAGGACCGTGGCACGAGGTTCGTGTTCGGCGTCACCGTGACCGGGTTCGAGCGACGCGACGGACGGATCGCTGCCGTCATCACCGATCGCGGCACCATCGAGTGCGAGCTGGCCGTGCTCACGGCCGGTCTGTGGACGTCGGAGCTCGCTCGGATCGCCGGAGCCTCCGTGTCGCTGTATCCGGCGGAGCACGTGTGGGTCATGACCAACGAGACACCGCTCGCCGACGAGCGGCTCCCTGTCCTGCGCGATCTGGACGGCTACCTCTACGTGCGGCACTATCGGGGCCGCCTCGTGGTCGGCGCGTTCGAGCCGAGAGGCAAGCCGAAGGCGCCCGGCGACATCGACACGGGCGGGTTCGTGGAGTTCGGCGAGGACTGGGAGCACTTCGCGCCGGTCCTCGCCAACGCGCGCGAACGGCTGCCGGTCTTGCGCGACATCGGCTTCGAGCATTACCTCCGAGGCCCGGAGAGCTTCACCCCAGACGCGAACTTCCACCTCGGCGAGTTCCCGGAGGCACCCGGCCTCTGGGTCGCCGCCGGGTTCAACTCGCAGGGGATCATCTTCAGTCCCGGCGCAGGCAAGGCGCTCGCCGAATGGATCGTCGAGGGCCATCCGACGATGGATCTCACCGAGGTGGACATCGCGAGGACCGGGCGGTGGGCCAACAACCGTGGATGGCTGCATGACAAGACGTCGGAGACCCTCGGCCGCCTATACGCGATGCACTGGCCAGCGCTGCAGCCCTCGTCCGGGCGTGGGATCCGTCGTTTGCCGCTCGAGGATCGGTTCCGCGCCGCCGGCGCGGCGTTCGGCGAAGCCGCGGGCTGGGAGCGGCCCGCGTGGTTCGAGCCCGGCGCGGCGGAAGAGCCCCTCTGGCTCTACGACTTCGACCGGCCGTCGTGGTTCGGCCCGGTCGGGGAAGAGATGGCCGCCGCTCGCGGCGGCGTGGCGTTATTCGACCTCACCACCTATTCGAAGTTCCTGGTCCAGGGCCCCGGCGCGGTGGACGGCTTGCAGTGGCTCTGCGCGTCCGACGTCGATGTCCCGGTCGGCCGGGTCGTCTATACGCTCCTGTGCAACGACCGGGGCGGCATCGAGATGGACCCGACGGTGACGCGGCTCGCCGAGCAGGTCTTCCTGGTGGTCGCGCCGACCGCGTACCAACGACGCACCGAGGCGCTCCTGCGGAGGGGGCTGCCGCCCGAAGCCACCGTCACGGACGTGACGAGCGCCTTCGCGGTGCTGCACCTCGCAGGCCCGCGCTCACGCGAGCTGCTGAAGCGCCTGACCGATGCCGATCTGTCCGACGACGCGTTCCCGTTCCTGGCGGTACGTCGGATCGAAGCGGGATGGGCGCAGCCGTGGGCCCTCCGCGTTTCCTACACCGGCGAGCTCGGGTGGGAGCTATATGTACCGACGGAGTTCGTCCGGGATCTGTACGACCGGGTGGTCGAGGCCGGCACGGACTTCGGCCTCCGCCATGCCGGCGGTTTCGCGTTCGATGGGCTCCGCTTGGAACGCGGGTTCCGCTCGTGGGGGCACGACATGGGCTCCCTCGACGATCCGTACGAAGTGGGGTTGGGGTTCGCGGTTCGGCTGAACAAGGACTTCGTCGGCTGCGGAGCGCTCCGCGATCGGAAGGAAGCTCCGCGCGATCGCCGATTGCTGTCGGTCAAACTGGACGATCCGACCCCGATGCTCTGGCACGCAGAGTCCGTACTGTCGGGCGACGTGCGGATCGGCCATGTGACTAGCGGCGGGTACGGACACACGCTGGGCTGCGCTGTCGGGCTCGCGTGGATCTACGGCGAGGTGTCGCCGGACGCGCCCGTTACGGTCGAGATCCGCAACCGGAAGGTGGCGGCGACGCTCTCCGCGAAACCTTTCTACGTCCCGGCCTGACGCGAGCGCCCGGTCGTCAGGAACTCCTCCAGCTCTTCGCGCGTGGGCATGCCCTCGCGGGCGCCGGCGACCGCGGTCGACAGTGTGGCCGCGGCGACGGCGCGCGCGGCGGCCTCGCGGATCGGTCGCCCCTCCCAGAGGCCCGCGGCGAGCACCCCATTCAGGCAATCTCCGGCGCCGGTCGAGTCGACCGCACGGACGCTCGGCGCCGGGATCCCGGTCTCGCCCTCGTCGTCCAGGAGGTAGGCGCCCGCCTCGCCCATCGTGACGAGGACGGCGAGGCCGGGCGTTCGCTCGCGGAGCGCGTGCGCGGCATCGACGGCGTCGCCGCTCGTCGGGGCGAGCTTCGACACCTCGCCGTGGTTCGGGGTCACCACCGTCGTGTGCTCGAGGAGCTCGCGGAGCATCGGATGGGTCGGCGCCGGGTTCAACACGAACGCGACCCTGTTCGCCCCGCACCAAGCTGCGGCCGCGCTCACCGCTTCGAACGGGATCTCGCAGCTCGCGAGCACGAGCGCCGGGCGCGAACCCTCGAGGGCCTCGGTCGGATCGCCGAGGTCCCGGTTCGCGCCCGGCGCCACCGAGATCTGATTCTGGCCGCCTTGATCGACCGCGATCAGGGCGACCCCGGTCGGTGTGTTGGACACCACGGCGACGTTCGAGACATCGATCCCCTCGGCCCCGAGGGCGGCGCGGGCCGCGTGGCCCATCTCGTCGTCGCCGACCGCCCCGAGCATGGCCACGCGGCCCGCGTCGCCGAGCACGCGCGCCGCAGCCGTCGCCTGGTTCCCTCCCTTGCCGCCGTGGTGGCGGGAGAACTCGCCGTCGGTCACGGTCTCGCCTGGTCGGGGCAACATCGCGCCCGACACGACCAGATCCACGTTGATCGCCCCCATGACCACGAGCCGGCCGGTCTCGCTCACGCGCGCTCCGCGACGAGCCCGCGCAACCGCTCGATCAGCTGAGCGACCACCCGCGGCGCGTCCACCGACACCGCGACCCGCGCGTTCTCCTCCTTCGCCCATCCCGACCATCCCGTGTGACGGATGTCCATCAGGTCGGTCACCGTTTCGCCGCGGGTCCACCTGCCCGCAAGCTCCACCTCGACCCGTGTGTCGGTCCACTCGCAGACCGAGGGGTCGATCGCGGCGGCGACGGTCAGCGGGTCGTGCATGCTCGCGCCGTCGTAGCGACCGGTCGAAGCGTAGAAGTCGATGTAGAACGGGACGGCCTGACCGATCAGCGTCGCCAGCTCGCTGGAAGGAGCGGGGGAGCAGATCGCCTCGATGTCTTCGCGCGTCAGCCACACCCGTTCGGTCACGTCCAGCCCGACGGAGCGCGGCAGGTGCTCGACGCCCGACCAGGCTTCGAACACCCGTGCCGCCGCCTCGGGATCCATCCAGACGTTGGCCTCGGCGCCCGGGGTGACGTTGCCGCCGGCCCGGTAGGCGCCCCCCATCAACGCGAAGCCGCCGAGCAGCGTCGGGAGCGAGGGTTCGAGCTCCAGGGCGAGCGCCACGTTCGTCAGCGGTCCCGTGGCGACGAGCGTCACCTCGCCGGGACGGCGAGCGGCCTCCTGCGCGATCAGCGTCGCGGCGCTCCGAGCCGAGATCGGCTTCGCATGGTGACCGGAGACGTACGCGCCGAGTCCCTCGGGACCATGTACGACAGGGAAGGGCTCCCAATCGCCGTTGAGCGGCTCCGATGCGCCGCGTGCGATCTCCACGCTGGCGGCGCCGGCGAGCTCGAGGACCAACGACGTATTGCGCGTGACCATGTCCACGTGGACGTTGCCGGTGACGCACGTGGCCGCGAGCAGCTCAACCTCCGGAGACGCAACCGCGAAAAGGAGCGCGACCATGTCGTCGACACCGGTGTCGACGTCGAGGATGAACGGAGCCGGCATCGGGCGAACGATAGCGCCGAGACGCGGGTTGACGGGGGGCCCACTCGTCCGCTCAGCTACGCCCACGATGGATCTGGTGCTCCGCAACGCGAAGGTGTGGACCGTCGACGAACGCCGTCCGACGGCCGAGGCGGTCGGCGTTCGGGACGGCCGGATCGTGGCCGTTGGCGACGATCGGGAGGTCCGCGATGCGGTGGGCGCCGGTGCCGAGGAGCTCGACGCCGGCGGCAACACGGTCCTGCCCGGCTTCATCGATGCGCACAACCATCTGCGGACCGGGGCCGACGCCGATGCGGTGCAGCTCGGCGACGCGACCACGCTGGATGCCGTTCGAGCGGCGATCGACCGGTACGCGGCCGCGCATCCCGATCGCGGGTGGATCGTGGCGGAGGACTGGAGCTACGCGGCGCTCCCGGACCGGCGTCGACCCACGGCCGATGATCTCGAAGGCGTCGCGCCGGGTCGAGCGGTGATGGTGTTCTCCTACGACGTCCACAACGTCTGGCTGAACCGCGAGGCGATGCGGCGGTTCGGCATCGGATCCGCAGAGCCAACCGTCGCCTTCGGCCGTCCGGAGCGCGACGTCGGCTCGGGCGAGCCCACCGGGTTCGTGACCGACTTCGCGGTGATGGGGCTCTCCCGCGACGGGCAGGCGGCGCTCGCCGAGCAGGTCCCGAACTTCGCCCCCGACGAGATGTACCGAAGGCTGCTCCGGAGCCTCGACATGGCCGCCGAGCTCGGGATCACGACTGCGGTCGAGCCGCAGAACTCTCTGGACGACCTCACGCTCTTCCGGAAAGCACGCGACGAGGGCGCGATGCGCTCGCGGGTGATCGCGGCGTTGTTCCACCCGCCGGGGACCACGTCCGAGGAGCTGGACGCCTTCGCGGAGGCGAAGGCCGAGAACGACGACGACCTGTTCCGGGTGGGACCCATCAAGCTCTATATCGACGACGTGATCGAGCCCCACACGGCGGCGATGCTGGAGCCGTACGCGAACCGCCCGGACACCTCGGGCGGTACCTTCTACCCGCCGGAGGGGTTCGCCGAGTTGATCGCCGAGCTCGAACGGAGAGGCTTCCAGACCTTCACGCACGCGACCGGTGACCGTGGGATCCGGACGGCGCTCGATGCCGTGGAGCACGCTCGCCGCGTCAACGGCCCGCGCGATGCGCGCCATCAGATCGTGCACGTCGAGTGCGTGCACCCCGACGACCTCCGTCGCTTCGCGGAGCTCGGTGTGGTCGCGTGTATGCAGCCGCGCCACTGCGCGCCACGGATCGTCGAGGATTGGCGCGCGAACGTCGGCCCCGCGCGGTGGCGGTACGCCTGGCCGTTCCGCTCGCTGATCGAGCACGGTGCGACGCTCGCGTTCTCCTCGGACTGGAACGTCGCCGAGATGGACCCCCTCGTGTGGCTCTTCACCGCTCGGACGCGAGCGAACCTCGACGGATCAGAGGCATGGATCCCGGAGGAGACGATCGACCTACCGACCGCGATCCGCGCCGCAACCCTGGGCTCGGCGAACGCGAACTTCGCCGAGGACGACCGAGGGTCGATCGAGACCGGGAAGCTCGCCGATCTGGTCGTGCTCTCCCGCGACGTGTTCGCGGACGAGCCCGCGGCACTGCTGGAGACGTCGGTCGACGCGACGATCGTCGGCGGTGAGGTCGTGTACCGGCGATGAGCGCCACGTGGGAGGAGTTCGAGCGGCTCCGGATCACCGCCGGCGTGATCACCGAGGTCGAGGACTTCCCGGAGGCCCGCGTCCCCGCCTACAAGCTCACGATCGACTTCGGCGCGGAGATCGGGACGAGGCGATCGAGCGCGCAGCTGACGCATCACGAGAGGCAGGACCTGCTCGGGCGCCAGGTGGCCTGCGTGCTGGGGTTCGAACCGAAGCGGATCGCGGGGTTCCCGTCCGAGGTGCTCGTGCTCGGCGCGTACAGCGCCGAGCACGGCGTGGTGCTCCTGCGGCCCGACCGGGACGTCGAGCCGGGCTCGGCGATCGGCTGAGGGTGGGGCGGGTCGCGCTTCGCGCGACCCGCCCAACCCCACCTCATGCGCTCGAGCTGGTGCTGCTGCTCGATCCGCTGTGCGGACACGTGTCGTTCGTCGAGGAGCTCGAGCTCCCGCTCGAGGTCCCGCTGCTCGATGATGCGCTCGTCTTCGCGCTCGGCGAGGCCGAACCCGTGGCGGCGAACGCGTGCGTGACGCCCAGGCCGCCGACGAGCAGACCCGACGTCAGCACGGTGGCGACCGCGCCTCTTCGGAACTGCTTGATCATCCCGATCACCTCCTTCCCTCGTCTGCGGCAAGCACACAGCCGGGACCTGAGGATCAGCGGAGAGCCGGGCGAGAAGGTGTGGTGAACCCTCAGCGGGTTCCGTCGTAGCCGATCAGACGTCGTGCGACGTCCAGGCAGATGTCGTGCATCCGGGCGGGCGTCATCACCGTGTCGTTCAGGAGGACCTGGATCGCGAGGCCGTCGACCATGGCGCCGAACTCCATCGCGATGTCGTCGGCATCGGCCGCGTCGGATGGGAACTCACCCGTCTGACGGCCGTACCGGATCACCTCCGAGATCGATTGGACCCACCGGCGATCCAGGTTCTCCCGCTCCTTCGCCATCTGGGGATCCCGGAGGGCGCGGACCCAGATCTCGAGCCAGAGCGCCCACTCGTCCAGAAGGGAGTACTCGGGGAGGAGCCCGGGGACGGAAAGCTGGATCAGCCTGTCCATCCGCTCGCTCGCGGCCGGCATCTTCCGAAGCTCGCGCGACATGCGGAGGTACGACTGGTCGTTCGCGTAGGTGAGCGCCTCGACGAGGAGCCGGTCCTTCGATCCGAAGTAGTAGAGGATCAGACCCGGCGACACCGCGCAGCGGTCGGCGATGTCCTGGATCCGCGTCTCCGCGAGGCCGCGGTCGGTGATGACCTGCGCGGCCGCCTCCACGATCTCCTGGTGGCGATCCCGCTGGGGCTTCGCCCGGGCCTTCGTGCTCATCGATCTCTCCTTGAACGCGGACCAGACCCGGCGCCAGGGTGCCGGGGTTCCTGAGTGGCGGTTCAGCCCAGTGTAGGGCCCTGACCTGCGGCGTCAATCCTGCACGGCTGACGGATCATGTTGACTGACGGTTCAAACGAGAGGCATGATACGCGGGTCCCGGCGATCGTCGGGGGAAGGAACGGGCACACGCGATGGCAGCCAACGGCTACGACGCGATCATCATCGGAGGTGGCCACAACGGACTCGTGAGCGGTGCGTACTTCGCTCGCGACGGTCTTCGCACGGTCGTCTTGGAGGCACGGAACAAGACCGGCGGCGCCGCCGATACCAGCGCCCCCTTCGCGGATCACCCCGAGATCAACGTCACCACCTACTCGTACGTCATGTCGCTGATGCCCCCCACGATCATCCGCGAGCTCCGGCTGAAGGAGTTCGGCTACGACGTGACCCCGTTCGGCCCCTACTTCCAGGCCTATCCCGACGGTCGTGCCGTCACCGTCTACCCCGACGAATCGCAGAAGTCGTACGACTCCATCGCCGAGTTCTCGAAGCGGGACGCGGACACGATGCCGAAGTGGGAAGCATGGCTCCAAGGTGTGGCGGACGTGCTCGGTCCGTTGATGCTCCGCGTCCCCCCCCACGTCGGCTCGATGCATCCGATGGATCTGCTGTCGACGGTCCAGGTGGCGTGGAAGATGCGCAAGCTAGGCGAGCGAGGCGTCGGCGATGTGACGCGGCTGTTCACGATGAGCGTCACCGACCTGCTCAACGACTGGTTCGAATCGGACGCGGTCAAGGGCATGCTCGCCGTGAACGGCGTGATCGGGACGTGGGCCGGGCCCGACGAGCCCGGCACCGCCTACGTGATGCTCCACCACTCGATCGGGGACGTCGGCGACGGCCACCTCGGCTCCTGGGGGTTCCAGCAGGGCGGGATGGGCGGCGTCAGCAGCGCGATCCGATCGGCTGCCGAGGCGTTCGGGTGCGAGATCCGAACGGGCGCTCGCGTGAAGAAGATCCTCGTGAGCGGCGGCCGAGCCGTCGGCGTCGCCCTGGACGACGGCCAGGAGCTCCGGGCCCCGGTCGTGGTCAGCTGCATCCACCCCCAAACCGCGTTCCTCGACCTGATCGACCGGCACGAGCTACCCCCCGACTTCGTGTGGGATATCGAGCGCTGGAAGACGCGGAGCGGCGTCGTCAAGATCAACGTCGCGATCAGCGAGCTCCTGGACTTCAAGGCGCAACCGGGGAAGGAGCTCCAGGACCACCACACCGGTTCGGTCGAGCTCTGCTTCTCCACGGAGTACGCCGAGGAGGCATTCCAGGACGCGCACATGCATCGGAAGCCGTCGGTGGCGCCGTTCGTGGACGGGACGATCCCGACGACCATGGACAAGAAGCTCGCGCCCGAGGGGACACACGTGTTCTCGATGTTCACGCAGTGGGTCCCCGACGACTGGGTGAACGAGCCGCATCGCGACGAGCTGGACGCGTACGCCAAGCGGATCTTCGATATCTATGACGAGCTGGCGCCGAACTTCAAGGACTCGATCATCGACTATCAGGTGATCGGGCCGTACGACATGCAGCAGGAGCTCGGGTTGCTCGGCGGAAACATCTTCCATGGGGAGCTCTCGGCGGATCAGCTCTTCCACATGCGGCCGGCGCCCGGCTATGGCGACTACCGCACCCCGTTGAAAGGGCTGTACCACGGCTCGTCCGCGACGCACGCCGGCGGCGGCGTGAACGGCATCCCCGGGTGGCAGGCCTACCGCCAAGCGAAGAAGGACCGCGCCGTCCGCTCGAAGTGAGCTCCGGATCCAGCGAACGCGATCCGCGGACGAGCCTCGAGCGGATGCTCGACGCTCGTTCGGTCGCGGTGGTCGGCGCCTCGGTGAAGACGGGCTCGCTCGGCCGCCAGATGATGGCCGAGCTCCGTCGTGGCGGGTTCGACGGCGCGGTCTACCCCGTGAACCCCGGGTATGACGAGGTCGACGGCTACCGGTGCTACCCGTCCTTGCTCGAGATCCCCGAGCCGGTCGACCTCGCGATCCTTGGCGTCGCGAACGCGCGGATCGAAGCGGCGATGACCGACGCCGCCGAGCTCGGCGCCGGCAGCGTCGTCACGTTCTCGTCGCTCTACGAGGAACCGTCGGACGGGCCGTCGCTCGCAGAGCGGGTCGCGGCGATCGCGGCCGCGCGCGGTATGGCCGTGTGCGGCGGCAACGGCATGGGGTTCGTGAACGTCCCCGGCAGGCTCCGAGCGACCGGGTTCGCGACGCCGGACGACCTGCGGCCCGGGCCGGTGACCTTCTTCTCGCATAGCGGCTCGGCCTTCGCGGCGCTTGCGTTCAATGACCGGGGGATCGGGTTCGACCTCCTCGTGTCGAGCGGGCAGGAGGTCGTCACGACGATGGACGCGTACCTCCGGTTCGCTCTGGAGCGGGATTCCACCCGGGTGGTGGCGATGCTGCTGGAGACCGTTCGCGACCCGGACGGGTTCCGGGAAGGGCTCGCTCGCGCCGCCGAACGCGACGTCCCCGTCTTCGCGCTCACGGTCGGTCGCACCGATGCCTCGAAAGCGTTGGTGACCGCGCACTCGGGCGCGCTCGCCGGCGAGCACGGCGCGTACGAGGCGGTCTTCGACGCGTACGGCGTGCACGAGGTCCGGTCGCTCGACGAGATGGCCGACGCGGTCGAGCTGTTCTCGTCGCCGCGGCGCGTGCACGCCGGCCGAGGGATCGCGAGCATCCACGACAGCGGCGGGGAACGCGCGCTCTTCGTCGACCTCGCGACCGAGCACGACGTCCCGATCGCGGATGTGTCCGACGCGACGCTCGAGCGGATCGAGGCCACGTTGGACGCCGGGCTCGAGGCCGCGAACCCGCTCGACGCGTGGGGGACGGGGATCGACGCCGACCGGATCTTCCGAGAGTCGTTCGTCGCTTTCCACGACGACGACGCGGTAGCCGCGATGGCCTTCGTCGTTGACCTGACGCGCCAGGGCGAACCGTACGAAGAGGGCTACCTCCAGGTCGCTCGTGACGTGTGGGCCTCGACCACGAAGCCCTTCTGCCTCTTGTCGAACCTTTCGGCGGCGGTCGCCGCCGACGAGGCTCGGATGCTCCGCGACGAGGGGATCCCGGTGCTGGAGGGGACGACGTCCGGACTCCGCGCGCTCAAGCATCTGCTGGATGATGCGGCGTGGCGCGCGCGAGCGGCCCCGACCCGGCAGTCTCCCGTCCCAGACGGTGTTCGCTCGTCGTGGCGATCGCGCCTCGGCGAGGCACCTCCCGTCGGTGACCTCGAAGCCTTTCGCCTGCTCGCTGACTACGGCGTTCAGACGGCGGCTATCCGCAGCGCGGAGAGCGCGTCCGCCGCAGCCGATGCGGCTGAAGAGCTCGGCTATCCGGTCGTGCTCAAGACGACGGCCCCGGGGGTCGCGCACAAGACCGATGCGGATGGCGTTCGCCTCGATATCCCGAACCTTGAAGGCCTGACGACGGCGTTCGAAGACATCTCGGCTCGTCTGGGTCCGAGCGTCTCTATCGCGGCGATGGCACCGAGGGGTGTCGAGATGCATCTCGGCCTCGTGAACGACCCGATGTTCGGCCCCCTCGTTCTGGTCGCCGCCGGCGGGGTCCTGGTGGAGGTCCTCTACGACCGCGCGCTCGGCCTCCCCCCACTGGATGACGCGGCGGCGCTCCGGTTGATCGATCGGCTGAAGATCCGGCCCATCCTCGACGGCGTCCGCGGCGCGGCGCCGTCCGACGTCGCCGCGCTCGCGCACGCCGTCTCCCGCATGAGCGTGCTCGCCGGCGATCTGGGCGACCTCATCGATGCGATCGACGTCAACCCGGTGATCGTCTCGCCGACCGGCTGCGTCGCCGTGGACGCCCTCGTCGTGCCCCGCCGCGCGTAGGCGTGCGGGCGCGGGCGTGGCTCAACCCGTCGAGGTGACCTCGTAGCGAACGCCGGTCCAGGTCTCCTCGCCGTCGCTGCCCTGGAACCGCTCCATGAACCGCATCCCGACCTTCTCCATCACGCGGATCGATGGGGTGTTCTCCGCGCCCGCGTACGCGCGGACGATGTCTGCATCGAGGGTCGTGAACGCGTAGTCGACGAGTGCCTTCACCGCTTCGGTTGCGTACCCGCGACTCTGGAAACGCGGGTCGATGGTGTAGCCGACCTTGATCACACCCGCCTCGCCGTCTGCGGGACTCAGGCCGACGTCGCCGACGATGCCGCCGACTCGTGCTTCGACGGTGAACTGCACCCAGCCGCCTGGGTCCCCCGGTTTCCGATCCTCCATCTCCTCGATCTCGGCGCGCACCCCGTCCGGATCCGTGCGGTCCCACCCCTGCATCGCGTGCACCGCGGGGTCGCTCCTGTAGGCGGAGATCGTCTCGGCGTCACCCACGATCGACCGTCGCAAGAGCAGCCGCTCGGTGGTGATCGATCTGAAGTCGTCGTCCGCCCGCATCGGGGCCAAGGCTACCGGCCGATCGTTCCCAGCCACCAGCGAACTTGACGGCACCATACCGTTAGCGCACCCTCCGACCGGGGCGGAGACCATCTTCCAGTTCGGCCGCGTCCGGGAGACCAGCGTTCCTCGTGTGACCTGCGCCAGGTCATCGGGTGCAGCCGTTCGCGTCTCCGCCCCTTCTTCCCTTCGCACCGGAACGCGATGTCGCATACTCCGGGTCCATGCAACCGGTAGCCGATCTCCTTCGTCAGGCCCCCCTGATCGACGGGCACAACGACCTCCTGTGGGCGCTCCGCGAAGCACGCGAGAAGGGCGAGGAGCTCGATCCCGCCGGACCGTGCCCGCAGCTGCACACCGATCTCCCGCGGCTGGAGGCCGGCGCGGTAGGTGGACAGTTCTGGTCGGTGTTCGTGCCCTCGGACCTCCCGGCCGATCGGGCGGTCACGCAGACCTTCGAGCAGGTCGATGCGCTCCTCGAGCTGGTCCGACGGAACCCGGAGCGACTCGAGCTCGCCCGCACCTCCGATGACGTCGAGCGGGTCGCGGCGGCAGGGAAGGTCGCGTCGATGCTCGGCGTCGAGGGCGGCCACGCGATCGGTGATTCGGTGGGGACGTTGCGGATCCTCGCCTCGTTCGGCGCGGGCTACCTGACCCTCACGCACAACGACGACACGAACTGGGCGGATTCGGCCACGGGCGAACGAACGCACGGCGGGCTGACGCGCTTCGGCGAAGAGGTGGTCCGGGAGCTGAACCGGTGCGGCATGCTCGTCGACCTCTCTCACACTTCGGAGGACACGATGCGCGCGGCGCTTGCCGTCTCAGCGGCCCCGGTCCTGTTCTCGCACTCGAACGCGCGAGCCCTCTGCGACGTGCCGAGGAACGTCCCCGATGACCTCCTCGAGCTGGCCGGACGGTCCGGTGCGGTTATCCAGGCGACGTTCGTTCCATGGTTCCTCACCCCTGAGGGCGCCGAGGCGAACGCCGCCGGGTGGGAGGAGTTGGGCCGCCTGCGGGCGGAGTTCCCCGACGATCGCGAGGCGGTGAGCAAGGCGATGGACGCGTGGTTCGCATCCCAGCCGGCGCCACCGTCGTCCGTGACGGACGTCGCCGATCACATCGATCACATCCGCGAGATCGCCGGGATCGAGGCGACCGGCGTCGGGAGCGATTTCGACGGCGTGGAATCGGTTCCGGACGGGCTCGAGGACGTCTCGCGCTACCCGGTGCTCTTCGAGGAACTTCGGGATCGCGGCTACTCGGACGAGGACCTCGGCAAGGTCGCCGGTCGCAACGTGCTCCGCGTGCTGCGCGAGGCCGAGCGGGTCGGGTCGCGCTTGCGGACGGAACGGCCGCCCTCCATGGCCACGATCGAGCAGTTGGATGGGTGAGGACGTGGGCGGGCCCTCCAGCAGCGAGGGCCCGCCGCACCCCCGCTACATAACCTCGAAGGTCTCGTAGACCGATATCGAGGCGCCACCCTGCAGGACCGGGCAGCCCTTCGCGAGGCCCACCGCGGCGTCGAGCGAGCCCGCCTCCAGGATCGAGTAGCCGCTCGCCGCCGTCGCGCCGTCGCCGACCGCACCGTCACTCGAGATCTTCTTGCTGGCCTGGGTGAACGGGTTCCCGCCGTCGGCGAGGGCCGAACCGATCTCGTGGAACCAGGAATCCCATGCCTTCATCACGGTGGCCTGCTCGGCCTCCGTCTCGGGCATGCGGCCACCGCTGTAGAGCAGCAGGTACTTCGCCATGCTCCGTCTCCCTTCCCTCGGGTCCGCGGTCCGGACCGTCAGCACAAGGACGAACGTCCTGAACCCGTTCCGACAGGGGAGGGCTTTCTTTCGATCGTTCAGCGCCGCCGCGCGGACGCCTCCAGCCACCAGGGGTCGAACCCTCGATCGTTCTCGTCCACCACGGTTCCCGGTGCGACGAGCCCATCGATCGCATCGAGGATCGCCGGCTCCAACCGGACGTCGGCGCCCGCCACCAGGTCGTCGAGCTGCTCGCTCGTCCTCGGACCGATGATCGCCGACGTCACGGCCGGGTGCGCGAACGTGAACGCGATCGCCAGGTGCGTCATCGAGACTCCCGCCTCCGCGGCGAGCTTGGCCAGCTCCTCCACGAGGTCGAGCTTCCGCTGGATCTCGGGGCGAGCGTCGTCGAACAGCTTCGCGCCGACCTCGTACGACCGTCCCGCGCGCGAACCGGGCGAGCGGTCGAACGCATCACGACGGTAGCGGCCCGTGAGCCAGCCGCGGTTGAGCGGGCTCCAGACGAGCACTCCCATCCCGTACGTCTGCGCCACCGGGAGCACGTCGCGCTCGATCTGCCGCACGAAGATCGAGTAGGGCGGCTGCTCCGAGCGGAACCGGGAGAGCCCCCGTCGTTCGGCGACCCACTGCGCCTCGACGATCTGGAAGCCCGAGAACGTCGATGAGCCGAAGTACCGGATCTTGCCCGCGCGCTGCAGGTCGCTCAAGGCGCTCAAGGTGTCTTCGATCGAGGTCTCGGCTTCCGGGCGATGGATCTGGTACAGGTCGATGTGATCGGTGCGGAGCCGCCGTAGGGAGTTCTCGACCTCGCGCATGATCCACAGGCGCGAGTTGCCGTGATCGTTCTGACCGGGACCCATCTCCCAATGGACCTTCGTCGCGAGCACGACCTCATCGCGCCGCCCCTCGAGGGCCTTGCCGACGATCTCCTCCGACTCGCCGTCGGAATAGACATCTGCGGTGTCGACGAAGTTGATCCCGGCGTCGAGCGCCCGGTGGATGATGCGGACGCAATCGTCGTGGTCGGCGTTCCCACCGCCGCCGAACATCATCGTGCCCAGGCAGTGCGCGCTGACGTGGACGCCGGTCGTTCCGAGCGTGCGGTACTCCACGGTCGCTCCTTTCAGGCGGACAGCCGCTCGGCCAGGTACCGGAGGCCGAGCGGGTAGCGGTACTCGATCGCCATGTGGGTCGCGTCGAACAGCTCGAAGGAAACCCCCGTGATACCGATCCCTTCGAGCGCACGGCGGAACGCCTCGGCGCCCAGATCCAGGAAGTATTCGTCCTTCTTCCCGGCGTCGATATAGATCGCGCGGAGTGTGCGGAGATCCTCGGCATGCTCCGGCACCATGCGCACGGGATCCATCCGGAGCCAGCGCTCCCAGATCTCGGGGATCAGCTCGCCCGTCGCGGGGTCGAACGGGAGCCGAACGGTGCCGTCGGGATCGGCGGAGTAGCACGCCGCCATGCACCAGTTGTTCAACAGGTGGCCGTCGCTCTCCTTCGAGAATGCGGGCCGGCTGCGGAAGTCCTTCCAGAAGTTCTCGAACGAGCCGTCGTACTCGTCCCGGAGCGTGCGAACCGAATCTCGGAACTCCGGGAGGTAGCACATCTCGAAGAGCGCGTCGCCGGCGTGGGTCGCCAACCCTCCCCAGAGGTCGGGTCGCAGCATCGGCACGACCATCGCGCCATAGCCGCCGCTCGATTTGCCCTGGACGCCTCGATGTGACCGGTCGGCCAACGTCCGGTAGCGCTCGTCGACGAAGGGCACGACCTCGTCACAGAGGAACGTGAGGTAGTTGCCGGTTCCCGGGGAATCGAGGAACTGGCTGCCGCCGAGCGAGGTCCAGCAGTCAACCCACACGACGACGACGGGCGGCGCCTCACCGCGTGCGAAGAGGTCGTCCGCGAGCTCCGGGTAGTTCCGGCGGAACGGGGAGCGGTTCTTCCACATGTCGAGCTGACCGGTGAGCCCCTGGATCACGTAGACCGACGCGAACCGCACGCTCGGGTCGTCGTCGTACCCGGGAGGCACGTAGACCCACAACGGCCGGTCGGTCGGGTCCCCGAGCGGGTTGCCCCGGAGCGCGTGACTCTGGATCGTGTGCTCCTCGAACCGCCCGTGCAGGTCGAACGACCAAGGCTCCATCGTCGCATCCTCCTCGCCGATCCACCCGGATCGCGGTCGCTCCTAGGCTACGCGCGGAGGCCGGAAGCGGTGAGCTGCCCCCCGGTCGGCCCTCGTCCTGTCACGGCGAACGCGCCGCACCGAGCGGCCAGGGCGAGCGCCGCGTCGGCGTCCAGACCGCTCGCGAGCCCGAAGGTGAGCCCCGCCTGGAAGCTGTCACCGGCGCCGTACATGTCGACGATCGGCCCGGGCGGCGTCGCGGCCGCGTACCGGCCGCGCCCCCCATCCGCCGTCTCCCAGGAACCCCCCGACGGCCCCGCGGTCCGGACGATGAGCCTCGGTGCAGGCGAGACGAGCCCGGCCTCGTACCGCTCGGCCGGGTCGTTGGCGCTGCCGACGACGGCGTCGAGCTGGACGCCGGCGTCGGCGAGCACGCCCAGCACACGGGAGGTGGCGACCAGGACGCGCGCCCGGCGGGCAGCCCGCAATGCCCGGACATCTCCGGCCGTGAAGAAGACGCCATCGGCGCCGCCGAGCAGATCCCACGGCAGCTCGTCCTCGCCGCGCGGTTCGAGCCGCTCGCCGATGGTGATGATCGTGCGTTCCCCGGTCTCGTCGATCATCGTGAACGCGGTCCGGGTGGGGCCTCGCCGCTCGGCGGCGTGGAGCTCGACGTGATCGGACACGAGGTCCGCCCGAACGTCGCCGGCGACGTGGTCATCTCCCAACGCCGAGAGGAACCGGCTGGTACCCGCGAGCTTCGCGAGCTGCACCGCCGCGACCGCGCCACCGCCGCCCGCGCCCTGCCACGTCTCCGTCGCGTGTTCGATCCCGCCGCGGGCAGGGACCTGTCGGACCCGCGCGAACCGGATCCATTCGATGTGGCCGACCACGGCCAACCGCATCGCGCGACCGTAGCAGCCGTACGGTCCCGGGTCAGCTGCACGGGAAGCTCTGTATCGTGGAGGGTATGCCGGACAGTTTCGGGAAGCGCCAGCGTGAGAGCGGGAAAGCGAAGAAGGCCGCCGCTCGTGAGGAGCGGCGCCTCGCGCGAGCCCAGCGCGACGCCGATCGCGAGGCCGGGTTGATCGAGGCCGGCACGCCGATCGAGGCGTCCGAGCCGGCCGCGCTCGGACTCGAGAACGAGCCCGAGCCGCGCCCGAAGCCCGACCCGTCCGAGACGTCCGACAAGTCCTGACACCGGAGACGACGAAGGGGAGGCCTCGAGGCCTCCCCTTCGTGCTGTTCCGTGGTCCCGTTAGCCGGGACGGACGTCCGAAGCTTGCGGACCTTTCTGGCCCTGCGTCACCTCGTAGGTCACCTTCTGCCCCTCGTCGAGGTTCCGGAAACCCTCACCCGCGATCGCGCTGAAGTGCACGAACACATCTGCGCTGCCGTCGTCGGGCGTGATGAAGCCGAAGCCCTTCTCGGAGCTGAACCACTTGACGGTGCCTGTTGCCATGTGCGATCCCTCCTTCCTTCGCCGTCGGGGCCTTGCTGCATACCCGTCAGGCTCCGGCTGGCGCCGGGAGGGAACCGCTCTTGGCGAACCACGATCCGTTGCCCTCGCCGCATAGCCTACAGGGCGGCGGCCCCCCGTCGCTTGCAGCCTCTCGCTTGCCCCGGCCCCCAGGGTCGGTCATCATCGAGGGCAGATGGGTGGCATCTTCGGCAGCAGCGGCAAGACGGCGAACCCGGCGGGCACCGTGGGCTCCCTGGTAGGGGCGATCGGAGCCGCGTTCAGCGTCGTCCTGTGGATCTATCACTTCAACCCGGACAGCACCCTGTTGGGCAAGTACTCCCAACAGCTCGCGGTGGGCGGACAGATGGCCGACCAGCTCGGGCTGCTCGCCGTCGTCTTCGGGGCGATCGCGGTCGTGCTCGGGATCGTCGGCGGGTTGGGGGGCAGGGGCGGCAGCACGACGGTGCTGTCGATCCTGCTCGGGATCGCGGCGTTGTCCTATCCGGTCCTGAACGCCCTCAACCTGGTCAAGCAGTACGTGCCGAATCCGATCGGGAACTGATCGTCAGAACGATCCTGGATCCGGGACGGTGCCCTTGGGCCAGGGGTAGTTCTCCGGGAAGTGGTCGAATCGTCCGAAGGTCTTGACGCGGACGCCGGTCACGGACGGCGGGCGCGGCCGCTGCGTGAAATCGAAGACGTGCTCGAAGTTGTGCGTGTTCGCGATGCGGTCCGTGAGATACGGGAGTCCCCAGTTGTCAGCGATGAACCGCAGCGGCGTGGAGAACTCTCCGGTCAGGTCGTCGATCGCTCCGCGGACGGTGTACGGGCTGATCGTGAGCAGCGGGATCCGGAAGCCAAGCCCGACCGGGTCGACGATGGGCGGGCGGACGTGATCGTAGAACCCGCCCCATTCGTCCCAGGTGAGGAAGATCGCGGTCTGGTCCCACGCGTCGCTCTTCATGATCGCTTCGATCAGGTCGCTGGTCCAGTTGTGCGCGAACGCGGAGCTCGTTGGGGGGTGATCGGACAGCTCGAACCGTGGGGTGATCCATGTGACGGCAGGGAACTTCCCGGCCCTCGCGTCGTCGATCACCGCCGCCACGTCGCGCGTGTGCTCGTGCCACAGGTCCGTGTGGAAGACCTGGGACACGCCGTTGTAGGCGTTCCAGAAGTACCCGGGCGTGCCCGGCGCCGCCGAGTAGAACGCCCAGTCTACGCCGACGTGGCTGAGCTGCTCCCCGACCGTGCGGAAATCGAAGCAGCTACTGTGCTTCGCGAGCTGGCCGTGCTTGTCGAGCGTGAACACGAAGACGTCGTCCCCGACGGCGTCGCACCCCCAGCTCTTGAACGTCCGACCGTCTTGCATGGGGCTCGTCCTGATGTTCTCCGGGTTGTCGATCGCGCCCCCCGATGTCCCTGCGATGAAGAAGAAGTGGTTCGGGTACGACGGGCCGTTGGCGGACGAGAAGAAGTGGTCGGAGATCGCGTACTCGTGTGCCCAATGCCAGTAGTTGGGCACCTCGTTCCCCTCGAACTGGGTGTAAGCCCACGGGTCGCCGTAGGCTCCCGTGCCGAACCCGTCTTGCTTGCCGCCGTTCCAGCAGTTGAGCGCGGCGGCTCGATCGTGGGGGAGGTCACCGGGCAGCCAGTCGGGACACCGCGTGAGCGGGACCTCGGCGCCGTCCATGACGCCGGTCGTCGTCCCCTGCACGCCCGGGAACCGCCCGAACAGGTTGTCGAAGCTCCGGTTCTCGAGCATCACGTACACCACCCGCTTGATCGGCCATCTCGTTTCGATCGCGGCTGTGGTGTCCGAGACGTGAGGAACGATCTTTCCGCCGGTGCAGGCGAACAATGCGCCGCCCGCGACGGCCATCGCGGATCGCTCGAGGAACCGGCGGCGGGAGACCGGCAGCGGGTGGTGGGCCCGGCGTTCGTCGTCCATCGGGCCGGTATCCTCCCAGAGCTTCGACGCCGATCCGGAGTTCGCCCGTGAGAAGGATCATCGTTTTCCTGTGCTGTCTGACGCTCGCCGCGGTGGCGTCCTCGTGCGTCCGCGGCGGTGATAGCACGCCGACCGAAGTCATACCGAGCCCGCTGCCGCCGAGCTCGACGACGGTCTCCACACCGCCTCCCACGCCGCCCGCGCTTCCCGCGACCCCGCCGCCGAGGTCTGGGCCGACGAGCGCGACCTGTGAAGGGGGCTGGTCCACCCCGGCGAACGGCTCGAGCCTCTGGCTCACCCCGCTCGGGGTGATCCGGAAGGCGACCGGGGTCGCGGGGCCGCTCAGGGTCGTCGACATGCGAACCTTCGTCGGGCTCGAATCGCCCCCGAGCAGCCAGAACTACCTCTCGGACATCCGTCGCTGGTACGTCAAGCTCTATGCGAAGGACGACCTCTCCTTCCAGGGGCGGTTCCTGGTCGAGGATCGCCGGTTCGGACGCGGATTGTCCGCGGTGGCCCCGTACGACACGCACGGGTTCGTCGCACCCGACTGGGTCGGGTTCCAGTACGACGCCGAGCAGCCGAAGGCGTTCTCGTACCGCGGATTGCCGGGCACCTGGAGGGGGATCGCTTACGACTTCGTCAACGGCGGCCGCGGGTTGACGATCCCCGGCTTGCCCACGCAGAGCGCCGGCTGCCTCGACGGGACCTGAGGCTCGTCACGACGCTCGAACCTCGTTCTGCGGAGGCCACCCGCAAGAGGGTCACGGATCATCTGACGCGCCGCCGATCGTCCTTCGGAGTGCTGCCAGCTCAGATCTGATACCGGCGAGCTCTTGTTGCATCGTTGGTTGCGCTGCTCGTTCGTCGCCGGACGGACGAGGGACGAGGATGCTAGCCAAGATGCTCGCCAGTGCGCCGATGATCCCGACGCCGGCGAACATCACGAACACGCCCGTGATCCGTCCTGCGGTCGTCACGGGATACGTATCTCCATAGCCGACCGTCGTGATGGTCACGACCGACCACCACAGCGCGTCGCCGCCGGTCGTGATGTTGGCATCCGGCGACCTGGTCTCGAACTGCAGGACGAGCACGCTGCTCAACGTGAGCACGATGAAGGCGGCCAACACCGTGATGAACGCGGCGTACTGCCCCCGGTTCTGGATCACGTCTGCCGCGAGCTCCTTCCTCTTCTTCCCACGAAGCAGCCGGGTGATGCGTGCCAGCCGGCTGATCCGCGCCAGCCGGAGCAGGGCTGTGTACTTGAAGATGCCGAGCGTGGGGATCGACCCGAGGAGATCGAGCCAGCCGCGCCGGCCGACGACGTAGTCGCGTTTCGGATGCGACCGCGAGAGGTTCAGGGCGAAGTCGATCAGGAAGACGACGCAGATCATGTTGTCGTACTTCGTCAGGAGCGTCGTGGTGGCCTCGTTCAGCGGAAGCAACAGCGCCACCATGATCAGCAGCGAGAGCACCGTCAGCACCAGGATGAACAGGTCGTAGGCGTTGCTCGTCTTGTGTTCCGTGGCCGTCGTCTCAACCATGGGTCCTCCTACAGGTCGTCGTTCGGGACATGATGCCCCGCCGCGCCCGCGGGAGGTGGGCGCTATCGTTGCGATCCACCACCTGGAGGGGGAGCAGATGAGAACGCTGTTCCGGGGCGGCCGTGTCTTCGATGGGACCGGCGCTCCGCTCGCCGACGGGGACCTCGTGATCGAAGGCGGACGCATCGTCGCGGTCGGATCGGGCCTCGACGGCGACGAGGCGGTCGAGTGCGAGGGGAAGTCGCTGCTCCCCGGTCTGTTCGACTGCCACATCCATCTGATGGGCCGGTACGAGGACGACGAGCTCACGCTCACCCACCGGCCGTTCTCCTACGCGTTCTACCTCGCTCCCGCGAACCTTCGTACCACCCTCGCGCTCGGGATCACCACGGTGCGCGACGCCGGCGGGGCCGACCTCGGGTTGAAGCGAGCGGTCGAGGACGGGGTGATCCCCGGGCCTCGGATGCAGATCGCGGTGACGATGCTCAGCCAGACGGGCGGGCACAACGATCCGTGGCTCCCCAGCGGCGGGACCTCGGTCGACTGGGGCGTTGGGTATCCCGGATTCCCGATGGGTCGGTGCGACGGGGTCGAGGGCGTTCGGACCAAGGTGCGCGAGGTGATCCGCGCCGGCGCGGACGTGATCAAGATCGCTTCGAGCGGGGGGTTCTTCTCACCCACCGATGACCCCTTGCACCCGCATTTCGCCCAGGACGAGCTCGACCAGATCGTGCGGACGGCGGCCGACCTCCAGCGGCCGGTGATGGCACATGCGCATTCCCCCGAGTCGATCAAGCGAGCCGTGCGCGCCGGCGTCCGTTCGATCGAGCACGGGACGTACCTCGATCAGGAGTCGGCAGAGATGATGGTCGAGCAGGGGACGTGGCTCGTCCCGACGCTCACCGCAGGCGACACCACCGAGGAGCTGGCGAAGGACCCGAAGCTCGCGCCGGAGATCCGAGCGAAGTTCGAGGGGCTCGGGAGACCGGAGTTCGATGCGATGCGCCTCGCGGCCGAGGCCGGCGTCAAGGTCGCGATGGGAACGGACTGCCCGGTCGCTCCGCACGGCTGGAACCTCAACGAGCTCACCCACATGGCGGCGAATGGGTTCACGCCGGTGGAAGCGCTGGTCGCGGCCACCACGAGCGCCGCGGAGCTGATGGGCCTGCAGGACCAGCTCGGGTCGCTCGCTCCCGGGAAGATCGCGGACGTGGTCGTGGTGGAGGGGGACCCCTTCGAGTTCGAGAAACTGAAGGACCGGATCGAGCAGGTGTGGAAGGACGGCGCCCGAGTCGTGTGAGTACGACCCAACGAGACGTGATCGTGGTCGGGGGCGGGCATAACGGTCTCGCGTGCGCCGCGTACCTGGCCAAGGCCGGACGCGACGTCCTCGTCCTGGAGCGTCGAGACGTCCTCGGTGGGGCGGCCGTCACCGAACCGATGTGGGACGGCTACCGGATCTCTTCCGCGGCCTACGTCGTGTCGCTCCTGCCGGAGCGGATCGTCGCGGAGCTGGATCTGAAGTCGTTCGGCTACCGGGTTTCGCTCGTCAGCCCCGACTACTTCGTTCCGTTCCCCGACGGAACGTCTCTCACCTTCTGGGGCGATCTGCGCCGCGACGTCGAGAACATCGCGCGCCTCAGCAAGCACGACGCCGAGGCGTACGTGGCGTTCGACCGGTACTTCGCCCATGTCGGCGACCTGACGCGGCGGCTGTTGTTCGTCGTGCCGCCGAACATGCGGATGACCGACCTCCTGAGCTGGGCGCGGACGAGCGCCAGGCTCCGCGGTTGGACCGGCCGGGACATCCACGAGCTGGTCCGGTTGTTCACGATGAGCGCCGCCGACCTGCTCAACGAGTGGTTCGAGGATCCCCGGGTCAAAGGAGCGCTCGCGACGCAGGCGGTGGTGGGTGCCTGGGCCGGACCGATGACGCCGGGTTCCGCCTACGTCCTGATGCACCACTGGATCGGGCAGGTCGACGGTCACCTTGGTGCGTGGGGGTGGGTGGACGGCGGCATGGGCGGCGTTTCCGAAGCGATCGCGGGGGCGGCGCGCGCGGCAGGTGCGGAGATCCACACCACCGCGCGCGCCGCCCGCATCGTCGTGGGGCCGTCGGGTCGTGCGGTTGGGGTCGAGTTGGAGGACGGCTCGGTGCTCCGCGCCACCCAGGTCGTGTCCAGCGTCCACCCGAAGACGACGTACCTGGAACTCGTCGGACGGGAGCATCTGCCGTCCGACGTGATCCACGACGTCGAGCGCATCCGGACGCGCAGCGGGTCGGTGAAGGTCAACCTCGCGTTGTCCGGGCTCCCTGCGTTCCGGACCTGGGAACAGGAGGGCTCGGTTCATACGGGTCTAACGGCCGTCTCGCCGTCCGTCGAGTATCTCGAGCGTGCCTTCGACGACGCGAAGTACGGCAAGCCGTCCCAGCATCCCTACGTCGAGCTGGTGTTCCCCACCGCGCACCAGCCCGAAGGGCTCGCCCCGCCGGGCAAGCACGTGATGCTCGCGTTCACGCAGTATCTGCCGTTCGACGCCCCGAACACCGATCGCACGCGAGAGGCGTGGGCGAAGAAGGTGATCGCGGCGGTCGCGGCGTACGCGCCCGACCTGGCTTCGCTGGTGGAGCACGTGGAGGTGCTCACCCCGAAAGATCTGGAGGACCGATTCGGCTTGCTCGGGGGGAACATCATGCAGGGCGAGCTCACCCCGGACCAGCTCTTCTCGTTCCGACCGATCCCGTTCTACGGCGACTACCGGACCCCGATCAAGAGCCTCTATCTGTGCGGCGCGGGGACGCACCCCGGCGGAGGGGTGATGGGCATCGCGGGTCGCAACGCGGCGACGGTGATGCTCAACGATGTCCGCCGCGAACGGGTGATCGACCGAGCCCGACGACTGGTGGCGCGGGGGTGAGCGGGCCGGCCTGGTGGAAAGAGATGTTCGAGCTCTCCGCCTGGCAAGCCGTCCAGCTCGGATGGGAGTCGCTCGAGGACGCCGACCGCCAGGCCGACCTGGTCGTGCGCGCCACCGGGTCGCGTGCCGGGATGCGGGTCCTGGACGTCCCGTGCGGGACCGGGCGGATCGCGAAGCGCCTGGCGGAGCGAGGGCTCGACGTTGTGGGCGTGGATATCACCGACCGGTTCCTCGACGAGGCTCGGGCCGCCGGTCTCGTCGTCGAACGCGCGGACATGCGCGAGCTCCCGTTCGAAGACTCGTTCGACGTCGCGATCTGCATGTGGGGTTCGTTCGGCTACTTCGATGATGTCGGGAACCTCGCGCAGGCTCGGTCCGCTTGCAAGGCGTTGAAGCCGGGAGGTCGCTATCTGATCGACACGCTGGCCGCCGAGGCGATCCTCCCCGGGTTCCGGGAACGCGATTGGTTCGAGGCAGAGGGGACGTTCGTCCTCGAGCGTCGTGCGTACGTGGTGGGTACCGGTCGGGTCGAAACACGGTGGACGTTCCTCCGAGGGGCCGACCGGCAGGAGCAGACGACGTCGATCCGCCTCTACACGCTCCACGAGCTGACCGATCTGCTCCGCGAGGCAGGGTTCAGCGCGTTCTCGGCGTTCGATGACGAGCTGGCGGACTTCGCTCTGGGGTCGCGGCGGCTGTGGCTGGTCGCGACGCGCTGAACGCCGCGCGGACGGCTAGGCGACGCTCCACCCGTCGATCGCGATCGCGGTGCCGGATCCGGCCGTCCCCGGCAGACCGAGGACGACGACCCGGACCGAATGCACCCGGTCGGCCAGACCGCCGACCGACCTCGTCACCCCGAAAGTGGTGGTGGCGGCGGACAGATCGAGCCGGCGCCGGAGCGTCCCGTCCACCCAGATCTCCGCTCGGCCGTAGCTCGGCCCGGTCGCCGTCGTGATCGACAACGCCGACCCACGGAAGCGGAACGACGCTCGAGCGCCGGCCACGCCGCTCACGACGAACCTGCCGCCGGCAGCCGAGGGCGCGCTCTGGGGAGCCCATCGGGCGACGACGGGGGTGCTTCGCGTCCCGCTGGCATCGGCGATCGCATCGACCCCCGTCCCGACGGCCGCCGGGTGGCCGGGATCCGGCGCGAGGACGCTCACCTGCAGCCGGTGCGCTCCATGTCCTATCCCGGTGAAGGTCCGAGGCACCAGGGCGAACGACGGTCGGCGTCGGTCGATCGTCGTTCGGTACCTGCCGTCGATCGTGACCTTCGCTCGACCGAACGTAGGGCCGGCGACCGTCCAGACGGTGACCGACGGACCCGAGAAGGCGAAGGTGACCGAGGCCCCGACCCGTCGCTCCCAGAGATAGGACCCACCCCTCGCCCGGGCGTCGTCGCGGGTTCCCCAGGCGAACGAAGAGCCTGGAGCCTCCTCCGGGACGACGGTCGCCGCGCGGAAGCTCGCGGTCGTCCTCGGCAAGGGGTTCCAGGCTCGGTCGACGATCGCTGGCGTCACCCCGTTCGGGTTCGCCACGACGAGGTAGGACTGGCCGGCGAGCAACGGAGACGCCGGACGGAGCTCTGCGCTCAGCACGAGATCCTTCGAACAGGACACCGTCGCTGCGTTTTCGCCCCGACACGTGAGCGATCCCGCGACGGCGGCGCCGCCGGCGGTCCGGATCACGACGTTGTCGAGACTGAGGTGGCGAACCGGCTCGCTGAACGCCAGACGGACGGGCCCGGCCAGCGACCCGGGCGTGGTGATCGCCGCCGAGGGGGGGCCGAGATCCGTGAACGATGCCGTCACCGACCGAGGCTGATCGAGGGTCACCGTGCACACGGTGGGGTCGAGCCCCATGCAATCCCCGCTCCATTCCCCGAACTCGCTCGCCGCGTCGGGGGTCGCCGTGAGCGAGACGCTCGTGCCCGCGGGGAAGGCGTGGGAACAGCTGCCCGTGCAGGTGATGCCTGCAGGGGTCGTTCGCACGGTTCCTCCGCCCGGACCGGCGACCGTGGTCGACAGCGGATACCCGAACGTCGCGGTCACGGTCCTCTTGCCGAGCGTCGTGACCGAGCAGGTCGGCGAGGATCCCGAACACGCGCCACCCCAGGAGAGGAAGACGGCGCCCGGGTCAGGCTTCGCGGTGAGCGTCACGATCGCCGACGGATCGAACAACGACGCGCAGGTGGCACCGTCTCCGCACGAGAGACGCCCGGTGATGTCCGTCACCGAACCGCCGGCGCCGGGTTTCGCGGTGAGCTGCGCGATCTGGGCGGTGACGAGGTTCGTCCCTGCGAACCGATCCCGGTCGAGATCCGTCGTGACGCCGGGCAATCCCGGCTTGTGCGTCCATTGCCAGAAGGTCCAGCCGCGCCCTTGCCAATCGTTCGCGGGGACCGTCGGAGACGGAACGTTCCAGTGCGCGAGCCACAGACGGTAGCCGTTGTCCGCGAACCACGTGGAATCGCCCATCGAGACCGTCCAGAAGTGCGGACTGGCATAGAGCATCGGTTTCACGCCGAGGACGTTCGTGACCCGGGTCACCCACGCCCTCACCCACACCACCAGATCCGCCGGCGCGAGGCCGCCCGTCTCCTCGATGTCGAGCGCGGGGATCAGATCGCCGACACCCGGGGACGCTACATGGAGGTAATGGTTGGCTTCCGCTCGCGCATCGGCGATGTTCGCGGTGGCACCGCCGCTCGGCGTGGCGCGATGGTAGGCGCCCACGACGATGCCGTTCGCCCGAGCCTCGTTGACGTTCACCTGGAAGGTGGGGTCGGCGTAGGTCCGCCCCTTCGTGGCCCGCGCGATCGCGAAGCGTATCCCCGCGCCGGCGACCTTCGACCAGTCGATCGTGCCTTGCCACTTCGAGACGTCGATGCCCGGCAGGGTGGTGGCGGCGTTCGCGTTCGGCGAGGGCACGAAGAGCATGCTCGCGACCACGGCGAGCAGGCATGACGTTCGGGCGATGCGGGCGGCCATCGGCTCACCAGGGTACGCGCCCCTCGGCTCTACGGGCCGAGGTTGTAGCCGAGCCTGCGCGGGAGCTTCGCGACGAAATCCACGAACGGGTTGGGGATCTCTTCGCCGTCGAGCGTGACGTCGCGACGATGGATCGCTCGGTTCGCCACCATCGCACCCACCGACCTGATCGGCTCCGGAGGGAAGCGTCTCGGTTCCAGATCCACGAGCGGGAGCGCAAGCACGTCGTCGTACTTCGCCAGGACGCGGTGCGCCAGGATCCTGCCCCCGAGGTGCGCCGGGCCAACCCCGTTCCCCGTGAAGCCGAGGCCGTAGTGGACGTTGCCGGTCTCGAGCGTGCCGAAGAACGGGAGGTGGTCGCCCGAGACGTCGATCGGCCCACCCCATCCGGCTTCGATCGGCACGTCGGCGAACGACGGGAACATCCGGTGCAGATCGTCGACGGCGACGCGGATCGAGCCCTCGTCGTATCCGAACCGTGGGTCGATGTGACGGGCGAGGTCCGGCTGCATGCCGCCGATCCCGAACGCGATGCGACCATCGGGCGTGGTTCGCAGGTAGTGGACCGCCGAGCGATGGTCGGAGACCGCCAGCGCGCTCGTCCAGTTGATCGCCGCCAACCGATCGGGAGCCGGGGCCGTCAGCACGATGTACGAGCCTCGGACGGTGATGGCCCGCTTGAACCGCCTCCAGTGCTGCGCCCATGCGTTCACCGCGAGCACGGCGACATCGGCGCGGACCGTCCCGCCGAGGGTGTCGGCGACCGCCGGGTCACCGGCGCCGAACCGCGAGACATGGGTGCCCTCGTGGATCCGGATACCACGCTCGAGCAGCACGCGGCGCAGACCTCGCGCGAGCCGCGCGGGCTGGACGGTGGCGCCGACCTTCGTCAAGACGCCGGCGTGGAAGACGGGCGAGTCGACCCTCGATCGAACCTCGTCTCGGGACAGGACGGTGATGAGGTCCGACAGGCCCATCCGGTCCACCGCCATGATGAGGTCCGCCCACGCCCCGATCTGCGCCGTCGAGGTCGCGACCGACAACGTGCCCTCCGCCGCGTACCAGGCGTCGATATCGTGCTCCTCGCAGAACCGACCGATGTCGTCGACGCTCTCCTGTCCGGCCCTGCAGATCCGCAAGGCCGGCGTGTCGCCGAAGCGTTCGGTCAGGAAGTCCAGCTCGTCCCAGAAGGAGTTGATGAAGCCGCCGTTGCGACCGCTCGGGCCGCCGCCGCAGATGTCCTGCTCCAGCAGGACGATGTCGAGGCCCGGATCGAGCTCCTTCAGGAACCACGCGGTCCACATCCCCGTGTAGCCCCCGCCCAGGATCACGACGTCGGCTTTCGTGTCGGTGTCGAGCGGCGGACACGGCTCCCCCGCGAACTCGGGCCGAGCGAGCGCTTCGCGGAGCCACCAGCTGCGCCCCTCGTTCGGAGGCAACGCGTTCATGGGCTCGGATGGTACAAGCCGCGCCGAACGCTCCCGCGAGGCCCGTTGGTAAGGTTCCAGCCCTCATCTCGCCCGGAAGGATCCGATGACGGTCAATCGACCCCGCAGCCGGGAGGTCACCGAGGGAGCCGCACGCGCGCCCGCCCGTTCGTACCTGCGCGCGGTCGGTTTCAGTGAGGATGACTTCGACAAGCCACAGGTCGCGGTGGCCTCGTCGTGGAACGAGGTGACCCCTTGCAACTACCACCTCGACAAACTCGCCGCGCTCGCGAAGGAAGGCGTCCGCCAGGGCGGGTGCGTCCCGCTCGAGTTCACGACGATCGCGGTCTCCGACGGCATCGCGATGGGTCACGAGGGGATGAAGGCGTCGCTGATGTCGCGCGATCTGATCGCCGACTCCGTCGAGCTGATGATGCACGCCGAGCGGTTCGACGCGCTCGTCGGGATCGCGGGCTGCGACAAGTCCGAGCCGGGCATGCTGATGGCGATGGCTCGGATGGATCTGCCATCCGTCTACCTCTACGGCGGCACCATCTTGCCGGGCACGTATCAGGGACGCGACATCACGATCCAGGATGTCTTCGAAGCCGTTGGGGCGCACGCGAAAGGACAGGTGACCGACGCGGAGCTGCTCGGTCTGGAGCGGGCGGCGTGCCCGACGACCGGGTCGTGCGCGGGCATGTACACGGCGAACACGATGGCCGCGGTAGGTGAGGCTCTCGGGATGTCGCTGCCCGGCACGGCGAGCCCGCCCGCCGTCGACTACCGGCGCGAGGTTGCCGCACGGGAGAGCGGGATCGCCGCCGCGCATCTCCTGGAGCTCGATGTGCGGCCACGGCAGATCATGACGAGGGAGGCCTTCGAGAACGCGATCGCCGTCACGATGGCGCTCGCGGGGTCGACGAACGCGGTCCTGCATCTGCTCGCGATCGCGAGGGAAGCGCACGTGGAGCTCGAGCTCGACGACTTCGACGCGATCAGCCGGCGCGTGCCGCACCTGGTGGACGTGCGCCCTGCGGGCCGCTTCGTGATGAGCGATCTCGACCGGGTCGGCGGCGTGCCTGTGGTCATGAAGGAGCTCCTCGAGCTGGGCGTGCTCCACGGCTCGTGCATGACGGTGACCGGAAAAACGGTGGCGGAGAACCTGGCGGCGCTGTCGCCGCCGGCTCCCGACGGCACCGTCGTGCATCCCACGTCTGACCCGATCCACTCCGAGGGTGGGACCGCGATCCTCCGAGGCTCGCTCGCCCCCGACGGCAGCGTGATGAAGATCGCCGGTGCGGCCTCGCTCGAGTTCCGAGGGCGCGCGCGGCCGTTCGACTCCGAGACCGCAGCGTTCCAGGCGGTGACGAGCGGTGCGGTGCTCCCGGGCGACGTCGTGGTGATCCGGTACGAGGGCCCGAAGGGCTCCCCTGGCATGCCCGAGATGCTCGCGGTGACCGCCGCAGTCGCGGGTGCCGGTCTGGGCAAGGACGTCGCCCTCGTGACGGATGGTCGTTTCAGCGGCGCGACGAAGGGCTACAGCGTCGGGCATATCGCGCCGGAGGCATTCGTCGGCGGCCCGATCGCTCTCGTTCGTGAGGGCGACGAGATCGTGATCGATGCGGAGCGGCGCGTCATCGACCTCGCGGTCGATGACGCCGAGCTGGCCACGCGGCGTGCCGCGTGGCGAGCTCCGGAACCCCGGTACACCCAGGGCGCGTTGGCCAAATACGCGAGAGCGGTCGGCAGCGCCGACCGCGGGGCGGTGACCTGGTGACGCGGCCGGCGATCGCATCGCCGGCTGCGTTGCAGTGCCGGATCTGCGGCCAGCAGTACCCGGTCGAGCCGCTCACGATCTGCGAGGAGTGCTTCGGCCCGCTCGAGCCCTCCTACGACCTGCAGTCGCTGGACGGCGAGGTCTTCCGCAAGCACGTGGAGCAAGGGCCCGCAAGCCTCTGGCGATACGAGGCGCTCCTCCCGGGCGGCCCTGGCATCGAGCGGGTGGACATGGGAGCCGGGTTCACGCCGCTCCGCCGTGCCGAGCGGCTGGGGCAGACGCTCGGACTCGAGCGGCTCTGGATCAAGGACGACTCGGTGAACCCGTCGAACTCGTTCAAGGACCGGGTGGTCTCGGTCGCCACGACGATGGCGCGCGCGTTCGGGTTCCAGGCGATCAGCTGCGCGTCCACCGGGAACCTGGCGAACGCGACGGCCGCACACGCGGCGCGCATCGGGATGCCCTGCTACGTGTTCATCCCGGAGGACCTCGAACGGGCGAAGGTCCTGGCCACGCTGGCGTACGGAGCGAAGGTCGTCGCTGTCAAGGGGAACTACGACGACGTCAACCGGCTCTGTAGCGAGGTCGCCGACGCGCTTCCGTGGGCGTTCATCAACGTCAACATGCGGCCCTACTACGCCGAAGGATCGAAGTCGCTCGGCTTCGAGGTCGCAGAGCAGCTCGGGTGGCGCCTCCCCGACCACGTCGTCGTCCCGATCGCCTCGGGCGCGTTGCTGACCAAGATCCACCGCGCGTTCTCCGAACTGATCGCGATCGGCGCCGTCGAGGAGAAGCCCTACCGCGTCAGCGGCGCCCAGCCGGAGGGCTGCCGTCCGGTCGCCCAGGCGTTCAAGGACGGCGCCGAGACGGTGCAACCCGTCAAGCCCGACACGATCGCGCGTTCGCTCGCGATCGGGAACCCCGCCGACGGGATGTTCGCGATGCAGGTCAGCCGGCAGACCGGCGGCGCGATCGAGTGGTGCACGGAGCCCGAGATCGTGGAGGGCGTCCAGCTGCTTGCTTCGACCGAAGGGGTGTTCACCGAGACCGCAGGCGGTGTCACGGTGGCCAACCTGAAGCGATTGGTCGAGCAGGGCGTGATCGCCCCCGAGGAGGAGACCGTCGCCTTCATCACGGGCAACGGGTACAAGACCGTCGAGGCCCTGGAGGGCGCGGTCCAGGTCACCTACAACGTGACCCCCGACCTCGACGAGTTCCTCGCAGCGGTCGGCGTCTAGGTTTCGTTCCCCCGCACCATTGGGCTTGCGCTCGGAGCCCGGCCGACGCACACTCACGCGAGCCCAGCCCGCGGGCGACCGTTTCGCGCGGAGGGGGGACACGTGGGTCGAGGCTCAGCTGGTGCCCGGCGGATGAACCGGCGGTCGTCACGCTGCGCCGGCGGTGACCCGAGCGTCCCCGCTCGCGGCGGCTGATCCTTCCCCCGTTCGGATCAGGTCCGGATGTCGAAAGGGGTGAACGGATGTCCACGCACGAAGAGCAGGTCGCGAAGGATGCGGCCGATCTTCAGAAGTTCGGATACAAGCAGGAGCTGAACCGCGGGCTCGGGACCTTCAGCTCGTTCGCGGTGGCGTTCAGCTACATCTCGCCGTCGACGGGGATCTTCACCCTGTTCTTCCTCGGGATATCGGCGCTGGGTGCGCGGCTGTGGTGGACCTGGCCCACGGTGGCTCTGTTCCAGTTCATCGTGGCGCTCAACTTCGCCGAGGTCACGAGCCACTTCCCGTTGGCCGGCTCGGTGTATCAGTGGACGAAGTACCTCTCCGGGCGAGGCTACGCCTGGATCACGGGATGGTTCTACATCTTCGCGGGGATCCTCACCGTTTCGTCGGTATGCGCGACCCTGCCGATCGCGCTGATCCCGGCTCTCAACTACATGTTCGGCTGGCACCTGAACGACGCGCTGGGGAGCGCCGATCAGAAGGCGGTCGCCGCCATCACCCTCGTGCTGATCACCGTCCTCAACATCTACGGGGTGAAGCTGGTCGCGATCGTGAACAACACCGGGGTCGTATTCGAGATCCTCGGGATGGTGGTGTTCGCGGTCTTCCTTGCCGCCGTGCACAACCACAACGGCGTGGGGGTGATCTTCAACTCGGCCTACGCTGGGAACTACAGCAAGTTCCCCGCGGCGACGACGCTCCCGTTCTTCCTGGTCGGGATGTTCATGTCCTTGTACGTGATCTACGGTTTCGACACCGCGTCGACCCTCGCCGAGGAGACACGGAACCCCCGCGTCGAGGCGCCCAAGGCCGTGCTGGCCGCTGTAATCGGAGCGTTCGTGATCGGCGCCATCTTCCTGTGGGGGGTGCTGATCGCCGCGCCGGACATCGCCGGTGAGGCGGCAGGCCTCGTGACATCACCGGGAACGATCATCGCGGAGGTGATGACCGGAGCGGGGAGCACCCTGTATCTGTTGGTCGTATCGGCTGCGATCTTCGTGTGCTGCATGGCGATCATGACCGCCACGATCCGCCTCGCGTTCGGGATGGCACGCGACGACCAGCTGCCGTTCTCCAGGTCGATGGCGAAGGTCAGCCCGCGCCTCCACACACCGATCGTCACCTGCATCGTCGTCGGAGCGCTCGCCGCGGTGCCGTTCATCCAATTCGTCGGGGCGGCCGTGATCGCGGTCGGAGCGACGGCATCGATCTACCTGAGCTACCTGCTCGGGAACCTGGCCTTCCTCCGCGCTAGAACGAAAGGCTGGCCGAGGACCAAGGCGCCGTTCAACCTTGGCGGTTGGGGCATGGTCGTCAACGTGGTCGCCATCCTCTGGGGACTGGCGATGATGCTGAACTTCCTCACTCCCTCGTCGGCGACCGGGGCGTTCGACGCGGGTCCGGCGTCGGCGTCCAACTACCTCCGGGTGTTCTCCAACCCGAAGCCGGTGCAGTCCGACTACTACGTGCAGGGTCAGCAGTTGCTGAACTTCCACATCGACTTCTTGAACAAGATCCCGGTGATCTGGACCGTGTTCACCGTGATCTTCCTCGCAGGGGCGCTCTACTACTGGCTCGTGCAGAAGAAGAAGCCATGGGAACCGGTGGTGCCGCCGGGCGAGGATGTGACGATGGTGACCTCGGCCTGAGGCGGCAGGCTGGTGGGGCGCATGCGCCCCACCAAACCCGTCGTCCGTGGTTCGATATGGATATGAAGGTCGTGACGTCGGAGAGGGCCTCCGCGTTCATCGGTGAACGCGGAGGCCAGGTGTGGGTGTGGCTCGACCCTCGCCGGGGGCTGGTCGGCTCGTTCGTGTGGCTCGAGGCCCATTGCGAGCCACCTCGTTCCAGTCGCCGGTCCGGCTTCACGCGCAGCTCGCGGCGACCGCACCGCTTCCGCGCGCTCCAGTCGGACGGGCTCACCGTCCATTACGACTGGGGCAGGCTCGATCCACCCGACGAGCTGCACTTCGACGTGAAGGGCTGGCGGAAGGCGACCCGTCGGCTGGAGGCCTACTGGAACGGTTGCGTCTTCGCAGGCGATGACGTGCCGCCGCCGCGGCGATGAACGTCGTCGCTCCGCTCGAGGTCGAACGTTTCATCCGAGAGCACGGGGGCCGACTCTTCGTCTGGACGGACGCCCGTCGTTGCTGCGGCGGCGCCATGACGTTCCTATCCGCCGGCTCGACGCCGGGTGATGCCCGCTCTTTCGAGCGCGTCGACACAGGTGGGTTCGAGCTGTGGTTCGCTCCCGGACGGACGTCGCCGCCCGCGGAGCTGCGTCTCGAGCTGAAGGGCCGTCGACGTAAACACGTTGAGGCGTATTGGGACGGCTGCGTCTTCGTGACCTAGACCTTCACCCGCGCCGCGCCGACCCACTCACCCATCCGTTCGTCCGCGGCGTTCGAGAGCAGCCGTTCGAAGTGGCGATCCGCGTAGTCGACGTAGTCGAAGTCGAGCGTCGAGATCGCCTGTTGCACGACCCCCCACATCGCTTCGCGCAGATCGGAGACGATCCGCATCAGCGCCAGCCGCGCCCGGTGGACGTCGCGCACGTCGCCGAAGTAGGTCTGCAGGAGGAGGGCCTGCGCATCCTCGTCGAGGCCGTTGTTGATCGACAGGTTGCCCAGGTCGAAGAAGGGGTCGCCCATGCCGGCGTACTCGTAGTCGACGATCCACGTGTGGTCTCCCTCCAGGAGGAAGTTCGCGTTCAGGAGGTCGTTATGACAGGTGGTGAGCGGCGCCGGCGCCCCAGCGAAGGCTTCCTCGATCCGTACGGCGACCGCGTGCGCCGCCTCGTACTCCGCCGGCACCTGCACCCCGCGCTCGGCCGCGATCTCGCGGAACCCCTCGACGATCCGGAACACCGGGAAGGTCGCTCGGATCGGCCGGCTGCCGTGGATCGCGCGGACCGACGCCACCACGGAACGCATCACGGCCTCGTCTCCGAGCTCGTCCTCCGGGATCGGGCTGCCCTTCACGAAGCGGGTCACGATGCAGCCGAGATCCGGTTCGAAGGCGAAGACCTCGGGACCGACGCCGGCCTCGGCGGCGGCCCGCCCGGCCTCGACCTCGGCCTCGCGATCGATCCCGAGCAGCTCCGTATCGGTTCCGGCGAGGCGAAGGACGAACGTCTCGCCGTCCACCTCGACCCGGTAGTTGCGGTTGGTGATCCCCGCCTCGATCGGAACGACAGCCGTTGCGCGGCCGGGCCACACCGTCGCGAGCGCGGGCTCGAGCCTCGGGTCATCCGACATCGCGGCGAACCGTAGCACCCGCCTCGTGAAGCAGCCGGACCGGTCGGTCCTCGCAACGGCTTTAGGGAACGAGGTTGAAGATGAAGTCGTACTCGGCCCCGCCGTTACGCGCCTGGAGGCCCATCGTTCCCCGGGCGTTGCGATAGATCCCGGTACCGCCGGTGACGGCGAGAACGCTGTTCTGGGCATCGAAGAAGGGACCCTCCACCGTGATCGACCCACCGGGAACCCGCGTAACCCACCGGCATTCCCACGATCCATGGCTCGGGGCGATCCGGATGCAGTCGCCCTGATCGCGGCCCACCCGCTTCGCGTCCGTCGCGTTGAAGACGGCGTTGTGGAAGGTCAGCAGGTCTCCCGTCGTGTCCCCGGGCAGACCGGTATCGATCACCGTGTCAGAGGTCGCGTGCTCGATCACGTGGAGCTTCGTCGGCGATGCGATCTGTGGTGTTGCCATCACGGACACCGTCGCGAACCCTAGCGCGATGGCCGCGAGGACACCCAGCGTGATCGCCACCTTGATGCGCATGACCCCCTCCCTCCCGGCGGGCACGACAGCCCGCCGATGGCGGAGCGTACCCTGCGCGCGCCCGGCCGGGCGACTCGTTCACGGCGGTTCGGGACGGGCCGCGTTGCACCCGCTACCGTTGCACCCGTGGCGCTTCCGCTCGAGGACTACGCGATGATCGGCGACACGCACACCGCCGCGCTGGTCGGTCGGAACGGGTCGATCGATTGGCTCTGTCTTCCGAGGTTCGATTCCGGAGCGTGCTTCGCGGCGCTCCTCGGTGACGAGACGCGCGGGCGCTGGCTCCTCTCTCCGACCGGCAACTTCCGGACGCGGCGTCGGTACCGTGCGGACACCCTCGTGCTGGAAACGGAGCACGAGACGGAGACCGGGGCCGTCCACGTCACCGACTTCATGACGCCGCGCCGCGCGCAGGCTCGGGTCGTCCGATTGGTTCGTGGCACGCGCGGGGTAGTGTCCATGCATTCGGAGCTGCTCTTGCGCTTCGATTACGGGCTCGCCGTTCCATGGCTCCGGCAGGGTCGGCGGAGCGTCACGGCGGTCGCCGGGCCGGACGCGGTCGAACTCCGGACCGACGCTCCGCTGGACGTCGTGACCGGCAACGTGACGTCGGATTTCCGCATCGCCGCGGGGGACCGGATCGCGTTCACGATGACCTGGCACCGCTCGTTCGAGCCGCCGCCGCCCCGGATCGACCCGTGGGACGCGCTGCGGAGCACGATCCGGTACTGGAGCGACTGGACCGCGCGGTGCACGTACCGGGGGGAATGGCGGGAGGCGGTCAACCGGTCGCTGCTCACCCTCAAGGCGCTCTCCTACCGGCCCACGGGCGGGATCGTCGCCGCGCCGACGACGTCCCTTCCGGAGGAGCTCGGTGGGGCGCGCAACTGGGACTACCGGTTCTGCTGGCTCCGCGACGCGACGTTCACCCTCTACAGCATGCTGATGGCGGGCTACGAGGACGAGGCCGAGGCGTGGCGCGAGTGGTTGCTCCGCGCCGTGGCCGGCGACCCTCGCGACCTCCGGATCATGTACGGCCTCGCCGGCGAGCGTCGGATGCCCGAGCTGGAGATCGAATGGTTGCCGGGATACGAGGGTTCGTTGCCGGTGCGCGTCGGGAACGATGCCTCGCGGCAGTTCCAGCTCGATGTCTACGGCGAGGTCCTCGACCTGCTCCACCAGGCCTCGCGCGAGGGGCTGCCGCACGAAGCGGCAGCGTGGGAGATGGAACTTCGCATCCTCGACGTGCTGGAGTCGGCCTGGCGGGAGCCGGACGAAGGGATCTGGGAAGTTCGCGGCGGCCGCCAGCACTTCACGCATTCCAAGGTGATGGCGTGGGTGGGCGTCGACCGCGCGATCCGCGACGTCGAGCTGTTCGGGTTCCCCGGTCCGTTCGATCGGTGGCGAGCCCTCCGCGATGAGATCCAGCACGAGATCATGGCCGAGGCGTACGACGACGAGATCGGGTCGTTCGTGCAGTCCTACGGCTCGAAGGAGCTGGACGCGTCGCTCCTGATGTTGCCCTTCGTCGGGTTCATCGGTGCGGATGATCCGAAGATGGTCGGCACCGTTGCAGCGATCCAGGATCGGCTGATGGTCGACGGCTTCGTCCGTCGGTACGACACCGCCTCGCGCGTCGATGGTCAGCCCGGCGGCGAAGGTGCGTTCATCCCGTGCACCTGCTGGCTCGCAGACTGCCTCTCGCTGCAGGGTCACGACGAGCAGGCACGGGAACTTTTCGAGCGCGTCCTCGCCGTCCGCAACGACGTGGGGCTTCTGTCGGAGGAGTACGACGTCGCGAGCGGACGGCTCATCGGCAACTTCCCGCAGGCGTTCTCGCACGTCTCGGTGATCGGGACGGCACGCAACCTCTCCCGCGGCATGGTCGGACCGGCCGAACGGAGGCTGCGCCGCCCCCTTCGGATCGGTCGGGTGGCGCTGCGGGGCGTCCGACGGTGAGCCTCGAGGAGGTGAAGGCGCGGCTCGCTCGCGCTGCCCTCCTGCTGGACTTCGACGGGACGCTCTCACCGATCGTCGTCCGGCCCGAGGAAGCCCGGCCGGTCGCCGGCGCGGAGGAGGTCCTCGCCGGGCTGGTTGAGCGCGCCGGAAGCGTCACGATCGTCACGGGACGGCGGTCCGCATTCATCCGGAGTGTGTTGCCGGTCGACGGCCTCGAGGTGATCGGCCAGTTCGGGATGGAGGGTTCCCCTCCCATGCCCGCGGAGGTCCTCGCGGAGGTCAACGCAAAGGTCACCGACGAGCCGGGGGTGCGGGTGGTGGACAAGGGCGCCAGCATCGCCGTGCACGTCCGGACCGCGCCCGACCCCGACGCGGCGACCGCAAGGATCTCGGGGCCGCTCGCCGCGATCGCCGAACGGTATGGGCTCGACGTGCTCCCCGGGAAACGGGTCCTGGAGCTCGCCCGGAAGGGGAGCAACAAGGGGACGGTCGCCGCCGGGGTCGTCGCCCGCACCGGCACCGAGGCGGCGCTCTACGCGGGCGACGACCTCGGCGACGTGCTCGCGTTCGATGCGCTGTGGGACCTCGCCGCGGGTGGCCTTCCGATCTGTCGCATCGCGGTGGCCGGCGAGGAGACGCCGGAGGAGTTGATCGCGAAGGCGGACCATACCGTCGCCGCCCCCGAGGAGCTGGTGGCCCTCTTACGAGAACTCTGACGGCCGCAGCTCGTAGCCGTCGCCGGTCCGCGCGACCCTGCCGCTGATCGGCATGTGCGAGGCCGCGAGCTGGAGGCCGGCGGCGGCTGCTCGTTCGAGCAGCCGCCGCCTCGTCGCTTCGTTCGTCCGCCCGTCCATGTCCGACAACGACACCCACTCGGGGTGCGGGACGTTGAGCTGGGAGACGAACGTATCGCCGGCCCATAGCACCGCGTCGTTGACGACGACGGCCACGTGCCCCGGCGTATGACCGGGCGCCTCGATCGCGTCGACACCGGAGGCGACGTGTGCGTTGCCTTCAACCGTGTCGAGCAGTTCGGCATCCAGCAGCGCCATGAGGGCCGTCTGCGCCGGGAGCCCGGCGCCGTTCGGCAGCGCCTCCGCTTCGGGCGAGGACCAGAACTCCGCCTCGGTCCGATGGATCACGTGCCGCGCGTCGGGGAAGGCGGGCTCGTCCCGAGGCCCGACGAGCCCGCCGACGTGATCCGCATGGCCGTGCGTGATGACCACGCAGCGGACATCCCATGGATGGATGCCGAGGGTCTCCAGTTCGTGGTGCACGTGACCAACGTCCAGTTCGGGTGCGAACCGGCCGTTACCGGCGTCGACCAGGACGAGGCCGTCGGGGGACTCCACGAGCAGCGCCGCGACGCGGCCAGGCAGCTTTCCCTCGGCGTCGAGGTACGGGCGCACGAACTCGCCCTGGACGTCATCGTCGTACCCCTGGAAGACGAATCGAGGAGAGACGGTCCGCCATCCATCGATCAAGACATGGCAGGCGACGCCGTTCGCATCCAATCGGCGGTCGGGCTCGCGCACCGGGCGATGCTACGTGACACGTCTGCCGTCGACTTACGCAGCCGGCGGCAGTGAGCCTCCTGGCAGCCGGTGGGGTGGAGTTGGTCTCGAGCGGTTCGGGGAAGGCGTGGGAGCTTGCCTGGGAGCGACCCTGCGATCGAGCTTATCCGCGAACAGAAGGGCGAAAAGCACCACGGTCGTGATCGTGGTCGGCTGGATGGCAACAACGACCAGGCCTACCAGGATGGTCGCCGCCATCCAGCGGTGCTCTTCCACGTAGTCCCGAAGTCGGGGTGGGCCCCCCTGAGGCTGCCCCGGGAACCCGCCGAACCCATCCTGCATCGAGGGCATGTCGACCGGCTCCGCGATCGGGACACCCAAACGCGCGGCCAGGATCATGACGGACTGCTCCGTTCCCCTGAACGGGATGAGCTCCGCGATACGAGCTCGCTCAGCCCGATAGCCCCGGTCATGCTCGATGATCTTTCCCGCGAGCTCTACTCGTCCCAGGACCACGCCGGAGGTGGCACCGGGTTCGACCTCTCCCGTCCTGAATCCGCAGCCGGAGACTACGGGAGGCAGCGTGCTCATCGCGTAGAAGCCGCACGTGCAGTCTTCCTCGGGAGCTACGTGCCACGACGCAGTGTCACGGGCGCACGTCGCCGTCACCCACCCCCATGAGGCACCATCCCAATCGCCGGCCCCCGGAGCTGCGGCGCTCCTCCGGGTGAGCGGGTGCAGTTGAGCTCCACGCTGGCCGATCGTGTAGTACCAAGCTCGATACCCGACGATCGGGTCGATCCCATCCGGGATCCGGTTCCACCGATCATCCATGGGCGCCTCAGCGACTGGGCTCGGGTTGCTTCTCCGGACGTTGATCGGGTGGTTGGGGAGTGATCGCCGGCGAAGGCTCTTTCACTGGAGAAGACTCGGGTTCCTCGACCGGCTCGATGTAGACGGTCCGACGCTGCGTGCCGATGTTCATGGCCTCGCCTCCTGGCGCATCGGGTGCTGTCCCCCATCCTACCGACGAACTTGGGGGGTTCCGACAAGGATCCGGCCAGCAGCATCCAGGGTTGACGCCGCGCCTGGCTTCCGGTGATCGACGTGCTTGATCACGCCTCGCTCGTCGCGTAGGTCGCGATGAACGCTCCAGCCGTCGTCACCTGACCTCGATAAGCCGGAGCGACCCGAACACACCGTCATCGAGGAAGACGCGCCTGCCACCGCCGACGATGGTCGGGTCGATCATCATCCGGAACTCGTTCGACGAGTCGATCGTCAGGCGAGGTGGGCCCGTAACAAGTGCACCGTTCCGGATACGCCCTTCAGTTCTACCGGTCCGATATCCCCGAACGTGATCCCCGTCTCCTGCGAGGCGTCGGCCACCGCCTGGCTGACCAGCACCTCACCCTGCCTCGCGTAGTCGGCGATGCGTGCCGAGAGGTTCACGGTCTGGCCGAAGTAGTCGCCCTCCTGGAAGAGGACCGGCCCCGCATGCAGGCCGACGTGGGCTGGCGGCAATCCCGCGGCGGCCAACCCGTCCACCATCTCGAGGGCGGCACGTACGCCGGGGCCCGGATCGCCGAAGTAGAACATCACGCCGTCGCCCAGCCACTTGATGGGCTTACCGCCGTGCTGCACCGAGCTGCGCTGCACCAGCCGCGCGACCGTCGTCGACAGATCGGCGGCAGCATCGTCGCCGCGTTCCTGGGTCAGCCGGGTGTATCCGCTGATATCAAGGAAGCAGATCGCTGGTAGTCGCTCGAGGCGGGTGTGGATCGCCGCCTTCGCCAGCTGCATCTCGAAACCTTCGATGATGTTGGCTGTCCAGGCGCGAGCCTGCTGTGCGTGGTACATGGCCAGGACGGCTTGCTCGGAGAGAGGGGCCAGCCTGTCGGCCAAGTCCTCGTTCCCGATCTCCTCCGGGCCCTTGCCCGCCGCCATGGCAGGAGCGATCACTTCGGAGTTCCACCAGGCACCCTCCTGTTCGGTGATACGCCGGGTGCCGTCGCCCTGGACACGGAGCAGACGCTCGATCGCGGGCGGCCGGAATCCTTCAGCGAGCTGGAGCTCGACGAACGGCACGATCGCCATCTCATCCTCGCGAAGTCGGTCATCGGGCGATGGTTGCGCCATGCCGATCGCTTCGCGGACGACCATCAGCAGCTCGAGCGGGATCCTGGTCCGGCTGCTGACCTGGCGGAACGTCTCGGAGCCGAGTGCGGCGAATCGCTCGTAGCTGGCCGCGTCGAGGAAGGAGAACGACAGGGCACCGCTCTGGATGCCAGCGGCCAGACCTTCGAGCGGGATCCCGGCATCCTCGAGCGACTTCGTCATCAGCACGCGGCGCACGTCGCCCGGCGAGAAACGATCCGGCCCCTCGGGGGAAAGGATGCCGAGATCCACCAGTCGACCGAGGTAGGACGGCTCGACCCCGACGCGCTCGGCGGCGGCCTCCCGTGAGTACCAGGTCACGTGGCCAGCCTACCGGGGCTGCGATACCTCTCGGAGTGATGAGTCGCTATCGTTCTTCTCGTGGCCTTCCTCTTCGCGGCGATCGTGGGTCTGGTGTTCGGCGCAGCCGACCAGTACCTCGGGAGCATGTTGTGGCTCGGGTCCTGGACCGCGACCGCCGCTCAGGTATCCGCGCCTTGGCTCATCCTGCCTTTCGCGGCCGGGATGACGCAGTGGCGCCCCCGGCGAGCTGCCGCGCTCGGTCTCGTCGTCACCCTGTCGGCTCTGTTCGGCTACTGGGCCATGACCTACAGCCCTATGGAGATCCACCCGTGGACCTTCCATCGATTCACCGCTGGGTTGGTCGCGGTGACGACCAGAGGCTGGTACAACCCGCTGGTCATCCTCGGCGGTCTGGTGATGGGGCCGCTGTTCGGGCTGCTCGGCCAGCGTTGGCGCGTTCGGCGCTCAGCGCTCAGTGCTACGGTCATCGCAGGCGCTCTCTGCCTCGAGCCGGCCGCCCGGTGGGCTGCAGGCCATCTCATGCCGTCCGCGCTCGTCTGGACGGTCGAGGTCACGTCGGGCGTCATCCTTGGGGCGCTCTTCGTCTACGCGTTGCTGGGAGCCCGACGCGCGAGCCGTGTGTCGTCGACGTAGTCCAACGTGTTCCGGCGATCGCCACCCATCCGTGACCCAACGGGGTTGACACCTCGTTGGCTGCCCCTACACTGACTGGACCATGTCGACCATGGCTGTGACCGGACGCAGCACCCTCGTACTTATCGCATAGGCGCGGGCGGGCGATAGCCCGACAGACACCCGCGCCAGACGCCCCTCGCCACGCGAGGGGTTTTTTCTACCCAGGGTTCGCATGAACGCCGAACGACGGGTCAGCGACAAGGCCACCGCCCAGGAGGGAGTCACGATGAGGTACGAATTCGATCGGAACGGCACGGTCGTCGCGAGCGTGCTGTGGGAAGGCCCGGGGCAGGTGACCGTCGAGACCACGGACAGCAGCACCCGCGCGGTGGTCGACCGGTACCTGTCATCAGAGGTCGTCTACCTGGGGAGCGGGTTCGATTCCGCGGAGGAACAGACCGACGACGTCCTCCAGCTGCGCCGACGCGACTGGACCCCCTGGGAGTTCGAGCGCGCGTGCAGGAACCTGGCACACCGGCTACAAGCGACCGTCCGCCGGGTCGAGACCGGACCGGTCGAGGATCGGGAGGCGGCCGCGCGATGAAGGTCACCGGGGCCCTGGCCCTCCTCCGCGCCCTCGAGCACGAAGGGGTCGAGGTGATCTTCGGCATCCCGGGCGGGGCGAGCATGCCGATCTACGACCCGCTCGTCGACAGCTCCTCGATCCGACACATCCTGTGTCGCCACGAGCAGGGCGCGGGGCATGCCGCCGAGGGCTATGCATGGGCCACCGGGCGGGTCGGCGTGTGCATGGCGACGTCGGGACCGGGCGGGACCAACCTCGTCACGCCGATCGCCGACGCGAAGATGGACTCGGTCCCGCTCGTTGCGATCACGGGGCAGGTGCCGACCCCCGTGGTGGGCAACGACGCTTTCCAGGAGGCCGACATCACCGGCATCACGATGCCCATCACGAAGCACAACTTCCTGGTGAAGGATCCCGCGCTGATCCCCGAGACCGTGCGCGAGGCGTTCCACATCGCCTCCACCGGGCGCCCGGGCCCCGTCTTGATCGACCTCCCGAAGGACGTGCTCCTTTCGGAGACGACCTGGAGCTGGCCCGAGCGCATCAACCTGCCCGGCTACAAGCCCACGACGAAGGGCAACCAACGACAGGTCGTGGAAGCCGTCAAGCTGATCATGACCGCGGAGCGTCCCGTGCTCTACGTCGGCGGTGGCGTGATCAAGGCGGACGCACACGCCGAGCTCGCGAAACTCGCGACCGTCGGCAGGCTCCCGGTCGTCACCACCCTGATGGCGCGTGGAGCGTTCCCCGACTCGAACGAGCTGTGTCTCGGGATGCCGGGGATGCATGGCAACTACACCGCCGTCACCTCGATACAGAAGGCGGATGTGCTCGTGGCGCTCGGGACCCGTTTCGACGACCGGGTGACGGGGAAGCTGGCGGCGTTCGCTCCGAACGCGAAGGTGATCCACGTAGACATCGATCCCGCGGAGATCGGGAAGAACCGCATCGCCGACGTGCCGATCGTGGGCGATTGCAAGGACGTGATCGCGAAGCTGGCCGCGGAGCTAGATGCCCGTCAGCATGACGCCGGCGGGGTGCTGGACCGCTCCGCGTGGCTCGGACAGCTCGCCGACTGGCAACGCCGGTTCCCGTACCGCTACGACCAGCAACCGGACGGTCCGCTCAAGCCGCAGTTCTGCGTCGAGCGCCTCCGCGAACATGCCGACGACGACACGATCGTGGTTGCGGGCGTCGGCCAGCACCAGATGTACGCGTCGCAGTACTGGCGCTTCGAACACCCGCGACACTGGATCAACTCGGGCGGTCTCGGCACGATGGGCTTCGCGGTCCCGGCGGCGATGGGCGCCAAGGTCGGCCAGTCGGGCAAGCGCGTGTTGGCGATCGACGGCGACGGCTGCTTCCAGATGACGGCACAGGAGCTGGCCACCAGCACCACGGAGAAGATCCCGTTCATCACGGCGATCTTGAACAACGGGTACTTGGGCATGGTGCGCCAATGGCAGGAGCTGTTCTTCGCGGAGCGGTATTCGGGCGTCTACCTCGATCCCGATGTGCCGGACTACGTGAAGCTCGCCGAGGCGTACGGCGCGGTCGGGCTCCGTGCGGATGACCCGGGGGAGGTCGACGCGGTGATCGAGAAGGCGTTCTCGGTGGAAGACCGCAGCGTGGTGATCGACTTCCGGGTCGACCCTCGGGAGATGGTCTTCCCGATGGTCCCGGCCGGGGCGTCGAACGACGACATCATCCTGGACCCCGAGGGCGCGACACCTACCAGTGATCCCGCGGAGGCACCGATCGTATGAGCAACGGGACCAGCGGCGGCGGAACGCTCCACACGATCTCGGTCCTCGTGGAGGACAAACCCGGCGTGCTCACCCGCGTGGCCGGGCTCTTCTCGGCACGCGGCTTCAACATCGATTCGCTCGCGGTGGGACCGACCGAGTCTTCGGGCTTGTCGCGGATGACGATCGTGATCAACGTCGACACGAAGCCGCTCGAGCAGATCACGAAGCAGCTCAACAAGCTGATCAACGTGATCAAGATCCTCGAGCACGAGCCGGGGTCGGCGGTCGAGCGCGAGCTGATGCTCGTCAAGGTCCGTGCCTCGGGTGACGATCGGGCGCGGGTGATGGAGATCGCCGAGGTCTTCCGGGTGAACATCGTGGATGTCACGGCGTCCACGCTCACCCTCGAGGCGACGGGCAAGCCCGACAAGCTGGAAGCACTGCTCTCGCTGCTGGATGACTTCGGCATCGTGGAGCTTTCGCGCACCGGCCGGATCGCGCTCGGGCGCGGTGACCGGGGGATCAAGGAGCGGGTGCTCCGAGCGGCGAACGACTGAGCGAAAGGCGAGCCAGATGGCCACGATCTACTACGAGAAGGACACCGACCCTGGCGTATTGGCGGATCAGAAGATCGCGGTGCTCGGGTACGGCTCGCAAGGCCACGCGCACGCGCAGAACCTGCGGGACAGCGGGCTCGACGTTCGGGTGGGACTGCGCGCCGGGTCCTCGAGCAGTGCGAAGGCGGAGGAGGCCGGGCTGCGCGTCCTGGACATCGGTGACGCGACCCGCGAAGCCGATGTGGTGATGGTCGTGCTGCCCGATACCTCACACGGTGCCGTCTACGTGTCGGAGATCGCGCCGAACCTGAAGGACGGCGACATGCTGATGTTCGCGCATGGGTTCTCCGTGCACTTCGGCACGGTGGCGCCCCCCGCTGGCGTCGACGTCACGATGATCGCGCCCAAGGGGCCGGGGCACCTGGTCCGCCGGACCTACGAGCAGGGGATCGGGACGCCGGCGCTGGTCGCGGTCCAGCAGGACGCGACCGGCAAGGCGCGAGCGCGCGCGCTCGCCTATGGCTCCGCCATCGGCGCCGCGCGCGCCGGCATCATCGAGACCACCTTCAAAGAGGAGACCGAGACCGACCTGTTCGGCGAGCAGACCGTCCTCTGCGGCGGGATCTCCGAGCTCATCCGGAACGGTTTCGACACGCTGGTCGCGGCCGGCTACCAGCCCGAGATCGCCTACTTCGAGTGCTTGCACGAGCTCAAGCTGATCATCGACCTGATCTACGAGGGCGGTCTGTCGTGGATGCGCTACTCGGTGTCCGATACCGCCGAGTGGGGTGACTACCAGAGCGGCCCCAACGTGGTCGATGGCCCGTCGCGAGCGGCGATGGAGGAGGTACTGGCCGCGATCCAGGACGGTTCGTTCGCGAAGAAGTGGATCGCCGAGGCTGATGCCGGCTTCCCGGAGTTCCTTCGACTTCGGCAGCAGGCGCAGACGTCCCAGCTCGAGCAGGTCGGGCGGCAGCTGCGCCAGATGATGCCGTGGTTGGAGTCCGAGAAGAAGGTGCCAAGCTGATGAGCGAGAACGCAGACCCCGACGTAGCGGGCTCAAGCAGCGAAGCGGTAGCCCTCGATGACGTAGTCAGGATCTTCGACACGACCTTGCGCGACGGCGAGCAGGCGCCGGGCATCGCGCTGACCCAACCCGAGAAGCTCGAGATCGCCGAGCAGCTCGCGCGGCTGAACGTCGACATCATCGAGGCCGGGTTCCCGATCTCTTCCGCGGGCGAGTTCGATGCCGTTCGCCAGATCGCCACCTCCGTGCGCGGGCCGGTGATCGCGGCGCTCGCGAGGACGGCCACCGGTGACGTCGAACGCGCCGCCGAGGCCCTCAAGGGCGCGGACCGGTGGCGGATCCACACGTTCATCTCGACGTCCGACGTCCAGCGCGAGTCGATGCTGCGGATGAGCGCGCAACAGGTCCTGCATGCGATCGAGGACAACGTCCGGCTCGCGAAGAGTTACACCGAAGATGTCGAGTTCTCGGCGCAGGACGCGACCCGGACCGAGCTCGACTTCCTCCTGGAGTGCTTCCGCGTTGCGGTCGAGTGCGGGGCCACCACGATCAATGTCCCGGATACGGTGGGCTACGCCACGCCCACCGAGTTCGGCGAGCTGGTACGGACCGTGCGCGAGGCCGTTCCCGACCAGGTCGTGATCTCGACCCACTGTCACAACGACCTCGGCCTGGCGGTCGCGAACGCGCTGGCGGGGATCGAGAACGGTGCTCGGCAGATCGAGGTCGCCGTGAACGGGATCGGCGAACGCGCGGGGAACTGCTCGCTCGAAGAGATCGCCATGATCGTCCGCACCCGTGGCGAGCACCTCGGCGTACGACACGGGCTCAACCTGAAGGAGATCATGCGAACGTCGCGGCTGGTCTCCATGACGACGGGCTACAGCGTCCAGCCGAACAAGGCGGTCGTGGGTTCGAGTGCGTTCGCGCACGAGAGCGGGATCCATCAGCATGGCGTGCTCGCGAACCGAGCCACCTACGAGATCATGGATCCGCTGGAGATCGGCCTGGAGGGGAACCGGCTCGTCCTCGGCAAGCACAGCGGCCGGCATGCGTTCGTCGATGCCCTGCAGAAGCTCGGGATCACCTTGGAGGACGCGCAGCTCAACCGCGCGTTCGCCCGGTTCAAGGATCTGGCGGACCGCAAGATCACCCTCACGGACCACGACCTCGAGGCGATCGTGACGGAGGAGATCGGCAGCGGGAAGGAGGATCTTCTCGTCCTGGAGGCGGTGCAGGTCGGCGGCGGGACGCACCTGGCCCCCACGGCGACGGTCCGGCTCCGGCGCGGCGACGACCTGATCGAGGAGTCCGCGATGGGCGACGGGATGATCGACGCCGCGATGGGCGCGCTCAGCCGTGCGGCCGGGATCGAGCCTCGGCTCGTCGCGTTCAACGTCTCCAGCGTGACGGGGGGGTCCGACGCGTTAGGCGACGTCGTCGTTCAGCTGGACGTCGACGGACGGCGGGTGACCGGCCGCGGGGTCGCGACCGACGTGGTCGAGGCGAGCGCCCGGGCGTATCTCGCGGCGATCAACCGCGCCCTGCAGATGCAGGCCAGCGACGAACCGCGCGACGAGGGCACGTCTTGACGTACCGGATCGGCGTGATCCGTGGCGACGGGACGGGGCCCGAGGTGGTCGCCGAGGCGCTCAAGGTCCTCGAAGCCGTCAGTGACGGCTTCGAGGTCGAGCCGGTGGAGTTCGATCTGGGCGCCGACCGCTACCTGCGGACCGGAGAGGTCCTGCCCGATGAAGAGCTCGTGGGACTCAAGCGATGCGCGGCGATCCTGCTCGGCGCGGTGGGCGACCCGCGTGTTCGGCCCGGGATCCTGGAACGCGATCTCCTCCTTCGGATCCGGTTCGCGCTGGATCAATACGTCAACCTCCGGCCGGTGATCCGCTATCCGGGCGTGCAGACGCTGGTCCCGTCGCACACCGAGGAAGACGTGAATTTCGTCGTCGTGCGCGAGAACTCCGAGGGGCTGTACACCGGGGCGGGCGGATTCCACCGGAAGGGGACGCCGCACGAGGTCGCGGTCCAGGAGTCGATCAACACCCGGCACGGCGTGGAACGGATCGTGCGCTACGCGTTCGACGTTGCGGCCAACCGCCGGAAGCACCTGACGCTCGTGCACAAGACGAACGTGCTGACGTTCGCGGGGGATCTCTACCAGCGTGTCGTCGACGAGGTTGCCGCGGGGTTCCCCGACGTGCGAACCGATTACGTCCACGTGGATGCCGCGTGCATCTACTTCCTGGACCAGCCGAGTCGGTTCGACGTGATCGTGACCGACAACATGTTCGGCGACATCATCACGGACCTCGGGGCGATGATCCAGGGCGGGATGGGCGTCGCGGCCGGCGCGAACATCGCGCCGGACGGCGTCTCGATGTTCGAGCCGATCGGCGGGACGGCGCCGGATCACGCAGGCAAGGGCACGATCAACCCGCTGGCCGCGATCGCCGCCGTGCAGATGTTGCTGGCGTCTCTGGGTGAGGAGAAGGCGGCCGACCGGGTGCATGCGGGGATCGGCTATGCGACCCAGCGGATGAAGAGCGTGCGCGCGGGCGAGATGGGCTACGCGACCTCGGAGGTCGGGGACCTCGTGGTCGAGGGCGCGACATCGTGAGCGACGCGAAGCGCGCCGTCGAGCTCTACGACACGACGCTCCGCGACGGGGCCCAGCGTGCCGACCTCAGCTACTCGATCGACGATCGGCTCCGGATCCTGCACAAGCTCGACCAGGTCGGCTTCCCCTTCGTCGAAGGAGGGTGGCCGGGCGCGAACCCGCGCGACACCGAGTTCTTCTCGTTGGCGTCGAGGGAGACGCTCAAGCACGCGCAGCTCACAGCGTTCGGCATGACCCGCAAAGCGGGGGAGGAGGCGACGACGTCGCGGGCGCTGCGGGATCTGCTCGACGCGGGGACCGAGGTCGTCTGCCTGGTCGGCAAAGCGTGGGATCTCCACGTGACCCAGGCGCTCCGGACGGATCTGGACGAGGGCGCGGCGATGGTCCGTGATTCCGTGGCGTTCCTGCATACGCAGGGCCGCCGCGTGTTCTTCGACGCGGAGCACTTCTTCGACGGATACGTGACCGACCCGGCCTTCGCGATGCGGGTGCTGGCCGCGGCGGAGGATGCAGGAGCCGAGCGGCTGGTCCTATGCGACACGAATGGCGGGATGCTCCCGTTCGACGTTGCCCGGATCGTCACGGCGGTCGGCGAACGGACGGGCGTGCCGCTCGGGATCCATGTCCACAACGACGCGGGATGCGCGGTCGCGAACTCGCTGATCGCCGTCGATGCGGGGGTCTTCCAGGTGCAGGGCACGATCAACGGCTACGGCGAACGGACCGGCAACGCCGACCTGATCCCGATCACCGCGGATCTCGTCTTGAAGATGGGCATCACCGACGCCCTCCCGGCCGGCGCGGTGGAGCATCTCACCGAGCTCGCGCATTACGTCGCCGAGGTCGCCAACGTCGCTCCCGACTCGCATCAGCCGTACGCCGGCCGGCACGCGTTCACCCACAAGGCCGGCTTGCACACCAGCGGCGTCGCCCGCCTATCCCGCGCCTACGAACACATCGATCCTGAGGCGGTGGGGAACCGTCGAGGCGTGGTCGCCTCGGACTACGGCGGAGGATCGACGATCAGGATGAAGGCCGACGAGCTCGGGGTCCCGCTGGCGGACGCCGCGATCCCCAGGGCGGTCGAAGAGATCAAGCGGCGGGAGGCTGCTGGATACGCCTTCGATGTCGCGGAGGCGTCGCTCGACCTTCTGATGCGCCGGGCGGCCGGTTGGTCGCAGCCGTTCTTCGACGTGGAGAGCTACCGGGTGCACGTGGAGGAGCGGGTCGCCGACGACGAACCGCCGCTCGCCGAGGCGACCGTGAAGGTCCGGACCAAGGGAACGAGGCACATCGAGTCCGCCGAAGGGCAGGGCCCGGTGGGCGCGTTGGACAACGCGCTCCGCAAGGCCCTGACGAACGACTATCCGGAGCTCGACACGATGGAGCTCGAGGACTTCCGGGTTCGCGTGCTGGACGAGAGCGTGGGGACCGGAGCCGTCGTTCGCGTCCTGATCGACATGTCCGACGGCGAGCAGACGTGGACCACGGTCGGGGTCTCGGAGAACATCATCGAAGCCTCCTGGGAAGCGCTGACGGACGGTTACCTCTTCGGTCTGCTTCACCCTCGATCGCCCGAGGGGTGAGCGCGGCGATCTTCGCTGCGCGAACGGCCGATCGTGCGCTAGGCTCGCGACCTCTGATCGGCGCGTTCCGCGCTGACGTCGTTCCCTGGTCTGGAGGGTCGAGATGGGAGTCGCAGCTCTCTGGTTCATCGGCCTGTTGGTCGTCATCATCGACATCGCCGCGACGGTAGACGTGATCCGACGTCCCGACCTGCGGGTCGGCGCCAAGGTCCTCTGGGTGCTCCTGATCCTGATCCTGCCGGTGCTCGGAGTGATCGCGTACGTGATCGCCCGGCCGTCGCTGGTCGACTTCGGAGAGAACCGCGGCGACGCGAAGAAAGCCGCGTCGGAGGCGGCTGCAGAGCGAGCGCGAGACCGAGCGAGGGATCTGGGCCCGACCGACACGTGACGGTGAGCCTCGGCCTCCCGTATCAGGGCGGAGGCGAGGCCTGGAAGCTCACGATCCGAACGATCCGATCCTCGATCTTCTTCGCGGTCCACTCGTTGAACCCGCTCGAGAGGATCGAGAACTCGACCCATCCCCCCGTCTTCGTCAGCCACACCCACCCCGAGAGCGCCGAGACGTCGTCGAGCGTTCCCGTCTTCGCGCGGATCCGGACGTCCGTGAGGCGGTCCTCGAGCGTTCCCCGGCCGCCTGAGGGGAGCGCGTCGCGGAGGACCGTTCCCCACGAGGAGCCGTCGGCGTCCCAGAGGAGCTCGAGGATCCCGCGGGCGCTCGCCCGGTTCGCGTAGCTGAGACCCGAGGAGTCATAGGCCGTGAAGTCCTGGCCGTGCATACGGGTGAAGCGTTCGATCGCCCTCGCACCGTTCGCGATCGTTCCTCGCCCCCACTCGGCCGCTCCGAGGTACTTACCCAGCACCTCCGCCCAGAAGTTCCGCGACTTGAGGTCCATCCGTCGGATCAGGTCTTGCAAGGGGGGCGAGAGGATCTGGGCGATCGGCCGCAGACCGGTGGGCGCGTGGCCCATCCCGGGTTCGCGGCGGACCGAGATGCCGAGGTGTCGTAAGCGTGCGGTCAGTTTCGTCGCGGCCCGGCGCTCGGGATCGGTGATGTGGACCCCGTGGCGATCGGTGTTCTCCTGGTAGGTGAGGGCCGTCGGCAGGGGGATGTAGTCGGCGGGGAAGTAGTCCTTCCAGCCGCGCGCCCACCAATCCCGCACGAAGGGCCCGGTGTTCCCCATCACGGAACCGCGGATGTGGCGCACACCGGCATTGCGGATCGCTCGCGCCAGCGCGATGATCCGGCTTCCGTCGATCCCCGGGTCTCCGTGACCCATGATCCACAGATCGCCACGCACCACCCCGTGCGGTCCCGGCATCGCGGCGGCGCTGGCGTTGGTGCGGATCGTCCTTTCGGGGCGATACCGCTGCAGCAAGGCCATGGAGAGCAGGAGTTTCTCGTTCGAGGCCGGGGGTCGACGCACATAGGCGAGGTGGTGGAACCACAGGGCCCCGTCCTGCCCGATCGCGACCGAGACGGCACGATCACCGATCGCGGCCTGGATGTTGGCCATCCATGCGGGCTGCGTGGCCAGCGGCGTTGCGGTGGGTTGCGCCCGCGCGAGCGTCGCCAACCCGGTGATCGCGATGCACGCGGTCAAGAGAGCCCAGGCGAGCCTTCGGGCGCGGGACACGGGGCGATGGTACCGCCGCATAGACTTCGGGCAGCCGGTTGAGGAGGACGCCCACGTGAAGACGATCGACCGAACACGGCTCCACGACCTGATGGAGCGCGAGCGGAGCCTGTTCCGCGAACGCCACCCGCGATCCAAGGAGCTCGCAGAGGACGCTCGGGCGTCGCTGCTCTTCGGCGTCCCGATGAATTGGATGACCCGCTGGCCGGGCGACCATCCGGTCTTCGTCGATCGCGCCGAGGGCGCGCGGTTCTGGGACGTGGACGGGAACGCCTTCGTGGACTTCTGTCTGGGGGACACGGGCGGCATGGCCGGACACGCGCCGAAGGTGTCCCTCGACGCCATCGCAGAGCAAGCGGCGCGAGGGATCACGCTGATGTTGCCGACCGAGGACGCGGCGTGGGTCGGCCGGGAGATGGCTCGGCGGTTCGGCGTCCCGTACTGGCAGTTCTGCCTGACCGCCACCGATGCCAATCGGTTCGCGATCCGGTGGGCGCGCCAGATCACCGGCCGTTCCAAGATCGTCGTCCACAACTGGAACTACCACGGCTCGGTCGACGAGACCTTCGCGACGCTCGATGACGCGGGCAGCGTGGTCACGCGCGAGGGGAACCTCGGTGCGCCGGTCCCGCTCAGTGAAACGACCCGTGTGGTCGAGATCAACGACCTGGAGGGTCTGGAGCGGGCGCTCGCCGAACGCGACGTCGCTCTCTGCCTCTTCGAGCCGGCGCTGACGAACATCGGGATCGTGTTGCCGGATCCCGGGTACCACGACGCCGTCCGTGAGCTCTGCACGCGGTACGAGACGTTGCTGCTGATCGACGAGACCCACACGATCAGCGCGGGACCCGGCGGCTGCACCAAGGCGTGGAACCTCCAGCCGGACATCGTGACGATCGGCAAGACGCTCGGCGCCGGCATCCCGAGCGCCGCGTATGGCCTCACGGACGCGGTCTCTCAGCGGATCTACGAGCACACGGACTGGAAGAACGCGGACGTCGGGGGGATCGGCGGCACCCTGGCCGGCAACGCGTTGTCCCTCGCCGCGATGCGGGCGACGCTGGGGGAGGTCCTGACCGACGAAGCCTTCGAACGCATGATCGTGCTGGGGGAGCGCTTCGAGCAGGGCGTGCAGGGCGTCATCGTGGGTCGCGAGCTCCCGTGGCACGTCGTGCGGCTCGGATGTCGCGTGGAGTACCTGTTCCGACCGGAGCGCGCTCGCAACGGGAGTGAAGCGGCGGCCGGGCAGGATGACGAGGTCGATCCGTTCATCCACCTGTATCTGTTGAACCGCGGCGTCCTCATGACGCCGTTCCACAACATGGCGTTGATGTCGCCCGCCACGACCACCGAGGACGTCGATCGTCACACGGAGGTCTTCGCCCAGATGGCGGAGGAGCTGGTGGGAGCCTGAGATGCCGGCGATCGCGAGGTTCCTCTACATCACGATCGACGCGCAGGACGCCGAGCGGATCGCCGACTTCTGGGCGGCGGTTCTGGACACGGAGCGGGAGGAGGAACTGGACGAGGGTCGCTTCCTGGTCCTCAAAGGCCGCCCGGACCTTCCGGCGCTCTGCGTCCAGCGCGTCCCCGAACCGAAGCAGGGGAAGGTCCGTATCCACTTGGACCTCGGTGCCGCCGACCTGGCAGATGCCACGACCCGGATCGAGGCCCTCGGCGGCTCGTGGGACGGGGAGGATCGGATCCTGGACGGCGTCGAGTGGCGGACGTTCGCCGACCCGGAGGGCCACGAGTTCGACATCCTCCGTGTTGGCTCTGCCTAGGTCACTCCCTCGCCCAGGGGACCCTCGTTCCGTTCGTGGAACTCGCGCATGAACGCAGCGAGCGCTTCGACCCCTTCGTGCGGCATCGCGTTGTAGATCGACGCCCGGATCCCACCGACGCTGCGGTGACCCTTGAGCTCCACGAGTCCCTGCTCGGCTGCCTCGGCGATGAACCTGCGCTCGAGGTCCTCCGACGGCAGCCGGAAGGTGACGTTCATCAACGACCGTGCTTCCGTCTGCGCGTGGCCTCGGAAGAACGCCGGGGCCTCGTCCAGGATCTGGTACAGGAGGTTCGCCTTGTCGCGGTTGCGCGCGTGCATCTCCTCGAGACCGCCGATCTCATCCCGGAGCCACCGGGTGATGAGCATCACGATGTAGATCCCGAAGACCGGCGGCGTGTTGTAGCGGGACCCGTGCTCGACGTACGTCCGATAGTCCAGGATCGAAGGGAGTCCGTCCGGGATGCGACCGAGCAGGTCGTCTCTTATGATGACGACGGTGACGCCGGCTGGCCCCGCGTTCTTCTGGGCCCCCGCGTACAGGAGCCCGTAGCGCGCGACATCGATCGGTCGCGACAGGAAGTCGGACGAGACGTCGGCTACCAGGGTTACGTCGTCGGCGACGATCGGGGTCGTGGGGAACTCGACGCCCTGGATCGTTTCGTTACTGGTGACGTGAAGGTAGGCGGGAGCGTTGCCGACCGACTCGAGCAGCTCTTCCGTTCCGGGGACGCGGACGAAGCCCTCGTCCGCTCCCGTCCATGCGATCCGAGTGGTTCCCTCCTTCCGCGCCTCCGCGATCGCCTTCGAGCCCCAGGACCCCGTGATCACGTACTCCGCGGTTGCCTCGGTCCCCCGGAGCAGGTTCATCGCGACCATCGAGAACTGCATCGAGGCTCCTCCCTGGCAGAACACGACGTGGTACCCATCCGGGATCGCGAGCAGCTCGCGGAGGTTCGAGCTGGTCTCGTCGATCACGGAGGTGAACCAGGGGCTCCGATGGCTGACCTCCAACGGGGAGGCCCCCAAGCCGGGGAGCGACACGAGGTCCTGCCGCGCCTGTTCCAGGACCGGAAGCGGCAGGATCGCGGGGCCGGCGGCGAAGTTGAAAGGGCGATCGCTCATCGGATGTTCCAGGCTACCGGAGGCATCCGAACGCGCTACCCGCGCGCAAGCGGGCGGGTGAGGCAGGTCGGTCCGCCGTCGCCATTCAAGCTGACCTGCTCACCCTGATAGACACGAACGTCGACACCCGCGGCTTCCATGCGGCGTCGCGTCTCGGGGTTCCCGTCGAGTGCCACCGCGATCCTCGGTCCCAGGGCGAGCACGTTAGGACCCATCGTCGGGAACTCGTCGTCGGGGACCTCGACCGTTCGGATCCCGCGTTGTTCGAGAAGCTGCGCGAGCCGTACCGGCATCATCGGGAGGTACGCGACGACCAGGTCGGCGTCCAGGGGAGACACGAACGACATCAAGTGCAGGCAGGCATCGGGGCCTCGGTGGAACGGGAGATCGAACCGGTGGACGGTGATGCCTCGGGGCTCGAGGATCGACGTCAGCTGCTCGACCCCGGCGATGTTCGTTCGATACCCGACCCCCGCCAGCAGCGTGACGTCGTCTAGGAAAACGAGGTCACCACCCTCCGCCGTTGCGGGAGGCTCCAGCGCGGCGAGAACGGGCACCCCCGAGGCTTCCAGATCCCGCGCCACGGCCCGCGGCTCCGGGCGTCGCTGCTCCTTACCGGGCAGGAGCATGATCGCTCCGTCGTCGATGACGAGCACCGGATCATAGGCGTAGATCGCGTCCGGGTCGGCGGGGACCGGGGTGGCCCCGGTGACGACCTCGGCGCCGGCTTCGGCCAGTCGGTCGCGGAAGGCCGCGTGTTCGCGTTCGATCGAGCGTGGGTCCGGGGCATGATGCCAGCCGAAGGCTCCCCACGATGCGAGGCTCTTGCCATCGGGCGGACGCACGTAGACGCGACGCAGGAGCCCGTACCCGTTCATCGGATGATGCGAGACCGCTGCGTGCGCACCCTAGCGCTTGTGCCGGTGGCTTTGACCGTTCTGGCTCGCGTGCGCCCCGCTGTTGCCACGCTGCGATGCATGATCGTGCGCCGTGGCGCTGTTCCCGTGGGCGCCTCCGTGGTTCGGTCCCGTCGCGTGCGATCGGAGGTGACCCGGGGGCCCTCCGAAGGGGTTATGCAGAGCCGAGCGACCCGGCATCAGCAAGCCGCCGCCACCCCCTCCGCCCGAGCCGCCACCGCCCGGGCCGCCGCTGCCGGTTCCGCCGCCGCCGGTTCCACCTCCGCCGGGATGACCACCACCGCCACCGGGCGATCCGCCGTTCCCAGGGGCGACCGGACCACTCGGCGGGACGGGGATCACGCCGGCCGCTCGTGTGAAGAGGCCTGCCTGACCGATCCCCCCGACGAGCGATGCGCCGGGCGCCGGGACGACGGCAGCCTGTGGCTCCTGGACGAAGCCGGCGGCCGAGAGTATCCCCTGATGCGCTCCGCTTGCACCCAGCGTGAGCGCGATCACGACCGCGCTCGCCGCGACCGCACCGCCCAACGCGACCACGCCCAACCGATGGTTCCAGTCGCCCGCGCCGGCGGGCACCGGCTCGGAGGGTCCCCCACCGGTCGCGATCGATGCCGCCACCCCCTCGCCCATCGTGCTCGCCCAGGCGGCGGGGGGCATGCTCAGCGCCGAGAGCGGCAGGACCGGTGCGAGGTCATCTGCCGGTACGTCGCCGACCGGATGGCGGGCGGTATCGGCGGCGTCGGGTGACGAGGCCCCCGCCCCGACAGGCCGGGGGTCCGCGACCGGGTGCAGGTGCTGTCCCCGGCGCCGGAGCTCCGTCACGCTGGGATGCGTCCCTGGGAGAGCGTCCTGCTCGTCGGGCTCTTCACGGAGGTCGGCGGGATCCTTCCTCACCCGGTCGGTCCAGTCGGACGTGATCACGCTCTCCCGCGGCGCCGCCATCGTGCCGACCGCCCTCGCGACCGTGGGACCCAAGGACCGCAAGACGTCGCCCGGGTCGACGCGGGCGTAACCGCCCACGGGGACCACGGCGCCGGGCCAGACGAGGATCACCTTCGCCCCCGGCGAAACGTCGTGGGTCATCTGGACGGCGGTCGCGCCGATGCCATCGTCGAGCACGACGACATCGGGCCGATGGACGGCGAGAACCCGTGCGAGCTCGGCCGCGCTCGATGCCTGGGCGACGACGTCATAGCCCTCGGATTCCAGTACGAAGCGCAGGAAGCCCATGCGTGCGGATCGTCCTTCGCCGACGACGATCCGGACCCGGTGTCGGCTCATCTCCCCCCCAAGGAGCGCTGTCCGGCCCGGGGATCCCCCCGAACGTGCGTAGCGTACCCCGGCCGAAGGGTCCCAACCACGTCCGGATGGCTGCGACCGGCCGACCCGATGGAGCGACCGCCGTAGGTCGATGGCCCCGCCACTTGGATGACTGACGTCAGGCTTCTGTGGACGGGCGATCGCAGACCGCGTCGCGAGGGGTGGGACACTGGACGTATGGACGCCGGCTCCTTCCGATCCCTGCTGGCCGAGGGGCCGCTCCTCGCGGACGGCGGCATGGGTACGTCGCTGATCGCCCGGGGCGTCCCGGTCGACGCGTGCATGGAGGAGCTGAACGTGCGGGCGCCGGCGCGCGTGGCGGAGATCCACGCGTCCTTCGTCGGCGCCGGCGCCCGTCTCGTCATCACGAACACGTTCGGCGCGAACCGGTACCGCCTGGAGCGGCACGGGCTCGCCCACCGGTTCGCCGAGCTGTGCGGCGCCGGCGTCGCGCTCGCGCGCGACGCCGGCGCCCCGATCGTTGCGGGCTCGATGGGCCCGCTCGGCATCCGTCTCCAGCCGTACGGACGCGTGCATCCCGAAGATGCGTTCGCCGCGTACCGCGAGCAGGCCGCCGCCCTCGTCGACGCGGGCGTCGACCTGCTCGTGGTCGAGACGCAGAGCGATCTGCGGGAGCTCGAGCAGGGCGTCCTCGCCGCTCGCGACGCGGCGCCGAACGTCGCGCTCATCGCGAGCGCGACGTTCACCCGCGACGATCGGACCCTGTTGGGTTCGCCCCCCGAGGAGGTCGCGCAGACGGTCGTCGCCCTCGGCGTCGACGCGCTCGGGGTGAACTGCGGCGAGGGTCCCGCGCAGGTGCTGCGGATCGTGCGGGCGATGCAGCGCGCCGCGGGCAGCGCCGGCGTGCCGATCGTCGCTCGGCCCAACGCCGGAGGGCCGGCGGAGGTCGGTGGACGCTTCGTGTATCCGGCGACGCCGGAGTACTTCGGCGAGATCGCCCAGGCGCTGTTGGACGAGGGCGTCGCCGTCATCGGCGGGTGCTGCGGAACGGGGCCGGCGCACACGACCGCGATCGGCGCCGCGTTGCGCGACCGCGCGCCGCACGCCCGGATCGAGTTCCCCGAGGCGGACCACGGCGAGCGGATCCTCGACGTGGTCACGGTCGCGCCGCCGACGAAGCTGGAGGCCAAGCTCGCGACCGGTCACTTCGTGGTGACGGTCGAGATGGAGCCGCCACGGTCGTTCAACGCCGCCCGGCTGGTCGCCGCGGCGGAGACGCTCCGCGACGCCGGCGCCGACGCGATCGACGTCGCCGACTCGCCCATGGCTAAGATGCGGATGAGCGCCTGGGCGGCATGCCGTCTGATCCACGAGCAGGCGGAGATCGAGACGGTCCTGCACTTCCCAACCCGGGGCCGGAACCTCCTGCGCCTCCAGGGCGACCTCCTGGGTGCGTACGCGCTGGGCATCCGGAACCTCTTCGTGTGCGTCGGGGACCCCGTCACGATCGGCGAGTACCCCCACGGATCGAACAACGTCGACGTCACCGCCACCGGGCTGCTTTCGATGATCACAGAGGCCTTCAACGCGGGCGTGGATCGGTCCGGGACCTCGATCGGCGCGCCGACCTCGTTCTTCGCCGGGGCCGCGGTCGCCCCGAGTGCACCCGACCTGGAACGGGAGGCCCGGCTGTTGGCGCGGAAGTCCGAGGCCGGTGCGCGCTTCGTCCTCACCCAGCCGTTCTATTCGATCGACCCACTGGTCGCGCTCCGGGAGACCTACGAGAAGATCGCCGGGGAGCCCCTCAGGGTTCCCGTGATCGCCGGGGTGCTCCCGCTCATGACGAGCCGGCACGCCGAGTTCCTTCACAACGAGGTCCCCGGGATCGAGATCCCGGAGGCTGCCCGCGACCGGATGCGATCGGCGGGCGATGACGACGCGCAAGCGTGGCGGGAGGGGGCGGCGATGGTGGTCGAGCTGATCGCGGCGCTCCGGGAGGAAGGGGTGGCCGGCGTCTACGTTATGCCGCAGTTCGGTCGGTACGACCGCGCCGCCGAGGTGGTCGAGGCCGCCCGCGGACCGGCTACGATGTGACCTCCGAACCTTCCCGCCGAGTCGATCAGCCGCCGCGAGAGCCCATACACGCCGTGTCCGAAACCGCCGAGCAGACGCACGCGCTGCACCCCGTCCTCGACGCGCTGTTCGCTCGCATCCAGACGGAGGCTCCCGCCGATAGGAGGGATGCCCTCACCGCGTTCGCCAGGGCGTTCCTGCGGCGACTCTCGGACGAGGAGCTCGAGCACCATGGGGCCGAGCTCCTGTTCTCCATGGTCTCCTCGGCGTTCGCCTTCGCTGATCAGCGCGGGAACGAGCCGGCGGCCGTGCGCGTGTTCGTGCCCACGGACGCCGACGAAGGGTACGGGTCGGTCGGCACGATCGTGGAGACGAACACGGACGATTCGCCGTTCCTGGTGGATTCCGTGAGCGAGGAGCTCGCGGCGCGTGAGCTCCGGGTCCGGTTGTTGGTCCACCCGGTGGTCGGGACGATCCGCGACGAGCGCGGTCGGATCGAGCGGGTGCTGTCGGGTCGGGACGCCCCGCACCGCGAGTCGGTGATGCATTACGAGCTCGAACGCCGCCTCGGCGAGACGGAGCGGGCGGATCTGGAACGGAAGATCGCCGAGATCCTCCACGACGTGTTCCTCGTGGTTCGCGACTTCGAACCCATGCAGGAGCGCACCCGGCACATGATGGACCTCGCTCGAGCGGCCGCCGGCCGCTACACACCCGAGGAGCTGAGTGGCACCGTCGACTTCCTCGACTGGCTGCTCCAGCTCAACTTCGTTCTCTTGGGCTACCGCGAGTACGACCTGCTCGATCTCCCGGAAGGCCGGGCGATCCGGGCGACCGAGGGTTCCGGCCTCGGGATCCTGTCCGACGTCTCGAAGAGCACGTTCGTCGGCGTCACGCCGCTCGACAGCCTTCCCTCGTACATCCGCCAACGGATCGAGGACGGCGATCTGCTCGTGATCTCGAAGACGAAGGCGTACTCGACCGTCCATCGCCGAGCCCGGATGGATTACGTGGGTGTGCGCAAGGTGTCGCCCGGCGGACGGATCACCGGGGAGGCGCGGCTGATCGGCCTGTTCACCTCGAAGGCGTACATGGAGCCTGCCACCAAGACCCCGCTGCTCCACCACAAGCTGGAACAGATCCTGGCGGCCGAAGATCTGATCCCGGGCTCGCACGACTACAAGACGGTCGTCGAGCTCTTCGGAACCTTCCCGAAGGATGAGCTGTTCCAAGGGTCGGCCGAAGAGCTCCGGACGCTCGTCATCGGGCTGCTGCAGTTCGAAGAGCAGGCGGGGATCCGGGTCCTGGTCCGCAAGGACCTGTTCGGACGCCAGGTGTCGATCGTCGTCGCGCTGCCGCGCGAGCGGTTCACCGCGCGGCTCCGCAAACGCCTGCAGGACATGTTCATGGAACGCTTCCACGGCGTCACCGTGGACTACCACCTCTCCTTGGGGGAGACGGAGTCCGCGAAGATCTTCTTCACCGTGCACGTCGAGGCGGGCATGCAGATCCCCGAGATCCGGCACGAGGAGCTGGAGGCGGAGGTCGAACGGCTCGCGCGGACCTGGGACGATGACCTCGCCGATGCGCTTGCTGCGCGTCTCGGCGAGCAGCGCGGCCGCGTGCTCGCAGCTGCGTACGCCCCACGCTTCCCCGACTACTACAAGACCTCCGACACCGACTGGGCGCTGGCCGTCGACGACGTGCTGAACCTGGAGGAGCTGGCGTCGTCGGCGGACGGCTTCGTGGTCGGGATCGGCAACGAGTCGTCGGGTGAGCGGCTCACGCGGGTGCGTCTCTACAAGACCGGAGGCAAGGTCGACCTATCGGCCTTCATGCCGTTGCTCGAGTCGCTCGGTCTTCGCGTCGTCGAGGAGATCCCCGTCCACCTGGAGGGCGAGGGACGGGTCTTCATCCACGACTTCGGCGTCCTGGACGTCCGCGGCGCGGTGCTCGATCTCGAGGGCGCCGCCGAGGCGGTCCGCGATGCGCTCGGCGCGATGTGGCGCGGCGAGGCGGAGGTGGACTCCCTCAACCGGTTGGTGATCGTGGGCGGGCTGTCCTGGAAGCAGATCCACGTCCTCCGCGCATACCGCACGTATCGGATACGGGTCTCAGCGCGGTTCACGGATGAGTACCGCAACGACGCGATGGCCGCGTATCCGCAGATCGCCGCCCGGCTCGTCGACCTGTTCGAGGCGAAGTTCGACCCGGTTCGCGAGGCTCCCGCCGACGAGGCGGCGGCGATCAGGGACCAGATCGTGGACGACCTGCAGGGGGTCGCGTCGCTCGACCAGGACCTGATCCTGCGCTCGCTCCTCGGCACGATCGAGGCCACGGTGCGAACGAACGCCTACCGGCCGGACAGGCTCGCCCTCGCGATCAAGCTGCGTTCCGCGGACGTCCCCGAGATGCCGAAGCCGTTCCCCCTGTTCGAGGTCTTCGTCTATTCGCCGGCGATGGAGGCGATCCACCTACGGGGCGGGATGGTCGCGCGCGGTGGCATCCGGTGGTCCGACCGGAAGGAGGACTACCGGACCGAGGTCCTCGGCTTGATGAAGGCTCAGAAGGTCAAGAACGCGATCATCGTGCCGGACGGATCCAAGGGCGGCTTCATCCTGAAACGCCGGCCGGGCACGCCGGACGAGCTCAGGGAGGAGGTGCTCGCCCAGTACGTGACGTTCATGCACGGACTCCTGGATCTGACGGACAACTACGTCCAGAGCGCGGTCGTTCACCCCGAGGGTGTCCGCGCGCTCGACGGACCCGACGCGTACCTCGTGGTGGCCGCGGACAAGGGGACGGCGACGTTCTCGGATACGGCGAACGCGGTGAGCGAGCGGTACGGGTTCTGGCTCGGGGACGCGTTCGCCAGCGGAGGCTCCGCGGGATTCGATCACAAGGCGCTCGGCATCACGGCCCGCGGCGCGTGGGAATCGGTCAAGCGGCACTTCCGGCAGCTGGGGGTCGACGTCGTGCGCGATCCGTTCACGGCGGTCGGGATCGGCGACATGTCCGGCGACGTCTTCGGCAACGGCATGCTCTCCACCGACACGATCAAGCTGGTCGCGGCGTTCGACCACCGGCACGTCTTCCTCGACCCGAGTCCCGACCCGGCCACCTCGTTCGCGGAACGCAAGCGTTTGTTCCAGCTGCCCGGCTCGTCGTGGAACGACTACGACCGATCGATGCTCTCGAAGGGCGGGAACGTGGTGGATCGGGCCGCGAAGAGCGTGACGCTCTCGCCCGAGGTCCGCGCGGTCCTCGGGATCCCGCCGGAGGCGCCCGCCGGCATGACCCCGGCCGAGCTGATCCGGTGGATCTTGAAGGCTCCCGTCGATCTCCTCTGGAACGGCGGGATCGGGACCTACGTGAAGTCGTCGGACGAAACCCACGAGGACGCCGGCGACCGGATGAATGACGGGTTGCGCGTCGACGGGCGGGATCTCCGCGCGAAGGTCGTCGGCGAAGGGGGGAACCTCGGGTTCACGCAACGCGGGCGGATCGAGTACGCCAGGTCTGGCGGGCGCATCAACACCGATTTCATCGACAACTCCGCGGGCGTCGACACCTCCGACCACGAGGTCAACTGGAAGATCCTGTTGGGGCTCGCGATCGCGCGCGGCGAGCTCACGCTCGAAGGCAGGAACCGAGTGCTCGAGGCGTGTGCTCCCGATGTCGTCGCGCATGTGCTCTACGACAACTACCTCCAGGCGCAGATCCTCTCGCAGGAGGAGGAGCAATCCTCGCAACGGATCGAGGCCTACGAGGACCTGATGCAACAGCTCGAGGCCGAGGGTGAGTTGGAACGAGCCGTCGAGTTCCTGCCGACGACCGACGAGATGACGGAGCGCCGGGCGAACGGAGCCGGCATGACCCGCCCGGAGCTGTCGGTCCTGCTGGCGTACGCGAAGCGCTCCGTGTTCCGGGCGCTCCTGGAGAGCGAGCTGCCGGACAGCGACTACCTCGTGGCGGATCTGGCCCGGTACTTCCCGCCTGCGATCGTCGAAGGGTTCGGCCACCTCCTCGCGGAGCACCCGCTGAAGCGGGAGATCATCGCGACGATGGCCTCCAACGATGTCGTGAACTCGCAAGGCATCACGTTCGTCTCGCGGATGGTCGCCGAGATCGGCGCCCATCCCGCGGATGTCGTCCGCGCATTCCGGATCGCTCGCGACGTGACGGGAGCCGTCGCTCGTTGGGACGAGATCGAGAGGCTGGACGGCCTCATCGACCCCGTGGTGCAGAACGATCTCCTGTCGGGTGTGGATTGGCTCGTCGAGATGACCTCGCGGTGGTACCTCGTACAGGCCGCCGGGCAACGGCTGGCCGATGCGGTGGACGCGTCGCGCGATTCGTTCGCCGAGCTCGCGTCCCAGATCGATCAGATCGGTCCGGACGCGTGGCGCGAGGAGCACGAAGAGATCGCGGAGCGTCTGCTCGCGGAGGGCGTTCCCGCGCCGCTCGCCCGGCGCACCGCGTTCCAGGGCGAGTTGGTTCACGCGCCGGACATCATCGCCGTCTCCCACGCCACGGGCCGGCCGCCGCTGGAGGTCGCGCGTGGGTTCTTCGTGTTGGGGGAGCGGTTGCAACTCGACTGGCTCGAGAACCAGCTGGAAGCGCTGTCGGCGGGGACCCGCTGGCAGCGCTGGGCACGTCAGTCGATGGAGGACGACCTGTTCTCGCTGCGACGCTCGCTCTGCGAACGGGCCCTCGAGCTGGCCGGCGGAGCGCCCATCGACGAGGCGATCGACGGCCTCCTCGCGTCGCGCGAGGAAGCCGTCGCCCGCCTCCAACGGTTCCTTCGATCCCTCGGGATCGAAGGGGTCACCGACCTCTCCCAGCTCACCGTCGCGCTCCGGCAGATCCGCGCCCTGGTCGGCTGAGCCCGATCGGTGTTGGGGCTCGGATGGTGCCGAGCGGCGAGCGCGTCAGATCGAGGGGTGCCACGCCGCCGGCCCGTCGGGGTCCGGGAAGACGCGCCCGAAGGCTTCGCCGAAGTGCGTGGGCGCGACGACCGTGTCGGGTTCGGCCAGCAGCTCCGCGAGGAGCGCGCGCCGCGTTGCGGTCGAGCCTTCCTGGTCGTCGTCCGACCCTGCCCACCAGTCCGGGTGCCCGAGCTGCATCGGGTGGTTCCACGTGTCGGCCGACAACAGAGCGCGCGAGCCGCCGCTCGAGATCCGGAGGACCTGGTGCCCGGGCGTGTGACCGGGCGCGTGGTGGAGCTCGATCAGTTCGCTGATCCGATGGTCCCCGTCCAGCAGCTCCAGCGCGCCGGCCCGCTCGAGGGGTGCCACCAAGCGCGCGAACGAGATCGGCTCGTCCCCCTCCGACCCTTGTTGTCTCCAGGCATGGTCGGCGCGTTGGAGCAGGTAGCGTGCCCGAGGGAACGCCGGCGCTCCGTCTCGGTCGAGGATCCCGCCGATGTGATCGTCGTGCGCGTGGCTGAGCGCGACCAGGTCGATCGCGTCCGGTTCCACGCCGATCTCGGCGAGCGCCGCCCGTGCGGTACCCGGCTCGGGGCACCAGGCCATCGCCGGCGACGTCTCCGGGCCGACCCCGGTATCGAGGAGCAGGAGCCCGCCGGGATGACGGATCAGCCAGACCCGCACGCGGAGCCGCCACACGCTGTCGGCTCCGTAGACGTTCGGGTATCGGTCTTTCCCGGCGAGGATCTCGTCGGCGGGTGCGCCCGGGAAGGCGTCCGCGATCGGCTCGTCGTTCACGTCGACGTCGAGCAGAGCGACGATCTCCACGTCGCCGACGGCGATGGTCTCGTGTTGCACGTTCGGCACGTGCGCGAACCTATCACCCGTGTACGCTCGGAGCGGCTCAGCGCCGAACGGGACGCTTCCCTGGAGGAACGATGACGGCAAGGCTCCATGGCTCCGCGCGCGTGATCGCGATCTGCACGCTCGCGATGCTGATGACGGCGTGCGTTAAGGTCGACCTGAACATGCAGCTGCACGGCGACAACAACACGGTCAGCGGGACGATGGTCTTCGCGGTCAGTCGCGACCTCCTCGCGCTCACGGGCTCGTCCGCCCAAGATCTGCTGGGGCAGATCACCGCGAGCGCCGGTCCGCTCCCCGCGGGGGTGGGGTTCCAGCAGTCCGACTACGCCGACGCCCAGTTCGAGGGCAAGACGTATACCTTCCACGACGTCCCGATCGAGTCGTTCAGCCGAGGCACCACCGCCGGAGAGTCGATCGCGATCCAGCGGGTGGGCGACACGTTCCAGGTCAACGGGGAGATCGATCTGACCCCCGCCTCGACCGGGCCGCTCCAACCCGGCACGGCGCAGCTCGCCAAGAACATGCAGATCCGGATCGCGATCACCTTCCCGGGTCCCGTGTCCCAGCAGTCCGGCGGCACGATCAGCGGGAACACCGTCACGTGGACGCCGGCGTTCGGCGAGAAGACGGAGATCCGGGCGATCGGGAGCGCGATCGGCAGCGGCCATGGGGCGGTGCTGTGGATCCTGATCGGGCTCGCGGTCCTGCTCGCGGTCGTGGTGGCGCTGATCCTCATGCGGAGCCGGCGGAACCACGGGGTCCACGAACCGGATCACGGCGTGACCGCGGCCCCCCCGGCGCCGGCGCCTTCCGCTCCGACCGATCCGCCGGTGCAACCGCCGCCGGCGTCGGGCTGACGGGTCGCCGTCACAGCACGGCGGATTCGATCACCAGGTCCCCCTCCACGAACCGCGATGGCCGCAGCGGGTGGAGATCGAACGTCTCGCTTCGCCCGCGGGTGACGAGCTCCGTGATCGCTCGCCCGGCGGCCGGGGCGTGCATCAACCCGTGCCCGCCGAACCCGACGCAATGGAAGAAGCCCGGGACACCCGGATCCACGCCGATGATCGCATGGTGGTCCGGTGTCTCCGGATACAGGCCCGCCCAACAGTGCGACGGGTCGATCGGGAGATCGAGGATCGACGGGAACCGGTTGGGGAGCCTGGCTGCCAGCGCGGGTAGGAAGGCCGGGTCGACCGACGTGTCCCACCCGGGCGGATCGTCGGGGTCGGCGTACGCGATGACCCATCCGCCGGCGGGCTCACGCCGCACGAGGACGCCGGTGTCCACGTCCACGGTCATCGGCGTGAGCCTGCCGGCGCCCTCGGGGTCCATCACGTGGGCGAGGTTGCGACGGACGGGCTCGACCGGAACGTCGCCGCCCACGAGTCGCGCCACCGCACGTGCCGCGGTTCCGGCGGCATTCACGACGACGTCCGCGCGCAGCTCGCCCTGTGCATGGTGGACCACGAAGCCGGATCGGATCGCGCTCACGCCGGCGCGGGGAAGGATCGAGGCGCCGTCCGAACGGGCATCGGCGACGAGCGCCGCGACCAAACCCGCCGGATCGAGGAAACCGTCGCGAGCGTGGAAGGTCCCGCCGCGGATCCCCTCGATCCTGACGAACGGGACCATCGAGGCGATCTCGTCCGGCTCGAGCCACTGGGTCTCCACGCCGAGGCGGCGCTGGAGCTCGGCGGCATCACGCAGCCCGCGTTGGCTCGCCTCCGCCCCCGCCAACATCAGGTAGCCCGTCTGATGGAGGCCCAGCCCTCCGACGGTCCGTTCGAGCGTCTCGAGCTCTCCGATCGAGAACCGAGAGAAGGCGATGTTGATCTCGGTCGTGAACTGAGCCCGGATGCCGCCGTTGGCGAGGGCCGAGGAGCCTTGGCCGACGGCCGGCGACGCTTCGAGCACGGTGACGTCCAACCCCGCGCCTGCCAGCTCTCGTGCGCACGACAGACCGATCACGCCGGCGCCGATCACGGCAACGTCCGTCCGGCCGGCCATCCGCCCACGCTACCCGAGCGGGCCTCGGGTCAGCGGCGGAAGCGACCGCGCTTCTTCTTCTCGGCCTCGGAGCTGGCCGCGAACGCCTCGGCGATCGGCGGCGGCACTGGGCGGTCGTCTCCTTCGGCGGTCGCTCGCTCTTCTTCGACGGCTGCCGGCTCGTCCTCGAGGGCCGGCGGGGCAGGCGCCTCCGATGCCTGCTCCGCGTGAGGCTCACCCGCCGGCTCGTCGGGCTGCTCGACGACGGCCTCGGTCACCGGCTCGTCCTCGGGCTCGAGGTCCGCATCGTCGTCCTCGTCGGGCGAGTGGGCGTCGCGCTCCGGCGACAGGTTCCGGAACACGGCGGCCGCTTGCGCCGACGCGCCCGTGCGATCGAGGAGCCGGAACGCGCGACGTTCGAACGGCTGGGCCTCGTTCGGCCGGCCGGACAGACGCAGGACCTCGGCGAGATGCAGGAGGGAATTGGCACGCAGATCCGACGAGTCCGTCTGCTCCGCGAGTGAGACGGCTTGGCGACCGAGCCGATCCGCCCGCTCGATCTCACCGAGCCGAACGAGGGCTCGCGCCCGCGCAGTCCGCCAGCCGACGAGGGCCGTCGGATCGGTCGCCCACGTCTCAGCGACGTCCGCGAGGGCCATGGCTTCATCGACCCGATCCTCGGTCGCGAGCACGAGGTTCGCCCACGACGCGGCGATGCTCGCCCGAAGGCGGTCGTCCCGCGCGTGCGCGGCGGCGGCCAGCGCGCGCTGGATCGGCGGCTCGGCGGCGTGGAACTCACCGGCGAGCCAACCGATCACGCCGGCGCGATGCAGGGCGACAGCGAGGTCCGCGTCGGCCACCAGTCCCTCGATCGTGGCGATCGCGTTCCCGATCAGTGCTCGCGCTTCGTCGAAGCGTCCTCGCCGTGCGAGGAGCACTGCGTGGACACCCGCGAGATCCTGCTCGGCGAGGGGATGGCCCGCGGCGCCCGCCCGCAGCTGCTCGCACCGCGCTATCGCGCGCTCCACGGGCATCGGCCCGTCCAGGAGCGCCCGTCCGATCCCTCGCAGCGCGCGCACGGCCTCGATCGGGTGCCCTGTCGCGCGGGCTCGCTCGGCGGCTTCGCTCAGATCGTCCACGACCGCCGCGGCGTGACCGCGGCCGGCGTGGACCTGCCCGCGGAGGGCCGCGGCGCACGCCAGCCCCCAGCCGTCCTCGAGCTCGGCGCATCGCTCATACGCCTCATCGGCGATCGCCCGCGCGCTGTCCAAGGTCGTCCGGTCCACCGACGCGCGGAGCGACGCCCGGAGGATCCGCACGCGATGATCGATCCCATCGCCCGGGACGCCCACGGTCGCCGCCATCGCGGCGTTGATCGCGGCCTCGGCCTCGTGCATGCGCCCGGTCTCGACCTCATGCGCGGCCGCGCGGAACAGCAGCTCCGCACGGAGCGGGTCGCTCTTGTCGAGGAGGGCGGCCACCCGTCGCTCCAGGATCGCCGCTCCGGCTGCGTCCCCGATGCCCGCGGCATGCTCCGCCGCGTCGCTCAGCAGGTCGATCGCGTCGACCCGGTCGGGATCGTCCGCCGCCTTCCCTCGGAGGAGGACGGCCGTGGCCAGATGGGTTCCGGCGGCGCCGGCGTGCCGGCGCCGCCGGGGACCTGCCGCGTCAAGCGCGGCTCGGGCGAAACGGACGTGAGCAGCGGCGGCCGCGGTCGGCGGGACGCCGGCCGCGGCCGCCTCCCGCACCAGGGGGTGAACGAACGTGAGGGTGGTCCCGTCGGCCACGAGGATGCCCTGCTCGATGAGCTCGGCGAGGTGTCGTTCGACGTCCGCGGCCGAGCCGCCGTCGCCGGCAGCGAGGGCCGCCGGCACCGGGATCGTCGTTCCGCCGAGCGCCGCAAGCGCCGCGGTCGCTCGAACGTCGGCGGGGAGGGCGCGCATCCGGGCGTCGAGGACGTCGCGCAGGGAACCGGACGCGGGCACCGGGGGCGGGTCGGCCTTGAGGTTCCACGCTCCGGTGTCACGGGACAACGCCGACGCTCCGATCAGGAGCGCGACACCCTGCTCGAGCGCGAGCGGGTTGGTCCCGAGCGCTCCGACGATCGCGCCGCTGACCTCCGCGCGGGCCGCGCCGAGACGGGCGTCGACCAACCGCTCGGCCGTCGCGGTGTCGAACGGAGCCATCGGGATCGTGTCCGTGATGCCGGCGGCCTCGCCGGCGGCGGTGCACACGATGAGCAGAGGCGTCGAGTCCAGCGCTCGCGCGACGTCGGCGAGGAAGGAGGAGAAGCCGAAGGAAACCCGGTCGACGTCGTCGACCAACAGGATCGCCGGCTCGTCGAAGACCGCTTCGAGGAGTCTTCGCACCGCCCACCTGGTCTCGTCGACGACGGCCACGGTGCCGTCGACCGAGGCCAGGTGGGCGAGTCGCCCGACGATGTGGTCGCCGTCGGGCAGGCGCCCGACCAGCTCCTCGATGGCCGCACGGGCGTCCGCGGGCGGCTCGTCGCTGGTGAGTCCCGCGACCCGCTCGATCAGCCCCTCGATCGGCCATCCATCGATCGCGCCGACCGTCGACGCCTCGCACGCGAGCCGCGCGATGCGGACGTTCGAGAGGGATGCCGCGAGCTCGCTGAGGACCCTGGTCCTGCCGACCCCGGCCTCACCGATCAGAGCAACGCACGCCGCGCGACCTTCGTCGCGGACGGTCGCGAACATCGCCGTCAGGTCGGCGAGCTCGCGCTCCCGACCGATGAAGGGCGTGTCGCGCGCGCCGAGGGGATCCAGCGGGACCGGCTCCGCGGGGGCTTCCGGGGCGCCCGCCGACGCCGCCCGCAGGTCGCGCAGCGCACGGAGCGACGGCGTCTCCGATCCGTCGTCGAGCGGCTCGATCACGGCCGCGCCCTCGGTGAGCGGCAGGATCTCCTCACCCGGCACGATCGTCCCCGGCCGCGCCAGCGCCTGCAGCTCGACGCTGCGGTCGATCAGGTATTGCCAGATCGCGTCTTGGTCGGATCGTTCGGTGACCTCGGAGGCGTCGATCCCCAGACGAACGTCGGGGCAGGCCGTGGCCGCGTCCAGGGCGGCGCGCGCCGCGACGACAGCAGCGTCCTCCTTCGGGGGGAAGAGCGCCACGAGGGTCGCCGGCGCCTGGGAGACCCCTTCGAACACCGCCCCCAGCGACTCGAAGACCCCACCGACCTCGTGCAACACGTCGTACGCGCTCCGGCCTTCGATCGCGGCGGCGACCGCGGCGAAGACGGGCGGTCCCGCGATCCGCTGATGAACGAGCGCGGTGCCGCAGAAGGCGCAGAAGGCCGCTTCGGGCTGCGAATGGCGGCCGCACGCGGGGCATGCAGGGGACCTCGTCGCTGGCTCGTCGATCCGGTCGCCGGCGTACGGGATCCCGAGGTCGCTACTCATCCGTGACGGCTCCCTGGACCACCAGCTCGTCGGGCGCCGGCGTTGGCTCGATCGCGGCGCGGCCGAGCGCCAGCGCGAAGTCGTGGGGGTTCGTGGCGACGACGCGAGCGTCCTGTTCGGAGACGACCCCGCTGCGCACCAGCTCGAGCAGGGACTGGTCGAACGTCTGCATGCCGTCGTAGCCGCTCTCCGCGATCACGTCGGGCAACCCGGTCGTTTGTTCGGCATCGAGGATCCGCTCGTAGACGCGGCCGGTGTTGAGGAGCACCTCGACCGCGGGGACCCGGCCGAGCCCGTCCGCGCGCTCCAGGAGCCGCTGCGACACCACGCCACGAAGCGCGCCTGCAAGGGACACCCGTGCCTGCGGTTGCTGCTGTGGCGGGAAGAGCTCCACGACGCGAGAGATCGTCTCGGTGGCGTCGATCGTGTGGAGCGTCGACAGGACGAGATGGCCGGTCTGCGCGGCCTGGATCGCGGCGAGCGCGGTCTCGTGGTCCCGGATCTCGCCGAGGAAGACCACGTCTGGATCCTGCCGGAGCGCTTGCCGGAGCGCCGACGCGTACGAGGCTGTGTCCCGCCCAACCTCCCGCTGTCGGATCACGGACATGTTGTCGGTGTGGACGACCTCGATCGGATCCTCGATCGTCACGATGTGTGCGCGGCGCGTCCGGTTGATGAACCCGATCAGCGCCGCGATCGTGGTCGTCTTGCCCGCTCCCGTCGGGCCGGTGACCAGCACCAGTCCTCGCTTCGTCTCGGCGAGCGAACGGATCGTCTCGGGGAGGTGGAGCTCTTCGAACGTCAGGTCTTCGGGGCTCACCCACCGGATCGCGAGCCCGACCGTGTCGGACTCACGGAGCACGTTGACGCGGAACCGCCCGACCCCTTCGAGGGTATAGGCGAAGTCTGCCTCCTTCGTCCGCGCGAACTCGTCGGCCTTGTGCGACGGCATCAGGACGTCGGCCGCCGCGCGGGTCTCGGCCGCCGTGAGCGAGGGGAATGGAGCCGGGAGCAATTCGCCGTCCACTCGGATGAATGGGACGTTCCCTGCCTTCAGGTGGACGTCGCTCGCCCGCCGCTCCACCGCGTAGCGAAGCAGTTCTGCTGGGTCCATGGACCAGGCCTTCCCGGGAGATCCTTCTCGAAAGGCTTCGGCCGCAGGGCGGACCGCTTGAGCCGGGCGACCGATGGCGCCGGCTGACCCACATGGATGCGTTACGCGGCAAGCGGAACGCGCTCACGAGGCGGGCCGCGACCGGTCCTCGATCTCCCACGCGTGATCGAGCACGTGCCAGGCGGCTCGCCGCATGAAGTACCGCGGCGACCACAACACACCCGATCGTGGGGTTCGTTCGGGCGGGTCCCCCCGTGCGCGGGATGCGAACGCCGCCAGGCTGGCGGCCCTCGCATCTCCTTCGGCCGGCCGTGCTCCTAGCTTCGATCGGTACGCACCCTCAGCGTCGGCGACGTGGGCCACGATCTTGGCGAGCTGGCGGCCGCCGCCGCGCGGCCCCGTGCGGAGCACGTGGCCCTCGGCGGCGGCCGTCGCCCGGTCGAGCGCCGCCCAACCGGCCTCCATGATCGCGGCGAGCCGCTTGGCCTCCCTCGGATCGATCGGGCGATCGTCCGCCTCCGGCGCGATCCCCGGCGCACCGAAATCGGTGGTCGCGTTGCCCGCACGTCGCTCGACAACTCGGAGGCTGCCGGGATCGGCGGGCGCCACGAACCCGAGTCTGCGCCGGCCGAGGGCCTTCGCGTACCTCGGGCCGTACGCGACGAGCGCCTCGAGCGCTGCCTCCTCCGTACGGTCGCTCCGGCACCAGCCCGGCCACTCGATCGCGCCCGCGAAGACGCGTTTCGCTCCCCGTTCGATGAAGACGTCGTCCGGAACCGGCATCCCTCCGTTCTCCCGCATCGCCGAGCGTGGCCGCGTCACGGCGGGGCTGAGCGGCGCGATCGGTCGCGGCCGAAGATCGAACTCTCGATCACCCAGAAGAGCGCGAACAAGCCGAACCCGATCGCCGCCGCCCCCGGGCGGACGGTGGCGACCAACGTGACGGCGAGATAGATCCAGGGACCGAAGACGAACGTCTTCGAGATGCCGCGAACCGTCTCCGGATCCGCATCCGCGCGGAGCAACCGATCCCCGCGTGCCGCGTAGAACCAGACCGCGTTGAACAGCACCGCCGTGAGCGTGAGGGTGATGCCGTACGCGATGGTCGCCGCCTTCGCGCCGTCGCCCCGGATGTTCTCGGCGACCAGCCGGGTCGGGAACGGGATGAACGCGACGATCATCAGGAAGCCGATGGTGATCATCAGGAACGTACGGTCCGCGTGATCGATCTGGTTCATCACCGTGTGGTGGTTCACCCAGATGATCCCGATCGTCAGGAAGCTCACGATGTATGCCACGTACGACGGCCACGAACACGCCAGCTGGCGCGCGAGCGTCGCGCCCACAGGTGCGCACGATCCGAGATGCTCGTCGACGCTGAGGATCAACAGGGTCGCGGCGATCGCGAAGACACCGTCCGCGAAGGTCTCGAGCCTTCCCGTGCTCATCCGGTCGCGGCCTGGTCAAGCGGTTCCAGCACGATCACGGGGATCGTCCGCGACGTCTTCTTCGGGTACTCCGCGAATGCCGGCCACCGTTCCGCCTGGCGACGGTACAGCTCGCTCCGTTCGGGCTCCGTGGTCACGCGCGCCCTGGCCGGCAACCGCCGATCGCCCACCTCGATCGTGACGTCGGGGTTGGCCGCGACGTTGAAGTACCAGTCGGGGTTGGTGGGCGCCCCACCCTTGGTCGCGAAGATCACGAAGCGTTCGCCGTCGGCGAGGTAGGCGAGCGGTTTCGTACGCTCCGCACCGGTTTTGGCGCCTCGCATCGTGAGGAGCAGCAGGGGACGACCGTCGAAGTAGCCGCCGACCTTCCCGTGGTTCGTCCGGAACTCCTGGATGATCCCGGCGTTCCGATCCACTCGCTCCGTCATGGTCCCTCCTCGGCGATGGGTCTCGGACACCGTGCTGAACCCGCCGAACGTAGCCCGTGTTCCCGACAGCGGCATCCCCCGGCCCGGAACGATTCTCCCCCGGTCGGTCCTTGAAGCGACCCTCCGCTCGCGGCAAGATGCGCACGGCGAGGGCGCTCCTTCCGTACGAGGGGCATCGTGGTGCCCCGTCGCGAAAGGAGATCGTATGAAGCCCGCAGCTCCGGTTGTACGTCCGTTGGCCCGGATATCGGTTCTGGTCATCGTTCCTCTGCTCATCGCATTGGGCGCTTCTACTGCCGCCGGGGCGGTCAACACGACCGTCGCGAAGCCGTCGAACGCCAAGCACCAGCCGGCCAGGCCGACCCTGAAGGCGGCCGCACCCAGGGCTCCGCGAACGACGACCACTGCAACGACCACGCGGACGGCGCCCGCTTCTCTCTCGCGGACCCCGGCGACCGCGATCCTCCTTTCGCACATCGCTCACACGTTCACCGTCCGGAGACTCACCGACGGCAGCACGGCGACGACGTGTGGTGCCACCTGTACCCTCCGGAACGCGATCAACAGGGCGAACGCGTCGCCCGGCGTCGACCTGATCAGGTTCGCGAAGATCGGAACGATCACCCTCAGCGTCGCGAACGGATCGCTGAACCCGACCACCAGCATGGTGATCCAGGGCCTTGGCGCCGCGAAGACGATCGTTTCGGGTGTGAGCTGCGCATGCACGGTGTTCGACATCTCCGGCGGCCCCAGCGCCACCATGCCCACCGTCGAGATCGACGGCATGAAGATCACCAAGGGAGCGAACACGAACGGGAGCGTCGGTGGGGGAGGCGTCCGGGTCGGGCTCAGCAGCACGTCGGACGCGGCAGCGATCCTGGACCACGACGTGATCACGGGCAACGACTCCGTCTCGTGGGCGGGCGGCATCGACGTCGATGGCTACGGCAGCCAGCTCTGGCTCACGAACTCCACCGTCAGCGCCAACACGGCCGACTGGGGCGCGGGGATCACCTTCTACTACGGGGCCGGCATGCTCAGCAACGATGTGATCGGTGGCGCGAAGCCCTCACAAGGCAACGTGGCTCGCAACCTCAACAACAGCTACGGCGGCGGCGGGATCTACAACGACGACGGCGCCGTCTCGATCTACAACACGCACGTCGACCACAACAAGTCGCTGAACGGAACACCCGCCTATCAGTATGCCGGCGGCATCTACAGCTGCTGCTACACGATGACGATCCAGGGCGGGTCCATCTCGCACAACACCGTCGTCTCCGACTCGGCGAACGGTGGATACGGCGGCGGGATCTACCTGAGCAGCAGCGACTACCCGGTCCAGCTCGACGGGGTCGCCGTGAACGGGAACTCGATCAAGGGCGGGTACGGCGAGGGAGGCGGGGTCTACAACACCTCCTACCTCCAGATGACCGGGAGCACCGTGAACAGCAACACGATCACGCTGCTCGCGGCCGGCGACTCTGGGTACGGGGCGGGCATCAGCGATGAGTATCAGCTCCAGATGGTCGGCGGCAGTATCAGCGGGAACCAGATCGTCCGCGACACCGGCGTCGCGTGGATCTACGGCTACGGCGGCGGGTTCTACGAGGATGACTACCTGTCGCTCGTCGGCGTGAATATCTCCGGCAACGCCATCAGGACCGGGGCCGGCTACCCCTACGGAGCGGGCGGGTATTCCGACTACACGGCGCGCTTCTCCCACGTCGTCATCAGCGGGAATCACGCGAATGGCTACGACGGGTACGGCGGAGGCCTCTACCTCTCGCCGAGCTACGCGACGCAGATCGCCCACAGCACCTTGTCGGGCAACCTGATCAGCGCGACCAACTACGGGGAGGGCGCCGCGATCGATTCCGAGGGGGACGACCTGACCCTCTCGGACGTCAAGCTCGTAGGCAACCAGAACATCGTTTCGGCCGGCGGCGTCTACGGGGGCGTCGTGTATTGCTCGTACACCTGCCTGTGGGACGGCGTCTCGATCGCGGATTCGACGACCGATGTGACCGGGTCGAGTGGGTACATCTACGGAGGCGTCGTCTACGCGAACTCCGGTTACTACTCGAAGTGGAACCACGTCTCGGTCAAGAACACCACCAACGCCGTTCATGGTGCATCCGGCTACATCTACGCCGGTGTCGGTTACATGGATGACACGACCGAGGTCAACGGCCTGACGGTGCTGGGGACCCACAACTCGGCCGGGAGCGGCGGATACATCTACGGCGGCGCCCTCGTCCTGTACGGGTACCTGGAGCTCAACGGCGCGACGTTCTCGGGTACGACCAACAAGGTGCCGGGGGCCGGCGCCTACCTCTACGGCGGCGTGATCTACGACGACTACACGAGCAACTTCACGAAGGTGAAGGCGATCGGGACGATCGATTCCCTCCCCGGCGACGGCTCATACGTCTACGGCGGCGTCTTCCAGCACTACGACTACCTGACGTCCGTGAACGAGAGCGTCGTCGGCACCACGGTTACCGTTGGCAAGAACGGGTACGTTTACGGGGGTGCGGTCTACGACGACTATTACTCCACATTCGACCGGATAACGGTCGCCGGCACCACGGTGACCGCTACCGGTGCGACCTCGTACATCTATGGTGGCGCACTCTACCTGTATACCGGACAGCCGTGGGAGCACACCAACCTCACGAACAGTACGATCGCGAACAACCACGTCAGGTCGCCCGGGACCGGCACGTATGGGGGGTTCGGCGGCGCGATCTACGCCGACAACGCGCCGCTCATGCTGACGAACGACACGATCTCGGGGAACACGGCGGGACACGGCGGCGGCGTCTACGCGTACGTCCTCCCGACCACGTTCCACAACTCGATCGTGTCCGGCAACTCCCGCAACTGCAGCGCGAGCGGGGGAGGGACGATCGTATCGGCCGGCCACAACCTGGAGAAGGGCACGACCTGCACCTTCAACCGGATGGGCGATCTGAACACGGCGGCGAACCTGGGCTTGCTCAAGAACAACGGTGGATTCGCCGCGACGATGATGCCCAAGCTGGGCAGCGCCGCGATCAACCACGCCGGCAACGGTGGCTGTCCCGCCGTCGACGAGCGGGGTGTCGCTCGTCCGCAGCACAGGATCTGCGACATCGGCGCCGTCGAGGTGAAATAAGAAGTAGACGAGCGCAGATCGGGAACGAGCGGACGGGGCGGCCTCCGACACGGAGGCCGCCCCTCCGTCGTTCGAGAGCTCCCGCGTGACGGTCCGACGCCACCGGACATGACAGAACTGTCACGACGGAGTCGTTTCCGAGGCTCTACCAAGGGTGGTGCGACCTGGTTACTGTGGGCCTGAGGGGGGGCCGTGGACCTATCTGCTCGAGGAACCGGCGTCGAGCCGGCGTTGGCCGGCAGGGTGCTGCTCGTGGACGACGAGCAGCGGATCGTGAACTTCGTCCGTCGTGGCTTGGAGGCGGAGGGGCTCGAGGTCGACGCCGCCGGAGGCGGCGAAGAGGGCCTGCAGCTCGCGCTGTCGCGCAGCTACGACCTCCTCATCCTGGATCTGGTGATGCCGGACAAGGACGGTCTCTCGGTGCTGCACCAGATCGTGGAGCATAAACCCTCGCAGCCCGTCCTCGTGCTCTCGGCCCTCAGCGATACGGCATCGAAAGTGCGATCGCTCGAGTTGGGTGCTGAGGACTACCTCTCGAAGCCCTTCTCGCTCGAGGAGCTGCTCGCCCGGGTCCGGGCACGTCTTCGCACGGCGGCGCGTACCGATCAGACGAAGCTCGCGGTGGGTCGGACCACCCTGGACCTGATCCGGCGTCAGGTCGATGACGGTCGCGGGCCGGTTCCGCTCGCCGACCGGGAGTTCCTGCTGCTGCAGGAGCTGATGCGACACGCGGGCCGCTCGGTGTCGAAGGAGCGGCTCCTGTCGTCGGTCTGGGGGTACCACTTCGACCCCGGGTCGAACGTGGTCGACGTATACGTCCGCCGCCTCCGCGCGAAGCTCGGTCCGGACGCGATCACCACGATCCGTGGGGTGGGGTACCGCTTCGATGCGTCCTGACGCGATCGAATGGCCGCATCGGGAGCGGTGGATCGACGTCGCATGGGTGATGTTCTCGTTGGCCAACCTCGCCGCGATGCTCGTGATCCCGACGTGGGAGACGGTGCCGTTCCATTTCATCTGGGTCAGCCTGACCCTGCTCTATGGGTTCCGTGTCTGGAGGACGGGTCCCACCCTGACCGTGCTCGCGTTCGTGATGGTGCTGACCGGTCTGTTCATCGGGATCGACTACGCGCGAGGAGCACAGCCGCTCGATGAGATCACCGAAGTGCCGCTGATGGCGGCCATGTTCGTGGCGATGGTGTGGCACGCGCGTCGGCGGCTGTCGGCCATGGAGGAGACCGAGCGCGTGTCCATGGAGAACCTCAGGCTCCTCGAGCGTGAGCGGCGATTCGTCCAGGATGCTTCGCACGAGCTCCGGACGCCGATCACGGTCGCGCTCGGTCACACCGAACTGATCCAGCGTCGCGCCACGGACCCGACGATCATCGAAGACGTGGACGTGATCGCGGACGAACTCGCCCGCTTGCGGCGCTTGGTCGACGGTCTGCTCCTGCTGGCCGGGACCGACGACCCCCAGCAGCTTCACCTGGTCCCGGTGGACGTCGGGGAGATCGTCGCCGACGCGTTGCGTCGGTGGGCGGCAACGCCCCGCCGGTGGGTGCTGGGTGCCGCCGAGGAGGCGATCGTCCTTGCCGATCGCGACCGGCTGGCCGTCGTCTTCGACGCACTGATCGAGAACGCGGTGCAGCACACGCGCGAGCAGGACACGATCGAGGTCGGCGTCCGTCGCCACGACGGCGTGGCGGTCGTCTCGTTCCGCGACACGGGGACGGGGATCCCCACGGAGGACCTCGACCGCATCTTCGACCGCTTCGCTCGGGCCGATCCCGGCCGCAGCCGCCACACCGGCGGGTTCGGACTGGGGTTGTCGATCGTTCGAGCGATCGTCGAAGCGCACCTCGGCAGGGTCCATGTCACGAGCCAGGTCGATGTGGGGACGACCTTCGAGATCGATCTCCCCCTCCAGGCGGACACCGATCGGACCAACGCGTCCACGCCACAGATCGCCAGGACCTCCGAGCGCATGACCGTGGAAGGACGGGCCGGTGGTCACCTCGGCTGAGCCGGTGCCACTCGGTGTGGCGGCCGCTGCCCTCGTCTACCTGATCGCGGACGGACGCGTCCGGCGCGCGCGCGGTCGCGTTCCGCGACCGCGCGCGCGCCTCGCCTTCTTCGCCGGCCTCGGGGTGGTGGCCATCGCCCTCACGGGCCCGATCGACGCCGCCGTCACCACCTCGTTCTCGATCCACATGATCCAGCACCTGCTGCTCACGATGGTCGCACCCCCGCTGCTGTTGCTGGGTGCGCCGATCACGCTCGCGCTGCAGGCGTGGCCGGGCGCGCCGCGCCGGTGGCTCCTCGCGACGCTCCGGAGCGCACCCGCGCGCCTCCTGGGGAACCCGCTCGTCGCGTGGGCATCGTTCTTCGTGTTGCTCTGGGGGATCCATTTCACGGGCATCTACGAGGCGGCGCTGCACAACAACGCCCTGCACGCGCTCGAGCACATCGCCTTGCTGGTGACGGCGCTGCTGTTCTGGATGCCCATCGTCCGGGCCGATCCGGCGCCGTCCGGGCTGTCCTATCCGGCACGGATCCTCTACCTGTTCGCGGCCATGCCCGCTATGGCGTTCCTGGGGCTCACGATCGTGACCTCCCGCAACGTGCTCTACCCGACGTACGCGCACGCCGATGGCGTGGCCCGCGCCCTGGCCGATCAGCGGGCGGCCGGAGCGATCATGTGGGCGGGCACCATGGTCTTGATCGTGCCGGCGCTCGGCTTCGTCCTGCTCGACTGGATGCGTGCGGACGAGCGCGAGGCTGCCAGGGTCGACGCGCGGCTCGAGCGGGCGACGATGAGAGGAGCCTGATGCGTTCTCGTGAACGATGCCTGCGATGCGGTGGCCCGGTGGCCGACGGCGTGGCCATCTGTCACCGCTGTAACCCGGCGAGCCTTCCGAGCCCGAGTCGCACGCAGTACCACGCCACGGTCTTCCTCGTGGTGCTCGTGACGTTGGTGCTGACGGCGGGCGTGCTGATCGCCCGGGGCTGATCCGTTACGGCGCTTCGCCCGCGTGCGAGCGAGCGACATCGCGGAGCCACCCCGCGGCCGAGAGCGCCGCGGCGAGCCCGCCCACGATCACGATCCACTGGCTGACGATCAGTCCCACCGCCAGGATGACCCCCGAGATCGCGAACCCGAACGGCCAGATCGTCGGAGCCACCTGGATCTCGGCCTCCTCCTCCGGCTGGCCCTCGGTCTCGCGCGCGCCGACGAGCCGCAGGATGACGCCGAGGAAGCAGAAGGTCACGGCCGACACCAGCAGCTCCGTCGTTCCGGCGTGCTCGTGGCTGGTGAGCCCGTAGACACCCCCGGTGACCGCGAGGAACACCGCCAGACCGAGGCAGATCCGCGACAGCGTGCTCATCGGCTCACCTCGGCGTCAGTAGATAGAACGTCGTGAACAGGCAGAGCCAAACGACATCGACGAAGTCCCAGTAGATCGCCCCCGCTGCGAGCGGATCGTGATGCGTCGGCGACAAGCGACCCCGCAACCCCTGACCGAAGACGAGAGCGAGGAAGGCCACGCCTCCGATCACGTGCGCCATGTGGATGCCCGTCATCACGTAGAACAACGTGCCGAAGACGCCATCCTTCAACCCGAAGCCCAGCTGCGAATAGTCGTAGAGCTGCAGCCCGAGGAAGAGCACGCCGAGCCCGATCGTGGCGCCGAGCCACCACAGGGCCTGCCGTCGCCTCCCGGCGCGCGTGGCTCGCAGCGAGAACTGAACCGCGACGCTGCTCGCCACGAGGACCACGGTGAGGATCGACGCGATGTCGATCTTGAGATGGGGAACACCCGGAGGCGGCCAGACGGGGGCGTTCGCCCGGATCGTGAAGTACCCCCCGAAGAAGGCGGCGAAGAACATCGCCTCCGAGGCCACGAACAGGACCATCCCGAGCACGGGCCCGCTCATCTCCGGCCGGGCGCGCTCCCTCTGCGTCGTGACGTCGCTCATGTCGTCGGCTCCTGCTCGGCCATCCGCCGGTCGTACGCAGGGCGATCCGAGCGGATCGTCGGCAGCACGTCGAAGTTGTGGGCCGGGGGCGGCGAGGACGTCATCCATTCGAGCGTGTTGGCGCCCCACGGGTCGTCGGGAGCCGTTCGCGGCTTCCGGAGGGTCAGGAAGATGTTGAGGAAGAAGATGATCATCGCCGTCGCGATCACGAACGCACCGATCGATGCCAGGAGGTTCAGGAAGCTCCACCCGAGGTCGGGCGGGTAGTCGGCGATCCGCCGAGGCATCCCGCGCAGGCCCAGGATGTGCATGGGGAAGAACGTCAGGTTGAACCCGATCAGCTGGAGCCAGAACTGCCAGATCCCCAGGCGCCGGGAGAGCATCCGTCCCGTCATCTTCGGGAACCAATAGAACATCGCCGCCATCACGCCGAAGAGCGTGCCGCCGAACAGCACGTAGTGCAGGTGGGCCACGACCCAATAGGTGTCGTGGATCGCGAAGTCCATCGCGGGTGACGCCGCCCACACGCCGTCGATCCCTCCGATCAGGAACATCGCGATGAACCCGAGCGCGAACAGCATCGGGGGTTCGAAGCGGAGCTTCCCTCGCCAGAGGGTCGCCAACCAGATGAAGAACAGCACGCCGGTCGGGATCGAGATCAACTCCGTGGTCACGCTGAAGAACGGCAGCTCGACGGCTCCGGTCGCGAACATGTGATGCGCCCATACGCTGAACGACAGGGCCGTGATCAGCAGGAACGCCAGGATCACGCCCCGATAGCTGAAGATCGGTTTGCCCGAGAACACCGCGATGATCTCGGTGACGACACCCCACGCCCCCAGGATCAACATGTAGACCTCGGGGTGGCCGAAGAACCAGAAGACGTTCTGCCACAGGATGACGACGCCTCCTCGGTTCGGGTCGAAGAAGCTCGTACCGAGCTGACGGTCGGCGAACACCATGATCAGTCCGGCCGTGAGGACGGGCGCGGCGAGGATCACGAGGAGCGAGGTCGCGAGGATGCTCCACGTGAACACGGGCATCCGCATCATCGTCATGCCCGGTGCGCGCATCCGCAGGATCGTCACGATGAAGTTGATCGCACCCAGGATCGAAGCGGTGCCGACGAGCATGAGGCCCACGATCCACAGGTCCTGTCCCGTCCCGAGCTGTTCCGCCAAGGGGGGATAGCCGGTCCACCCGGCCGCGGCCGCTCCGCCGTGGGTGAGGAACCCCGCCAGGATCGTCAGGCCGCCGGCGGGCAGGAGCCAGAAGGACAAGGCGTTGATCCTCGGGAACGCCATGTCGAGGGCGCCGATCTGTAGCGGCACGAAGAAATTCCCGAACCCCGCCAGCAGCGGGAAGATCACGAGGAAGATCATCAGCGTCCCGTGCAGCGTGAACAGCTGGTTGTAGGCGTGTGGGGCGAAGATCTGCGTCCCCGGCCTGGCGAGCTCGGTCCGCATCAGCAGCGCGAAGATCCCCGCGATGGCGAAGAACGCGAAGCTGTTGATCAGGTAGAGGAGGCCGATCTTCTTGTGATCGGTCGTCGTCAGCCAGTCGAGGAGCCGGCCGCGCTCGGGTTCCGGCGCGAGCGCTGCGGTCGGTGCCTCTTTCACCGCCATGTCGTGCCCTCCGTGATCATCATGGGCTCGATCCAGGGGCCGCCACGACGAACGATCCCGACATGGCGGGCCCGTGGACGTCGCACTGGAAGTAGTAGTGGCCGGGTGGCAATCCACTCACGTTCAGGGTTTCGCTCGCCGGGCCGAGCAGCTTCGGCGACGTGAAGTAGGTCTTCTTCTCGAAGAAGCTGTCGTAGATCGAGAAGTTGTGCTGGATCCCATCGTCTTGGTTGGTGACGCTCACGGTGAACGGTTGTTGGGCGGGGACCGCGAGGCAGTTCGTGTTCCACGAGATGTTGTGCGCGACCAGGTTCAGAGTCGTTCCGCTCGGCGCGCAGGTGACGCTTGCCGCGGCCTTGCGCTCCTGCAGGATCCACGCCGAGTAGTCGGGCGGGGAGACGACGTGTACCTCGAACGTCATCTTCGAATGGAACAGGCCGCAGAACTCCGCGCATTGGGCGTGGAAGATCCCGAGCACGGTCGGGGTGAACATGAACGAGGTCATCCGCCCGGGGATCGCGTCCCGCTTGAACAGCAGATCCGGCACGAAGAAGGAATGGATCACGTCTCGGGACGTCAGATCGATCTCGACCGGCTCGTCGACCGGCAGATACATCTGCGCCGGCTGCTGCGGGGCCGTGTCTGAGGCCGTCTTGCCGGAGACGAAGATCCCCTCGTTGAGGTACAGGAACGTCCACTCCCACTGGAACCCCTCAACATGGATCTTGACCTGAGGGACCTCCGCCTTCTCGATCTTCATCAGCGTCGCTTCGCCGAACGGGAAGAGCGTGGCGACGATGATGGCCGGGATGACGAAGAAGACCCCGAGCGATCGGTTCCCACCCACCGTCTGCGGCGGCGCCGCATCGTCGCGCCTGCGATAGCGGACGATGCTCCAGATCAGCAACCCCTCGACGATCAGGAAAACGGGCGCAGCCAACAGCATGATGACGACGTAGAGCTGATGGACGTCCCGCCCCTGCGGGGAGATCCCCTCCTTAGCGCATCCGCCCAAGAAGAGAAGCAGTGGTCCCGCGAGGTACCTGGATCCTCGACGCCGGCGGTCGGCTCGGATGGGACGCACTCCGGTCAGGTGACGGTGAACTGGGCAACCATCCCCTTGGCGGCATGCGGAGGACCGTTGTCGCCGCCGCTCTGGGTGCCCGTCTGCCAACAGGCGAACGCGTAGGTGCCCGGCGGCAGGTAGAGCGTCTCCACGACGCTCGCCCCCGTGTCCGCAGCGCCGAAGTCGCCTCCGATGTGCAGCCAGAGGTCCTCCGAATTCGCTCCGCCGGTCGGCCCGCTCGCCTGCGCCGCCGTGGTGACGTCCTGCGAGGTCTTCCCCTGCGGCAGGGCGATGGGAATCATCTCGTGCGTGATCGGGAACGACTCCTTGTTCTCGAACAGGAACGTCACGATGCCCGAGGACAGGGTCGTTGGGACGCCGTTGTATCGGAAGTTCTGAACGAAGATCGTGGCGTTCGGCGTGACCGCGCCGCCCCCTGCGCTCGATGACGACGAGCACGACGACGCCACCATCACCCCGACCGCGACGAGTACCGGGAACCTCCACGCACCACGGAACGACCGCAACGAGCGCACCATGCAACCCCCTCGTCCAAGACGCGCAAACGTTCTGACGCGTCACGATGGCGCGCTGATCGCGCTACGGGCAAGCGTCATGACAGGACTGTCACGGTCCCCCTATGGCCCCTGTGTGCGTACGCAGGGTGCGAATGTCATCGCTGTCATGTGGCCGGCACCAAGCCCCCTCGAACGGCTCCCCATAACGCTCGAGCGAGCGCTCCGGCCGGATCCGGGGACCCGGACCGGGTGATGAGGCATCGGAGCTAGCGGCGATCCGCTTCCGGTTCGCTTGCGCCGCGTTCCCGGGCTTCGGGGCCACGGATCTCTCGACGGACCCGCTCGAGGCTCTGCGCGATCAACCGGGAGATGTGCATCTGCGAGATCCCGACCTCTTGCGCGATCTCCGTCTGCGTCATCCCCTTGAAGAAGCGGAGGTACAGGATGCGTCGCTCGCGATCGGGCAGCTTCTCGAGAGCGGGGGCGACCGACGCCCACCCTTCGGCGACCTCGAACGACGGGTCCGCGGTGCCCACGGTCTCGCTCATGGGCGTCCCGTCCTCCGAGACGGCCGCGTCCAAGGACGCGGGCGAGTACGCCTGGATCGCATCCATCGCCTCGATCACGGCTTCCTCCGTCAGGTCCGCCCCCGCAGCGATCTCGCTGATCGTCGGCGACCGGCCGAGGTCCTGCCACAGCGTCTCCAACGTGCGATGAACGAGCAGCGCCGATTCCTGCAACGAGCGTGGGACTCGGATCGACCAGCCACGGTCCCGGAAATGGCGCTTCAACTCGCCGGTGATCGTCACGGCAGCGAAGGTCGTGAATTGGACCCCTCGCTCAGGATCGAACCGGTCGATCGCATTCAGCAGGCCGAGGTCGGCCACCTGGATCAGATCCTCGACGGATTCCCCCCGCCCCGCGAACCGCCGGGCGAGATGACGGGCGAGCGGCATGAAGCGCTCGGCCAGCTCCTCCCGAACCGCCGGATCCGGAAGCCGTCGGAACAGCTCGACGGCTCCGTTCGCGTCGTTCGCCGGCCGATCGTCCTCGCTCACGGCGCCTTCACGGGAGGGCGTGTCCGGAATCGGATCGCCGGTCTTCCGTCGTCTCCGGACACGAACCGCGGATCCAGGGTGAGCCCCCGGATCACCGTCCACGACCAACTCTCGCGGTCGACCGGGCGCGGCCACTCGGCCGCCGGGACATCGGTTCCGATCGTGATCAGCAACGAGCCGTCGCTCGTCGTGATCTCCAGCTGGAGTGCGTCGGCTTCGGGCGACGAGTCGAGCAGAAGAACCCCTGCCTCGTCGACGGCGATCCGTACCTCATCGACCGCGTCGAACGGCAACTCTAGGAGGGCCGCCGCGCTTGCGGCGACGACGCGCAAGATGTGGAGCGCATCCGGTCGCGCCGCGACGTTCACCGTGATCGGTGTTGAGAGGTCCTCCACAGGGTCCACCTATACTAGGCCGACGGTCGGCGTGGATCTTCGGGCCGGCCAAGGAGGAGGCGGTTCGGATCGAGCTCGCGATCGAGGGACGCACGATGGGGACGTGGTCGGTCCTCTCGGTTTCTGGAGAGCTCGATCTGGCGACCGCCCCGGGACTGCGCGAGCGCGTGCGCGAGACGACGCCGGCCGGACCGCAGAAGGTCGCGCTGGATCTCACGGGGGTCGGCTTCGTCGATTCCAGCGGGCTCGGGGCGATCGTAGCTTCCCTCAAGCACGTGCGAGAGCTCGGAGGCGATCTGGTGCTGGTCGCGCCGGATGCATCCCCCGTGGTGAAGCTTCTCAAGCTGACTGGGCTCGAGTCGTCGATCGCGCGTGTCCAGACCGTCGACGATCTTCGCTGAGGGTGGCGCGATGAGCGGGGCCGTGCTCGAGGTCCCGGCGGACCCACGCATGGGCATCACGCTACGGGCGTTCGTGACGGCCGTTGCGAACGATCTGGGAGCACCCGCGGAGCTGGTCGACGATCTCGCATTGGCCGTATCCGAACTGCTCGCGAGTGCCATCGAAGGAGGCTCGCGGCGCCTCCGGATCGAGCTGCTCAAGGACGGCGACGGCTGGACCCTTCGCGCCGATGGGATCGGTGACATCGGGTCCGCTCCGGCGGATCTTCCGTATCGCAGGTGGGATCTGCTCACGGGCCTCTTCCCATCGATCAGCGTCACGGCAGGGAAAGCAACCATCAGGTCGGCTACCGCTCCGTCCTGATCGGTGGCCTCCCAGGTCTCGTTTAGTCGATCGGCTCCGGTGTCGAGAGGAACCCCGCGATCAGCAGGATCACCGATCCTGCGAGCGCGAGCCACGCACCGACCTCGATCCGGGTGTCGAGCCCCGCGAGATGCTGTCCGCTGGCGCGGAACACTTGGATCGCGAAGAGGACGAAGCCCGCGATCCCGAGGGCGCCCGCGAGACGGCCGAGTCCGCCCTCCCAAGCCGCGAGACCCACGATCCCGAGGAGCGCGAGCACGATGAAGATGAATCCGACGCTCTCCACGAAGCTCTTGGCATGCCCCAGATCCATCGAATAGAAGGCCTTCCAGCTGAGGTTGGTCCCGATCAGGCCCCGGACCCAATGCATGAATGCACCGAACACCATCAGGGCCGCACCCGCGAGCGTGAGCACGATCCGGGCCAGGGTGCCCGTGGTGTTCCTGGTCGGTGTCGTGGTTCCGATGGTCATGTGTCTCACCTCCGGAAGAGTGGTACCCGATCCCGAGCCAGGCGAACCCTCCCGGCCGGCGTTCGGACCCGGTCGGAGGCCGTTTGCGAGGCCCGATGAACGGGAACGGACGTCGCCAACGGAACGAGGAGGGAACGGACCATGGACATCATCGGGGCACATCTGAGTTCGGGAGCGGCGCTGCTGTTGTGGATCCTTGCGGCGATCTTGGTGATCGCGGGGATCCTCTCGATCATCCGCGGGGCGATCCTGTGGGGGATCGTCCTGATCATCATCGGATGTCTCGTCGGGCCCGGCGGGATCAGCATCTGGGGCTAGCGAACGGCCACGAGCCACATCGCGACGATCGCCGCGGAGGTGAGACGTGCAACCGGAGCGGAATCTCGGGAAGTTCGATGCCTTCGCCAGCGCCGTCGCTCGGGTGACGGGTCATGCGGCCGCAGCCACGGCCGCGTTCGTGATCATCCTCGTCTGGGCAGTCTCCGGGCCGATCTTCGGGTTCTCCGATACCTGGCAGCTGATCATCAATACGGCGACCACCGTGCTGACCTTCCTGATGGTGTTCATCATCCAGAACACGATCAACCGGGACTCGCTCGCGATGCACGTCAAGCTGGATGAGCTGATCCGGGCGACGGATGAGGCACGGAACCGCATGATCGGGTCGGAGAAGCTCTCCGAGACGGTGCTGGACGAGTTGGAGCACGAGGAGGAAGAAGAAGCCCGGGAGTAACCCCAGGGCCGCGTTTGCCCTTCGTTCTTACGGGTAGCTAAGGAGCGATATCCGGACGGAGGAGTCGAAGGCGATGAACGCGATGCAGGGCCGTGGCCGGGGCGAGAACAAGACCTCCAGGAGGTATGCGACCGGCCGTGTCTGCCGGTTCGACGGTTGCGACACGCGACTGTCCGTCTACAACGGGACCAACACCTGCGCGATCCACGAGGAACGCCGGCCCTTCTACCAGCGTTCGCGGTCCGGGCGCGTGGTGCAGGACGCACCCAAGAGTCCGATGGAGGAGCGGGATGTCCTGCTCGATTGGATCCGTGGACTGGCTGGGAGCGTCCACACGCGATAGCCGCCTGACATCCTGGCCGGCTCAGTCGCTCTCAGTCGCCGAGGTGGGCTGTAGCGACCCGCTTCGGAACGACCATCCGCCAGGCGTCGATGACGATCTCCTCCATCTCGACGTCGTCGATCTCGCTCAGCCGAACGTCCACCCAGTTGTAGCGGAGGTCTGAGGGCGGCGGCATCAGGAACGTCGAGGGCCTGGACGAGACGAGGGACCCGCGCTCCTCCTTCGGGAACGCGAATCCCATCACCGTCTCGTCGCGAGAGAAGGCTAGGTAGACGATCCGCCCGACGCGGAACTTGACGCGATCGCGGACGAGCGCCTCCTCGGTCCGGGGAAGGCTGAGCGCGACCCGCCGCACGCCTTCGATGGTGGCCATGCGCTCCTCGCCGCTAGACCTTCTTGAGGGTCAGCTTGTAGCTGCCTCCCGAGTACCACCCATTCACTTGGATGTAGAAGACTCCGGTCTTCGGCGCCTTGAAGGTGACCTTCTCATCCGCCGTCCGTCCACCCGAGACCGCCTGCAACGCGGGGCAGGGCCCTCCCTGGACGAAGCATCCGGACGTGAACTGGAAGATCTCGGTCGTCCCCGGTCGCCAGACCCACAGGTCCATGTCCGAGCCCGACGGTCCGTTCAGGATCACCTGGTAGCGGGTGCCCTTCCGGAGCTTCCGCCGGTACACGTCGTTCGCATCCGCCGGCCAGGCCAGGTGCCCGAGCACCGGGGACCTGAACGCCCTGGCTCCGTTGATGTTCCCGTCGGTCAGGGGCGTCGCGTTGGCGGTCGAGCCATTGAGGGCGCCCAGAGCGTTCACCCGGCCCTGTGTCCGTGTGAAGTGCCCGGTCAGCGGCGACTTGCCGAGACCCGTCTGCGGGCCCCACGCGTCGAAGAGCTTGAGGGACGCGGGGTGGTCGACCGAATGCATGATCGCGTTCTTGATCTGCACGCCCGAATAGAGCGGGTGCTCGGAAAGCACCAGCCCCGCGATCCCGGCGACCATCGGAGCCGCCATCGAGGTCCCATCGAAGAACTCGTAGTTCGGATACGTATGTCCCAACGACAACCCTGCTTTGACGGTGCTGAGGATGTCGACGCCGGGCGCGGCGACGTCGACCGAGTCGTGCCCCCAACTCGTGAACGCGCATTGCCAGACCGGTATGACCCCCTGGCACTGCGAGACGAAGCCGTACTGGTCGCGATCGTTGCTGGCCGCCACGGCGAGGATGTTGTTCAGCGTGTAGCTGGCGGGATACGAGGGTGCCCAGCTCGGCGGCTGCCCCTTCGGTTGCTCGTAGAACTGGATGTCGTTGTCCATGCTCGAGTTCCCGGCGGCGACCACGACCAGGATGCCGGCCTTGCCCGCCCTCGCGATGGCGGCGCGCTCGGCCTTCGACCACACCGGGTCGCCGAGGCTCAGGTTGATCACGTCGGCGTGGTTATGGATCGCGTAGTTGATCGCCTTCAGCTCGTTCCCGAGGGTGATCGAAGTCGCCGTCCCGATCCGCAGGGCCATGATCCTGCACTGCGGGCATATGCCGCTGATCCCCTCATTGTTGTTCTGCTCCGCCGCGATGATCCCCGCGATGTGAGTGCCGTGCGAGTCGTCGAGCGTGTTGGCCGGTGACACGTTCGGACTGTTCCGTTTGAAGTCCCAGCCGTGGATGTCGTCGACGAACCCGTTCTGGTCGTCGTCGATCCCGTTCCCAGCGATCTCGTTGGGGTTCACCCACAGCTGGTTCGCCAGGTCCGGCTGATTGATGTCGACGCCGGTGTCGATAACGGCGACCACAGGATGCTCCCCAGTGGGAGTTTCCGCCGCCCACGCAGCGAGTGCATGAACGTCCGCGCCGGCGGTCCCGTTCCGCATCGTGCCGAAACCGCCGCCCTGGTTCGTCATCTCGTGTGACTGGCCTGTGTTGTCGAGCGCCCACTGTTGGTCGAACCGCGGATCGTTCGGGATGGCTGTGACGCTGGCGATCCGGTCCGGCTCGGCGAAGCGGACCAGTGGGGATCGCCGGTAGCGCTGGATCGCCGCGGCGACGGATGTCCCGCTGCCGACCCGCACCACGTCGACGTTCGAGCCCGCCATCGGAGCGATCGTCCGCGCCCCGAGCCGCGCGTTCAGAGCCCGCGTGGCTTGACGAGGCGCACGATCCTTCCACACAACCACCACGTGACCAGGGACGAACCGGGCGACGCCCGATCCCCACGGGACCTTGAAATTGCTCGCGGTGCTCGGTCGCGCTCCCAGTGCCCGGCCGGCGGTCGACGCGGGATCGGCCGAGGCCGACGCGCCGATGAGGGACGCAGCGATCAGGACGACGAGCGAGAGGGTGAAGCGGTAGCGGGCAAGCACTGCGAGCTCCTTCCGTCCCTGACGGCTCAGGTCACTGGTCGGGGGCACCGCGATCGAGCGAGGTCGCGGGCAGCGATCCGGTCGGGCACGGCTCAGGTGGACGCGCCAACCTAACATGCCGAGGAGCGCAACGGGCCCCCCGGCCCGGACACATCCCAACGTCTCGCAGAGGCGAGGTGTAACGCCTGCGCGCGATCGGACACCAGAGGTTCGTCGCGACAGGATCCGAGCACCGGGATCGGGCCGAGATGCCCGTCGAAGAGATCGTCGAAGAGATCAAGGAGGTAGAGACCGATGCACTTGCATGCACGGATCGCGGGGACGATCGGCGTGATGATCGCACTGATCACGGCCGGCCTCGCCGGGACGGCGCAGGTCGCCGCCGCAGCGAGCGGCGTGGTGGGTCACGTCTACGTGAACGACAACACCGCGGGCAGCAACACGATCGGCGGGTTCGATCAGCACGCCGACGGAACCCTGACGGCCATGCCGGGATCGCCCTTCACGGCGGGCGGCGCCGGGACCGGCACGATCGTCGGTTCCCAAGGGTCGCTCCAGGCGACCGACGACGGTCGGTACCTGCTGGCAGCCGATGCCGGGAGCAACCAGATCTCGGTCGTGCGGGTGCGTCCGGACGGCACCCTCAGCCCGGCGCAAGGCAGCCCGGTGGCATCTGGCGGCATCGAGCCGGTGAGCATCGCCATCCACGACGGGCTCGTCTACGTCGCCAACGAGGGGAACGGGACGACGGGGAGCAACTACACCGGTTTCCGGCTGAACAGCGGTGGCCACCTGACCCCGATCGCCGGGTCAACGATCCCCCTGCCGACGACCGCGAAGCCGGGGGACATCCTGTTCAACGCCACGGGGAACAACCTGATCGGGATCGAGGTCGGCACGACCGACCCAAGCACCTTCCTGATCGACAGCTTCGTGGTGGGTGAGGATGGGCGCGTGACGCCCGCGGCCGGTTCTCCCTTCGCGGCGGAGGCCGCTGGTCCGTTCGGCAGCGAGTTCTCTCCGACCGATCCGGGACACCTGTACGTCTCGAACGCCCACGGCGGTGTCGGCAACGGATCGGTCTCGGCGTTCTCGGTCACCGAGGACGGGGCCCTGGGTTCGATCGGCGCCTCGCCGTACACCGACGGACAGACCGCACCTTGCTGGGTCGAGATCTCGCACGATGGCCGCTACCTGTTCGCGGTCAACACGGGCAGCACGACGATCTCCAGCTACGCGATCCAGACGGATGGTTCGCTCGTGCACCTGTCGGACACGACGTTCTCGAGCGGCCTCGGCATCCGGCCCTTCGACGCTCGCTTGGATGCGGGAGGGAACAACCTCTACGTCGTGGATGCGGCGATCGACGCGGTCAGCATCTTCGGCGTGGACGGTGGCAGCCTGACCGAGCTCGCGTCCTCGCCGGCCTCACTTCCCGCCGGCGCGACGCCCTTCGGCATCGTCGTCACGAAGGCGTAGGGCGGGGCGGTGCCGTCCCCAGAGGGCCGCGAGCCTCCGGCTCGCGGCCCTCTCCCGCACTCAGGCCAGGATCGACGGAACCGAACCGACCACTCCCGGCAATACCTATCTAGGGGGCGCTTCAGCGTGCCACGCGCCCGCTGAGAGAGGGGAGAGAGGTCGATGGCTCCACGTCATAACGTGCAGGCTCCAGCCGACCCCGCTCGCGAGCAAGGCGCTTTCGTGGTGCACCGCATCGGTCCTGAAACCTACAGCGTGGCCCTCGAGATCGAAGGGAAAGCCGTCATGCTGGCCGCCGACTACTTCACCGGCCCCGAAGCGGTGGAGACCGCGATCCTCTGGCTGAAGCGTCACGCCACCGACGCCAAGGTCATCTGGCGAGACTAGTCCCGTTCGACCGGCGGCCGGTTCCCGCGTCCGGGTCGTTCGTTCCTCGTTCCAGTCGGAACCCGAAGCTTCGAACGGGCGCGATCGTGTCCGGCGCCCCCACCGCTCGGAGCTTGGCTCGGAGCCGCTGGATCAGCGATCTGATCGAGTAGATGTCGATCGGGATATTCGTGCCCTCACCCCAACCGAGTCGTCGGATCTTCTCGAAGCTGAACGCTCGTCCCCTCCCGTTGACCAAACCCGCGAGCACGCGGAACTCGCGATCGCTCAAGGTGAGGGGTACGCCCCGGTAGCTGATCCGTCGCGCGTCCATCTCCACGACGACTCCCGATGCCGCGGCCGGATGGGCCGTGGGCACGTCACCGAGCTCCTGCTCGTGCTGCCACCGGCGGAGCGTCGTCGGGTCCGGCGATACGACGACGATGAGCCCCAGATCGAGGAACTCGGGGATGCGCTCAAGGTCGTCGATCCCCACCAGGTAGATGGTCGGTACCACTGACCTTTGATTGCCATCAGGCCGCCGTCCGGTTCCGGTGTCGCCGTGATCGAGGAACGACGATCACGAATCGACGACGAACCGATGACGTTCTGCTCTTCCATCTGATGCGAACCGCTCTCTACGGTCACGGAGATCGGTGAGAGAGAGGAACTCGTTGTCCAGGTCGAACGCTGCGGTCGTCGTCATCCTGTTCACTGCCGCGACGCTCGTCGCGACGGCCGTAACCGCTTCAGCAGCAGCGAGCAACTGCGCGGTCCTGTTGGTGCCCGGCTCGGTCGACAGCTCAGGCGAGCTCCTGGCGACGGAGGTCGACCTAGGTTGCTATCCGACGTACGCGGAGGCCCTTTCCGTAGGCTCCTCGGGCGCGATCGATGTCCCCGCCTTCACGACGCCCGCCTCGCTGACCGATGCCGTCCTCGCGGCCGATACGATCGCGACCGCGACGGCCGACGTCCTGATCGGGACCGAGTTCACGGGCGTCAGCTACGGTGGCACGTCGAAGAGCTACTTCGCGTCGGCGACGTGCTCCACCGGCGTAGTGTGGGGCGTCGCCGACGTTGGCGCCTCGTGGGACAACGAGTTCAGCTCGGGGAAGGGTTTCGGGGGGTGCGACACGAACAAGAAGTTCGAGAACACGAACTTCGGAGGGTCCGTGCTCACCTGCACCCCGAACTGCACGAACTACGGGACCCTCTCGAACCAGGTGTCCTCGCTGCGCTGGAAACCCTGAGGGCTCGTGTCCGGCGCTGAGGCGACCGACGCCGAGCTGATCCATCGCTCCCTCGAAGACCCCGAGGCATTCCGGGAGGTCTTCGAGCGGCACTATGGGTCGGTCCGCCGGTTCGCCCAGCGGGTGGTCGGTCGCGAGGCCGGAGAGGAGATCGCGGCACAAACGTTCCTTATCGCGTTCCAACGGCGGGCCACCTATGACCTCCGGTACCGGTCGGCGAGGTCCTGGCTCTTCGGGATCGCCTACAACGTCGCCCGGCACCACCTGCGTGCTGAGCGGAGCCAGCACGACCTGCTCGCACGCATCCCGAGGGAGCGCGAGGAAACCGATCCGATCGAGACCGAGACCCTCGATGCTGCCCGCCTGGCACCGATCCTGCGCACCGCGCTGACGGGGCTTCGGCAGGAGCAGCGCAGCCCCTTCGTGTTGGTCGCCCTGGGCGAGCTGACCTACCAAGAGACCGCCGACATCCTCGCCATCCCGGTCGGGAGTGTTCGTTCGAGGATCCATCGAGCGAGGGCGACGCTGCGGGAACTGCTCACCGACATGAGGGAAACACTTGATGTGGGCGACGGAGCGATCGCCCAGAGCCCGGACGACCCCACCACACCCAACACAGAGGACCCAGACCCCCATGGATGAGTTCGAGAGGATCCGCGATGCGCTGGATGCGCCTGAGACGGACGGCGCCGCGAAGGCGCGCGCGTGGGAGCGCCTCCAACGTGAGATGGTTCCGGAACAGCCATCCAGGATCGGGGCGACGCCGGCGCGCGTTTCCGGCCGCGGCCGGCGCCCTTCCCACCGCCGTCGATACTCCATCCTGGTCGGCATCGCGGCGGCGACCGCGTTCATCGCCGTCGTGCTCCAGGTGGTCCTTCCGAGCGGGGGTGGCGGGCCGACGGTTTCGGCGGCGTCCGAGCTGCAGCGACTCGCAGACCTCGCGGCGACGATCCAACCCGTCAGACCGGGAACGGGATTCCTCTTCACCGATGTCGAGACCCAGGGGATCAGTGGCGGCGAGGAGCTCGGCTCGGGGTTGTCCTGGGATCTCGTGGTCCGGCAGCGACTCCAGACGTGGGTCGCGGCCGATGGCTCCGGCCGCCAGGTGACGACCGTGGAACGGGTCGACTTCGCATCGCCCGGAGACCGAGCGAGATGGATCCGGGCCGGACGCCAGCCGCTTCCGGCCTCCTCGGTCCACCGGTATGGACGGGGAGGGCTCCTGATCGTGGACGTCGAGTCGCTCCCCTCGGACCCGGAAGGGCTCCGGAAGGCGATCCACGCCGGTCACGTGATCGAAGAGCCCCCAGGACCGCTTGGGATCTTCACGGGGATCGGAGACCTCCTGGCGCAGCCGAACACGCCTCCCGACGTTCGACGTGGATTGCTCGACCTCGCGGCGGAGACCCCTGGGATCACGTTACAGCCGGGCATCACCGACCCCCTCGGGCGTCCCGGCGAAGGGTTCACGTTCCAGGTCAAGCCTTCGATGGAGACCCTGATCATCGATCCCGAGACCGCTCATCTCTTGGCGACGGTCGCGGTTGACGAACTGGGTCGGACCTCATGGTCCGCGAGCGTGCGCGACGCTGCCGTGCCGACGAACACCGCTACCCCATAGGGACCTATCGTCATACGTCTCGCATCGTGATCACGAACTTGCCCACCGTGTGCCCGGTCGTGAAGTCGGTCAATGCTTGCGCGGCATCCGCCAGCGGGTACGTGCGCCGGATCTCGGCCCTGAGCGTTCCCTCGTCGATCATCGAAACCAGTATCCCGAGGTGGGAAGGGTCGCTGCCTGCGTTGCGCACCTGGACCTCGCCGATCTCGGTCGCCTCGCCCGCCCCGCCCAGCGCCGAAGCCGCCCTTCCACCGGCGCGAACCAGACCCACGAGCGCTCCGACCTCCCCGGGATCGCGGTGGACCAGGTCGATGACCGCGTCGATCCCATCGGGATGGCGCTCGCGGACGGCACCGATCACATCCTCCGAATAGTCGACGGTCTCCGCGGCGCCCAACGCCGTCACGACGTCCTCGTCGCCGGGCTTGACCGAGGCGATCACGTTCGCGCCCCGCGCGGCCGCGAGCTGGATCGCGAACGTCCCGACGCCGCCCGTTGCCCCGACGATGAGCACGGTGGCGCCGCTCGATGCATCGATCGCCTCGACCGCACTCATGGCCGTCGTGGCGGCGACCCCGATGGTCCCTGCCTGTTGATCGTCGACCGCCGCAGGGGTGAGCGCCAGCGCCGGCGCCCTCGGTGTGGAGAGCTCTGCGAACGTCCCGTCATGCACGGTCCCTTTGGCGCCGATCGTGCCGAAGACCCGGTCGCCTTCCTGGAACCCCTCGACCCCGTCGCCCACTCCCTCCACGACCCCGGCGAGGTCCTGGCCGAGCACCGCCGGGAACTCGTAGGCCATGAAGGCCTTCGCCATCCCCATCGCGACGAACGCGTCGTACGCATTCACTGAGGCCGCGTGGACCCGGACGAGCACCTCGCCCGACGCTGGCTGCGGCGCGGGAACCACGATGACGGCGGGTGGGCGGTCGAACCCTTCGAGCGCCAACGCCTTGATCGACGTGTGACTTGCCATGCGGATCCCTCCCTCGAACGGGCACGCGAAGCCGCCTCAGTTCCGACGTTCGGGGAGCCGCCGCTATTCCGGCGACGGGCGGCCTCCTCAGTCGACGCGATCCGCCAGCGCGTCGGCCTCGAGTCGCATCGCGACATGCTCCGTGACCAGCTCCTCGAGCTCGTCGGTCGGGAGCGGCTTCGCGAAGAGGAATCCCTGGCCCAGACCGCACTTCATCGCGATGAGCTGTTCCAGTTGGTCGGCTCGCTCGATGCCCTCGGCGACCGGCTTGAGGTTCAAGATGGATGCGAGCTCGATCACGGCGGCGGTGAGCGCGGAGGACTCGCCGCCCTCAGTGACGCCGTCGATGAAGGACTTGTCCACCTTCAGGATGTCGACCGGGAATCGACGGACGTAGTTGAGCGACGAGTACCCCGTGCCGAAGTCGTCGATCGCGAGTTGTACCCCGAGCGTCTTCAGTTCATTGAGACGCCCGATCGCAAGGTCCATGTCGTGGATCATCACCGACTCGGTGATCTCGAGGACGAGCTTGCCGGGGTCCAGCCCGCTGACCGCGAGGGCTTCCCGCACCTCATCCACGATTTCCGGGCGGGCGATCTGCCGCGCGGAGAGGTTGACCGCCATGTGGAGGTCGAGCGCGGCGAAGGTGTCCGCCAAGCGCGCCGCGTATGTGCACGCCTCCATCAGGACCCACCGACCGATCGGGACGATCAGCCCCGTCTCCTCGGCGAGCGGGATGAAATCGAGCGGTGGGATGATCCCCTTCTCGGGGTCGAACCAGCGGATCAGCGCTTCGACACCCGTGATCTTGCCTGTCGGGAGCTCGATCACGGGCTGGTAGAAGAGCCGGAACTCATCGTGATCGATCGCGCGCTGCATCGCGGCCCGCAGCTCGAGGCGGCGGAGGGCGGTGTCATGCATCGCCGGTTCGAAGAGCTGATAGCGCCCCTTGCCACCCTCCTTGGCCATGTACATCGCCACGTCCGCGTTCCGAAGCAATTCGTCGGCGCTCCCCACAGGCGCCTCGGGATCGGCGACCGAGATCCCGATGCTCGCGCGGGCGTACACCTCGGTCCCGTCGAGGTCGAAGGGCTCCTCCAGCGTCTCGAGGATCCGGCCCGCCACGTCGGCGGCGGTCATGCCCTCGTCGCCGCCATCTTCCAGCAGCACCCCGAACTCGTCCCCGCCGAGTCGCGCAGCCGTGTCGGCCGTCCGGAGGCGACCGATGAGACGTCCCGCGAGCGCCACCAGGAGCTGGTCGCCGGCGGCGTGGCCGAGAGAGTCGTTGATCGTCTTGAAGTCGTCGAGGTCCATGAAGAGGACGGCCACGGGGTTCCCGTCGCGGGTCTGCCGTTCGAGGGCGTGGCTCACGCGATCCTGGAAGAGGGCGCGGTTCGCGAGGCCGGTGATCTGGTCGTGGAAGGCCTGATGCGAGAGTTGCTCCTCGAACTGCTTCCGCTCGGAGATGTCGCGGGTGTTCAGCACGACGCCCTTCACGTTGGGGTCCTTCAAGAGGTTCGTGCGGAGCGTCTCGACGTAGAGATCGGTCCCGTTCTGGTGTCGTACCCGGAATTCGGTCAGCCCGACGTGCCCCTCGCCGTCCGCCATCGCGGTCAGGAAGGACAGAGCTCGCGTGCGGTCCTCCGGCGCGATCAACTCGGCGAACCGGCGACCCTCGAGCTCCTCCGGTTCGAACCCGAGCACCCGGTGCGCCGATGGGCTGGCATAGCGGATCGTCGTGTCTGGCTCCGTCACCATCACGACGTCCGACGAGTTCTTGACGAGGGACGCGAAGCGCGTCTGGCTCTGCTGGATCAGTAGGTCCTCGGTCAGGGCGGCGCTTTCGAGCGCCAGGGCGACCTGTGCGGAGAGCGCTTGGAGCGAGTCGGCGTCCTGGCGCGAGAGCTCCTCGATGGCCGAGACGACCAGGAGCCCCCGGAGCTCGTCGCGCATGAAGAGGGGCGCCACGAAGAGGGACCGGTGCGCCTCCGGCAGCTGGAGCATGTCGGCGATATCGTCCTGGAGCGTCACCTGATACGCGTGGCGCCCCTGGAGACGTTCACGCTTCCACGCCTCGAACTCGGACAGACGCACGGACGTTCCGATCGCTCCGTCGTCACTACCGGGTGCCGCGACGACCACCAGTTCGCCGGGGACCTCCTGCTGTTCGAAGATCCTGACGGAGACGTCGTCGCCGGTCAGCGCGAGGACGGCGCGGCCGGCCGCGGTATGGATGCTGTCCCGGTTGGTCGCCGTGACCAGATCCATGCCGGCTTCGCGCAGCGCCTGCTCATGTCGGACGTATTGCTGCTGCCGCTGCATCAGTCCCCACATCCGGATCACCACGAGGATGAACAGAAGGACCGTGGCGGCGATCAGGATCGGGAGGTCGGTGCTCTCGCCCTTCGCGCCCTCGTAGGCGATGAGCACGGGAGCCATGAGGGAAGCGCCGGCGAGCACGAGTAGGCGCCCACGGGTGAGCTTCGTTTCGACGTCGTCGACCGGTTCGGAGAGTTCGCGCATCGAGGGATGGAGCGCCGCCGCGCCGAACAGCACGTAGAAGGCGATCCAGCCGGCCTCGAGGTAGCCACTCCCGGGCTGATAGCCCGCGTCCGTATAGAGGTTCATCCACGCGTAGAAGGCATCCGTGATGAACAGGGCAACGATGGCGATGATGATCAGCCGGAACGCCCAGGGCTTGCGACCCGCGCCGACGGCCAATCGGAGGGCGGCACCCAGGAGCAGGAGGTCCGCCAGTGGGTACGCCATCGAGGTGAGCTTCACGGACAGCGGAACGTCCTGTTGGTAGGCCTGCGGCGAGATCAGGATCACCCACGAGACCACGCCGATGCCGAGCGACAACATCAATGCGTCCACGAGGCTCGAACGGTCACGGCTGGGATCGCGGGCGTGGATCAGCAGCAGGATGCCCGCGACCATGAAGACGTACACGGCGAGATAGAACCCGTCGGCCCAGCCGGGGAAGGGGGTCAGGCCATCGACATCGAACGGGAAGAGCGCCGGCGCGATCGAATGGAACTTGTCGTAGTTGTACGAGACGACGTCGCCCAGGATGAACGTGAACATCCCCAGCGAGAACATGATCCACGGCAGCCGCTTCTCGGGGCGCCAGATCCTGAGGGCCACCACGATCATCACGGGCGAGGAGAGCCCGATGACGTTGATCACGTAGCTGACGTGCCCCGTAGCGAAATAGCCCATCGTCGCAACGGAGGCGACCGCCACGTAGACGAGCCAGAGCTTGTTCCTCATAACCCTATCTATCGGCCGCCGCCGACCCAGGATGAGCGCTTTTTGGGGAACCCGCCGAGGTACTCCATTTCGGGTAGTCCCTGCTGATCGGTCGGGCTGCTCAGGCCGTGGCCGGGTGAAGCTGTTCGAGCTGGAACCGCTCCTTCAACGAGGTCAGGACCGCGATGAGCTCCTCGATCTCGTCGTCCCCGTTGGCCGCCGTGACCTGGATCCGGAAACCCACCTCGCTCTTGGGCGCCAGCGGATAGGCAGCCATCGTGACGTAGATCCCGTGCTCGAACAGGTATCGGCCGACGTCGTCGATCTCCTCGTGGTTGGCGAGCGGGATCTCGATGATGGGATGCCCCGACGTGTTGGGCGTGTGGATCCCCAGGGTGCGCATGGCATCGAGCACGCGTGCCGTCTTCCGCCACACCTCCAGACGCACGAGGTCTCCCCGTCTCCGGTTCACCTCGAGCCCGGCGAGCACGGTCGCGAGCGATGCGACCGGCGACGGGCCCGAGTAGAGGTAGGGAGGGGCGAGCACCTTCAGAGCGTCCTTCAACGGGGTGGTGAGCGACATGAACGCGAGCAGGGAGGAGTACGACTTCGAGAAGCCGGCAACCAGCACCGCATCGTCGTACGACACGTCGAGGTGCCGGAACACGCTGTTGCCCGACGTGCCGTAGTCACAGAGCTCATCGGGTGAGCGTTCGCCGATCAGGCCGAAGCCGTGCGCGTCGTCGACGTACAGCAGGCAATGGTGTTCGGTTGCGAGGCGGGAGAACGCGGCCAGGTCGGGAGCGTTGCCGGTCATCGAATTGACGCCGTCCATGGCGATCACCCGTGGCGACGGATACATCGCATCGTCAAGCAGCTCGGCCAGGTGCTCGGGGTCGTTGTGTCGGAACCGGACGATGGAAGCCCCGTGGCCGGCCGCGTACATCGCACCGTCGTACATCGTCTTGTGTGCCCGGCCGTCCAGGAAGATGGTCCCGTCGCCCACCAGCACGGGGATCACCGAGGTGTGGATGTGCGTGATCGTCGGGAGCACCAGAACGTCCGGGGCGTGCAGCAGTTCCGTCATCTGCTCTTCGATCTCGGGATACATGCGGGGATTGCCCAGGAGCCTGGACCACGAGGGGTGCGTCCCCCACTTCGCGAGGTATTCGGGCACCGACGCGATGATCTCCTCGTCGAGGTCGAATCCGAGGTAGTTGCAGCTGGCGAAGTCCGCCAGCCACCGATCGCCTATCCGGATCCGGCGCCCCCGCTGCTCCTCGATGATCGCGTCCATCATCGGATGGGTGTTCGTGAGCCGCGTGAGGTCCGAGACCGTCAGCGCCCATCGATCGAGCCATCCGTCGTCTTGTCGACGACGCGGCTTGCCGTTCGGTGACGGCAGGGCAGCCTCAACCGTCGCGCTCTGCCCAGGTGCTTCCGGGGCGCGCGGCGGCCGTGCAGGAACGGTTCGTCCCATGGTCCTCGTCTCATCGGCGCCCGACCGGTCACCTTGAGGCACCGGCGTATGCTCCCGCGGATGCCAGGGCGGTTGCGGGTGGGGATCCAGCTTCCGGAAGCCGAGCGGAAGATCTCGATCGGGGAGTACCTCGCCATGGCGCGGACGGCGGAAGCGGTGGGATTCGACTCGATCTGGGTGGGCGACCACCTGCTCTACCGTGACGACGGGCCGGAACGAGGACCCCTGGAGGCGTTCACGCTGCTCGCCGCGGTGGCGGCATCGACCACCACGATCCGGCTCGGGCCGCTCGTCGCCTGCACCGCGTTCCGTCACCCGCCGATCCTCGCGAAGATGGCCGCCACGCTTGATGACATCAGCGGCGGCCGGCTGATCCTCGGGCTGGGCGCGGGGTGGAACCGAGCCGAGTTCGAGGCGTTCGGTCTCCCGTTCGAAGGGAGGGCCGCCCGATCGATCGAGGCGTACCGGATCGTGCGCGGGCTGCTCGCGGGAGAGCGGGTGTCGTTCGACGGCCAGTGGTACCGGACGGATGATGGGGTGCTGTTGCCGTCGATGTCGCGTCGTGTCCCGCTCATGATCGGCAGCACGGGTGAGCGCATCCTAGAGGCGACCGCGCCCACGGTCGATGCATGGAACGTCTGGGGGCCGTGGTGCGGGAACGATCCGGCAGGGTTCGCTGCACAGAACGAACGCGTGACGCGGATCGCGCGCGGTCTCCGGAGGGATCCCGAGACCCTCGCGCGGAGCGTCTGCGTGTTCACGGCCATCGACCTCGAGCCGGGTGAAGAGCCGGTGGACGAGGATGCCCCACCGCTCGCCGGTTCCATGATGGATATCGCGGACGGCCTCCGCGCGTTCGCGGAGGCCGGGGCCGACGAGGTGATCCTGATCCCCAGCCCGAACACCGAACGCGCGATCCGTGCGTTCGGTGAAGCCCTCGCGCTGCTGTCCCGGTGAACCGGGCCGGAACCGAAAGCGCAACCTCGTGTGGGTGCTCGGCGTCTACCAGGTATGAGCCGACTCGTAACGCGGGAGGATGCATACGTGAGCGAGGCTGAGGGCGGCCGTCTGGCCGAGCTCTACGTCCGACACGCGGCTGAGGCAACCCGCCTCGCCTACATGTTGACGGGGGATCGCCAGCTCGCCGAGGACCTCGTCCAGGATGCCTTCGTCAAGCTCGCCGGGCGACTGGTGCACCTCCGGGATCCCGGCGCGTTCGACGCGTACCTCCGCCGGACGATCGTGAACCTGGCGAACTCGCATTTCCGCAGGAAACGGGTCGAGCGGTCCTATCTCAACCGCACCGCGGCAGAACCGCCGAGGGTCGGCGACGCGCCGGACACCGGCCGCCGTGACGAGCTGTGGAACGGGCTCCAGCGGCTGCCCGTCCGACAGCGGACGGCCATCGTGCTCCGCATCTACGAAGACCTGCCCGAGCAACGGGTGGCCGACATCTTGGGATGCCGGCCGGGAACGGTGCGATCCCTCGTGTCTCGAGGCCTCGCCGAGCTGCGTGTCCACGTGAGGAGCGACGGTGATGGATAACGATCTGAACGAGCTGGAACAGATGCTCCGGGACCGGGCAGCCGAGGTCCCGCACGTCCAGGATGTCCCCCCGACGATGCTCACCCGGGCACGGCGCCGGGTCGCGCGGAACGCCGTGGCGTCCGTGCTGGGAGCCGTGGTGATCGTGGCAGGTGCCTCCGCAGGCCTCGCCAACCTCCGTGGCTCCGGCGGCACCCTCCCGGCGAGCTCCCCTTCGGTCGCGCAACTGACCGGGTGTGCGGCGTCTGACCTCCAAGGCATGGTCTCGCTCGGAGGCGCGATGGGATCGGTCGAGGGATCGATCGACCTCACGAACGTCGGCGGAGCGCCCTGCACCCTCACGGGCCGGCCTGGCGTGTCGATCTCCGACGCGCATGGGAACGAGGTGAGCGTCCAGGTCACCCCTAGCGAGCCGCAGTGGAAGGCGAACGCGGCGCCTGAGCCGCAAGGGTGGCCGGTCGTCAGCCTGCAGCCCGGATCCGCGGCGTCCGTCCGCGTCCGCTGGTCGAACGCCTGTCCGCAACTCTCGGGTCCGGTGTCCTGGCAGATCGACCTTGGGAACGGCGCCGGAACCCTCGACGCGTCCAGTACCGACGCGAGCTTCGTGCCCCCCTGCAATGGCCCCACCGAGCCGTCAACGCTCGAGGTCGGGCCGTTCGAACCCAGCGCCGGCGCCTGAGCCGGACAGACGAAACGAAGGAGGATCATCGATGGAAAAGATCCGCACGTCTCTGATCGGTGTCGCCGTGGCCGCGATCGTCGCCCTGGCAGCTTTCCCCACGGTCTCGGCGGCGCTCCAGACGGCCTCTGGGCCCGCGAGCTGTCTGCGCAACCAGCTCGGTGTCCGGGCGAACGGCATCGACGGCGCCGCGGGCACGATCCACGGAGCCTGGGTGTTCACGAACGTTTCCGCGAAGGCATGCGATCTGGATGGCTACCCGGACCTCCAGCTCTACGGCCGCCGCGGACGTCCGATCCCCACGACCGTGAAGCGGAACCTGCCCCCCGCGCCCAGCCATGTGAAGTTGCTGCCCGGAGGATCCGCGACCTTCTACTCGAGCTACAGCGACGTGTCCTCGGGGCCCGGCACCTGCCCGACGTCGGCGGTGATCCAGATCACGCCCCCGAACGCCAGCGCATCGTTGTTCATCCCAGCGAAGCTGCAGGCGTGTCGCGGCGTGGTGAACGTCTCCGCGGTGCTCGCGGGCGTCCATCCCGCCTAGGCATCCGAGTACTCGCCTGGCGGCCGCGGCCGGGGATCGAGATCGTCAGGCGATCTCGATCCCGGCCGCGGCGTCAGCGATCGACTCAGGTGAGGCCGGTGCTGCCGGCCGCGGCGTCCTCGTCTTGTTTCACCTCGACCCGCGCCGCCTGCCACGCGGACCAGTGACCGGAGACCAGCGCCCAGAGCGAGAGGGCCGCCACGTACGAGACGCTGTTGATCCATCCGGTGATGATCGAAACGGGGATCATCACGATCCAGAAGAGCGTGAGCCATCCGTTCACGCGACGCATGAAGACGGGGTCGCCTTGGACCGATGCCCAGAGCGTCTTCATCATCTCGGTCATGCGCCGCTCGCCCCTTCCCCTCGCCCGCCGACGAGAGGGTTCCCGTGAAGCAACGGTTCGAAACCAGACGTGGAGGGGCTCCCGTCAGCCGGCGAGGACGAGCGCCGCCCCGAGGACGATCACGCCGACCGCCAGCAGATGCAGGGCGCTGATACCGAACGCGTGGCTCGTGAAGATCGCGAGAACGCCGATGACGATGGCGATCACGGCGAGGATCCGTCGGATCATGGGGTTCGCTCCCTCCCTCGGGGTCTCAAGCGCGGTATTCCCCGGATCGGTCTCGTCGAACCGCCTAGCGATGCCCGAACGGTGGTTCGCTTTCGCCCTGGTGGGTAGGGGACAGGGAGGCGCGACGGGTGGTGATCCGGAGATGGGGCAAGATCGTATGGCCTCGGCGGACGGGACGACTTGGCGCTTGGAGCTGAGCGTCCCGCCCGAGCTGAGTGCGCTGGGAGACGTACGCCGATCGTTCGACGCGCTGGGATTGCCGCCCGACGTCCGGGACGACGCTCGGCTCTTGATCACGGAGCTCGTATCGAACAGCGTGCGGCATGCCGCATTGCGGGCGGATCAGCGCATCCGGATCTTGGCCAGATGGTCCGGCCGGCGTCTCAAGGTGGTCGTTCGCGATCGCGACCACGGTCGACCCGCCAGGATCGCGGGAAGCATCAGGCCTGCTCCGGGAGCGGAATCGGGCTGGGGTCTGTTCATCGTCAACCAGCTGGCGACCCGCTGGGGAGCGATCCACGATGGGGGCCCCGGCTACTGGTTCGAGCTGGATGCATCGCCGCCCGAGGTTCGCGATCAGAACTAAGAGCGGGGATCCTCTTCTTCGGCGATCTCGGCGGGTGTCCCTTCCCGCTTCCGGACGACGACGAAGCGCTCATTCGTCCGAACAGGCTCCTCCACATCGGGGGAGACGTGCGAGTGATGGACGGCGAACGTACGAGGATCCGCTCGAACGGCCTCGTACTCCTGGATCGAGATCGCGATCAAGCGCGAACAGTCCTGACGACCGCATTCGCAGACCATCCGAACGAAGTCCCCCGGGGGCGCTGGACGGGCGTTCTCGATGCCTTCATTGATCTCACGTGAGGATGCTTCGTTCAGTGCGATCCGAGCTTCACGCTCGCTCATCGTCGTCGCCAGGACGCTCCTTACTTCTTCTTCGTCGTCACCTTGCGGGCCGTCTTCCCGGCGACGTCTTGCACGGAGCCTTTCGCCTTCTGCATCGAGCCCTTCGCCTCCAAGCTCCGGTTCTTCGTCACGCGGCCGACCTCCTTCTTCACGCTGCCGACCGCCTTGTTCTTCTTCCCCTTCGCTTGCGTCTTGCTACCTGCCATCGTGCCACCTCCATCGTGTCGTTGTATCGATCGTTCCCCACGTCGCGACGGCCAAACGCGCGATATGGCGGCTATGAGGCGGCCGCGGTCGCGGCGTCGACGGGACGACGACTGATCTCGCCGTCGCGAGGCGCGGGCGCTCCGGCGCGGACCGCCTCCAGCTGCGCTGCGACGGCACCGCCATAGAGGACTCCCACGGACGCCAAGAACGCCCAGAGCCCGAGCGCGATGATCCCCGCCAGCGGTCCGTACGTCTGACCGAACGAGGAGCTGAACCGGAAGAACAGACTCAGTCCGATCGTCGAGAGCGTCCAGATGCCGACCGCCACGAACGATCCGAAGCCGAGCCAGGACCAAGCCGGCTGGCGGCGCCGCGGGGCCCACCGGTACAGCAGGGCGATCGCCGCCATCGCGAGGGCGAGTCCGACCGGCCACCGGATCACGTTCCAGATCTGCACCGAGGTGTTCGACCCGAGCGATGCAGCGACCGAGCGACCCACGCCGAGCGTGACGAAGGCGGCCGTGATCAACAGCCCCGCAGTGATGGCGAGCACGAACGCGTGCAGGTACTTGCTGGCCGTGGGGCGGTCCTGTTCGATGCCGTAGATCCTGTTCAGTCCACGCTCCAGCTGGCCCAACAGGATCGTGCCGGAGATCAGAACGGCCACGACACCGAGGAACAGGGCCGTCGAGCGATCCGACGCGCCGGCCTGATGCGCCTGATCCACGGCCTGCGTCATCAGCTTGCCCGCAGGACCCGGCGCGGCGCTCTGAAGTGTCTTCACGATCAGGTCGGTGAGGTTGCCTTGTCCGATCGCGCTGGCGAGACCGAGCACGATGATGACCCCTTGGATCACGATCAGCATCGAGACGAACGCCATGCTACGAGCGTGACTGGTCCCGTCGGCGGCTCGGAACCGGCGGAAGGCGTCGCCCACCAAACGGGCGCGGCCGGTGGTCCTGAGCGTCTCCCATGCGTCGTCCCCCGAGAGCTCCCATGTCTCCGGGACCGCGGCCGCCGTGCTCAACTGGCTTCCCCACCTACGCAGATAGCGACAGCTGCCGGCTCGATCGAAACCCGGAAGCGCTTCTTGGACTTCCGATCGCCCCCGTCGAGCTCGTATGGACGCTTCCGGTCGAGGCGGATGTCGAACGCTCGCCCCGAGGTCACGTGGACGAACGGTGACCGCCCAGGATCGCCGATCACCGAACGTCCGAGCGTACGAGCCAAATCCAGCAGGCCCTTCGCGGTCACGACGCCGATCTCGAGCTTCCCGTCATCGGGGAGCGCCCGGGGGAACAATGAGACCCCGAGAACGGTCCCGACGTTCCCGACCAGGACGCAGCTCGCCTGACCCGAGAACCACCACCGACCGTCGACGCGGACCTTCACCCCGAAGCGGTGTTCACCGAGGTTCTTCGCCGCCGCCCAGACGTAGCCCAACCTGCCGGCGCGTCTCTTGAGGCCGTCTCCCATGTCGCGCATCATCAGCGCGTCCAGCCCGGCTCCCGCGATCACCGCGAAGCGCTCACCGTTCATCACGCCGACGTCGAGCATCCGCCGCGAGCCGTGCAGGCCGATGTGGACGGCACCCTCGATGTCCTCAGGGATGCCGAGGTTCTTCGCCAAGAGGTTCGCCGTGCCGGCCGGGATGATGGCGATCGTGGTCGACGTCGTTGCGACGGCGTCGATGCAGCGCTGAACCATCCCGTCCCCACCCCAAACGAAGAGGAGATCCGCGCCGCCGGCGACTGCCTCCTCGACCTTCTTCGAGGCCTTCTTGCTCTTCGGGACCTCGTACCAAAGGGGTGCGTCGACGCCTTCCCTCGCCAGCGCGTCGCGCAACTCGGCGAGGCCTCCTGCGAGGGTCTTGCCCGTGTGCGCGAGCACCGCGACGGAGGTCACGCGCGAACCTCGGAACGCTCGCGAGGGGCCGGCGCTTCGACCCGCCGGGGGGGGCGACGATCGGCGGCCACGGCCGCTGCACGGACGGCGAGCAGTGCGAAGGAGAGCGCCCCCACACCGAGCACGATGCTCGCCATCACATCGGTGGGGTGATGCATGCCGCGGTACACGCGGGACACGCCCACGTAGATCGGGAAGCCGAGAGCAACCATCCAGATCGCCATCCTGACGACGGGGCCACGGAGGCGGGACGAGAGCACGATCGCCAGACCGACGTACGTGGCGATGGCCGCGCCCGTGTGACCCGAGGGGAAGCTGGACGTCACCGGGATCGGGTCGAGCGGCACGATGGTGGGGCGCGGCCGGTTGATGATCGTCGTCGTGGCCAGGAAGGTCGAGAACTCGATGAACAAGGCCATCGCCAGGAAGCCGGCGTCGTACCACAGCCTGCGGATCAGCATGAACGCCACGGAGGTCCCGGCCACGACCAGGATCGTCCCGGTCCCGCCCATGATCGAACCGAGGTGCGTCCACGTGTTCAGCGTCGCCGTGCGGTGGAGTTCGATCCATCGCTCGACGCTCCCATCCCAGCCGCCGATCCGCGGGGAGAGGGACGACCTGGTGATGACGAAGCCGGTCGCGGCCATGATGATCGCGAGCAGGATGGACCCGGTGACCGCCGCGGTCGCGGCGATGGCCGGTGGAGGCCAGGCTCCAAGGCGTTCGCCGATCGTGCGACTCGGTCCACCCGCATGCCCGCCGTTCGCGATGGATCCCATGCCGAACTTTTTCACCGAACGAACGCTTCTCAAACATCGGGCCACGGCACGGACGGCGGCACCTCAGAACCGGTGCTGGCGACGGAGCCGCCGGGGGCGGCCGTCGGGATCGACCACGGTCCGATAGAGCGGCCATGCCCAGATCCGCTGCCATGCCGGTACCGGCCGAGGTCGGTGGAAACGCGCGCGCCCGGGCGGCCTCGGTCCATGACCTCCGCCTTCGTGCCATGCGTCAAGGGCCGCGGCCGCCATGCCCCAACGCTCGAAGCCCTCGATCGGGTCGAGCAGCGCGTCGTCATCGAGCGCGCCGAGGTGTTCACGCCACAGCCGCAACCGAAGGTCTCGCGCGAACCGCCGAGCCCGGTCGCCGGTGCCGGCGGGATCACGCGGTTCCCGGAGATCTTCCTCTTCATCCAACACGGCGATGGACAACTCCGAATCGTGCGTCCAGGACCGGCGGTTCATGTTGTCGGAACCGATCAGGGCGACGACATCATCGATGATCACCACCTTGGCGTGCACGTAGATAGCGTCCGCGTGCTCGTTCTCCAGGTCGAAGACCGCGATCCGATCCGGCGCTACCGCCATGAGGTGCTCCATCATCGCGAGCTGACCGAGTCGGCTCGTCGGGCCTGACACCCGCCCGTTGCGGTCGGGATGCCGGGGAACGACGACGATCAGCCGCAGGTGCGGAGCACGCCGGAGCGCCTGCTCATAGAGCAGTGCGATCTCATCCGACCAGAAGTACTGGTCCTCGACGTAGATCAGAGAGCGAGCGCGGTCGAGCACCTTCGCGTAGATGCGGGCGATGCTTCGCTCGCCGTCGGGGGCGAACGGGTACCCCGGTCGTTTCGCGGGGTAGGTGCGGAGGATCTGGACGGCGTGGCGGCCGGCCGGCGCCGCTGGGGTTCCGTAGGGAGCGAGCGGCGCGGGCTTCGCCGGCTCGTCCGTGGATCGCGCGATGATTCGCGGCAGGCGAAGCCCGCGCCGCTCGAGCGGCGTCGGGTCGTTCCACCGCTCCCTGAACGACTCGGCCAGATCGGCGACGGCCGGTCCGTGCACCTCTGCCTGGAGGTCATGCCACGGAGGATGCGGCCCGTAGGATGGGTCCAGGCGCTCCGCCTGCGGATCCCCCAGGTGCAGAGTGTCGTCTCGTCGGCCGTGGCACAGGTCGATCCCGCCGACGAACGCGACCTGGTCGTCGCGGTCGATGCACCGGATGAGGACGAGCTTCTGGTGATGGGATCCGGTGCGACGCACCCGCTCATCCAGCAGCACCTCGCCGCCCGCCTCGTTCACGGTGTGGGCGAGCTCGCCCTGTTCCGCCTGGTTGAACCCCAGCACTTGTGGGTGTGACCGCCACAGGAGTCCCCGGACCTGCACGCCCCGCCGAGCCGCGGCGGCCAGCAGGTCGCCGAGCCGCGGGCCTTCGGGGCCTAAGAGCTCGTCCTCATCCCCCCGCCAGTCCGACAGGAAGAGCTGGTCGCCCTCGCGGGCTCGCGCGATGCACGCCGCGAGCTGAGCGAAGTATTCGGCGCCGTGGATCAGGGGCTCCACGCGATTGCCGAGGGTCCAGGCTGCGGGCTCGCGCCCAGCGTCGATCGCGGTGGAGGGATTGCCCCGCTCGCCCGCGGACAGGAACCAATCGCTCGGTCCGTGAACGGACCTCGGTCCAACCGTCGCACTCACCTCGCCGATCCCACCGGCTGACGCGAACGGGTCGGTGGCGATGCGGTGGCCGCAGCCGGGGCTCCGAACCAGAGCACCCGTCCGCCGAAGGACACCGCGACCACGGCGAACCAGGTCCAACCAAGCGCCAGTCCCGCGACGACGTCCGAGAACCAGTGCACGCCGAGGAGCACGCGGGAGCCGGCGACGGCCACCGCGATGCCGACCGCGATCCCCGCGAGCACCGAGCGTGCTCGCGGTGAGCGATCGCGCCCGAGCACGAGGGCGAGGGCGGCGTAGGTTGCGGCCGCGGCCGTCGAATGCCCGCTGGGGAACGACGGCGTCCCCAGTGGGCCGATCGGTCCGAGGTCGGGGCGGACGCGCTCGACCGCGAACTTGATCAGGTTGGAGGCCGCGAGCTGACCAGCGACGACGAGCATGAAGAAGAGGGGGATCGAGATGTCCCGGCGCCGCCACCATCCGAAGGAAGCGCCAGCGAGCGCCACAAGGATGATGACCGGCGTCGATCCGAGCGCGGTCAAGGACTCAAGCATCCGGAACGCCGCCGTGCCCGTGTGGGTCGCAGCCGATCGGGCGATGGTCTGGTCGATCCTCACGACCCCGGAGTTCGTTCGGATCATGTATGCGACGCCGCCGATGCCCACGCCGACGACCACGACGGCGAGCAACGCTACCGTGAGTGCCAGTCCGGTCGTCGTCGCCGGGTCCATCCGTGTACGGATGAACCGCCGGAGCCATCGCCAACGGACCAACCGGTCCTCGATGACGGTCGTCGCCGTCCGCGCAGGGTCCGCTTCGGGCCACGCGCGGACGCCGATCCCGGCGGTGACCCCGACGGCCGCGCTGACGATCAACAGGAGCAGGATGACGAGCACGACGTCCGGCTCAACGGTCTGGGGCGGCGGCGCTGATCTCGGCGAGCACCGATCCGACGTTCGTCGCGACCGACAGATCGCCGAGCGACACGATCCCCACCGCTCGATCTGCTTCGACAACGGGGAGGCGTCGCACCTTCAGGTCCTCCATCAGGTCGATCACGCGTCGGACCGAGTCGGCAGGGGCCGCGGCGACGAGGTCCCGGCTGAAGATGTCCTCGACGGTGGTGGTGACCGGGTCCCGACCCACCGCAACCGCGCGGATCGCGATATCCCGGTCCGTGACGATGCCGGCCACGCGTTCGGTGCCGGGCTCGATCACGATCACGTCACCGATATCCTGATCCGCCATCAGACGCGCGGCCGCGGTCAACGACGTGTCGAGGGTGACCGTCTCCGGGGGGGCAGTCATCAGGTCGCGGACCTGAACATCGCGCGGGAGCACGCCCGGGGTCCATGACCAGCTGCGCCATCGCGCCACTTGGCTCTGCACACGCTGGATCGGCGCCGCACCCGTCTTCGCACCCAGCGTGTATCCGGCCCCGAAACTCACGATGTGGCTCAGCAGACCCATGACCGGTCCCCCTTAACTCCGATGATGTCTCCCTCCTACCCTTCGAGGGAACGGGGCATGCGGAGCACCGTGACGTCGGACGGCGCCGCCGTCGTTCCGGGTATGCCAGGCTGGCGGACATGGACGGTCATCCCAGGGAGCGTGAGGCCACGTTCGAGGTCCCGGATGGCTTCGATCTGCCGCGGCTCGGTCGTGCCGTCGAGCTGTCGTCGGTGAAGCTCCTTGCCCGGTACTGGGACACGGCCGATCATCGCTTGCTCCGCTGGGGCCACACGCTTCGTTACCGGCACGCCTCCGATGGCTCGGAGGACGGTTGGACCTTGAAGCTGGGCGCGCCGCCAGGGACTCCAGCGGCCGGTGCCTTCCTCGATCGCCAGGAACTGAACGAGCCCGGGCCACCCGATGAACCGCCTGCCCGGCTGGCGGCGCTCGTCCTCGGGACCATCCGGGGCCGACCCCTGGAGCCCGTCGCGACGATCGAAACGGAACGAGCCGTGGCGCACGTCGGGACGGTGGAGGTGAGCGACGACCGGGTCTCCTCGTGGGTCGACGGAACGCCCGGCCCGTCCTTCCGACAGATCGAGATCGAGGCGAAGGGCTCGGGCGCCGACCCCCTCTTCGCGGAACTCTCCAGCCTGCTGATACGCGCGGGTGCGAAGACCACTTCCGCCGCGAAGCTGGAGACGGTCTTCGGAGGCAGACCCGAGCCCGAGGTCGTCATCCCTCAGCTCCGGTCGAAGGCGCGCGTGGACGTGCTGGTGGGGTATGCCCTCGCGAGGAGCGTGGCCCGGCTGGTCGTCGAGGACCTCACCATCCGGGCGGGCGCCGATGCTGACCCCGTCCACGACGCCCGCGTTGCGACCCGTCGTCTCCGCTCGGATCTCAAGACCCTCGAACCGTATCTCGCTCCGGTCGAGGGTTTGCGCGGGGAGCTCGGTTGGCTGGGCGGACTTCTGGGCTCGGTGCGCGATCTCGACGTCCTGATCGAGCGCATGGACGCGAGGATCCGCGAACTGCCCGGCCCCGATCGGGCAGCGGCGGCTCCGATCCTCTCGAAGCTCGAGGAGGATCATGATCGGCGACGCCGCGAGCTGCTCGTTGGGCTCGGCTCCGCCCGATACTTGACGCTGCTGGACGAGCTGATCGAGGCCAGCCGAACGCCCCCCCTGAACGATCCCACGGAAAGGCGTCGTGCGCGTCGCGCGCTCCGCACGGTCACGAGGAAAGCGTGGCGTCGGACCGCAAGAGCGGTCGATCGCCTGGAGCCGTCTCCGCCGGATGCGGCGCTCCACGAGATCCGCAAGCGTGCGAAGCGGGCGCGTTATGCCGCCGAGCTTGGCCGCGAGCTGTTCGGGAAACCCGCCGTCCGCTTCGCCGAGCGGTTGGCCGATGTGCAGGACGAGCTCGGCGCCCTCCAAGACACCGTCGTCGCCGAAGAACGGCTGCGATCGCTGCGACTGTCGAGCTCCTCCGCGTTCGTCGCCGGGATGCTCGTGTGTGACGAACGCGCCGCGCGTGCAGACGCTCGACGTCGATGGCGTCGCTCGTGGAAGGCCGCGAGCTCGAAGCGCCTGCGTCGATGGCTCGCGTAACCGTTCGATCGCGTGCGGATCGGTGCCGACGGCCTCACCGGCGCGAACCGTCCGCGATCCACCGGAGGAATCGCTCCCAACCCGACCCGGGGAGCTCGCGCAGGTACCGTTCGGCGAGTCGTTCCGCCTGCGGGCGCCGGATCCCGAGGACCTGGGACGCCAGGCTCGCGAGGTATCGCGCGTCGTCGTCCTCGCTCGCGTGCATCGCGCCTCCTTCCGGCGGTCGGCTGGCGATCTGCCGCCGGCGATCCTGCTCGATCAACTCATCGGGCAAAGGCTTGCGGCTCCGGCACCGGCATCGGATCCGGGTTCGGCGTTGGGGGGACCGGGCTCGGTTGGGGTTCGGGGTTGGGATCGGGTACACGCATCTCGTCGTCACCTCCCGCCTCGGTTCGGTGGAACCCCATCTACCCTGGGGCGGGATGCCAGAAACCGCCCGGCCGAACGCGGTGCCACCCAGCGACGGACGCGCAACCGCCGTCTACACCCTCGATCCCCACCGAGCATCGAGCGGTCCGCTTCGCGTGCCTGTGCGGATGCATGGACCCCCGGCAACGGGGTAACGGCAGGGCGACCGAGGAAAGGAGGGTGTGGATGAACCGGATACTCGGTGACCGAACGGGCCGGATGCGTGAACGGCTGCTGAGCGCACGGCTCGGGAACCTTGACCGCCAGAACGAGCGGCTCCGCAACGAGGTGTCGGTGCTGCATTCCCAACTGGATCACGAGCGTGAGGAGCACAAGGACCTTCGTGACGCGCTCCGTTCCAAGCCCAGGGAGGTGAAGGTCCGGAAGCCCGGTTTCGTTCGTGTCGTGCTGATCGGCGGAGGCGCCTACCTCCTCGGCGCTCACGCTGGGCGCGAACGGTACGACGAGGTTCTCCGCTGGACGCGTTCGATGCGCGATCGGATGCGGGGTACCGCGGAGGACGTGGCGATGCAGGTCGACGTGGGAGCCTCGAAGCTGGAGGACCGGGTCGAGAAGAAGATGGCCGACGCCGAGCTGACCTCGTCGCGTCGGACGTCGCAGATGCCGAACACCGTTCGTTCGTGAGGCGGTTCAGCAGAGTCTGAGCTGTTCCTCCGGCTCCAGCTCGGTCGTCGTTCTCACTGGCCGGAAGCCGCTGACCGGGATCGGGCGACCGATCCCGGTCAACGTCCTCTCGACCCGGCGCGACAACCGTCCCCGTTCGGCCGCCGGCGCATACGCGGTCCGATAGAGAGACCGGTAGCGCGCGACGAGGTCCGGTCGGTTGGTTCGGAGCCAGGGAAGGAACTCCTCGCGGACGCCCGGGCGGAGGTGAAGGAGGATCGGAGATGCATGCGTGGCACCGGCCGCGACGGCGGCTTCGACCACGCGTTCGACCTGACCCGGACCATCGGAGATCCCGGGAAGGACCGGTGCGATCAGAACGCCGGTCGGGATCCCGGCGTCGTTGAGGGTCTTCACGGCATCCATCCGGGCACGCGGGCTGGGCGTCCCCGGCTCGGTCTTCCGCCAGACGTCTTCGTCCATCGTCCCGATGGAGAAGGCGGCAGAGACGGGTGTGACGGAAGCCGCTTCCGTCAACAGATCGATGTCGCGCAGGATGAGCGTGCCCTTCGTGAGGATGGAGAACGGATTCCGGCGCGTGATGAGGGCGCTCAGGATGCCGCGCATGAGGCGGTACCGACCTTCGACCCGTTGGTACGGGTCCGTTCCCGTCCCCATCGCGATGTGTTCGCCCTTCCACCGTCGCGCCGCCAGCTCGCGAGCAAGAACCTCGGGTGCGTTGACCTTCACCACGATCTTCGTCTCGAAGTCGCGGCCGGCATCCATGTCCAGGTAGGTGTGGGTCGGCCGCGCGAAGCAGTACACGCACGCGTGTGTACAGCCGCGGTAGGGGTTGATCGTCCAGTCGAACGGCATCCCGCCGGACACCTTGTTGATCACCGAGCGGGCTTCGACCTCGATGCACGTGATCCCGCGGAACTCGGGGGTGTCGAAGGTGCGGCGAGCAAGCTCGAACATCTGTTCGGTCATGGCAGCGCAACCCTAGAACACACGTTCGGATGTCGCAAGTCCGCCCCGCAGGTGTAGGGGATCCGGGACCGGGGAACCATCTGAGCAGGTCGTTCGAAAGGAGGATGCAGATGGCACGGGAGATCTCGATGGCACCGGCGCGGGCGACGGTCCGAACCTCGACCCGGCCGGTGATCAGCTGGGGCGCCGTCTTCGGCGGCGCCGTCGTCGGCCTCGCGCTGTTCGCGTTGCTCTCGTCGCTGTGGCTCGCGTTGGCGTTCGAATCCGGGACCAGCGTCGTCCGGACGAACCTCGCGTGGTTCCTGGGGGGTTCCGCGCTGGGGTGCTTGTTCCTCGGTGGCATCATCACCGGCTACTTAACGGGCATCCGGAGCGCCACGAGCGGCATCCTGCATGGTTGGTCGCTGTGGGGCCTGCTCATGATCGCCACGATCGCGATCGGCATCCCCAGCGTGCTCAACATCTTCGGTCTCGACCGGGTGACCACCGGCCTCGACTCGGGGAGCGTCGGGAACGTGAACGCCCTCTGGGCGTCGTTCTGGACCATCCTCGGTGGCTTCGTCACCGCCGGTCTGGGTGGAGCGATCGGGGGAGCCGTCGCCCGGCAGCAGGGTGTGGTGGCCACTACCGAAGCAGCGCCGACCGTCGAGGATGTTGATGACCACGACCACGATCACGACCGAGACATGCATCACGCCGGGGTGAACTGATCACGGCTCGAGCGCGCAGGGCTGAGCAAGGTGTACCGCCGGTAGCGAAGCGACCGGCGGTACACCCGCTTGTGGGAGCGAGACCGCTCGACGCATGATGGGCTCCGTCCAACCCCTCGTGGAGGAGATGAGCACCTCGACCGATCCGGAGCGCTCTGCTGTCCGCGAGGCGAAGGATCGCCACGCCGCATTCATCGCGTCGCTGCAGGACGGCTTCGAGATGATGGACCGTACCGGCACGATCCTCGATGTGAACGAGCGGTTCGCGGAGATCGTGGGCATGCCTCGCGACGAGATCATCGGCCTCCGCCCGCCCTTCCCGTGGTGGTTCGAGGAAGGCCCGGAGCGGGAGCACGTCGAGGAAGCCTTGGCCTCGGTGATCGACGGAGGATCGGGCGAGTTCGACTTCACCTTCCGACGACCCGACGGCCAGACGGTCGATGTGATCCTCAACGCGAACGAGGTCGTCGGCTCGGACGGTGAGCGGCTCGGACTCGTTGCGATCGTCAAGGACGTCAGCGATCGCGTGGCCGCGCAGGCCGAGCGCGACGAGCTGATGGAGACCCTGGCGGCGGAACGCGCGCAGCTGGGGATGGTCCTGCAGCGCCTGTCGCGTCTCCAGGGGTTCACCGCTTCGATCGCCGAGCGCCTGACCCAGGCCGAGGTGATCGAGTCCCTGCTGTCGGCGGCGCGAGAGGCGGTTCGCGCATCGGGTGCCGCCGTCATCTTGCTCACGGACGACGAGATGCTTGCCGTCGTGGCGACGGACGGCGAGCTCGACCCCGAGATGATCCCAGCCGCTTCCTCGCCGACGGTTGCCGGAGACATCCAGGAGGCCTTCCGGACGGGGAGGGCACGGTGGTTGGACCCACGTCCGCGCGGTGAGGGTGCGCCGGATGACCGGTGGGGCTTCATCCCGCTCGTGCGTCGCGGCGGCTCCATGGGTGTGCTCGCGATCTGCTGCCCGGAAACGATCTTCACGCCCGAAGATCGCGCCACGCTCGAGACGATGGTGTGGCAGGCGTCCCAGGCGCTCGAGCGCGCGCGGCTCTTGGAGAGCGAGGCGCGCAGCCGGCAGACGCTGGCGCGGGTGCTCACCGTGAGTGATGCGGCGTTGGAGTGGCTCGACTCCGACGACGCTCTGCATTCGCTGCTGCAACGGATCCGTGAGGCCGTTGGCGCGGACAGCGCGTCGCTCCTGGTGCTCGAGGGGGACGTCCTGCGCGTCAGAGCGTCCGATGGGTTGGGACGGATCCCCGAGGAACAGGTCCCGATCCCGCTCGGGAAGGGTTTCTCCGGACGCGTCGCGGCCGAGCGAACACCGGTCGTTGTCGAGGACGTCACCCGCGTCGAGATCGTGAGCCCATGGCTGCGCGAGCGACTCCGGTCCGTCGTCGGCGTGCCGATCTTCCGTGCGGACGACGTGGTCGGCGTACTGCACGCGGGATCGACGACGCTGCGTCGATTCGACCGAGGCGACATCGAGCTCTTGGAACTCGTTGCAGCTCGGGTGGGCGGGGCGCTCGAACGCGCGCGGCTCTTCGACTCCGCCCGCGCAGCCCGGGCCGACGCGGCGCGGGCCGCCGACCGCCTGCGGCGACTCCAGACCGCCACGGCCGCGCTGACGGGGGCCATGTCCGTCCAGGAGGTTTCCGAGGTGATCCTGGACCAGGCGATCGGTGTCGTCCGGGGTGACGCCGGCGTGCTCGTGCTTCCGTCGAACGACGGCAGTTTCCTGGAGATCGTCGCCACGACCGGGGAGCCCGAGACCCTGGACGGCGTCGGCCGACGCTCGGATCGATACGGGGTCGACGACGATGCCGCCATCTGCGTGGCGTACCGATCCGGGACGCCGGTCTGGGTTCCGAGCCGGCTCGAGTGGGAGCGTCGGTTCGAGGACGGCATCGCTACCACGGGCTCCGCCGCCCGGTCGATCCTCGCGGTGCCCATGCCGATCGACGAACGGTGCCTCGGCGCGCTTGGTTTGGTGTTCGAGGCGGAGGGCCGTCTCAGCAAGGGGGAGCGCCGTCTGGCGACCACGTTCGCCGAGCAAGCGGCGCTCGCGCTCGAGCGAGCGAGACTCTTCGAGGCCGAGCGTGCAGCACGGGACACGACCGAGCGCCTGGAGGCCCTCGCAGCGTCACTCGCGGTCGTCGCGACCGCGAAGGAGGTCCTGACGATCCTGGTCGAGGACGGCAGCGAAGTCGTCGGCGCGGCCTCCGCGTGGGCCGCCGTGCTGGACCGCGGGGCGCAAGAGTTGCACGCCGTGGCGTCGCGCGGCAACGACCCGGTGCTGATCGATCCGTTCCAGACGATGTCGCTCGATCTGCGGCTCCCCGCGACGGACGCGGTCCGGGAGCGACGCGAGATCTGGTTCGACTCGCTCGAGGGCTTCGATCGTGCGTATCCGGGGTTCGACCGGCCGAGCAAGGAGCACGGCGGTGGATTCGGATGCCTGCCCCTCTTCGACACGGCTCGCCGCCCGATCGGCGTCGTGTCGTTGCAGCTCGCTCCGCGCCGGACGACCGGCGAGCGCGAGCGGTCCGCGGTGCGTGCCATCGTGGCGCTCGGGGCGCAGGCCCTCGAGCGCGCGCAGCTGTACGAGCTGGAGCATGCGGTGGCCGCCACGTTGCAGAAGAGTCTGCTCCCCGGCTCGCTCCCGGCGGACCCCCGGGTCTCCATCGCCACCCGGTACCGGCCGGGCACCGAGGAGCTCGACGTCGGCGGCGACTGGTACGACGTGATCCGGATCGGCGACGATCGGATCGGGGTCGCGATCGGCGACGTGGTTGGGCATGGGCTCGAAGCTGCGGGCGCGATGGGCCAGCTCCGAAGCGCGCTGCAAGGCCTCGCGTTGACCGGCCATGGGCCGGGCATCGTCATCGAGGGGCTCGACCGGTTCGCGCGCACATCCGCGCCGGCCACGATGGCGACCGTTGCGTATGCCGAGCTCGATCTGATCACCAACGAGCTGCGCTACGCGTGCGCCGGCCATCCGCTACCGCTGATCCAGATCGGCGGGGAGGTCCGCTTCCTCGAGCGGGGTCGGACCACGCCGCTCGCCGCGCTCCCGGACCCGATCCGGTGCGATGAGGAGACGGAGGCGTTCCCTCCTGGTTCGGTGTTGGTCTTGTACTCGGACGGACTGATCGAACGGCGAGGCGAACAGCTGGATCTCGGCATGGCACGGCTCCGGGACATCCTCCGCGATGCACCCTCAGGGCACCCGGAGGCGCTCGCCGATCTCCTCCTCGCTGAGTTGATCGGCGAGATCCCCCAAGACGATGACGTGGCGGTCCTCTGCCTGCGTGCGGCGCCGGAGGCTCCGCCGCTGACCATCTCGATGCCGCCCCAGCCGGCCGCCCTGGCCGATGTTCGGGCTGCCGTGCGGAGGTGGCTCGTGGACGTGCCGCTCTCGGAAGAGGCACGCGAAGAGGTAGTGCTCGCATGCAACGAGGCGTGCGCGAACGCGGTTGAGCACGCTTACCGGGGAGGGCCGGTCGCTCCGATCCGAGTCAGCCTCAGCCGTGACGCCACCGCCGTCAGGGTCGACATCGTCGATGAAGGAGCCTGGCGCCGCGATGGCGAGGATGTAGGGCGTGGCCATGGGATGTCCCTCATGCGCGCGCTGATGGACGAGATCGAGGTGCATCCGTCCGGTGAGGGCACGGTCGTCACGATGAAACGACGTCTCCTGGAGCGGTGACCGTGGCGACAGATCCGGACGGACGATCGATGCCGACCGACGACCGATATACTCCTTCTCCCAGGCCAGGGACTCGGCACGAAGGGACGTCTGAGATCGATCTCACGGTGCGTTCCCACGTCGTCGATGGGTGGACCGTCCTGTCCGTGGAGGGCGAGATGGACCTCTACAGCGCGCCTGCCGTGCGGGATGCGGCCCTGGCGGCGATGGATTCCGGCGTCGACCACCTGGTCCTCGACCTCACCGCCGTCCCGTTCATGGATTCGAGCGGCTTGGGTGTGATCGTCGCGTGCCTCAAGCGGCTCCGCGAGATGGGCGGCGATCTTGCGGTCGTGAGCCCGCCGACCTCACCGCCGACCAAGCTCCTTTCCCTGACCGGTCTGGATCACGCCATCGCGACGCGCGCCACCCTGGACGAGGCGCTCGCCGCCACGCGATGAGCTAACGCTCCAACACGCGCTCGAGCTGCGCCTTCGACATCTTCGAGCGGCCCTTCACGCCGCGCTCCTTCGCCTCGTTGTAGAGCTGGTCATACGTGCGACCTCTTGGTCCCGTGTGGGAGCGAAGGCCACCGCGGCGACCGGACGAGATGTCCTGCGTCGACGAACGGCTCTTCGTCCTCGCCTCCCCTGACCGGGCGCGCTCCTTGTTCACCGTCCGCGCGGCGATCTCCTCGGCGAGGTCTTCCGATCGTCCGTGCTCCTTGAGCCCCTCCTTGATGTGCCGGTACTGACGTTCCCGCTTGGCGCTCCACGCCTTCTGTGGCATGTCTCCCCCTTTCCTACTCGGCGGTGTCCTCGCCAGCCCTTTACCCGCCCGCGGACGGCGTTGAACCTGTCGCGGGGGAGCGCGTCAGCTGGGCTGAACGCTCGGAGGAGCCGCGCAGGTCAGGAGCGTGGGCGGCGGCGTGTGCGGAGCGCGTCCTCCGGCTTGGCGATACCGTCGGCGATACCGGGGATCCGAGGATCTCGCTCAGGTCAGGCGGAGGAGCCCGCGCTCGTGACCGAGCATCCCTCGTACGCGATCCCCCAGGACAGCTTCCACGAACCTCGCTCGCGGTGGTACCTGAGCTGACCACCGCCGAAGCAGCCGCCGGCACCCGGTTCGTCCCAGGCGTATCGGAGCGATGCGGTCTTCGGCGTCCACCTGACCGGAGCGAGAACCCAAAGGGTCCCTGCGTGCGGACGAAGGTGATGCACCCAGGTGATCGGTCGATCGACGGCCCTCGATATCGCCCGGCGAAGGGCGCTGCCCGCCGGGGTGCAGCCCTGCCGCGTCTCGGGGGTCCGGCAGAGCCGATCCAGGATCTGGATCGGCCGGGCGCCGGCGTTAAGGACGCGTGCGTCGAGGGCCGCCTCGGCCCGGATCCCCCGGCCGTGGATATCGCCGCCGCCCGTGGCGGCCGAAGCCGCGGCGGCGCCGATCAGGACGAGACACACTGCGATGACTGCGATACGCACCGATGAACCATTTCAGGCCCTGCTGTCGGGCGCAACCGCCGGATGGGGTCAGGATCCGCGCGTCGAGCGCCGCCGTTTTCAAGATCGAAGCTCGCGTACGCCCGGTGCGTCGCTACCAGCATCTCGAGCGCTCACGGCGTGGCGCCCTGGCGGCAGTGTTTGGCATCGCGCTTGCAGGTCGGACCGGCGGGCTCAGGGATCGATGTCGAGCCTGCCGATCAGTCCACTCCGCAGCGTGAATCGGTACGGCACCTCCACCGGACTCCCGGGGAAGGACCCGGTCAGCCTGGTCGCGACGATGTAGCTATCGTCCTCAACCTCCGCGCCGAGCACCTCCGCCGTGTATCCGTAGGCCGATCTGGTTTTCTCGCGCCACGCACGGATCTCGTCCGGCCCCCGCCGCACGTTTCCTTCGTCGGCCACCTCCGCGTCGTCGGCGAAGCACGCGACGAGCGCATCGGTGTCGTCGTCGTCGACGGCTCGGAAATAGCCGCGAATCGCCTCGGGGAGGGAGACGATCACGCGATCACGTCCCCGATGAGCGGCCCGGTCCGCTCCGGAAACCGATGGTGCGGTGCGTTCCGTCACAGAACGGCTTGTTCTCGGAGCCTCCGCACCGGCACAGCGCGACACGGGTGTCCTCCCGTATCAGGTGTCCGCTCGCGTCCTCGATCCGGATCTTCCCTCGCACGAACAGAGGACCGTTGGGACGGAGCTGAACCGTCGGATCCTGGGCCTCCGGCTCTTGCTCGCCACCGTCCAAGCGTCGGAAATGCAGAGCACCGGTCGGGCACCTCGTGACGACGTCGGCGATCTCATCCGCCGACGCCGCGTCGACCGCGATCCACGGGCGGCGCCACGGGTCGAACACTGACGGGAGCCCGTTCAGGCAATCAGCCGCGTGGATGCAGTAGGCGGGCTCCCAGGTCACGACGATCTGGTCGTTGGCGTACTCCTTCTTGATACCGGTCTCGTAGCGAGGCTCGTCGCGAGATCCGATCGGCTCGTTCATGCGATCAGGCTCGTCCGTCGGCCCGATGGGCGAGCGCTTCACCAAGAGCCTCCGGCGCGGGCCGGCCCTCCGGTTGCATCCCCGCCGCCGCCATCACGTCCCTGCCGTCGATCGTTTCGCGCTCCAGCAGCAGCGCCGTGACCTTGTTCAGCGCCTCCCGATGATCCGAGAGCAAGGTGGTCGCTCGCTCGTTCGCTTCCTTGAGGAGGCGCTCGACCTCTTGATCGATCACCCGCTGCGTTGCCTCGGCGTAGGATCGGCTTCGGATCTCCTGCTGACCGAGATACGCGGGACCGTCGCCGGAGAACCCGACCGGCCCAAGCTCGGGGCTCATCCCGAACTCAACGACCATGCGGGTCGCGAGCTGCGTGGCCCCCGCGAGGTCGTTGGACGCGCCCGTCGACGCCTCGCCGATCACCAGCTGCTCCGCAGCTCGCCCACCCATCCGGATGGCGAGCGAGTCCTGCAGGTAGCTCTCCGGATACAGATGTCGCTCGTCCACGGGGAGTTGCTGGGTCACGCCGAGCGCCTGTCCGGCGGGAAGGATGGTCACCTTCGACACCGGATCCGCGTGTTCGGAGAGCACGGCGACCAGCGCATGGCCGGCCTCGTGCACGGCAACGGCTTGCTTCTCCTCCGGCAGCAGTGCGTTCGAGGCATCGCGGCGCCCGAGCAGGATCCGGTCCCGGGCCTCATCGAAATCATCGGCCGTGACGGTGTCCCGCTGCGCACGGACGGCCACGATCGCCGCTTCGTTCAGCAGATTCGCCAGATCCGCACCGGAGAAGCCGGGCGTCCCCCGAGCAATCACCAGGAGATCCACATCCGGACCGAGCTTCTTTCCTTTCGCATGGACGGCCAGGATCGCCGCGCGCTCCTTCAGGTTCGGCAACGGGATCTCCACCTGCCGGTCGAACCGGCCCGGGCGGAGCAACGCCGGGTCGAGGGTCTCGGGCCGGTTGGTGGCCGCCATCACTACCACGCCGGCTGCTGGATCGAATCCGTCCATCTCCGCCAGCAACTGATTCAGCGTCTGTTCCCGCTCGTCGTTGGACACGATGGCGCCACCTCTGCGTGCGCCGATCGCGTCGATCTCATCGATGAACACGATCGCCGGGGCACGCTTCCGAGCCTCCGCGAACAGGTCGCGTACGCGCGACGCGCCGACGCCGACGAAGATCTCGATGAAGGACGACCCGGTGACCGAGAAGAACGGGACCCCGGCCTCGCCGGCGACGGCCCGGGCCATCAGGGTCTTGCCCGTCCCCGGAGGACCGACCATCAGCACGCCCTTGGGCCCGATCGCTCCCGCCTTCGAGTAGCGGTTCGGGTGCTTCAGGAAGTCCACGACCTCGGCGACCTCCTGCTTGGCTCCCTCGTAGCCGGCCACGTCGGAGAACCGCGTGGTGGGCTTCTCGCCGTCGTACAGCTTGGCGCGCGAACCGGTCAACGCGCCCAGTCCGCCGGCGAGCTGCCGCCCGGCGCGCCGGCCGAGGAAGATGAACAGCCCCACGAATAGCAGGAGCGGCAGCAAGCTCAGGATCACCGACAGGACCGTGGCCGAGGCAGGCCCCTGCCCAGTCACCTGGACCTGATGTTCATTCAGCAGGGGGGCAACGGTGTTGTCCTGGAGGGCGACGGGGATCTGAGAGCGGTACTTGGTGCCGTCCTTCAGCTCCCCGGTCACTCCGCCGGTGGCGTCGATCGTCGCCGTCTGAACCTTGTCCCCTCGAACGTCGTCGAGGAACTGCGAGTACGTCAGCGTGGTGGGAGTGGATCCGTTCATGCTGGGGCGGAGCAAGAGCAGGATCGTGAGCGCGATGCCGAGGAAGATCAGCCAGTTGCGCCACGACGGCGGCGGCGGCGGCGCGGGTCCCTTGGTTCGGCGTTCGTGTCCGGGATCCGGCGGTCGGGCCGGACTCGTTCTGTGCTCCACGCGCCCTCACCCCCACCCGGTGGACCGGTCTCGAGACGACCCCGAACCGACATCTCAGGCTATCAGTCGTCCATCCGTCTCCCTGGCCGAAGCCAGCTCGCGCCAGGGCGGCAAGATGCCCGGCGTGGGGACCGATCCATGGGGCGCGGCCGAACGCTAGCAACCGTACGTCGGTCGTTGGAGCCGCCGCGTCTTCGTCGAGTGGCTCGGGGTCGCGCCGGGAGCGCGATGTCTCGATGTGGGTTGCGGGACGGGCGCCCTCTCTTCCGCGATCATCGGCGCGGCAGCGCCCGCCGAGGTTCGCGGGGTCGATCCGGCCGAAGGGCTCGTCGAGTCAGCCAACGCGCTGCTCAGAGGCGCGCATTTCGCGGCCACGTTGGGGGGATGCCGAGGAGCTTCCGTTCCCCGATGACCGCTTCGATGTGGTCGTCTCAGGGCTCGTCCTCAACTTCGTTCCCGATGTCGACCGCGCGGTCGCGGAAGCCGGGCGCGTCGCGCGGCCGGTCAACACGTACGACCTGCCCGGAAGGACCGCAGGTCGTCGCTCGTTCGAGGCCCAGTGGATCAGTCGCCGCCCTGCGAGTCGCCGCCGCCGCTCGTGTCACCGCTTTGCGTGTCTCCGCTGCCGCTCTGCGAGTCGCCGCTCTGCGAGTCTCCGCCGCCGCTCGTGTCACCGCTTTGGGTGTCGCCGCTCTGCGAGTCCCCGCCGCTCGTGTCGCCGCTCTGCGTATCCTCGCCCTGGTTGTTGTTGTCGCCTTGGCTGTCGTCGTTCTCGCCCTGATCGTCGGCAGAGGTCTGTGTGTCTGAGCTCTCGCCCTGGTCACCCTGGTCGTTCGTCGTGACTGCTGTGTCTTTCGTGGAGCTGTCGCCTTGGTTGTTGTTGTCGCCCTGGTCGTCGGCGTTCTCTCCTTGGTCATCCTGACCGGGCACATCCGTGCTCTCGTCGTCGCCGGGCAGGTTGAGGCCGACGATGCCGGCCGTGTGTGAAACTGCCTTCTGGACCGTGTGAGGCAGTGCGCCTGCGACCGCCATGCTGCCCATCACGGTCAGCACCGCGGCGATGGGAGCGAGCACCCTCACCAGGGTCCGGGTCGATCTCTTCATCGGTTTCCTCCTCAGCTTCGGCAGCCGCGACACCTGCGGTGCAGGTGCGTCGGCGTTGCTGACCGGCCTCACGACCGGGTCGCCGTTGTCGGCTATGAGGTGAGAGGTCTCGACCATCGCGGCCACGTGAAGATCCTCCGAAGCGAGGGGGCGCGCCGGCACCGCCTCGCGAAGGTCCTCGACGAACCTGGCGAGCTCCGGCCACTCGTCGGTCGTCGGCGCCTGACCGGACAGCATCCGCTCGAGCGCGTCGTCGGTCGCGTTCGGATCCAAACCCATCTCATCAGGAGGAACGTCGGAGGGGCTCATAGGGTCACGGCCCCCCGCTCGATCTCTCGCCGGATCGCCGCCAAGCCACGGGCCTGCAGCATCTTCACGGCCCCCGCGTTGCGACCCACCGCGGCCGCCACCTGATCGATCGTGAGGCCGCCGATGATCCGGAGGAGCAGCACGTCTCGCTGATCGGCGGTCAACGTATCCAGGAGACGACCGATCCGGTCGGTCGCGAGGCCTTCCATCGCCTCGTTCTCGACGTCTCCGCGCGGGCCACCGCCGTCCAGCTCCTCGATCGACGCCGGTGCGCTCGGATGCCGGATCAGGCGACGCCGCTCGTCGGTCGCCCGGTTTCGAGCGATCGCGAACACCCATCCTCGGAAGGCGGTCTCGTTCCCCTCGAACCCATCGATCGAGCGCACGACGTTGACGAAGGTCTCGCCGACCACGTCCTCGACGTCCGGGACCCTGCGAGCTCGGAGATAGCGCTCCACGGCCGGAGCGGCCTCCCGATACAGCTCGCGCCAGGCCCACTCCGCCCCGGCCTGGGCCGCAGCGAGAACGGTCTCGAAGGCCTCACCGAGCGCGATGGGTGATCCCCTCCCGAAGGGGCTGTATGACGGTCGGCATCACAGGAGGTCATCGGCATCCCGCGTCGCTCGGTTGACGTGCCGGGTACGGTTTGCCGCGTGATCGATGCGGCTCACGGCCTGAGCGCATCCGAGGTCGCGGAACGCGTCGCGAGCGGCGAGGTCAACCGGCTGCCACCGTCGCACACGCGGACGTACGGCCAGATCATCCGCGCGAACATCCTCACGCGTTTCAACGCTCTCCTCGGCGCGATGCTCGCGATCATCCTGGTCGTGGGCCCTTTCCAGGATGCCCTGTTCGGGTTCGTTCTGGTGGCGAACGCGGCGGTCGGGATCGTGCAGGAGGTGCGGGCGAAGCGAACGTTGGAACGCCTGACCGTGCTGACGGCGCCGAAAGCATGCGTGATCCGTGACGGCCACGTGTACGTAGTCCCGGTGGAGGAGGTCGTCTCCGACGAGATCCTTGAGGTCTCGCTCGGCGGGCAGGTCGTGGTCGACGGCGAGGTGCTCGCCGCCGAGGGCTTGGAGATCGACGAGTCGCTGCTCACAGGCGAGTCGGACCCGGTCGGGAAGGCGCCCGGAGATACGGTGCGATCCGGCTCGTTCGCGGTCGCGGGGACGGGAAGGTACCGGGCCACCGCGATCGGATCGGCCGCCTATGCGGTGAAGCTTGCCGAGGAAGCCCGACGCTTCGCGCTGACTCGCTCCGAGCTTCGCGCCGGGATCGACCGCATCCTCGTGTGGGTGACATGGGCGATCGTGCCGACGGGAGCCCTCCTGTTCTTCAGTCAGCTCCGGAGCCACCATGGCTGGCACCAGTCGATCTCTGGCGCGGTCGCAGGAACCGTGGCGATGGTGCCCGAGGGGCTTGTCCTTCTGATGAGCGTCGCCTTTGCGGCGGCGGTCGTTCGCCTCGCGCGCCAGCGGGTCCTCGTGCAGGAGCTGCCGGCGGTTGAAGGACTCGCCCGCGTAGACGTGCTCTGCATCGACAAGACGGGAACCCTCACCGAGGGGAAGCTCGTGGTGACCTCGGTCGCACCGATCGACGGCGCCGGACCGGCGGAGGAGGCGCTCGCCGCGATCGCGAACACGGATGAGCATCCGAACGCGACCTTGCGCGCGATCGCCGAACGGTTCCCCGAACCCCCTGCGGGCTGGACGCCCACCGGATCCGTGGCGTTCTCGTCCCGGAGGAAGTGGAGCGCGGCCGCGTTCGGCGACCACGGTTCGTGGGTGCTCGGCGGAGCCGATGTGCTGCTGGACCCCGCGTCGCCGCCGGACCCCGTCCGAGCCCAGGTCGCGCGAGAGGCGGAGGCCGGCAACCGAGTGGTCCTGCTCGCGAAGGCCGCCGGCGGGCTCGACGAAGAGCGACTCCCGTCAGGGCTCCGCCCCGCGGCGGTCGTCGTGCTCGGCGATGTGCTCCGTTCAGACGTGCCCGAAACCCTTCGGTACTTCGAGGAGCAGGACGTCGCTGTGAAAGTGATCTCGGGCGACGATCCGCGGACGGTCGGTGCGATCGCCGGGCGGCTGGGTCTTCCGGGAGCCGATCGACCCGCGGACGCGCGGACGCTTCCCGAGGACGTCGCCGCGCTGGGCGCGGCGCTCGAGGACTCGTCGGTCATCGGTCGCGTGTCGCCGGCCCAGAAGCGGGCGATGGTCCTCGCGCTCAGGAGCCGCGGGCATACCGTCGCGATGATCGGTGACGGCGTGAACGACGCACTCGCGCTGAAGGACGCAGACATCGGCGTGGCGATGGGCTCCGGCAGCGACGCGTCCCGCGCCGTCGCGCAGGTCGTCCTGCTCGATTCGGACTTCGGCGCGATGCCGCAGGTGGTTGCCGAGGGGCGACGCGTCCTCGGCAACATCGAGCGCACGTCGGGCTTGTACCTCACGAAGACCGTCTACGCGATGCTCCTCTCGCTCGCGGTCGGGGTCGCAGGGTTCGTCTTCCCGTTCCTCCCGCGGCATCTGACGCTCATCGGCGCGGTGACGATCGGGATCCCGTCGTTCTTCCTCGCGCTCGCCCCGAACACGGACCGGTTCCGCCCGGGGTTCGTCGCGCGGGTCGCACGCTTCGCGATCCCCGCCGGCATGCTCGCGGCGATCGCGACGCTCCTCGCCTACCGGCTCGCGCTCCACGCGCCGGGTGTGTCCCTCGCCGAGGCTCGGACGGCCGCCGTCATGACGCTGACCTGGATCGGCCTGCTCGTGCTCTCGATCGTCGCGGCGCCGCTCACGCCGCGGCGTCTCGCGTTGATCTGGTCGATGGCGGGGCTCTTCCTGTTCGTGCTCTTGGTCCCCGCGACGCAACGGTTCTTCGCGCTCGATCCGCCGGACGACCTGGTGTGGTTGGCGGCGCTGGGGATCGCGGCGATCGTCTGGTCGTTCGCCCGGCTCTTCGTCCCTGGCGAACGACCGATCGGGCAGCGCGCCCGTTAGCCCGCCGCGACGATCGCCAGGACCTCGTCCGCGTACCGTTCGAGCTTGGCCGGCCCGACCCCCGAGATCGCCGCGAGGTCTGCCCAGTCCTTGCATCCGCGCTCGGCGATCTCGGCGAGCGTTCGGTCGTGGAACACGACGTAGGCGGGCACGCCATCCGCCTGGGCCCGCTTGCGGCGCCACTCCTTCAGCCGATCGAACAGCGGGCCGCCCCGTCGCACGCTCACGGAAGCGCCGGGAGCCGACGATGGGACCGGCCGCCCGGACGGCGAAAGCTCTAGATCGTCGAGGAACGGGCTGGGTCGCGAGCGACCGTCCACCGGCCATGTGAGGAAGAGGTACCGGCGGGCGCGCGTGAGGCCCACATAGAGCAGCCGTCGTTCCTCCTGGGGATCTGCCTTCGCTCGGCCCGAACGGAACGGAAGCTCGCCATCGATCAGACGCGGCAGGAACACGGCCTCGAACTCCAGGCCCTTCGCGCGGTGGTACGTGAGCAGGTTCACGCCTCGGCCGCTGTGCTCGGTGGAGAACCGTTGGGTGAGTTCGGCCACGAACATCGCGTGGTCGCCGCCAGGGTGCGCGCGCTCGAATTCGGAGGCGAGGGAACGCATGCGCGCGAGGTCCGACTGGCGCGTCACCTCTTCGTCGGCGTCGGGCGACGTCTCCGGGTCGTAGCCGAGCTGGTCGGTGATGGTCGCGACGGCCTCGGCCACGGAGGTGCCCGTGCCTGACCGCTTCAGCCGTTGGAGGACCCCGCGCGGTCCGGGTCGCCGCAAGAACGCCCCGTCGCGCACCTGGTATGGGATGCCGGCGGCGGCGAAGGCTTCCTCGAACGGCTCGGACCGGGCGTTGATCCGGTACAGCACCGCGACCTCATCCAGGGGCACGGCCTCTTCGCGTTGCAGACGCCGCACAGCATCGACGACGGCGGCAACCTCAGCGGTCTCATTGGGTTCGGCACGCGCGATGGGTGGAGGTCCCGAGGGCTTGTTCGACCGGAGCGTCTTCCGCGACCCGCCGAGCCGGCTCGCGAGCCGGTTCGCGAGGTCGAGGATCTCCGGTGTGGACCGATAGTTCTCCTCGAGACGGACGAGCGTCGCGTGTGGGAATCGGCGCGTGAAGCCCAGCAGGTGCTCGGGAGACGCGCCGGTGAACGCGTAGATCGTCTGGTAGTCGTCGCCCACCACACAGAGGTCGTCGCGCGGGCCGAGCCAGCGCTCGAGCAGCCCCGCCTGTAGCGGGTTCACGTCTTGGAACTCATCAACGGTGAAGGCGGCGAACCGCGATCGGACCGCGTCGGCGGCATCGGGGTGCTCGTCGAAGAGCCGCAGGGCGAGTCCCAACATGTCTTCGAAGTCGAGTCGGCCCATCGCGCGTTTGCGGCGCTCGTACCCGTCGTAGACGCGGAGCATCAGATCGGCCGGGATCGGCGGTTCGTGGTCACCGAGCTCGTCCAGGTACCGAGCCGGCGTGATCATCCGGTTCTTGGCCCATTCGATCTCGTTCGCGAGCTCACGTCGCGGAAGGAACTTGTGTGGTGGCGGCAAGGCGTTCGCGAGCGACGCCATGAGTGGAGCTTTGTGATCCAGCACGTCGGCCAGCGGCTCCCCGGTGTGCGAAGACCACAGCCGCGACAGCTGGGACAGCGCCGCGGAGTGGAACGTACGCGCCTCGACCCCCTCGACACCGAGAGCTTGGAGCCTCCGTTGCAGCTCACCCGCGGCCTTGTCGGTGAAGGTGACCGCCAGGATCTGCGACGCGTCGAACGCACCGCTTCGAACCTGGCACGCGATGCGGTGGGTGATCGTGGTCGTCTTCCCCGTCCCCGCGCCGGCCAGGATCGCGACCGGCCCACGGAGTGCGAGGGCGGCTTCACGCTGGGAATCGTTCAACTCTGCGAGAACGCTCTCGAGGTTGTGCACCTCGCGGACCCTAGCACCGGATCGTTCGGTGGCCGGCCCCCAAGGCGTTCCCTCGGCGTGACCCGACGCGCCGGTCAGGGGCCGTTGACGAACTTCAGTTCGAACAGGCGACCGTCGTTCTCGCCGGGGTTCACGGCGTTGTCCACGCCGCTGTCCGTCAGATATAGGCGGCGCCGCGACCCGTCGGTGCCCGGCGCGAAGGCGATGCCCGAGGCCGCCTTGATCCCCAGACCCGTCAGATCGATCTTCCGGACGAGCGCGCCGTTCCAAGTCGTCTCCAGGATGAAGTCCTGTCTGCTGCTCACGATCAAGAAGTGGTGGGTGAGTGGGGTGACGAGAACGTCTTCCGCGGTGGTGAAGCCATACCTGTGGATCCCGAAGCTCCGGATGAAGTCATCGCGCGTACCGAAACGACCGTCTTTCCCCCGTCGGATCTTGTAGATCCGGTGTGAGGTCGAATCTGAGACGATCAGCATCTTCTTCGGGGCGAAGTACGTGAGTCCTTCCGGATCGAAGGATCCGAAACGATGCGTCTGCAGGACCGTGGCCACGACGTCGTCGCGGGTGCCGAACAAGCCGTCCTTGCCCGGCTTGTCCCGGAACACCCGATCGAGATCGTCGTCGGTGACGTAGAGGGCGCGATGTCCGCTATCGAGCGCCACGTCCTCCGGTTCCACCGTGAACTTCTTGAACGTCCGAGCCGCGACGAGGGCTCCCTTCCGCCTGGCGACGAAGAGGTTCTTCCCCTTCCAGAGGGCAGGGATCTCATCCACCTCCGAATCAGAGATCAGGAGGCGACGGGTGCGTGGGTCGTAGGCGATGCCCATCGGATCGGGGCTCGGGGTGGACCACACCGAGGTGAGGGCCATCCGGACGACCACCGCGTGCTGCGCCGCGTGCGCAGGCGGCGCGTTGAGCAGCGACGCAACGAGGGGAACGCACAGCACGAAGCCAACGACACGCTTGCGATAGTTCATCTGCTCTTCCTCCGGGCCACAGGTTGGGGAGGCTCCCCCTAGGATCGTCGCCTCAAACCGATCCCACCATATCCCATGGGGCATCGGGAGCGAGCCGCTCGCGGA